>Ga0308163_10004481_pt1 | contig 11073 bp, 7 predicted proteins | sample PhyTR1_FD_201037 | JGI IMG/M metagenome (GOLD analysis project Ga0308163, IMG submission 201037) | Phyllosphere microbial communities from UC Gill Tract Community Farm, Albany, California, United States - DLSLT.R1 | ecosystem: Host-associated > Plants > Phyllosphere > Unclassified | place: USA... | reverse complement strand
TCGCCCGTCAGGCCGTCGAGAAGGCCGGACAGTACGCTTACCGCGACCGCAAGGTTAAGAAGCGCACGTTCCGTGGCCTCTGGATCCAGCGCATCAACGCCGGCGTCCGCGCCGAGGGTCTGACGTACTCGCAGTTCATGCACGGCGTGAAGCTTGCAGGGATCGAACTCGACCGCAAGGTCCTGGCCGACATCGCCATGCACGAGGGCGCTGCGTTCAGCGCGATCGTCGCCCAGGTGAAGGCGGCTCTCCCCCAGGCCGCGTAATTTCGCGACTGAGGTGAGTTTCGGGAGGGCGTCGGTGGGAGACCACCGGCGCCCTTTCTGTATTTGTGGAAGTGGGCCCTGATTATGGCCACCCCCTCGCCCCCCTCCGTCATCCCGGCGAACGCCGGGACCCATGGTTACGGTGGACCCGGCGAAAACGTGCTACCACAACCCGACCCGCTACCATGGGTCCCGGCGTCCGCCGGGATGACGGAGCTCTTGAGATGAGCGCTCAAGCGGCAATCAGGGGAGCACGAAAATGCGCGAAACCTTCCAGCCCTGCGTCTACATCCTCTACTCCCGCCGCCACGGCACGCTCTACATCGGCGTCACCTCGAATCTGCTCGCAAGGCTGGTTCAGCACCGAGAGGGGTTGATCCCCGGCTTCACTCGCCGGTACGGCATCAAGCGTCTCGCCTATTACGAGATGTTCGACACGATGGAGGCCGCGATCGTACGCGAGAAGCGGCTGAAGGACTGGCGAAGAGCGTGGAAGATCGAACTGATCGAAGCGCGCAACGAAAATTGGGACGATCTGGGTATCGGCCTCGGGCTGCCCCGCCTAACCGAGCCCATGGGAGTATGACGTGACCGAAGACCTGAACCAGATGCGCGACCACATGCTGACGGCGATCGCCGCCGCATCCGGGCTCGATGCGCTCGATGCGTGCCGGGTCGAGGCGCTCGGCAAGCAGGGCACGATCACCGCGCTGCTGAAGACGCTTGGCAAGATGACCCCCGACGAGCGCCTCGTCCAAGGCCCATTGATTCAGGGCCTCCGCGAAGCCGTCGCCAACGGCATCGCCGAGCGCAAAGCCACCCTCGAACGCGCCGCGCTCGACGCGCGCCTCGCGAGCGAAACGCTCGACATGACGCTCCCCGCGGATGCGACGCCCGCCGGCACGATCCACCCCGTCAGCCAGGTCATGGATGAACTCGCCGAGATCTTCGCCGACCTCGGCTTCGCGGTCGCGACCGGTCCCGAGATCGAGGACGACTGGCACAACTTCACTGCGCTAAATATTCCTGAGTCCCACCCGGCGCGTGCGATGCACGATACGTTCTATATGGCGTCGTCAGATGGTAAGTTAGACGACGCTGATGCGGGCGACGCTGAGCCCGCGAAGCGGATGCTCCTCCGCACGCACACGTCGCCGGTCCAGATCCGCACGATGTTGTCGCAGAAGCCGCCAATCCGCATCATCGCGCCCGGCCGCACCTACCGCTCGGACTCCGACGCGACGCACACGCCGATGTTCCACCAGGTCGAGGGCCTCGTGATCGACAAGGGCATCACGCTCGGCCACCTGAAGTGGACGCTCGAGACGTTCGTGAAGGCGTTCTTCGAGCGCGACGACATCGTGCTCCGCCTGCGCCCGAGCTACTTCCCGTTCACCGAACCCTCGGTCGAGATCGACGTCGGCTACACGCTGGTCAAGGGCAAGCGCGTCGTCGGCGGCGCCGAGCCCGATGGCTGGCTCGAGATCCTCGGCTCGGGCATGGTCCACCGCAAGGTCATCGAAGCCTGCGGGCTTGACCCCGACGAATGGCAGGGCTTCGCGTTCGGCTGCGGCATAGACCGCCTCGCCATGCTCAAATACGGCATGGACGACCTCCGCCCGTTCTTCGACGGCGATATCCGCTGGCTCAAGCATTACGGCTTTTCGAGTCTCGACGTCCCCACCTTGTCCGGCGGAGTCGGCGCATGAAGTTCACCCTCAGCTGGCTCAAGCAGCACCTCGAAACCAGCGCCACGCTCGACCAGATCGTCGAGGCGCTGACCCGCATCGGCCTCGAGGTCGAAGGCGTCGAGAACCCCGGCGAGAAGCTGGCCGCGTTCAAGATCGCCAAAGTGCTCAGCGCCGAACGCCACCCGCAAGCCGACAAGCTCCAGATCCTGTCGGTCGACGCCGGTAATGGTCCGCTCCAGGTCGTCTGCGGCGCGCCCAACGCGCGCGCCGGCCTGGTCGGCGTATTCGGCGCGCCCGGCGCCTACGTCCCCGGTCTCGACGTCACGCTCAAGCTGGCCAGCATCCGCGGCGTCGAATCCAACGGCATGATGTGCTCGACGCGCGAGCTGGAACTCGGCGAGGATCACGACGGCATCATCGAACTGCCCGAAGACGCTCCGATCGGCACCGCGTACCCGGACTATGCGGGCCTGACCGATCCGGTCATCGACGTCGCGATCACCCCCAACCGCCAGGACTGCATGGGCGTCCGCGGCATCGCCCGCGACCTTGCCGCCGCCGGTCTCGGCACACTCACGCCGCTGACGTTCGACACGTTCACGAGCCAGGGCGCAGGCCCCGACGTCCGCACCGACGACACCGCCGGCTGTCCCGCGTTCTTCGCGCAGACCGTCACTGGCGTAACCAACGGCGAATCCCCGGAGTGGATGCGCCGCAGCCTGCTCGCGATCGGCCAGAAGCCGATCTCCGCGCTCGTCGACATCACCAACTATCTGATGATCGACCTCGGCCGCCCCTTGCACGTCTACGATCGCGCGAAGCTCTCCGGCGGCCTCGTCGCGCGGAAAGCCAAGGACGGCGAGCAGGTCGTCGCGCTCAACGGCAAGACCTACACGCTCGACGCGACCATGACCGTCATCGCCGACGACGCGGCCGTGCACGACATCGGCGGCATCATGGGCGGCGAGCATTCGGGCGTCTCGGCGGACACCACCGACGTGCTGATCGAATGCGCGTATTTCGATCCCGACCACATCGCGCGCACCGGCCAGAAGCTGACGCTCACCTCCGACGCGCGCAGCCGCTTCGAACGCGGCGTCGATCCGGCGTTCCTCGAAGACGGCCTCGCGATCGCCACCGCGCTCGTCCTCCACATCTGCGGCGGCAGCGCGAGCGACGTCACGCGCTCGGGCGAACCCCCGGTCGAACCGCGCGTAATCCATTACGACCCGCGCTTGAGCGCAGACCTCGGTGGCCTCCACGTCGCCCCCGAACGCCAAGCGCGGACATTGTTGTCGCTCGGCTTCACGATCGGCGCGATCACGTCCGCCGACGCGTTTAGCGACGCACTGTTCTCGACGATCGAGGGCAAATGGCCGGTCACGATCCCGACCTGGCGCCGCGACGTCGACGGCCCCGCCGACCTCGTCGAGGAAGTCGTCCGCATCGAAGGCATCGACAATATCCCCTCGACGCCGCTCCCGCGCATGCCCGGCGTCGCCAAGCCGACCGCCACGCCCGAGCAGAAGCTCGAACGCCGCGCACGTCGCGCCGCCGCAGCCCGAGGGCTCGATGAAGCGGTAACGTGGAGCTTCCTGTCCGAAGCCGAAGCCGCGCCTTTCGGTGGCGGCGCATGGACGCTCGCCAACCCGATCAGCGAAGACCTGAAGGTCATGCGCCCCTCGCTGCTTCCCGGTCTGCTCGCAGCGACCGGCCGCAACCTTAAGCGTGGCCAGCAGAGCGTCCGCCTGTTCGAGATCGGCCGTCGCTACCTCGCCGACGCGGAACGCGCGACGCTAGGCGTTGTCCTGGCAGGCGACCGCCGGCCCCGCGGCTGGCGCGAGGGCAAGGCGGCCAGCTTCGACGCGTATGACGCGAAGGCCGAAGCTCTGGCGCTTCTCGCGGCCTCGGGCGCGCCAGTCGACAATTTGCAGGTGATGGGTGAGGCCGGCGACGCATGGCACCCTGGCCAGTCGGGCACGCTCCGCCTCGGGCCGAAGACGGTGCTGGCGAGCTTCGGCATGCTCCATCCGTCGGTGCTGAAAGCGTTCGACCTCGACGGCGCGGTCGCTGCGGTAGAAGTCTACCTCGACGCGATCCCGCCCAAGCGTGCATCTGGCTTCGCGCGTCCGGCCTACACGCCGCCGGCGCTGCAAGCCGTCCGCCGCGACTTCGCCTTCCTCGTGCCGGCGGCGCTCGCCACCGACACGCTGGTCCGCGCGGTCAAGGGGGCGGACAAGGTCGCGATCGTTTCGGTGCGCGTGTTCGACGTGTTCACCGGGGCAGGGGTGGAGGACGGCCACAAGTCGGTCGCGGTCGAGATCGTCCTGCAACCGACCGCCAAGAGCTTCACCGACGAGGAGATCAAGGCGATCGCCGACAAGGTGGTCGCAGCGGCTGCAAAACAGGGCGCGAGCCTCCGCGTCTAGCTTGCCCTCACCCTTCCCACGGCCAAAGGCGGCGAGGGTGAGGGCACGCGCTGGCGTCCTCATACCACCCCGGCGAAGGCCGGGGCCCAATTGGCAAGGCCATCGTGATGATGCGATGCCCTTCGTTAACACCGTTCCCCAATTGGGCCCCGGCCTCCGCCGGGGTGGTGCTGATGTCGCGGGTAGTTTTGTGAGCGTTACGCGGACTCGCGCGTTAAGAATGACGGAAGGAACCCCATGACCGACCTGATCACGATCGCCAACGACCACCTCACCGCGCAGATAAACTCGCACGGTGCCGAACTCACCCACCTCCACGACGCCGACGGCCGCGAGCAGATGACCAACGCCGACCCGACCTTCTGGACCGGCCACGCACCGATCCTCTTCCCCGTCGTGGGCGTCGTCAACGAAGGCGTCATCCGCCTCGACGGCCAGGCCTACCCGATGCAGAAGCACGGCTTCGCGCGTCATTCGACGTTCGACGTTGTCGCGCAGTCGGAAAGCTCCGCCACCTTCCGCCTCACCGACAGCGAGGAAACCCGGAAGGCCTACCCGTTCGCGTTCGCACTCGACATCGTCTTCACGTTAGACGGCGCGACGCTGACGCTCGAGGCGCACATCCACAACCGCACCGACGCTGCAATGCCGGCAAGCTTCGGCTTCCACCCCGCCTTCGCCTGGCCGCTCCCCTACGGCGAAGCGCGCGCAGACCACCGCATCACGTTCGACGCCGACGAGCCCGGCACGCTGAAGGCGATCAGCCCCGACGGCCAGATCGCAGTCGACGAGCGTCCCTCCCCGGTCGAGGACCGCGTCATCGCCCTGCGTGACGAGCTGTTCGCCAAGGACGCGCTGGTGTGGGACCCGATCCATTCCGACGCCGTCACCTATGGCGCCAAGACCGGCCCGCAATTGAAGATCGCCTTCCCCGACACGCGCAAGCTCGGCATCTGGACCAAGCCCGGCGCGGCCTATGTCTGCGTCGAACCCTGGCACGGTATCGCCGACCCCGAAGGCTATACCGGCGACTACCGCGACAAGCCCGGCGTGTTCGAGATCGCAGCGGGCGACACGAAGAGCATCACGATGAGCGTGACGCTGATGGCTACCGCCGTCTGACGTATTTACGTCGCCGAAGTGCGCACCACATTGTTCTCCCGCGAAAGCGGGAGCCCAGGGTCTCAGGCGTGACGTCCGCAACCCTGGGCCCCCGCTTCCGCGGGGGAACGAAGAAGGTCGGGACTAGACTCGAACCAGCGCTGTTGAAGCGCCTCTGTCCTCCACGCCCTACATCTGCCAAGAGCGCGCATCCTCTTTTCCCGAGCCGGTCGCCCGCGCTCACCGGACCCACGCCATGACCCAATTTCCCCGCCGCACCTTCGCGATCATCTCGCATCCCGACGCTGGCAAGACCACGCTGACCGAGAAGCTCCTCTACTTCGGCGGTGCGATCCACCTCGCCGGCGAGGTGAAGGCGCGCGGCCAGACCCGCCGCGCCCGCTCCGACTGGATGAAGATCGAGCAGCAGCGCGGAATCTCGGTCACCTCGTCGGTGATGACGTTCGAGCGGCAGGGGATCACCTTCAACCTGCTCGACACGCCCGGCCACGAAGACTTCTCTGAGGACACCTATCGCACGCTGACCGCGGTCGACTCGGCGGTCATGGTGATCGACGCCGCCAAGGGTATCGAGCCGCAGACCCGGAAGCTGTTCGAGGTCTGTCGCCTGCGCAACGTGCCGATCATCACCTTCGTCAACAAGGTCGACCGCGAGGGCCGCGACCCGTTCTCGCTGCTCGACGAGGTGGCGGAGATGCTCCAGCTCGACGTCTGCCCGATGAGCTGGCCGGTCGGCATGGGCGGCGAGTTCGAGGGCGTCTACGATCTTTACGCCAACACGCTGAGCCGCCCCGAAGGCGACAGCCGCGAATTCATGGGCAAGGCGATCCCCTTCACCGGCATCGACGATCCCGAACTCGCCAAGATCCTGAGCCCCGAAGCCATGATCCGCCTGAACGACGAAGCCGAACTCGCGCAGGGCGGCTATTCGAGCTTCGACCCCGAGGCTTACCGCGCAGGCAACCTGACCCCCGTCTATTTCGGCTCCGCACTGAAGGATTTCGGTGTCGCCGAACTGATCGCCGCGCTCGCCGACTATGCCCCGCCACCGCGCGCGCAGCCGGCCGAGCCTGCGCCCGTCTCGCCGGACGAGCCCGAAGTCACCGGCTTCGTGTTCAAGGTGCAGGCCAACATGGACCCCAACCACCGTGACCGGATCGCGTTCATGCGGCTGTGCTCGGGCGTGTTCAAGCGCGGCATGAAGCTCACCCCGACCGGCCACGGCAAGCCGATCGCGGTCCATTCCCCGATCCTGTTCTTCGCGCAGAACCGCGAGCTCGCGGACGAGGCATTCCCCGGCGACATCATCGGCATCCCCAATCACGGCACGCTCCGAGTCGGCGACACGCTCAGCGAAAAGGCCGCGATCCGCTTCACCGGCCTGCCGAACTTCGCGCCCGAAATCCTGCGCCGCGTCGTGCTCAAGGACTTCACCAAGACCAAGCAGTTGCGCAAAGCCTTGGACGACATGGCCGAGGAGGGAGTCACGCAGGTGTTCTACCCCGACATCGGCTCGAACTGGATCATTGGCGTGGTTGGGCAGCTCCAGCTCGAAGTGCTGCTGTCGCGGCTGGATGCGGAGTACAAGGTCGCGGCCGGGCTGGAGCCTGCACCGTACGAGACCGCGCGCTGGATCTCAGCGGAAGACCCGCTCGAACTCAAGACCTTCGCCGAGATCAACCGCGGCGCGATGGCCAAGGACCGCGACGGCAACCCTGTCTTCCTCGCCAAGAGCGCCTGGGAAGTGAACTACATCGCCGAACGCTATGCGAAGATCCGCTTCGCCGCCACGCGCGAGCGGTAGGATACCGGATCGGCCGGCAAGGTCTTCAAAGACTGCTAGAAGTCTTCGATCCTTGTCGGCCGCGGTTGCAAGATCACAGAGTCTGGTCTGTTTTGCCCGGCGACCGATAATGGCGCCGCTCCATCAGACGCCTCGCGGGATTTTCCCGCAGCAACTTCATTGCCCAGTTGTCGCGTTTGATCGGCTTGCGATGCCGATGGCGCCGCGCGCCGTAACGTCTGGTACGCGCAAGCTTTTGTTGCCACCGCACCACGCCTGCAATGGCGGCAACGAGTATAACGCCCGCAACCATGACTTGAACGTTCATCTATCGGCCCCGCTTCCAATAGACTGAGTATCAAATATCAGGCCGATTTGTAATTAAATTGTGCTTCATGCTCAAGTTAAGACGTAACTCTCTGAGTAAGCTGACCTAATATTAGCGGAATAACGAGAGCTGAGAAATATCAACTGACCATGTCATGTAGATAAAAATATTCTACATCAACGAGTTTGGTGAGTCGAAAGGCGTTGATAACGGGTACTTATCAATAGTCGTGGGGATGACTTGCGGAAGTTCGCAACTGGCCAACCAGCCGGAGCGCAACAGTAACAAGGAACCGAGGTGGTTCGCACCACCCCGGCCCATCTCGATCAACGCTTAGGCTTGGCGGCGAATGCTGCCTTGAGCCGCGCGATCGCCAGCGTGTTCGCATCCTGCGCACCGCGGACGACCATGCCCATTCCGAAGAATTCGTGCGTCACACCCGGGAAGGTGCGCTGCTCGACCTTGTCGCCCGCCGCGCGCATCGCCGCTGCGAGTGTCTCGCCGTCGGAGCGCAGCGGATCGATCTGCGCGTTGATGATCGTCGTTGGCGGCAGGCCGCGCAGGTTTGCCTTCACGAGGTTCAGCCGCGGGTCCTGCGCATCGGCGGGGGTGGTCTGGTAATAATAGCCGAACCACTTGAGCATGGCGCCGTTCAACGGCTTCGCATTCGCCGAATCCATCCGCGACGGGAGCGTCATGCTGCTATTCGCGATCGGGTAGACCGACACGATGTGCAGCGGCGTGGTCAGCCGGTTGTCGCGCGCGTAGATTGCCGTCGCGACCGCTAGGTTGCCGCCTGCGCTCTCGCCTGCGACCGCGATCTTGCGCGGATCGCCACCCCAGGTTGCCGCATTCTGCAGCGTCCAGCGATAGGCGGCGGACGCGTCGTCATGCTGTGCCGGGAACTTGAATTCCGGTGCATGGCGATACTCGACCGACACGACGATCGCACCCAGCTGTTTGGCGAGCAAACGTGGTGCCGCGTCGTAGGTGTCGACCGTTGCGATCACCCAGCCGCCGCCGTGATAATAGACGACGACCGGCAGGTTCTTGGCGTTGGCGAGCGATGCCGGCTTGTAGATCCGGGCGAACTGGTTCGCATCGCTGCCATAGGGCACGTCGCGCGTCGTCACGGTTGCGTCGGGCGTCGCCGACAGGCCGTGCTTGATCATGACCTGCTTGGCGCCATCGGCTGCCGACGGCTGCATCCGCGCGACGGCTGGCGTAAGAGTCTCGATCGGCTTGCCACCGAGCGCGGCGAGCTGGTCGAGCACGGCCTGCATGTCGGGCGCGGCCTTTGCCGGCTGGGTTGCAGTCGGTGCGGGCGGCGGCGGTGGTGGCGCATCGACCGACCGTGCGGACTGCGCGATCGCGCCGCTCGTCAGGGCGATACCCGATGTCGTGATCAAGGTCGCGGTGGCGAGCGCCATAAGCGTGCGCGATGAACGGTTGGTCATGCGGTATGGTATCCTGTTTCGAGTGCCCCCACTCGCCGCTTAGAACCGCGTGATCGGGTTTCCGTTCCCGCAGGCTTGCGTAACCAACGCTTTTCACACGTGTTTCTGGCCGCCGAAGTGGCTCTCCGACGGATCAGAATGGCGCAACGCGTCCTGCGACCCAGGTTTCTACGACCTTGTCGACGTCGGCGATCGAGCGGGATGGATCGCCATCGACGACCAGCAAATCGGCGCGCGTTCCGGCCACGATCACGCCGCGATCGCGCAATCCGAGCAGGTCCGCGCCCGCAGCCGTGGCAACCCGCATGGCCTGCGCCGGAGTTAGTCCCGCCTCGACCATCAGCGCGAGTTCGCGGTGTTCGGCGATGCCGGGCACGCGCACTGCACTTGCTCCGCTGTCCGTGCCGAACCCGATCTTTACGCCGGCGTCGTACAGCGTCTTCAGGTTGCGCAGGTTCATCGCCAACGATTTCCGCGCATCGGCCGTCTTCGGATCGGCCAGTATCTTGGCACGCCACGCCGCATCGTCGACCTGTTGCGCGAGGGCAGGCGACAGCGCGGCGCGGACGAACGGCGTCTGCGTCCAGGGCGCGCGATCGGCCCAGGCGAACGTCGCTTCGTCGAGTTGCAGCGTCGGGATGTACCAGATGCCCTTCGCCTTCAGCGTCGCGACGAACGCAGGGGGCACCGGCGTGTCACGGATACCGTGCGCGATGATGTCCGCGCCTGCCGCGACGATCGCCTCCGCATCGGCGAGATCGTGGATATGCGCCGCCACCCGCAGCCCGCGCGCGTGCGCCTCGGCGATCACCGCTCCGTAGATGGCAGGGCTCATCTTGACCGGTACGCTGCCGCCGAAATCGTCGAGCCACAGCTTCACGAGATCGGTCTTTTCGGCGGCCATCATCGCGACCGCCTTGCGCGCTTCCTCGGGCGTCGAGGGCCGGAACAACTGGTCCGGCCCGACCTTGAGCATCGCCTGCGGTGGTGCGCCATTGGGGACGCCGATCCCCTGCATCACGCCGAACAGGTCCGCGCCGTCGATCCGTCCGGCATGCGCGTCGGCGCGTATCCGGACGAACGCCGGACCGTTATTGCCGAGCGCCGTCACCGTCGTCACGCCGTAGCGGCGATACTGGGCGAGCTGCGCGACGATGTTGGCGCGCGTGTAGTTCTTCGCGCCCGTCTCGGTGCCGCTCACCTGGCCGACATGGCTGTGGTCCGAGACGAGGCCGGGCATCACGGTGCGCCCCCGATAGTCGCGTCGTTCCGCGCCCGCCGGCACCGCGACCTTGCCCGCCGCGACGATCCGTCCGTTCGCGATCACGATGGTCGCGTCGTCCACCGGTACGCCGCCGCGCCCTTCGATCAACCGGACACCGGTCAGCGCGATCGTCTGCGCGGTAGCGGATCCGGCGGTGAGGGCCGATGCCACGAGGGCGATCGTGCAGAGGCGAGCGGAGATTTTGGTTCGGCGCACGATGATGTCCTTCTCGGGAGGATGCGCCGACGGGACGCCATCTCCATGAAACGTCAGCGGATGACGCCCGTTCCGATCCGTGTCCGTCAACGCCGAGCGCGCGCGACCCTCAGCGCGATCCGGACCGGCTGCATCAGCGAATTTGATCGACAAGTGGCACATCTTGGGCCGTTTTTGTTAATAGCAGTTCTCTCGGTTTGATGGCCGCCGCCTGGTCATTGCGGTTGCTCTAGTCGCTGCCCGCGCGAGCCGGGACTGTGTCCCCTGGATGTCAGCGGACGTCGTCGACCGGCGCCGTCAGGATCACGCGCAGGCCGGGCATGTTATCGTCCTGCTCGATCGTGCCCCACAGCCCGGCGACGATGGCGTTCATCATCCGGCTGCCGAAGCCGATCCGCGTGCCCGACTTGCCGACGCCCTGGTCCGCGACGATCAGGCGCAGTCGGTTGCGATGCTGTTCGAGGATGATGTGGATCGGGCCGGCATCGCCGCGATAGGCGTATTTGCTCGCGTTGAT
>Ga0308163_10004476_pt1 | contig 11077 bp, 9 predicted proteins | sample PhyTR1_FD_201037 | JGI IMG/M metagenome (GOLD analysis project Ga0308163, IMG submission 201037) | Phyllosphere microbial communities from UC Gill Tract Community Farm, Albany, California, United States - DLSLT.R1 | ecosystem: Host-associated > Plants > Phyllosphere > Unclassified | place: USA... | reverse complement strand
TCGCAAGGCAGCAGCGTTAATACCGCAGGCGTGCGCAAGGTCTTCTAAGGTGTTGGCACTTTTCAGGTAGCCAGACTTGATGAAAGGCGCCACAGGAATCGGGAAAGGCCGCGAAATACCCAACCCATAACGGCGTTGAAAGGCGTGACTACAGATCAGCCACGAGGCGACCGGCTCATCAGTGGGCGCCTTTTGAACCATCGCCGTGACGTAATCGTAATAGCCATTGGCTTCATTGACGAAACGCTGACCATTGCTCAAGACGCCGATGATCCCTGGTTTGCCACGTTCAATAATGTGCGGGAAGTGGCCGATGCTGCCGTCACGGCGTGGTACCCGAGACACGGGCGCCCAGGCCACAGGGGAGTGGAGGTCGCTGTTGACCCAGCCACCGGCGCTTTCGCCCAAGGTTAAGCCATCGCCGCTTGCACCCAGCGGTGGCAAGGCCAGATGCTCGTGGCCCGTGGGGGTTCGTGGGAACAGGGCTTTACGCCGTTGAATGTCGTTGGCAAACCCGCCTGCCGCCAATACCACGGCGTTGCGGGCGTGGATGCGTACCTCGCCTCGTTCGGTCTTAACCACGGCCCCTGTGACGCCTGATGAGTCTTGAATTAACGCCGTCACCGGGGCTGATTCCCACAGCCGTACGCCCAAGTCCTCCGCAGATTTGGCCAGTCGCGCCACCAAGGCCACGCCATTCACCAGTTGTAAGGCCCGCCCGTGTAAGGCGAGGTCTTTCAGGTGTCGGCTAAAGCGCTTAGTCACATGCCAGGCAGCGGGCAGCGAGCGTGTCAGATTAAGAAATGCCGCAAGGTCTGGGCCCGCCATGATCGGCATGCCCATAAAGGAGGTTTCGCGCATGGTTTTACGCAGTCGCTTGAGCAGCTTGCCGACCTCGCGCCCGTCATAGGGCGCGGCGATCACCGAGCGTCCGCCGGTTCCGGCTCCGGGCGTGTCACCGTGAATATCGGCAATCGCGTTGCCGTCAGCAAACTGCAAGCGCGTGTGCTGTTCGAAGAAGGCGACCATCTGTGGCCCGGCCTGCAGAAAAGCGTCAATCATGGCCGGCTCATAGCGCTCGCCCAGCTCATGCTTGAGGTAGGTGCGTGGCAACTCCACGTCTTCAATGATCCCCGCGCGCTTGGCCAGTGGGTTACACGGGATCCAAGCCCAGCCACCGGACCATGCCGTGGCGCCGCCGAAGACCGCGTCTTTTTCGACCACAATGACCTTTTGCCCATGCCAAGCCGCTGTGACCGCGGCCGCTAACCCCGCGGCTCCCGAGCCGACGATCAGCACATCACAGTCGATAGCGCTGGGTTGAGAGTCAGCAGTCATGGTTAAGGCTCCAGTGGCGAATTTATTATTTTGGAACTAGATTCCAAAATATAAAGATTTAGCCTTTCAACAACAACCCCTCATTGGCGCTTGAGTTCCAGATTTTGCGTTTTTGCGTTTACCTTTTAGAATCACTGACATTTTACGAGGGCCCTGTATGGCTGGCAGTCAGATCGAACGCGTCTTCAATGTGCTTGAGAGCCTCACCCGCGAGGCGCGGGGTGTGCCGATGCAAACGTTGGCAGAGCAATTGGGTATCCCTAAAAGTGCCACCCATCGCTTGTTGGCTGAGTTGATGCGGCTTGGGTATGTGCGGCAAAACGCCGAGAACAGCCGCTATCATTTGTCGACCAAGTTGGTAGCCATGGGCTTTCAATACTTGGCCAGCAGCGGGGCCGACATCGTACAGCCGATTCTTGATCGTCTTGCCCAAGAGACGGGCGAACTGGTGCGTCTAGGCGTGGTGGACAGTGAACGGCTGACTTGGATAGCCAAATCGCAGGGCGCTCGTTCCGGCTTACGTTATGACCCTGACATGGGCCGCGAAGCCCCGCTGTATTACACCGCCTCCGGGCATGCCTGGCTGGCCAGCATGACGGATGCACTCGCGCTGGCACAGGTTGAGCGCCAAGCTATTGAAGCCCCGGATGACCTAGGCCCAAATGCTCCTCAGTCCAATGCACAACTGCTTGAGCGTTTACGCGTCGCCCGTGAGTGCGGCTATGCGTGTGTGCAAGAAAGCTCGGCAGTCGGCACCTCGGCGATTGCTGCCGTGGTGCGCAGCCCGTTGGATCAACAAGTGATTGGCGTATTGAGTGTGGCCGGCCCCAGCGCACGCTTGCCGCAAGAGCGTTTGCACGCATTGGCGTCCGGGTTGCTACGCTTTGCAGATGAGCTGTCAGTCGCCTGCCAAGCGTCCGAGTTGTTTGCCGTTTAACAACTCATTTGCGCGAGGAGGTTAAATGTTCTTGCAAGTTTCTGGAACTGAATTCTAAATTAGCGGTGTTCTGCGATTCCATAACACTTACAAGAGGATCAACGCACTGTGAGCTCACGTCCCCTGTCACTGGCTGCCCTAACGGTGCTAGAAGTCTCCCCGGTAGAAATGGTCGAAATAGCGGCGCGTACGGGTTACAGCCATGTGGGTTTGCGCTTGGAACCGGCCACGCCCGAGGAACATCATTTTGCGCTCGTGAGTGATGCCGGCTTACGCAAACAAACATTAAAACGCCTGCATGACACGGGTATCAACGTGCTGGATATCGAGATTCTTCGGCTAAAGCCCCAGACCCAAGTCGCTCACTTCGACGCTCTCCTGGCTGTGGGCGCTGAGTTTGGCGCGACTGAGTTACTCGTCGCAGGCAATGACCCGGATGAGCAACGCCAAGCCGACAACTTTGCTGCACTCTGTGATCTGAGCCGCAAGTACGGGATTCATCCACACTTGGAGTTTATGCCGTGGACCGATGCCCGTGATCTGGCGCAAGCGCTACGGATTGTCGAGGCCGCGGGGCGTGATAATGGCTGCGTGTTGGTAGACGCCTTTCACTTCAACCGCTCGGCATCCCGACTTGAAGACTTGAGTCCCATCGCGCCGTCGCGCCTGCGCTACATGCAACTGTGCGATGTGGCCGGGCCGAGGCCGGATGATATGCAGGAAATATTGCGTCAGGCGCGTAATGAGCGCCGTTTTCCCGGCGATGGCGACTGTGATTTGCTCGGATTGTTGAACGCGATGCCGCCCGATATACCGCTTAGCCTAGAAGTCCCCTGTGTGCAGTTACAGGCGCAGGGGGTTAGCGCCGAACAACGGGCGCAATTAGCGATTGATAAAACCCGAGCGCTTTTGCGCCAGCTGTAGTGCAAGTCTCGCTCTCTATAGGGGCGACGCCGTGCTGTCAGTTCATTGCCGCACATGAGGTCTTCAATGACATTGCCTACGCCACTTTCGGGCGTTAACCAGCCCCTCAAAGGCATTTTGCTGATAGTGATCGCCACCGCGTTGTTCTCCAGTCACGACGCGATGTCCAAATACTTAAGCGGTTTATACCCGGTGGTGATGGTGGTCTGGGCACGCTATGTGGTGCACACCCTGCTGATGGCCAGTTACTTCCTGCCGCAGTCGGGGCTGCGGGTATTGCGCAGCAAGCGCCCGTTGTTGCAGGTGTACCGGGCGATATGCCTGCTCGGCTCCGGCCTGTTTTTTACCTTTGGCTTGTTGTACATCCCATTGGCCGAAAACACGGCGGTTAACTTTCTGGCCCCTCTGCTGGTCGCGGCGTTATCTGGCCCTCTGTTGGGCGAAAAAGTCTCGCGGGGGCAATGGATCGCCGTGATCTTTGGTTTTATCGGGGTCGTGGTGATCATCCATCCGGGGGGCGAATTGTTTACCCCCGCCGTGTTGCTGCCGATGTCAGCGGCCCTGTGTTTTAGTTGCTATCAAATCCTTACGCGAAAGCTCAGCCTGTACGACACGCCAATCACCAGTAACTTTTTCGCGGGCTTGTTCAATGCGCTGGTACTCAGTGCGTTGGTGCCGTTCTTTTGGCAGACCCCCACGCTGATTCACGGGCTTGAAATGCTCGCGCTGGGCACCTTGGGGATGACAGCACACTTACTGCTTACGCAGTCGTTTCGCTTGGCCGCACCCGCCTTGCTGGCGCCTTTTAGCTACTGTCAGATCGTCTTTTCGGGAATGTTGGGCTGGTTGCTGTTCGATCACACGCCAGATCTGGCGTCACGGATCGGCATCGCCATTGTCTGTGCCAGCGGGCTGGCAGCGGCTTGGCAGCAGCGTAGGTCGAAGGCTTGAAGCGTGGGGGCTGGCGAACCCGCCCCCATGGCTTTATCAGACTTGAGGGATTTTTCGCGGGGCCATGAAGTACATCCAGATCAGCGCAATGAAGTACATCGCCGGAATCATGGTGAACAACAGGGTGTAGTTGTTGTTGGTGACGGTCAGCACATAACCCACAATTTGAGTCATGAACATGCCGCCGATGGCCGCGCACATGCCGCCAAAGCCGAACACGGTGGCCATCATGTGCTTAGGCGTGTAGTCCATCACCATGCTCCACACGTTGGCGGTCCAGGCTTGGTGCGCGCCGAGGGCCAACGAGATAGCGGCCACAGCAACCCACAGCTGGCTGGAGCCTGCGGCCATGATCACGCCGATGATGCACAGCGCGCAGAGGAACATCGACACCAATCGTGCCTTGACCGCAGCCATGCCGCGACTGATCAACATCGAGGATAAAATCCCGCCACCGACACTGCCAAAGTCGGCGGTGATGTAGATGATGATCAACGGGATACCCATCTGCGTCACGTTAATGCCCAGATTGTATTGTTGATTCAAAAACGGCGGCAGCCAGTACAGGTAAAACCAAAACACCGGTGCGGTCAGTGAATACGACAACGCGAAGGCCCAAGTGCCGCGCATTTTCAGGATGGTCGAGAAGCCCACTTTCTGTTGCTCGGGTTCTTTCTCACTCTGGATGTAAGCCAGTTCTTCTTTGCTGACGGTTGGGTGGTCTTCTGGGTTGTAGTACTTGAGCCCCCAAAAGATCAGCCAAATACCGCCCAAGGCCGCCATCCCCAGAAACGCTGCTTGCCAGCCCCACACGTGTAGGACCAACGGCAACAGCATCGGGGTGAACATGGCGCCGACGTTAGTCCCGGCGTTAAAGATGCCGCTGGCGACTGCTCGCTCACCGGCAGGGAACCACAGGCGCGTGGTTTTCACACAAGCGGGGTAGTTAGCGGCTTCGGTCAAACCGAGAATCAGGCGGCACACCATAAAGCCCGCAGCCGAAGTGGCCAAGCCATGTGCGCCGGTGGCCAAGCTCCACAGCAATACGGCGCAGAAGAACACGCGTTTCACGCCGATTCGGTCGATCAACCGACCTTGCAGGACGAAGCCAATGGCGTAGCCCACCTGAAACCAAAAGTTGATGTTGGCGTAATCCATCGCCGTCCAGCTCATTTCTTTGGCTAGAATCGGTTGCATCACGCCCAACGCGGCGCGGTCGATGTAGTTAAGCGTGGTGGCGAAAAACACCAAGGCGAGCATGCCCCAGCGGGTTTTACCAATGGCCATTGCCCCACGAATCTTGTCGCCGATACCGGCGTGCGGGGTGCTTTGGGCTGGAGTAACGCGTGCAGATTGAGAAGGGGTCATGGCTATTTACCCGTCCAAGGAAAGGTCGGGTACACCGCTGGCGGCATAGCTAAGCAAAGCGTCATATCAGTAAGAGCGAGCATGAGCGGTTACCCATTTTTTGGAATTTTTATGTGGTGTTGTGCAGCATTTGTTGCAAAAGGTACGGATTGGATGGTGGCGAGTGGACAAAAAATCGTCAATTCAACAAAGGGCATAGTGTTCGATAATCGCACGCAAAACTAACTGGTTGGTACAGACCTGTTGCTCAATGATAGGGTGCCCTTAATAATCAGGCTATTTAGAAATGCCGTCTGGGAGTTAAAAATGAAGCGTTCAATCGCCACTGTTTCCTTGAGCGGCACCTTGCCGGAAAAGCTCGACGCCATTGCCGCAGCGGGTTTTGATGGGGTCGAGATCTTTGAAAATGACCTGCTTTATTACGCTGGCAGCCCGCGTGAAGTGCGTCAGATCTGTGCGGATCTTGGGCTTGAGATCAGCCTGTTTCAGCCCTTTCGCGACTTTGAAGGCTGCCGCCGCGACCGCTTGGCGCGCAACCTAGACCGCGCTGAACACAAATTCGATTTGATGCAAGAACTCGGCACTGACCTGGTGCTGGTGTGCAGCAATGCCGCCCCCGACTCGGTGGGGGAGCGAAACATCCTGCTCGACGACCTGAGCCTGCTGGCCGAGCGTGCCGGTGCGCGTAACCTGCGTATCGGCTACGAAGCCTTGGCATGGGGGCGACATGTTAATACATGGCAGCAGGTCTGGGATCTGGTACGCCACATAGACCACCCTAGCCTCGGCGTGTTGCTCGACAGCTTCCACACCTTGTCCCTCAAAGGGGACCCGAGTGGCATTGCGCAGATTCCCGCCGACAAGATTTTCTTTGTGCAAATGGCCGATGCACCGATTTTAGCGATGGATGTGTTGGAGTGGAGTCGTCATTTTCGTTGCTTCCCGGGGCAGGGCGAGTTTGACTTGCCAGGCTTTTTGGCGCCGATCATCCAGAGTGGCTACACCGGCCCGTTGTCACTGGAAATTTTCAATGACGGCTTTCGTGCCGCACCTACGCGCGCCAACGCTGCTGATGGTTTGCGCTCGTTGCTGTACCTCGAAGAAAAAACCCGCGAGCGCTTGGCGCAACAGGACGCGCCCGCAGCGAAGCTGGAGCCATTGTTCTCGCCGCCTAAAGCCAGCGACTACAACGGCATCGAGTTTCTGGAGTTCGCCGTCGATGACAATCAAGGTGCGCAACTGACCCACTGGCTCGAGCGCTTGGGTTTCAGCAAGGCGGGTCAGCACCGATCTAAAAATGTGAGTTTGTTGCGTCAGGGTGATATCAACCTGATTCTCAACGCTGAACCGTATTCGTTTGCCCATAACTTTTTTGAGGCCCATGGCCCTTCACTGTGCGCTACTGCGATTCGGGTGCAAGACAGCGCCAGCGCACTGGCCCGTGCCGTGGCTTATAAAGGTCAGCCCTATCGCGGGTTGGTCGGCCCTAACGAGCTGGAGTTAGCGGCCGTTCGTGCGCCGGATGGCAGTTTGATTTATCTGGTTGATCAGGATGAGACGGGCAAACCACTGTACGAATCTGACTTCAACCTCACGGCCGAAACCACCACTCAAGGTGGGCTTAAGCGCATTGACCACATGGCGATGGCGCTGCCAGCAGACAGCCTCGACAGTTGGGTGCTGTTTTACAAGGGCCTGTTGGACTTTGAAGCCGACGACGAGGTGGTGTTGCCCGACCCTTACGGCTTAGTCAAAAGCCGCGCCTTACGCAGCCGTTGCAGCACGATTCGTTTGCCGCTGAACATTTCGGAAAACAAAAACACCGCTATCTCACATGCGCTGTCGAGTTATCGCGGTTCAGGTGTGCATCACATTGCATTTGAGTGTGACGACTTGTTCGCTGAAGTCAGTCGAGCCAAAGCCGCGGGTGTGCCGCTGCTGGATATTCCGCTGAACTACTACGACGACTTGGCGGCGCGTTTTGACTTTGACGACGAGTTCTTGAGTGAGCTGGCCTACTTCAACGTGCTGTACGACCGCGACGCCCAAGGCGGTGAGCTGTTTCATGTGTACACCGAGCCGTTTGCTGGCCGCTTCTTCTTCGAGTTGTTGCAGCGCAAAAATGGCTATGCCGGGTATGGCGCCGCCAACGTGGCGGTGCGCTTGGCGGCGATGGCCAAATCGCGTACCGGAGCGGTGCGCCAGACCAAGCTTTAGGAGGCGCTATGAAGCAGTGTCGGCTTCCTTCATTGACCGGCTCGGGCCATAATCCCCGCCATCTTCCGATGGCCGTGAGCCTTTAATGACCCAGATATCAGAAGTCGACACCGACGCCACGGCGCCTGCAGTCGAACCGCGTAAAGCCCGGAAAAACAACCCGGAAAAAACCCGCGAAAACATCCTCCAAGAAGCCCTTGTCGAGTTCGTCGAACAAGGGCTGGCGGGCGCGCGGGTGGATGCCATTGCGGAGCGCACTCGCACCTCAAAACGCATGATCTATTACTACTTCACCAGCAAGGAGCAGCTCTACGTCGAGGTCTTAGAAAAGCTCTACGGCGAAATTCGCAGCACCGAAAGCTTGCTCCATCTCGATGAGTTGCCGCCTGGTGAAGCGATTCAAAAGCTGGTGGCGTTCACCTTCGATCACCATGATTTGAATGCCGATTTCGTGCGCATGGTCAGCGTCGAAAATATCCATCGGGGCGAATACATCAAGCGCTCAGAAGGGATCAAAGCCATGAACGACACGATTGTTCATGCCTTGGAGCAGATTCTGCGGCGCGGCGTGGAACAGCAGGTATTCCGCACCGGTTTAAACCCGTTGGATGTTCATCTGCTGGTCAGTTCGTTCTGTTTTTATCGCGTGTCGAACCGCTACACGCTGGGTGAAATCTTCCAGATCGACTTGGCCGACCCGCAGGTCAAACAGCGTCAGCGCGAGATGATTTGCGATTCAGTGCTGCGTTATTTGCAGGTCTAATAACGCATTTTGCCGCCCGCTTTTGGCGCGGGCGGCCTGCTTTAACCGTTCATTTCCTGAAAATGCGCCAGCATGCGTGATGGGTCGGCGGTGGCGCCGCTGATCAACTCAAACGCCTTGACCGCCTGAAACACCGCCATATTGCCGCCATCCAGCGTGCGGCAACCCAAAGCGCGGGCGTGGCGCAGCAATTCGGTTTGCAGCGGGAAGTAAACAATCTCTGCAACCCACAACCCTGAGTGCAAGTACGCCGCGGGCACGGGCATGCCGGGCAGTTTGGCCATGCCCATCGGCGTGGTATTGACCAGCCCATCGGCCTTGGCCATCGACGATTCAAGGTCAGTGCCTACTCTGGCCCGAGCGCCGCTAAAGTGTTGGTTCAGGTTGTCGGCCAAACCCTGCGCACGCTCGCTGTCGACATCAAAAATAGCGAGCTGCTGTACGCCTTCGCTGAGTAATGCGTAGGCGACCGCTGAGCCCGCGCCTCCTGCGCCCATTTGGATCACGCTCTGCATGGCAACGCCGCTCAACCCACGACGAAAACCCTCTGCAAAGCCGGAGCAGTCGGTGTTGTGACCGATGCGCTTGCCCTGTTTGAAGACCACGGTGTTCACCGCGCCGATACCACGGGCCTCATCGGACAAGGTGTCCAGCCACGGCAAGATGGCTTGCTTACACGGATAAGTAATGTTCAAACCACTGAAGCCCATACGCTCGGCGGCATTGAGCAAGTAGGGCAGGGCGTTGTTATCGAGCTCCAATTCATCCAGATCGATCAACTGATACACATAAGGCAACCCATGCGCTTGGCCTTCCCGTTCATGCATGGCGGGGGTGCGTGATGCCTGAATTCCAGCACCGATCAGCCCGGCTAACACTGACTGTGGTTGTGCGGTCGACATAGCTTTACCCCTTCAACTGCTGGCTGAGATGTTGCAACGCCATGCGGTAGCCGTTGCTGCCAAAACCGCACAGCACGGCTTGGGCAATGCCCGAAACAAAGGAGTGATGACGGAAGGCTTCGCGGCTGTGAACATTGGAAAGATGGACCTCAATCACCGGCAGTTCACTGGCAACCAACGCATCACGAATGGCCACCGAGGTGTGAGTCCAGGCCGCAGGGTTGATGACGATGGCGCCGCAGCGTTGACGTGCGCCGTGAATCCAGTCGAGCAGTTCGCCTTCGTGGTTCGTTTGACGAAACTCGATGTTCAAGCCTTCTTCATTGGCCGTTTGCGCACATAAATTTGCGATGTCTGCCAGCGTCTCGTGACCGTATACACCGGGCTCTCGCGTGCCGAGCAGGTTCAAATTGGGGCCGTTAAGGATCAAGACGATAGGGGGCATATCAAGACAACTCTGAATTGTTTTTATGGGGCGTCTGAGCAGGACTCAGCGGTTGGTTTAAATTGTACCAACCAGTTAATAAGATCAATTGTGGGCGATCCGTCGGGCACGCTTTGGGCTAATTAGTGGGCGTTTATCGAACGCTTCGGCATGCAAGTGAATATCAATTGAAAATCATTCTCGACAAAACGTAAGATAGCCGCCCCTTATCCTCTAGCACCAGGGAGTCGGTTTGTCGGATATGGACCTCAAGGGCTTGTTCCTTAAGCATGCCAGTACCCTGCGCGGGTATCTGGCGCGCAAGGTGCGGGACCCACAGTTGGCCGCCGATCTGGTGCAAGAGAGTTTCTTGCGCATGGCCGAGCGTGGGCGCAAGGACACCATCGACAACTCCCCCGGCTATCTCTATCGGGTTGCCGGTAATCTGTTGGTTGATCACATTCGCCAGGAAACGCGCCGCAAGACCGACTCGGTCACCCATGAGGACCTGGCCGAGATCGAGGACGAACTGGCAGAGCTGGAGACTCAGGCGATGGCAGCACAACAGCGAGCGGCGCTCAAACAGGCATTGGCCGAGTTGCCCGAGCGCACTCAGGAGATTTTCCGGCTTAATCGCATCGAGGGCATGACCCACGCCGAAGTGGCGCGTCACCTCGGTATTTCTGACAGCTCGGTGCAAAAGCATCTGGCCAAAGCGCTGGCCTACGTCATGCAGCGCCTACAGGCAGATGAGCAATGACTTACCTGCCTACCGACCACCGGCTTACTGAGAATCGTCCAGTAAGACGTCACTGCTTATACCTAACGAGAAATTGAGATTCACACGTGAATAGCCAAGGCCCCGAACAGCAGAGCATCACGCAGACGGCCGCAGAATGGGCGGTGCGCCTGCACGCGGGTGATTTGGACGCCGTGGCACAGGCGCAACTCGATGAGTGGTTAGCCGCTGATGCGCGTCACTCCCCGGCATTGCAGTTCGCCGAGCAAACCTGGGCGGCGATGGGGGCGTTGGCGCTGGATCCCGAAATCGCCCAACCTGCCCCGCGCCGCCAGCGCGTGGAAGCTTCCCGGCCTAGTGTGGTTAATCGTCGCCGACGAACGTTGCGTTGGGTGGGGCGTGCCGCGGTGTTATCACTGGTCATAGCGGTGGGTTGGCTCAGCGGGCCGACAGTGCTGATCAACATGCAGGCCGACTACCGCACGGGCGCAGGTGAAATACGCACGGTCCAGCT
>Ga0308163_10004475_pt1 | contig 11081 bp, 13 predicted proteins | sample PhyTR1_FD_201037 | JGI IMG/M metagenome (GOLD analysis project Ga0308163, IMG submission 201037) | Phyllosphere microbial communities from UC Gill Tract Community Farm, Albany, California, United States - DLSLT.R1 | ecosystem: Host-associated > Plants > Phyllosphere > Unclassified | place: USA... | reverse complement strand
AATATCGGCGTGAAAAGTCACAATCACAATCTCACTATTGGCGTCTGCATCCAATTGTTCTATTTTTCTTCCAGAATTGATGCAATTTAAAAACAACGAATAATTTTGAGGAATATCCAGCTGAATTTCATCTGTTTTATATTGCATTCTGCCATTCTTCACATACAAAAAACAAGCTTGTTCAGAAACAGGAAACACAAACTCAAAAGGCGGTTTCAATACTATTTTTTGGATAAATGATTTTTCGTACAAATCAATTTTTTGGTAATCCAATATCATAATGTATCTGTGTTTTTATATCTCAATCAATTAAAAAAGTATGGCTTTTTCCAGTTCCAATAGTTTTTGTTTGCGCCAGATTCCGCCACCATAACCTGTCAAAGTTCCATTAGTTCCAATCACTCTGTGGCACGGGATGATGATGGAGATTTTATTCAATCCATTCGCATTGGCAACTGCTCTCACGGCTTTTGGATTTCCAAGAATATCAGCCTGTTGCTGGTAACTTCTGGTAGTTCCATACGGAATGGTTCTCAGGATTTCCCAAACATTCTTTTGAAAATCTGTCCCAACAGGAGAAAGCGGAACTGTAAAATCCAGTCTTTTTCCTTCGAAATATTCTGCTAATTCTGTTTCTAAAGTTTTGAAATGAGAATTTTCGCCTTGAATAATATTAGCTTTAAAATATCTTGAGATTTCTTCCAGTTCTTTGGCTAATGATTTTCTGTCGGAGAATTCTAACATACAGATTCCATTTTCATTCGCGCACGCAATCATCGTTCCGAGTGGTGTTTCGATTCTTTTGAGGTCAACAATCTTTTCTAATTTTGAATTCTTTGGCGAAGTTCCGATGATAGATTTGAAACTTTCATTAAAACCGCTCAAACTTTCATAACCATTTTCCAAAGCGACATCCAGAACATTTTCGCCTTGTTGCAATTTTTTAAAAGCCGAGTTGATTTTGAACATTCTCTGAAAAGCGTGAAATGTCATTCCGTGATGTTTCAAGAACCAACGTTTCACAGTCGCAGGTTGCAATCCTCTTTCAACCAAATCAATGTCTTTGAATTTAATTTCCGGATTTTCGGATAATTCATTCATCAGTTTCTGAATTTCAACAGGCGTTTCATCCGGATTTTCTAATGGTTTGCAAACTTTGCACGGTCTATAACCTTTTAAAATCGCAGACTTTGTATTATCAAAAAATTCCACATTTTCGGGTTTCGGTTTTCTAGCTGTACACGTTGGCCGGCAGAAAATCCCCGTCGTTTTTACACCCATCCAAAATACGCCTTCGAATTCTGGATCCTTTTCAAAAGATGCCTGATACATTACATCATTGGTTAAATTATTCATAGTTGATAAATCATAGTTGATGAATGATACAAATCTAAATCATTTGATAATTTACAAACAACCGAAAAATGAACAAGTATTTTTTATTCCGGAAGTGCTTTCCATTTTTTAATAAATCCTGTATAGAAATATAAAAATAGCATTGTAACAATCAAAATGAGATAACTCAAAGTGTATCCGTACTCATCCAAAATACCGAAACAATTCCTGTAATCTTCATCGCTATTGAGATTTTTAAGATAACAGTCCGCAGTTTGATGTTCATTAATTGTGACTAAAATCAACCAAATAAAAATAGGAAAAGCATTGATTGACATCAGCATAAATATGGATGAAAACAACTTCGGGAATCTTTTCAGCGTGACAAACGGAAGCAACAATATAATTAGCCCAACAATCAACATTGTATAGAAAATGAAGAATTTGCTCGTCATATTAAACACAAATGCAGATGCCACGCAAAACAAAGTAACCGCCAAAACAATCACGCCCGCAGAAACAATACTGAACAACAGCGAACGGATATTGGTAATTCTGAAACTAAAAATAAACGCGCCCAAAGCAAACGCCAGCCAAATAAAGAGATGAACCATTTCCGAGAAAAAATCATTACTCTTAACCGAATCCACATTTTCCAAGAACAATTTCAAATCAGTTGTGTAATAGTAATAATTTGAGAGATTCTTTTTGAAATAATCCGCTGGAGAAAATTCTCTGTCCAGATTGGGGTTGAAGTCTCTCACATTTAAAGTATCTTTTACGACTTCACCATTTTCATTCAATTGATTATCAAAACCAACTGCTGTAGAATCTATACTAGCTATTTCATAATCATAATGTCCGTCAGGCGCTTTATTCGGGTCATATTCTACACCTGCTTTTGGCTGATATTTTTTGATAAAATTCTTAACCTCAAATTTATCCGGATGATTGACCATCGCAGACCAATCTTTGGCATTCAGGTTATTTCGAATGTCAAATTCTTTAGAAATATCCAAAAAATTCTGCAACAATTCCTGTATTGCTTTAGGATTTTTGCTAACCAGAAGTTGAACTGTTTTTTGATTGACGAATATTTTCTTTTTTTTGAAATTATCTTCATCTGCTATATTCCCTATATTATCGTGTCTATTATAATTGATTGTAGACAAAATAGTATTGTCTTTAAAGTAAAAAACATCAGAAAAATTATAGTAACTCGGCGCAGTAGATTTGATGAAAGGCGACAAATCCACAGCTCGAATTTTGAAATAATATATTCTGGATTTTTCATTATTTTCAAAATATGCCAAACCAGTTCCTTTTCTTTTTTCTTCTTCGGGATATATATATTCACCGTCTTTATTTTGAGCAGTAACTACCTTTTTGTAGATGCTGTAAAACTGATAAACACGGTCGTGGTAAACAAAATATTTTTGGTTTTTGTCAATTTTATTGATTTCAGTTTCACAATAATAGTCAGAAAACGCCTTTGGATAAAATCGGTTTTCTAAAGTGTACAATTCTATTTCCTGAGAAAGAAAAGGATTGGCTCTGTTGATGACATCAATGTTTTTCGCCATTTTCTCATCATCATATTTATAATTGATGAAAATCTTGAAACCAGACATATAAGAAAAATAGAACGTCGTAGAAACGAAAATGATGATGAAATACTGCAGAAATTCAAAGAACAATTTTCTGCCGGAACTCGGATAGAAACTCTTGAAAGCATTATTCTTGAACATAAAAACTAGCCATCCGACAATCATCAGAACCGAGATGATTATGTGCACAAACATAAGTCCGGAAGTGAAATAATCATTCACTGCTCCCGAATGTTGCAACGTGCCTGGACTCGCGTGGGAAACAAAGCCGATGAAAAAGAAAATAAGATGAACGGCGATTCCCAAAAGCAACATCCAAACGATTCTCGTGTTCCAGATATTGGGAAATCTCTCCAGTAAATATTGATTGATTTGATTGATTTTTTGCATTGGTCAGAAGTTTTTATTCCACGAAGAAACGACGTGTAGAAGTTGAAATATTACGAATATAAGTCACTTGGATTTCCGAATTTCCTAAAGCTGACAAAACAGTAGAAAACTCAGTTTCAGAACTGAAATAAGCCACGAAAATTCCACCATTGAAATTCAGTTTTTCGAGATTTAATTGATGAAAAATCTGTAATAATTCTTCTCTGGAATTATCTGTATCTATTTCTACAATCAAGCTTGGATTTTCGGTTTCAGATTGGGTTTCGTTGTCCTGATATTTTCCATTTTTGAGGAAAATGACTTTGTCCGAGATTTTCTCGACTTCATATAATTGCTGAGAACTGAGAATCAACGCAATCGGATTATTGACAGAATTAGAAATCGCTTTCAAATCTTCCAAAATCACTTGCTGAGCGAGAACATCCAGATTCGCTAAAGGTTCATCCAACAAAAGAATTTCGGGTTGGCGAAGCAATGTTCTCGCAAGTTCAAAACGCATTTTATAACCAGAAGATAATTCGCTCCATTTCAAATGTTTGTAATTCCAAAGCCCGAGACGCGCAATCATCATCAGCGTTCTAGTCTCATTTTCTTCTGGATTGACACCGTAATTTGAAAGGACAAATTTCAGATTATCTTTCAAACTTCCGTACCATTTTTCGGTTCTTTGAGGAATATAAATAAGCTTGGTTCTCAGTTCAAATTCATCTTTCGGGGTTTGGTCAAATTGGTAATTGAGTTTGCCAACATTATGCGAAATTTCCTTAGCCAAAATCCTCAACAAAGTTGTTTTTCCATTACCATTTTCTCCAACCAGACCATAAACCTGCCCTTTTTTGATTTCCAAAGAAACCGGGCCGAGCGAAAAACGATTCCTTCCGTAAGATTTCTGAATATTGTCCGCTTTCAAAACCGAGATTTCGGTCGAATATTCTTTAACGTCAACTTTCTCGATTTCAGTGAGAAGGTTTTTGGATTTTTCTATTAATTCGTCGGTTTTTTCAGGATTCTTTTCTTTCCAGTCTGTTAGTTCGATTGCTTGATTATAAATTCCCATATTTTGAGTATCCATCGCACAATCCAGCAGTTTTCGGAAACCAAGAACAATATCTTTATTATCAAAAAAGTGAAAAACCGATTTCACTCTTTGCTGATGTTTTGTCATAGTTATTTTGTTTTGAACGTTTTAAAGATAACTAAATTAAGTTTGGGTTTATTATGTTAAGGGAAAATTATCACAAAGACACAATTTATATTTGACGCTCGAAATGTTTTAAGGCACAAAGCTAAATTCGTGTAGTTATAAAATTTCTAATTTTCCTCGCGCCTTAAAACATTATCAACAGAAATTAATCTTTGTGCCTTTGTGTTTAACTACTTTTAATAAAGATTTTTTCAAATGATATTGAGAAAAAGATTTATCTTCCAAATCACAAAATCAACAGTTTTATGGATAAGAAAAAACTTCGTGAATCTATTTTCAGACATTTGGATGGCATCGTGACTGCGCCTGTGATTTCGGCTTTGTCCAAGAAAAAAGTATTGGATTTTATTTTGGATAATGACAGTTTGGAACTTTCTGAAATCAATGATAAATTTGAAGCTAATGAAGGTTATTTGAATGTCGCATTGCGGGTTTTGGCTTCACAAGGTTTTTTGAATTATGAATTAAATAATGAATCCGACATCGTCAAAATCTCAAACAATTCTAAAACCGGAGAAGCATTTTCTCATCAATCCATTTATGTTGATTTGGCTGAATTTTTAGCAGATTCTGAAGTGATTAATTCCAAAGAATTGACGGAAGAATTATGCAAAAAATGGATTCTGATTTTTGAGAAATACCAATCTTTCATCAATGAAAATGCAAATGAAAATTCTGTGAAATATCAAATCCAAAAACATATCGAAGGTGCTTTGGTCGGACCAATTATCATCAAACTCGGAATGAGCGGAATGTTCCACAAATACTTTATGGAAGCGAGTTTCAGTGCAGAAGAATTCCATAAAAACCCTGAGTATTTTGGAAAAATCCTCGATTATTTATCAGAATTGGGTTGGTTTTCAAAAAAAGGAAACAACTTTCAGTTTACAGAAACAGGATTATTTTTTGCAAGACGCGCAACTGCTTATGGCGTAACGGTTTCTTATCTTCCAATGTTTTCTAAACTGAATCAATTGATTTTCGGAAAAGCATCTGAAATTCGAGAAATAGAAGATGGCGAAGACGAAATCCACGTGAACCGAGAAATGAATGTCTGGGGAAGCGGTGGCGCACATTTGACTTATTTCAAAGTGATTGATGAATTTATTATTGAGATTTTCAACCGTCCATTAAACGAGCAACCAAAAGGAATTCTGGATATGGGTTGCGGAAACGGTGCTTTGCTTCAACATCTTTATGAAGTGATTGAAAGACAAACTTTGCGTGGGAAACATCTGGAAGAAAATCCGATATTTTTGGTTGGTGCAGATTACAACCAAGCGGCGTTGAAAGTGACCCGAGCCAATTTGATTAAAAATGATATTTGGGCAAAAGTGATTTGGGGCGACATTGGAAATCCTAAACAATTGGCGGAAGACCTTCAATCAGATTACAATATCGAATTGGGAGATTTGCTGAATATCAGAACTTTCCTAGATCACAACAGGATTTGGGAAGATACTTCCGGAATTAACTCTGACAGAATCAGCACATCCACAGGTGCTTTTGCGTTCCGAGGAAAACGATTATCTAACAAAGATGTTGAAGAAAACCTTCTGAATCATCTCAAAAAATGGACGCCTTATGTTGAAAAATTCGGATTGTTATTAATTGAATTACATACTTTATCTCCAAATATCACTTCGGAAAATCTTGGGTTAACAGCTTCTACAGCTTATGATGCTACACACGGATTTTCTGACCAATACATTGTAGAAGTGGATGTTTTCCATAGGATTTGCAAAGAATCTGGCTTGGAACCTGATACGAATCTTTTCAAAAAATTTCCTGATTCTGAATTGGCAACTGTGAGTATTAATCTTTTGAAGCGATAATTTTGTATATTGAAGCAACAAAAGCCGTATGAAAAACATATTAACAATCATTACTATTTTGATGACTTCATTATTTTTTGGACAGAATCTTGAGTTACCCGATTTCATAGAAACGAAAATCGAAAGTGGAAGCACATTCAAAAAACTTAAAAACGGGAAACTAGACACTATAGTCGTGACGATGCACGCTGTCAATTATGGCAACGCACTCATCTTTGCTAAACTGGACAATGAAATCAAAATTACAAATGCTGCAGACGAAAATTCTGTCATCACAATCGAATTAAAAAACAACAAGCAAGCCCGAACTTTTTTCTATAAAAATAAGCCTGCCATTGTTTTGGAATCTATCGATTTTGATATGAATCATTTACCAAAAAACGCCACGATAAGTCGAGTTTTATCCAACGATTTGATTCAGAATATTAGCATCAAAACCAATTATGAAGTTTTTGGAGACGATAATCCGGACAAGACTTTCAAACTTTTTTATGGGTTGAATATCCGTACGGATTTGGATAATCTGGATGCAATTTTTGAAAATATCGGAGAATTTTTCAGTGAGGAAGATGCGCTTTTGAAACTCTTTTATGGAAGTTATGCAGAAAAATTCGCACCTAAAGTCTTGACTTATTTGAAAATCAATGAATTGGGAGTAATCGCTAATGGAATTACTTTCGATTTTCAAAATAAAGATGTGAAAGAAACTAATTCTTATCACATTTACAAAAACGGAAAAATCATCAAATCTGGTAAAGAAAATCTGGTTAATTATCAGAAGATTTACCAGGATTATGTTAGCAAATTACAAGATTAATCAATTTTTCGTCATCAAAGAACTCTTCAAAATGTTTTCTGCTTGTTTGATGTGCCTCAAATTATGATAAATCACAAATCGGAAAGTATCGCCTAATTTCAGTTTAATCAATTTTGAAATACTGATTGATGTTTTTGTTTTTGCTAAATCAACAGTCTTTGCTTTTTCGAGAAGATTGAGCATTTTATTTTGCTGATTAATGAATTCTTCAATAACAGATTTGTCCAATTGTTGATGAATTGGATTGGCTGTTTTCAACGTTTTCATCTTGTTGAGTTTCTCTTTTGGAAGCATCATATTGGCAAAATAATTTCCTAAAATTCCACTTTTGAAATCTGATTCATTGGCTGGAAATTGACTTTCCTTGATTCGTTTTTCAATCTCCGGAAGGTAGAATTGTCCATAGAAATTAAGATGTTCCAAACATTCTAAAATACTCCAGCTCCTTTCTGACGTTCTGAGATTCAGATTTTCATCACTTTGATTAAGTAAATATTTTGCAAAACTCAGATTATTATTTGTAATCGTTTTGAGTTCGTTGAGTAATTGTTTAACAGGAATTTTCATCGTCAAAATTTTTCACAAAAATCCAAATCTTCACCCATAAAAATATTGATTAAAGTCAAGATTTTTTCAATCTCGATAATGTTTCTGGTGACATTCTGAGATAGTTGGCAATATACTTATTAGGGATTTCCTGAAACAACTTTGGACTTCTTTTCAAAACTCTTTCATATCGAATTTTCGGAGAACTGTACAGTAAATCTTTCTCTCGCTCAATCTGTTGCAAAACCAAATCTTCTAAAATAGAATTCCATAACTTCAGATTCTTACTATTAGAATTAATGAATTCATAAAAATCCTTTTTAGAAGCCACTTTCACAGTCGACGCTTTAATGGCTTGAATATAAAATTCCGAGGGTTTGCATGACAAAAATGAATCTAACGAAACAATGATATTTCCTTGATACCCAAAACGGATAATTCGCTCTTCATCCTCATCTTCGATAAAAATCCGGACACTTCCCTCTTCTACAAAATAGATATTTGTATCGATAGTTCCAGACGTTTTGAGAAATTCATTTCGTTTCAATTCTCTTGTTTGCCAAGAAAGTTGTGTTTGTAACAATTCCAAAATCATAAGTCTTCTAGAAAATTATAAGCTAAATGTATCATTAATTTTATTAAATTTGAGATTAACAACCATTGAAAACTTAGACCTTTGAAAAAAATCCTTCTCTTTTTATGCTGTATTCTATTCGTTAATTCAATTAATGCTCAGGAAACTATTCCATTTAGAATTACCAAATACAATAATATCATTGTAAAAACTTTGGTCAATGACAAAGATTCTCTGGACTTGATGTTCCAAATCGCAATGCAGGACGCCTCTGTTTCTCCCGAGAGGCTGAAACCCGCAAAAAGTATTGTTTTTAAAAATGAAATCAGTGAAAATAATTCGGTTAAAATTGGAAATCTTGAATGGAAAAACGTAAAATTCTACGACAACGAACTAACCGGACCGGAAGCAGACGGAAAATTCGGGACTGGTATTTTCAAAGGAAAGACATATAAAATAGATTATGACAACAATCAATTTGTAATTTATGACAAACTTCCTGAAATCAAAGATTACAAAGAAGTTTCTTATGTATCCAACCAGGAAGGACAAGTGTTTTTATCCTGTGAGAGTTTGATAGACAATGAAACTTATGAGTCAAATTTTCTTCTACAATCGGGTTATGCTGGTGGTTTACTTTATAATAACCAGTTTGCGGACACAAAAGATCTGAATAAAAAACTGAAAATAACAGGCGAAAAAACATTAAAAAATTCTGCCGGAAAAAGCATTATAACTAAACAGGGAATCTTGCCAATGCTAAGAATTATTGACGACATTGCTTTGAAAAATGTGTCAGCCGGATTTTTCAGCGGAGAAATTAAAAATCAATCTATAAGCTATTTTGGAGCTGATTTGATTAGAAGATTCAATTGGATTTTCGATGCGGAAACACAGCGAATTTACATCAAACCAAGTCAATATTTTAATGAGCCTTATTTCAAACTCAATTAAAAATAAATCCCTCATAATTCATTATTTATGAGGGATTATTTTATTTTACGCTTTTCACTCTTATCATTCCTTTGTTTTCGTGGTACATCATACACATAATTTTGCCGTCTCTTTCCTTGCACTCTTTGGTATAATCATAAACGAGTGATACTTTTTCGCCGACTTTTTTAGAGTCTAAAATTTCGGAATTACAAACCAGATAATCTTCGTTTTCCCCAACTCTGAGGTATGTTCCTGTACAATCACGTACGATGGTTCCGGTTTGTAATCTGTCGTGAACCGTGGCGCAGGAAAATAGTAATATTGCGAAAATGGCTGATAGAAAAATGGTGCTTGCTTTCATAGATTTTTATTTGGATTAAAGGTACAATTTTAAATTTTTACAAGGCTAAAATTTGAAAATCATATCATCAGTTTTTATTAACTTTGATAAAAATATGGATATGAATTCTACGACTTTAAATACAATTACCAAAAAATTAGAAAATCAATCTGAAGATATTCTGAAACAGGTTTTGGGATATTTGGATGGAATTCTCGAAAGTAAAAAAGATAAAAATTGGTTAGAACACAACCAGAATTACCAACTCTCAGAACAGCAAAAACGCGAATTGGATGCTATGGAAAATCTGACTGATGAAGATTTTATGCCTATTGAAGAATTCCATAACCGGATAAAGGAAAAATATGGCTTTTAAGATTGAATATACTTATCAAGCTGAAATTGATGTTACGAAAGCTATTGATTATTACATTGAAAATTCTTCCCGTAAAATCGCAAAATCATTTTACAACAAGCTAATTGAAGCTGAAAAAATTTTAAAATCAATTTCTTTTTTTCAAAAAATCCACAATGATTTCCATCGTCTTCCACTGAAAATATTTCCATACATTTTAATCTATAAAATTGATAAGGAAACAGAAATTATCAAAATCTATCGGGGTTTTCACAATTCACAAAACCCTGAAAAATATCCATAAACTACTAAAGATTTTTTAACTTTGATGAAAATAACATAAATGAATATTTCTAACCAAACTCTATATCAAGAAATTACTGATAGATTAAAAACGGCCCCAAAAGAAGTTTTGGAGAGAATTTCGGCTTATTTATCTGAATTTGATGATAATAAAGACGTTTTAAATTTTGAACTTTCTAAGGAACAAAAAGAAAGTTTGCTGAAAATTAAAGAACGTCCTTATTCTGAGCATACGGAAATCAATTATTTCTTAAACGAAATGAGTGAAAAATATGGCATTTAAAGTCATTATCTCAGACGAAGCAAAATTAGACTTAGAAAATTCATATCAATATTATCGCGAAAATGCCAACAAAAAAGTTGCAGACAATTTCATTAAAGAATTTAGAAAATCAATAAAAATAATTTCCGATAATCCTTATTTTAAAATTTGGTTTGATGAATTCAGAGTTAAGCCATTAGCGAAATATCCGTTCCTAATATTTTTCTCTGTTGACAAAAAAGAGAATACAATCGTGATTGCAAGAATTTTTCACACTTCACAAAACCCCGAAAAATATCCATAAAAAAACCGAAAGAAAAATCTTTCGGTTTTTAATTTTATTAAATTGAAACCTACATCACCTCCATCTTAAAACTCATACTTTCAATCACTTTCAGAATCGCATCCACAGTATCCATCGATGTCAGACAAGGAACACCATTCTCCACACTCATTCTTCGGATTTGGAAACCGTCTCTTTCGGCTTGTTTTCCTTTCGTAGTCGTATTCACAACGTATTGAACTTTTCCTTTCTGGATCAAATCTATCAAGTTCACATCTTCTTCCCCGATTTTGT
>Ga0308163_10004474_pt1 | contig 11082 bp, 8 predicted proteins | sample PhyTR1_FD_201037 | JGI IMG/M metagenome (GOLD analysis project Ga0308163, IMG submission 201037) | Phyllosphere microbial communities from UC Gill Tract Community Farm, Albany, California, United States - DLSLT.R1 | ecosystem: Host-associated > Plants > Phyllosphere > Unclassified | place: USA... | reverse complement strand
GCTGGCTGACCGGTTTCTGCAGACCGGCGGCGACTTGCCGGCGCTGTACCGGGAACTGGTGAGCGCAGCAGGTGATTTGCCGCCAGTGGCCGCCAAGTTCAAGTCGCCATGGGACTGGACGCTGTCCGGTCTGCGCGCCATGGGCGTGCAGACCGTGCCGGCGGCGCGCATCCAGTTTCTGATGGCCCGTCTTGGCCAGCCCGTCTGGCGGCCCGGTTCGCCGGCCGGCTATGGCGACGTGACTGCCACCTGGGCAGCGCCCGATGCGCTGCTGCGCCGGGTAGAAATTGCCCAGCGCCTGGCCACGGAGTTTGGCAGCAAGATCGACGCGCGTGCGTTGGCGCCACGTGTGCTGCCGGGTAGCTTGAGCGGCGCGACCGCCACCGCGATTGCCCAGGCAGAAAGCCCGGCCAATGCGCTTGCGTTGCTATTGGCATCGCCTGAATTCCTGAGAAGGTAAAACATGCTCAACCGACGAGGTTTTATGTCCAGCGCAGCCGCATTGCTTGCCGCGCCCCGGATCGCATTTGCCGGCGCCGAGACCGAGCGCCGCTTCGTGTTCATCATCCAGCGTGGCGCCGCCGATGGCCTGCACACGCTGATCCCTTACGCCGACCCTGCGTATGCCAGGTTGCGCGGAGCGCTTGCCATCGATCCCGCCGAAGCATTGAAGCTGGACGGCACGTTTGCGCTGCACCCGTCGCTGACCGGCATTGCCGATCTGTACAAGGCAGGGCAGGCCAGCCTATTCCACGCGGTGGCCTCACCGTACCGCGATCGCTCGCACTTCGACGCGCAAAATGTCCTCGAGACGGGCGGCAAAGCGCCATTCGACATCAAGGATGGCTGGATGAACCGGCTGGCCGGCATGCTGCCACGGCGCAGCAATCAGGCCATCGCGTTTGCGCCCACACTGCCGCTGGCGCTGCGCGGCGCGATCGATGTCGCGTCGTACGCGCCATCCGGCCTGCCGCACGCCAACGACGATCTGCTGCTGCGCGTGCAGAAACTGTACGAAGGCGATGCCCAGCTGAGCGGACTCTGGTCAACGGCGCTCAAGGCGCAGGGCATGGCCGGCGCAGCTACCGGCGGCAAGGGCCAGCAGTCGCCAGCTGAACTGGGCAAGGTCGCTGCCGGCTTTCTGGCGCGCGCAGATGGCCCCCGCATTGCCATGATCGAAACGAACGGCTGGGATACGCACAGTGCGCAAAAAGGGCGCATGGCGACGCAGCTGAACAACCTCGATAACTTGATCAGCGGACTGCAGCAGGGGCTTGGCGATGCGTGGCGCCAGACGACGATTCTCGTTGCCACCGAATTCGGGCGCACCGTCGCGGCAAATGGCACGGGCGGGACCGACCATGGGACTGCATCGGCTGCCATGCTGATTGGCGGGGCAGTGAAGGGCGGGAAGGTCGTCGCGGATTGGCCTGGACTTGCGCCCGCTGACCTGCTCGACAATCGTGACCTGCGACCGACCCTCGGCCTTGACACGCTGGTGGCGCAGGCCTGCGCCGATGCGTTTTTGCTTGATCCGCAACGCACTGCCCAGGTGTTGTTCCCTGGCTCGCGGCCGGACAAGGCGTCATCGCGTCTATTGCGCGGCTGAGCCAGGTAGCGGCCGTGCATCGACGCATGGCCGCCACTGCTTCAGATCAGGGACGCAGCCGGCGCTTTTCACGTTTCCCATGCTGCAGGTAGTGCTGCTCTGGATCGACACCAGCTGCTGCCACGTCCGGATTGGCCAGCAGGTACAGCTGGGGATCAAAGGCGGGCGCCGCATGCCAGTTTGTTTGCCCCGGAGTTGTCGCTTCAATAAAACTTTCGGGTATCTCATAACCGGCGACACGATTGGGGACAGGTTCACCCGTCACGATATTGGTAAGCGTACGGAATGCGATGCTGCCATAAAAGGGGTCAGACATCATGGGCGTGTAATACGCACAGTCATCGAAAAAGTAATGGGTAACCTGTGACCAGCGGGTGCGGCTCGGATCGAGTTGCTTCGTGCCGCCATGCATCAGGTTAGCCGCCCAGATCAGCGCCTGTCCCTTCTTCGCATGGAAATAATCCGGCTGCGCCTCATGTGCTTCTACCAGGTCGCGCCACATCGACTCGTAAATGGCCTGTGACTTGGTACCTTCCAGCTCCGCGATACACTTGCCGATGTGCTCATTCGTATAGATCGGCCAGCGATGGCTGCCGGGGAAGTACATCAGCGGCCCATTGGATGCATCGATATCTTCCATGGCGACCCAGACACCACACATGAAGCGTTCAGGGCTGGAGCTGAAGTGGATTGAGTCGGTGTGAAAGTGCTGCTGAGTCCCAACTGGGAAGTTCAGCGTTTGGAATGGCCAGGCCTGGCGGCCATACAGTTGCGACAGCAGGGCCAGCACCTTTTCGTTGCAGGCGATGCGTTTGACGTTGTCGTCGAACTCCCATGCGTCCTGGACGCGCAGGCTGACGCCAGCTTTGTGGCCGTGGTCACGCCAGCCCTCGAAATCGTAGTGGGGGTGAAGCTTTTGCTTGATCGACTCGGCCATCGAATCGAAATCCTGGTCGGGGAAGTCCAGTACTGCGTAGCCTTTGGTTGCAAGTTCAAAGGCTATGCGACGGGTTTCTGAGTCGATCGATTCGTCGAAGATGCGCCCGAATAAAGGGTGTTCTACACTGGGAACACCGGGCAGCGAGTTTTTGAGAGGCGTCATAACTATCTACTTTTTATAATATTTATATAATAATCCGCTATTCGCGCTTAGCCTACGTGTTTCTGAGAAAACTATGCCCTAGTTGCCCGCTTGATCTTAAAATTTTCTCTTAGATGCACATATTGATGGATGCGAAGGTATCCGATGGCATGATAGTGGAGAGTTCGTCCGCCATAGGTTAAGGTATCCGTCACCTTGGTAAAAATTCCAGAGGAATAAACGGGTGAAGCGCTAAAGGTGTTTTTCAAATGAGATTGATCGTAGCAATATCATTCGAATAATTCAATTTCAATAACTTGGATAGGTCACATAAAGCACTAGAAGACCGCAACAGTGGGAGATCTCCGGTTAGTGCGCTTGGCCAGATTGATTGCTAAGTCCCGATAAAATAAAACAAAAATTCCGTCGTTACCTTCGCTAATTTTCTGGCAAGCTGCTCCTGAATTTTCTGTTGCTACAGTATGTTGGACTATCATAGAGCAAAGAAATAATTGGAGTTAGAATTCTCAATCAGTATGAAACACACAGTAATCAATGTGCTTCGTTAATTGAGTTGGCAATCCTATCTGCAATTACTCGTAGATCTGGCACGGCAGTTGCTTCCCAGTAATCCGCTTTCAGCCAAGGACCTATGTAGAATAAAATTTTTGACTCATCACCTTCACGGTCTATAACCGCGTAGTTTGATGAAACATCGATTCCAAGCCCTAATTTATCAGATCTAATCATTCCAACCGACAGCAGTTTCTTTACCAAATCATTCTTAGCAATTTTCGGGTTTGCACAAGGCCCAGTGCAATTTATAACATAATGAGTCAAAAGAGATTGCGAAGCTTTCAATCCACGAGGATTTATACTAATTTCTATCTGATTATCTTGAATATCTTTATCAGTAATATTGAAACCTAGTACTCGTCCTGCTAAAGCTCTGACTGATCCGTTAGCTAGTGCATTAGAAAACAGTTCGGCAATTGAGGGAGCGAGCCGATGTCGATGGGTATCCCAATATGGCTGCACATGCCTCAAAAATCGGCGACGCTCTTTTTCAGAGTAGCTTTGCCAAATTTTAGCTGTAACCGGCCGTAAAAGAGCAAATCCTTCCCTCCAATCACGCCCATTTTCTTTAAGAACCCTGCAATATCGACGAAACTCCTTGAGTTGAACACGCACTGTTTCTGCAGCTCCCCAAATGGCTTCAGAACCAAAACCCTCAGGTTTCCCTGCAGAGTGGCGATGTGATTGAGGTATTAATCCCCGTCGTGAAATCGCGGTTATAATTCGGTCTGGATTTCGGCTTAACAAAGTCATAGCCGTATCGACAGCAGTAAGCCCGGTTCCTAGTAATAAGACAGATGCTCGTGAAGGGATCATGTCCATTCGAGCGTGATCCCATGGATCGCTGATAAACCGCGGATCAGCTGAAAGCTGATCCATTGGAATTGGTAACTGACTTGAGTTAAAATGACCGAGTGCCAGAACTATATGATTCGCTAAAATTTGTTCTCCATTATCCAAAACTGCAATCGCGCTTCCATCGTCATCTATGTATTGGATGTTGTTGACGTTTTGATAAATGCGTTCGAGTTTACAACACGCCGGCATGTTACGTTCTGCCTCTGACAATGTCCATTCCAAGTAGTCGCCATAAATTCTTCGCGAAACGAAAGAGCTAGCAGTGATCGTGGAATCAATTTCTTGTGCGTATCGTAAGAAATGTTCTTGATCATCTTCGAATGCACTCATATTTCCCGCTGGGACATTGAGGACATGATTTCGGCTCTGTGTGCCATATGCCATCCCGCGTGCAATTCTACCGCCGCCATTCACAAGATAAATTTGTGTCTGTACGTTTTCAACAAGACGGATCAACCGCGCAGCAATAACAGTGCCACTAAATCCTGCACCAACGATCAGTATTTTTTTCATAAGTTAATTATCGCATATGCTAGTTCGAAAAACGAATATTAAAACAGATTTCGTTGATTATTTGCAACTAGTACGGTATCGTGCTGATACTGAAGCTGATATTAAAGCGACCTAAGAATACACGTACTTACAATATATTATTTTTGTTAATGTTTTGCTTTTTGAATTGCTTATATGAAAAATAAATCGAGCAACACCTTGTGGCATGACAGTATTATTACCCGGGCCCGCCGAGAAGAACTTCACAATCATAAAGGAGTGGTCATATGGTTCACTGGTCTTTCTGGCTCAGGAAAGTCAACGCTTGCACATGCGTTAGAGGAGCGCCTATATAATATTGGTTGCCGGACGTTCGTTTTAGACGGTGATAATGTTAGACACGGTTTATGTGGCGATCTTGGATTTTCGAATTCAGATAGAGCAGAAAATATCCGTCGCGTCGGAGAAATTGCAAAGCTATTTCTTGAAGCAGGGTCTATCGTCTTAACAGCATTTATCTCGCCATTTGAGAGTGATCGTAAGAGAGTTAAGGATTTAGTGTCGTCCAGCGACTTAATCGAAATCTATTGCCATTGCTCTCTACAAACTTGCGAAAGCAGAGACGTAAAAGGTTTATACAAGCGAGCTCGTTTAGGTGAAATAGCAGAATTTACAGGTATATCGTCGCCATATGAGGTTCCAGAATCTCCGTCTTTGGTCGTAGATACTGAATCCTTGACATTGGACGATTCAATAGAAATGATTCTCCAATTTTTACTACGTAGTGAAATAATTAAATCGGCTACATAAGGAATATTCGATGAAGTTAAGTCTGAAGGATCTTGCGTCAATGTGTGGCATTGCTAAAGAAGCTGGTGATGCGATTATGAGAATATATAAAGGCGACTATGAGGTCGGTATCAAGGAAGACGAATCGCCAGTTACAGTCGCCGATATTATCGCTGATCAGATCATCAGAACGGGATTGAAAACAAAATTTCCTGGAATACCAATCGTCTCAGAAGAGTCGAGCGAGATAAATCAAGTTGCAGCGGACACCCGAACATTTTTTCTTGTAGACCCATTGGATGGCACAAAGGAGTTTATAAGAAGGAGTAGTGAGTTTACGGTAAATATTGCTCTAATTCATGATTCTCGAGCAATCGCAGGTGTGGTTTTAGCACCTGCTTTGGATACTATGTATTTTGCAAGCAGTGTTCATGGGGCTTGGTCTGGTTCCACATTTCACGACGGTATAAAAATCGAGAGTTCAAGTTCGAGCAATTCAAATCTTAAAGTTATCGGAAGTCGTTCTCATGGAAGCCAGGAAATGCAAAACTGGCTAAGTACGTTAAAATGCCAATATTCACTGTTAACAGCAGGAAGTTCTTTAAAATTCTGTCGAGTAGCTGAAGGCGTAGCGGATGTATATCCTAGACTGGCGCCTACATCTCAATGGGATACTGCCGCTGCTCAATGCATACTTGAGGCAACTGGGGGAAATGTCCAAGATATCAATGGAAATCCTTTAAAGTACGGACTAGACCGGCCGATTCTCAATCCTAGTTTTTTTGCACTAGGCAAGGGCATCACGATCTAGTTGAGAAATTAAATCATTACTGCTCATATAACTGCCAAGAGTAGCAAATAGGGTATCCAATGATTCCCTGGAAGGAGCTTGACAAATGCTTTCGTTGAAGCTTGCGCCGAGTACACTTTCTGGAATCTTCGAAATTCTACCCCCCTGGTAAGGCGAAATTTCAGGCATAAAGTTGTTAAATTGCTCTTCGTCGTATGCGAATACTTCTGCAATAGCAGAAATCTCTTCCTTCGATAATGTTGGTTTTTTCTTACCAATATCTTCGATATTCAATATTGACCATCTTAGAGCCTCAGCAATTCTTGCATTACCTGAAGGCGTAGGGTAGTTGAAGAAATAATTAAAATAATTCATAAGTTGCAGAGCATCGGCGCCAAGGGATTTGTTAATCCATGCACTCCCTTCAGAGCTTACCGAAGTTTTTAAGACCTCACTGTAAAAATCAGTGACAACAGACCAAGAACGATCTTCGTCAAAGAGATAGTCACGTACGATAATATTTTCATGACCGAAAGCATCGCCGTAAGCTTTCATCATGTTGAAATAAGTGAAAGGACGATATGCGTAAAAGTTGTTGATGTGCTTACCGTTTTGAATTTGTTGCTGCAACGTACTCACTGCAAGTTTATATAAGTTTCTTTTATAAATCACTACTTTTACGTTAATTTTATTCGCAGCAAATAGTTTGTTAACAAGAGAGGTCTCTTTTGAAGAAAGATTGGTCAAAAAATCGGAAGATATAACAATTTTCTTCGCACCTGAATTTTCAGTTTCTTGATAAATTGATTTAACTGCTGTTTCTAATAAATCTGAAGCCTTTTTGCCATTTGACGACACCGATTTAATCAGTTCTGAGAACTGATGAAAATCGCCAGATACAGAACGGTAAATTTTTGGAATAAGTATTCCATCTTCTAACAACGCTGTTTCTTGGCGCGTCATTGCATTCTGAATACTTGAGCTACCGGTTTTTCCGGGCCCTGGATGTAAAAATAGCTCTAGCAAAATAATCTCCTTATGCGGGATATAAATCCCGCACTTTTATTATGTGCCTTGAATTAAGAAGGGTGCAAGCGCGCCTAACGTATCTTCGTTCCATTGCTGTAGGGAACTAGATGATCGTAAGACGTCATTTGGATTTACACTATCGTAATGCGAGTGCCAGCCTTTCGATCTCTCTTCGGGTGAAAATCGTGCAATCCTATCAAAATTTATCTTTTTAGATGCGTGTTGAATTGATCTGAGAGGATAATGTTTGCATATAAATTTGTAAGGGAAGACTTTCATATCTTCAAATTGTACAAAATGTCCGCCTCTGCTTACAAGATCAACTCTATGATCTCCTTGCTTCCAAGTTTTGATCTGGTAACGAAGATCATTGCTAGATGCGATTTCATAGTAGCGGAAATATTCCTGTGGATCGACTCCTGCGACAAAGCCATCGTCAATAGGACGATAATTCAGGATCAGATAATCAATCGCGCTACTTCCGTATCGCTCAGCAACAGCAAATGCATTAGCTAGGCTAATGTCGTTCCACGGTGAAATTCTTATTTCATCTGCATCACCATGTACGATCCAGTATCCAGGATACATCATCGCTACTTCTTCTTTTCTCGAAAGTAGTCCAGTCCAGTCGTACACTGCTGCTGGGCCGTCTGCAGGGAAACGTTCAAGTTTGAAGTTTAGTTCGGATTGTAATATTTCTAGAAGTTCAAATGTTCCGTCGTTAGACCAATTGTCGATCAGATAAACTTCCAAGCCTTGAGCGATCATTGATCGAATTGCCGCTTCAATGATGTCTATTTCGTTGTAGCAAGCTATTATGCCAAGTGCCTTCGCTGCCTTCTCATTGACGTTACGAATATTTTTATCAAATACTCGTATATCTCCGTCAATAACTGCAAAAGCGGATTTTGATGGCAGCTGACCTCCGGTATAAAATGAAACTGAGCTCTCGCCCACTGACTGAGCGACAAGTACATTTGTTGCTGTGGCGCGTTCTAGTGCAAATGAAATCTTCCCTAAATCTAGATGTGGAATGCTCGGACTGATACAGCTATTCGCTTGATGCAAAGCACTCGCTAGATTCTCTGCGTTCCCTGCCGGGCCGGCTTTCTCAAAGTAAACTTGTGCCAAAATAAATTCGCCAAATCGTCTTAAGCGATCGCCGATAAGATGATAGTGATCACTTTTCAAGTTGTAAAAGGATTTAGCGCGAGCGTATTGGAGTGCAGAGAAATCTGTCTGCTCTATTTTCCAATAGATTTCGGCGGCCAAGTGCAGCCTAAGTTCCTCGTTTAAATTCGTTGAATTATTTAGGAGTCTAGCCGCGTCGTGCCAATTGATCTTAGGTGCTTTTATTTTATTAAGAAGTTCAATGGCAAAGTCGAAATGCGAAGTTTCGTTTGGAAAATATTTTAAAAAAAGATATAGTTCATTCTTCTGTGATAGGTACTGCAATATTAATTTTTGCGTATATTCAGCAATTTCCTCTTCTTTTACATTTAATGCTGTTAAGTAGTTTAAAACTACATGCTGGATCTGAGCTATTATCTCGTCTGGTAACCACCGATTGATTACCAATTCTAAATAAATTGTGACGAGATAAGTAAAGTTCGTTTCTTCGAATTTAAGCGAATCAACTACATCATGGATCCTATCGTGCATTCCAAGAATATAGTCAATAGCCGGAACTATAGATGAAAGGTGGTTTGTCGATGTCGAGAGGATCTTCTTTCGCGCTGAAAGATACAAGCCTCTTGAAATGAGTTCTTCACCTTTTACTTCAGTGTCAAGTTTCTGTTCGGCCTGATTTGCTCGAATTATTTTCTCGAAATTCTTTTCTACGTGAGTATCGAAAGTGTGTGAAAAGTATGCGGAAACTTTTGTAGCTGAATTTTTTAAGGAAGTCGAAATTTCTGTAAGATCGATTTTTACACAATCCTTTAAATTTTCGAAATCGACTATTTTAATCCATTGTTTGAAGAATGCGTCTTCATGGGAATCGCTCGACGACTCGCTTATACAGTTAACCCCTGAACTCAGTAGGGACACGAGACGTGTGCTTTCCAGAAGTCCAGTTTTACTTGCCCTTACATTTACAACTATTTTAGATCTAGCTAGAAGCGCACGACGGTTGTCATCCCAACAATCAGTTGCATACGCCACAGTAAGACCTTCTCGCTGAAGCTCTTTCACTAAATACTCGCGCCGTGGCGTCAACGCGCCTATTACAGTGACATCAATGTCTTTGTGCTTTCTAGGCGGAATTCTTCCATTAAATGCGGATGAATGACGTATAGGAAGAAATAGAACCTCCGTTGTTTTCCCACATTTCTTGAGATACGCAATATTAGATTTTGAGTAATCTATTGTCGGATAGCATAAAAGGTAGTCAATATAGAACGTGCTATCCCACAACGAGTTGTGTCCAAGTTGCTCAAGATTGTAGATGATAGTATTAGGAGGAAATACGATTCGCCTGCCTTGCATTGCAAGGATGTTTGCTCCGAGTACAAAGTTTATACCGATGCTTCGCGGTTCAGTCGCCATTCCAACGTCGCAATGACCTGACAGTGCTGCAGATAGAGCTTGAATGATCTCGTCAAAATGACTACCTGTCGAATAATTTATTATGTTGATTTTCATCCGCTTAGTCCAATTTCGTTAAAATTACAGTTGGGCTCATATTTGAAACTGCTTCCGCAAGCTGCATGCGATATTCGTCGCTATCAATCAATTGCAAGAAAACTGGAGATTCTAAAAGGCTATAGAACCCCAATCGAGATTGAGGTGTAGAAAATCCCGAGTCGAATTTTTTTATGTCCACATATTTTCTACTAAGCCTTCTTTCTTTTTTTCCGAAATTAATGTAATGCCAATAAGCGCTCTGAATTTTTTTAGTTCTAATCGCTTCTGCAACGTCTGAATTATGGATTAAATAAAATTCTGCGTCGAAATCTTCTTCTGCTAACATTTTAATGACTTTCAATTAACATCTGGCGAAATAATATTTATCTATTATACAAATTTGACAATCGAAAATTTCTCGACCGAGGTGGGAATGCTAAGCCGCCAAATGAGTGGCTTTGAGGGTCGAGACTTAAGTTAGGGTTATATGATGGATCGTGTAGTAGCAGATAACCCCATTTTTGCTGCAATTTAAGAATTTCGCGTTTGGCCCTTGATTTTTTTTGTGGTGTATCTTCATGGCCCCTACTCGCTGATTCTGCATGTAACAATTTTGCATGCGGTGTCCATATAATCGCTTTGCCTGAAGTAGCCACTTTCAAACATAAATCAACATCATTAAATGCCACGGGAAAAGAATCTACATCCATCCCGCCGAGAGTAGTAAAATCTTGTTCGCGTAAAAACAAGCATGCTGCAGTGCACCCACTAAGTTGTTGAACAAGCTGGTTGCGTCCATGTTCTCCCCAATCATTATCGGAAATTAAATTTCCAAAGTGTCCAGCCACATTGCCCACGCCAAGCAACACTCCGCCATGCTGCACCATCCCATTCGGCCAAAGTAACTTCGCACCAACCGCACCAACGCCTGGCCGCAGCAGTTGCGAGACAATCTCGTCAAGCCAGCCATCATGCAACGCTTCAATGTCGTTGTTCACCAAGCCGATGATCTCGCCATTGGCCTGCGCAATTGCCCGGTTATTCAAGTCAGCGTAGTTAAACGGCCCTGGCATCGGAAGCACCCGCACACCCTGCTGCATAACCTCCGCAAAGTAAGCATGCGTCTCATCGTCGGTCGAGCCGTTGTCGATGATGATGATCTCGAGCTTCGGCCAGTCGGTGAAGCGCTGGATCGAACTGATGCAGCGCTGCAGCAGGTCGACACGGTCACGC
>Ga0308163_10004471_pt1 | contig 11088 bp, 19 predicted proteins | sample PhyTR1_FD_201037 | JGI IMG/M metagenome (GOLD analysis project Ga0308163, IMG submission 201037) | Phyllosphere microbial communities from UC Gill Tract Community Farm, Albany, California, United States - DLSLT.R1 | ecosystem: Host-associated > Plants > Phyllosphere > Unclassified | place: USA... | reverse complement strand
CATTCCCGCGTGACAAGCGCAATTATATCGTCCCGTTCGATGTGCATGGTTTCCTCGCCAGCCTCCCCGACGAGACGCGGTTTGAAACCCTCGCGACCGCGGCTGCGGAAGGATGGGGCGAGCGCAAGGCGAAAGAGGTAGCGGTCGCCTACCGGCAGGAAAAAGCGGTTTTCGTCGACGATGATCCGGAAACAACCTTAGCCGTTCACGTCATGCGCGCCTGGAACCGTGCCACGCCGGAAGCTCGAGAGTATTTCAACGGGCTGCGCGAGATCGCAGGCCTTGGCCTTATCGATGAGGATGCCTGACACCATGCGCAAAGCTCCCTCGACCAAAATAGCCGAACCGATCCCGGTTGAGTTTGAGCAGGTGTTTGTTGAATTAGGATGGGAGCGCGCAAACCGGATATTTGGCAAGCGCGCTTCGCAACGGTATTTTACCGCGGCGGGATCGGAGCGGCTTAGGCAGCAGCGCGACGCCTATTTGGCCGAGCGTCGAGCAGCCGCAGCACAAGACGCGAAATCCGGGGTAAAACAGCATGGCTAAAAGTTTGGGCGCCGTTTTGAACACCCTCTACGGGCCTGTCAGCGGATTTGTCATCAATGGCAAAGAGGGCTTTGCGCAAGGCATCGCCAATGCCGCGGTGGCGGCTAGAGGCCCCTACGCATACGGCGCCTATGTCGCTGGCGCTGCGCTTGGTGGTCTCGCGAAGTCGGCCAAGCCTGAGCAGACGGAAATGAGCATTAAATCGCCCATTCCGGTGAAAATGTCGGGCTACGGCACCAGCCGGCAGTACCTCGCAATGGAGATCTACCGATGACGGTCTATAACCTCTTTGCGCAGGGCGATTGCGCCTACATCCTTTCCGACACTGCGATGACGGCGGAAAGCGGAGAGCTTATTCGCGACACGCCGAAGATCGAGCAGTTCCCGAAGGCTCGCCTTGCGCTGGGCTGGACCGGGTTTGCTCCAATGCCTGATGGCAAGATCGTCAATCGAGTTGTCCAGAGGCTTGCCGCGCTGGGGATCAAGTCGGATCATGCGAACCAGGGAGAAATTCGAGCCGCGCTCCCTGGCGTATTGCGGGACATGCACGCCGAGAACCTTGCATGGTTAGTTGGCGATGCCTTGATGGAGGAACGCGCCGCCATCACGCTCGTCGTCGCCTGCTACGGGGAGACGGAAGCCTCCCCGGTTCTGCTGGCAGCTGAGACTGGTGACGGTCCCGTTGCCCCCTATGAGCTTTTCCGCGTCCGGCAATTGCTGGGAACGGACGGCCCCGATGCGGATGCCTTTTTGCGGCGGACTTTCGGCGGAATGCCGAATATGTCCGACCCGACACAGTTCGATGCGCGCAGGGATGGCCTCGCCTTGCTTGAGCTGCAGCGCCGTATGCCGCCTACGCCTTGGTCTTTTGGCCATTATGGCGTCGGAGGCAAAGCAATGCTGACGACGATTAGCCCTACCGGCGTGCGCAGTCAGATCTTGAAGCGTTGGCCGGATAAGATCGGAAAGCCCATCCGCCCACGGTAGCGTGCGGCAAGGGGCGATTTCCGGTTCGCGCGTAACGCTGTCGCGGGTAGGTTTGGGCGATGTCCCTTACTGGTCAGCGTATCGTATGAAAGATTACCCGCATTGGCCCCGCGCCATGAAGCGCGAAACAGCCGCCGCCTACTGCGATCTGACGCCGGCCGAATTCGACAAGGCTGTAGCTAGCGGCGCGCTCCCGCTGGGTTTCGCGCTTGGAAGATCCATGCATTGGTCACAAGTCGGGATAGACGAGCATCTTGACCGGCTTTCCGGCGACGCCGTCCCCGACTGGCGCGAGCTGTCGCCACTGTACAACCCGGGCCTGAGAGTTGCCAAGGCACGCAAGCAGGGCCCCGCCAGTACGGAGGACGCGAAGGCTCACTTATCGAAGATGGCAGGCGGCAAGCCGGGCCCGAAGCTGAAGGATAAGTCTTAGAGATGGGCGATATCTATTCTCTCACGGACAAGCTCGAGCGCGCACTCGTGAAGGGCACGGGGTTTACAATCAGCAAGTCTGAGCTCGCCGTCATGATCGATGAGAACATCGTCGATGCGTTCTTTGCCGCGAAACTCAGGCAGCTCAAATCCGAGGTGCTAAATCCCGTGAAACGGACGTAGGCGGAGACGTTCTCCGCTAAACCGCCTAGTGAATGCGGCCGTTATCGCGACGGCCCCCACCGCCATACACCGTAATCAACGGCATCCATCACTACGCCTGACAGCGGAATTTGGTGAGACCGGCTTCTAATCGACGCGTCCACTCAATGAAGCGGGATAGATTGAGGAGACTGGTTCTGTTCTTCGCTTGGCAATATCCGGAACATCGCTAGAACGAAATGGCCCGAGTCGTGTTTGCGCACGCCCGGGCCCCGAAAAGGCGTTCTGCAAACGCCGGATCGACAGGCCCCCAATAGGGTAACCCTCGATCCAATCGCAAGGCGGTTTATGCGCGTTGGCGCTTCACCCGCTTGTAGGAATGAAGCTGCCTTGGCCAGAGTGCAGCCAACCCGACATTTGCGGGCAAGCATGAAAGCCGAAACGACTGACCCTCGTCACCGGGTCTGTATCGTGGGGGTATCACCCGCCCCTCGCTGAGGCTATCTGGATGCCGACGCGGATATACGCGCTTAAAACGCCACGGCCCGATTTTTCGGGTCACTTTGAGGACCACGCTCGGACGTAGGCAAGCAGCCGCTGTCCAACGGTGGGGGCCAGGACTGATCCCCCGAAGGGATGCGCGGTAAACACGGTAAAGAGTGCCAGAGGGCTAACCCGTTTCATGTCCTTAGTGATGTGGCCCTAACGGGTGAACGTTCTGTGCCTGCTGCAGATCGGCCATCCTTCGAACGGCCTGATCGTATGGAAATCGACCAGGTGCGGACATGGCCTCCGCCTGACTGCTGAGGGCTTTCCCTTAAATCTGAGGGCAGCCCCACCGCCTTGCACCAATCTATGCTGTCATAAGCCGCAGCGCCAAGGTGCAGACCACGACAAGAGACAGCGGGATAGCTGTCGCCATTGCCCAAAAGGCACCTCGCGCATTCTTCGCGCTCACCTCATTCACGGATTCGATTGCGGAGTTCGTAAGGCGGATCACTTCGATGATCTGTCTTTGAAGCTCTGCGACATCAGGGTTGTCCGAAGTCTCACGTTCGATCTCAAGTGGCGCCACCGGAATTTCGGACGCGGCTCCAAAAATAACTGCGCTGACGACGGCACAGATGATTGCCGCGACTGCCGCTATCGTTCCAACGAGGTCAAGTCCGTACTTCAGCGCTTCCATGTCAGTCTCCTTTGATGACGGTGGTAACCCCTACACGTTCTTACCGATAGCTCTTGATCATCGGCCCGCGATCGACGCTGGCGACAGGAGACGATCATGCGGTACCGCCGCCTTTCAGATAACCAGATGGTGCACGACAGCGAAGCGGTCGACGGGGCAGGCGCCTTGCGATCGGGCTATGCGATTGCGAGCGGGATGCTTCAGCCTGGGCAGCATATCGGTTTCAACATGGCCTTTATGGATTCGGCAGCTCGCTCCGGCTCCGTATCTATGTCGGACGCCGAAAGCGCCGCGATCGTCGCCCGCGCTGAGATGACCCACCGCACCCGTACAGCATATCTGGGTGATCGCGCCCCAGCCTTTACAGCCGAACAAGCCGCATCCGCAGTGCGGCAGGCCTCTGCTGAGCGTAGCCGCATGACTGACAGCGCCGTTAGCCTCGCAGCCAGCGCGGAAGCTGCACGCGTCGAGGCGGGAGCCGCCAGAGCGGAGATGATTGCCCGAGTTTCCAGCGCCTGGAAGAATTAACAGGCCGCGCCAAGGCGCCGCCAACAGGAGACTACCATGCCGAAACCTACCGACGAACGGATCGCCGCAGCTCTCGCACCGGGCGCCCGTATTGCGGATATTGCTGCTCTAATCACTGACGTTGAGCTCGAAATCTCGCTGGCTGTCTCCAACACCGCACGGCTAGAAGCTTTGTCGCTGGCCCCCGAGACTGTCGAAGCCGACGCTGACGAAGCCGCCGACGCCGGGATCAAAGAACGTCGCCGCGTCGCGCGCCTGCAAGCGAAGGTCGAAACGCTTCGCGCGCGCATCAAAGAGATCGAAGAATCGAACCGCAGCCGCGCAAGGCGTGAGGCCCGGGATGCAGCGTTGGAACGCCGCGACAAGCTCGCGATCGATCTAAAAGCGCGCTGGCCTGAGATCACCGGCGAAATGGTCGCACTGTTCGAGAGGATCGAGGCGTCGGATGCTGAGTGTGCAAAGCATGGGATCGACAGCGCGGAAGCGATCGCACGGGATTGCCATCCCAATTTTATCTTGCCGGGGCTTCACCAGTACATTCCGCGGCTCGGAAGCCTCAAGACTCTATTCAGCCTTGACGCTTCGACCTCGCAGGCAATTACTTATGGCATATGGCCTAAGCGTGAGCCGTCTTATTTTCCGTAATTCAGTGATACCGGGGGTTCTCCTGCCCCGGTAGCCGCGGTTGGAGGGCGGGTTGTGGTCACCTCGCCTGTACCGACCGCGGCAAAAATCAGGAACCGGCCTAGCGGTAACGGTGGTAAAGCTTAGGGAGCTTGCTCCTAGCCTCAATAATACTGACGCTTCATTGTGACCGCCAGTTACACAGAGAGACTACCATGAGCTATATTCGATCGATAGACGGGCAGCGCGCAACTGAAAGCGAAGCCTTGGACGCATCGCGCCGCCTTCGCGACGGCTACCGGTTCGCCATGCTGAGCGAGGGCGAGCACATCGGCTTCGATATGGCGTTCGCAGATAATCACTCTGCATCCGGCCCGGCGCGTGTCACCCTCAATGACACCACGCCCCCCGTGAGCGACGGCGAGGCAGTCCGGAACCTGATCCGAGACAATCGCAGCACTTCCGGCGTGCCGATCACCCGGGCGGCGTCGGGCGTAGCGAGCGCTGAGGATCTTCGCGCGACCCGCGACATGATCCGCGCAAACCGCAACCTTTGAAGGGGGACGGAACATGGCGAAGCCCCTTGCCGAGCGCCTTAAGGCAGCTCTGTCCGACAACGCACGCGCGAGCGACGTTAGCGCGCTGATCCTCGACCTGACGGAAGAATTGCGGACGGCGGAATGCGACCGCACCGCGCATCACGCCCTAGCGATCGACGTTCGTTCGGACGATGCGACAGCCGATCTAGCGTCTGACAATGAGATGAAGGCTGCGCGCCGCATCGTTCGCCTCAATGGTCAAATCGAACAGCTCAATGACCGCCTAATTGAGATCCGCGACGTTGAAACGCGCCGGGCTCGGGAGGCCGCTCGCCTCGCTTTCGACGCGGAGCGCGCGGCCCTGGTAGAGGATTTGCGGAATGAATGGCCGTTGCTTGAGGCGCGGATGGTTAGCCTACTCTGGCGCATCGTCGCAATGGACGGCACAAACAGCGCGACGGAGAGCGCGGAGTCTATGGCGCGCGGATGCCCCGGCAATTTCTTCGCTGGTGGCATCGCTATCCCTCGCATCACCGCCAGCCGCTTGCCGAGCTTTGGCGATAGTTCAGCATCTGCTCAACTAGCCTGGCCTCCGCAGCGCGCCCTTCTCGACCAGTGCACGAAAGATCCCGAAGTGGCCGCGCGCATCGTCGCCACGGCTGCAGAGCGGGTTCGCTATTTGGAGATGCAGCCATGAATACCGATGTTACACTCCCTTTCGCGCGCGGGACGTTCAAATTCCATCTGAACGAACAGCAGATGTGGAACCTTGAGCGCGGCCTAGGCGGGCCGCAGGGTCTGCGTCAGCCCCCTATGTTCATCGGCGTGGCCTATGCCCGGTTGCTGCGCGGTCGCTTCATTCGTGACGGCGAAGAGATCGCATCGCCTGCGCACGCTGAGTTTTCCGCGATCGAGCTTAGCCAGATCATCCGTGCGGGTTTGCTTGGCGGCAAAGGCGGTGAGATCGACGGCGAGCATATCACGTGGGACGAGTATGACGTCGACAGCTTCATGACGACCTATGTCAGCCCTATGCCACTGGTGGAGCGCTGGGAGCTTGCCCTGGCGATCATGGGGGCTGCGGTCGAGGGCATCACCCCACCGGCCCGTGATGACTGATCCTGCGGCCCCTAGTGATCGCCTCGCGAACGGCACCTTTGCCCCGGGCAATCCGGGCAAGGCGAAGGGCACGCGCTGGAAACAGTCACGCGCGGCCGAGCAGTTGCTGGAAGGGGAGTCCGAGGCGCTTACCCGCAAGGCTATCGAGATGGCTAAGGCGGGCGACACCACCGCCCTTCGCCTTTGCCTCGAACGCCTCGTGCCAGCGCGCAAAGATCGGACAATCGAGTTTGAGCTGCCTAGCGTTAAGACCGCGGCCGATCACCCGATCGCGCTTGGCGCCATCCTAACTGGCGTGGCGACTGGCGAGATCACACCCGCCGAAGCGCACGCACTGTCCGGAGTGCTCGAGCAACACCGCCGGGCGCTAGAAACCGCTGACATCGACGAACGCCTGCGGGCTATTGAGGAGCGCCAAAATGGTTAGCCGTACTGAACGCCTCTTACGGCTCGAGGGTCCGAAACGAGCCGACGCCATGCAGGCCCGCCAGGTTGCGACCGATCGCGCGGAGTTCGACAGCATCACCAGCGCAGCCCGGGAAACCGGCGCCATCGATCCCGACCAGGCCGGCGCATGGCAGGCAGCACGCGGGATGCTGGCAAGCTATCCCGGTTGCGCTGCGGCGTTCGCTGGGATGACCATGACGGACCTGCGGCTATGACCCCGCAAGCATCGATCGAGCGCATTGCCGCGGCCTATCCCCCGGAAGCTGCGCAAACGCTCGCAGCCGATCGGGAACGGTATTTTACGGCAGAGCAACAGGCAGCGTGGGAGCTTCGCTTCGCAAGCCACCGCATGCTGAAAGCGGATTCCCTACAATCGGGCGAGACGTCGCAATGAAACGCGATTGGGCGAAGCGCCTAGAGGCCGTCGAGGCACACCAGGCGCAAAAGGACTGCCGGTTTTTCGTCGTGATGCCTTGGGACTTGCTGCCCGACGCGGCGGAAACGGACATGGTGACCTATTACCGGATCGTCGCGCCAAACGGCGAATATGGCGGCGTCGAGGTTGTGTATGACCGCACCGGCATTCACCCCTCGCAGGACGCCCCCGGCTCGCGCAATTGGAACCTCTATCACGGCGATCACCAAGCCGCCTGCGCGCCTTTGCCGGAGGGGCAGGCATGATGCACCGCATCCGACAGCGCCTTGCATTGCTCGAGGCTGCGCGCCCGCGTCGCGATCCCAAAGACCAGGCACGGCAGCGGTCCCGGCTCGCGGCCGAGACCCTGCGGATATCCGAAGGCTTCACCGAGCAGCACGCAACCGACGCTTTCCGGGAACAGAACGCAACGCGTGGTGCGATCTATGCCTGGGCATGGTCGCTGCGGTTCGATGCAAAGCCGCGCAGTCTGCAATCGATCCGGGCGGATGCGCTGTCCGCCTAAGCCTGCCGAGATACCCCGGAAACCCGGGGTGCGCAGAGAAGCTTAGAAGGCAGCCCCACCGCATAACCAACCGGATAGCATCAAGGCGGTAACACCGTTGCGGTTTTACCGACACCTATCGACGATGCCAAAGACAGATCCCGAGCCCGCCCCCGATGCCGAGTAAGTTTAGCGCCAAGCTGCGGACACTGCGCGCCGCGATCGTGCGCGACGTGAGCAAGGAAATGTACGCAGCCGGCTCGCTGGTAGCCACCGAGGCGCAAATCTCGATCACGTCCGGTTCCGTCAGTGGCAAAAACCACGTTGCGTCCGCCCCGAACACCGCTCCGAACAATGACTCTGCTACGCTCGCAAACGGGATCGAGGTTGTCCAAGTCGCTCCGCTTCGCGTGCTGATCGAGTCGACAGCCCCTTACAGCCGCCATTTGGAGTTTGGAACGAGCAGGATGGCGCCACGTCCGTTCATGGTTCCTGCGGCCGTTAAAACCCGCCCTGAGATCGAGCGTCGCCTAAGCACCGCCGTTGCTCGCGCCACGCGCCGGCACTTCAAGGAATAGCCATGAGCATCACCGCAGCAGATATCGCCGTTGACCTGACCGCCCGCTATGACAAGCTCGACCGTCAGCTAGCTACGGCGAGCAGCCGCGTTGATCGGAGCTTGGGGGCAATGGAGCAGCGGGGTAGCGCATTCGCCTCGCGCTTCACAGGCCTGCTAGCTGGTGTCAGTGCCGCTGCGCTGGTGGGCGAGCTGTCCAAGCTTGCTGACGTTTCAAAGCAGCTAGACGCACAGCTTAAGCTTGCGACCGCTGGGTTCGGCACCTTTGCACAGGCACAGGCGGACACACGAAAGATCGCGGCTGATACCCGATCGTCACTCGAGGCAACGACGGCGCTCTATGGAAACTTTGCCCGTGCATCTCAGCAGACCGGACGATCGCAGGCTGATGCCGCGCGCGCGACTGAGACGTTTTCCAAGGTGCTTAAGATCGGTGGCGCCGACGCCAACGCGGCAGCTAGCGCGACCCTTCAATTCGGGCAGGCCCTGGCGTCGGGCGCGCTGCGAGGGGATGAATTTAATAGCATTGCCGAGGCATCGCCGCGGCTAGTCAAGCTTATTGCCGATGCGATGGGCGTGACGCAAGGCGAGGTCCGCAAGCTTGCCGAAGAGGGCAAGATTACCACTGACGTTCTGTTCCGGGCTTTGAACGAGCGCAAATTTACGGCAGCTATCGACGCGGAGTTTAAGACCCTTCCCACCACATTCGACCAAGCTATGCAGCAGATCACGAACGCGGCGATCATCACGTTCGGCGCATTTGATAACGGCGGGCAGTTCAGCAACGCCCTGGTCAACCTCCTGACCCAAGGGACGGATTCGTTTAAGGGCCTCGAGAAGCTGGCGACGGATTACGGCATCGAGGTACGTTCCGTATTTGGCGCCCTTAGCACGGTATTCGATCCGCTTGTTTCGGGCGCAACTGCAGCCTTCGGGAACATCACTACCCAGGCCAATTACGCGCGCGATACGATCGCCTCGCTGCTTTCGGGTATCGACCAGGTTCGCAACATACCTATTCGCCTGCAGAACGGCGCCGACTCTTTCGACAACAGCGCCAAGCGCATTCTGAATGAAGCGATGCGGCGTGCGGGCAACACAGGCCCGGGGTTCGCCTTGAAGCCGGTGCAGCCTCTGTCTGATCTTTCGGGCGGTTTCCAAAAAGCACAGCAAGAACAGGCCCGACAGCTAAGAATCAACTCTAGCGCTGCGAGGCTTGAAGCCCGAGGCTTCATCGTCGTGCGGAACGCGGACGGGACCGTCAACGCAGACGCTACAACAGCAAACGGCGGGCGCCGGCGAGCCCTTGCCGCGCCAATTCCGAAGCCGTCAGCCCCGCGATCGACACCAGGCAGCCGGCGGGCGACCGCACGCAACGCGGGCGGCACCGCTGCGGCAGCGGTATTCGGGACGCAGGATTTGGTATCCGGCCTGTCGAAGGATCTGGGCGCCCTAGATAGCCAATTTGACCGCTTGTTCGTCAACGGGAGGGACAACGCTGATCGGGCCCGTGCGCAATTCCGCGATATCTTCGGCACCGAGGGCACAGACTTTGCAAGTCCGTTCGCGGGGGTCGAGGAAAGCAATCGGACACGCGCGCAGGACCTAGCGGCGCGCGAGGACGTAGAGAACCAATTGCAGGGGGTTCGCGAGCAAAATGTGCGTTCGCTGGCCAATACCTATGAGACGCTGTTCCAAGAGGGCACAAGCGGCGTGTGGCGCAACTTCAAGGACGAAGGCTTGCGCACATTGGCGCTGATCGCAGCACAGGCCACTGTCGCCAGTTTTTCGCAAGGCGGAGGCGGTTTCGGATCACTGTTCGGGAACCTTGTTTCCGGTGCCGGGGCCGCGTTCGGTGGCGGTAGCTCGCAGGCTCTCCCGCGCCTGGCGAACGGCGGGTCTATCCGCGCGGGCGGGTTGGGCGGCGTCGATCGGAACGTGTTGAGCGTCAACGGCATCCCGCGGGCAATGATCGGCGCTCACGAAAACCTGGGAGTGGTCAACCCGAACCTTTCTGGGATCAACACCAATGTCCGCGCAGCTTCGCCCGTTCAGCAGGTTACAAATCACTACGCGATCAACGTTGATGCCAAAAACTCGGTAAACCCGGCAGGTTTCGCGAAGCAGCTCTCGAGCGTGATCTTAACCGAGGCAGCTAGGATGGACGGGCGAACCTACGGCCGAGCGATGCAGGACACCCCGGGCAACCTTTCTAGCAACGGGCAGCTCAAGTCGTGAACCAGCGCAGCACGATGCGCGCCAAGCCCGCCGACTTCCGGCAAGTGTATATCGCGGTCGGGTGGGGCGGGATCGAGGAGCACTATGGGACCAACTGGCGGGTTGTCCGGCGCTGGATCGACGAGGAAGGGCGCGACGGTCTTATTGCCGCTCGAGCCGCAGCCGTCGACAAGCAGCGCCGTCGCGCCCGGTTCCGGCAGTATGTCCTGCAGGAGCGCTTAGAAGTGCGTGTCCTTTCGGCTTAACCTCGAAAGCAGAATGCCCGGATAGTGAATGGCGCTGTCACGATGCCGCCGCCATCGGGAAGGCGACGATATGGCACTATCGCCGCGTTCTCCTGTTCGGCTTTCCGGAGCATGTCCGCTTTCGAAGCCTCGCACCGCTCCGTCGTCGGATAGTCCGTGACGGTCACGCCGTTGTTCGCGATGATGAACATCTTAGCGGTCCGGTTGCCCTGCGCATGTGCGGCACCTGCTGACATGACCGACAACGTAACCGCAGCGCTAGCTACCCAACCCCTACGTGACATTCGAACCCCCGAAATATTTTGCGCGAGGCTAGGCGTGCACGATTCGCTTATCAACGGATTGCATGCGCATTTTTGCCGTGTTGGGTTGTCAGTGGGGCCATCATTTATGGGGCGCCTAACCGGCTGTTTTTTCTCGCTAAACCTAGGCGGATGGCGGAAGAGGTGGGATTCGAACCCACGGTAGAGTTACCCCTACGCTGGTTTTCAAGACCAGTTCCTTAAACCACTCGGACACTCTTCCGCACCGTATCCGC
>Ga0308163_10004469_pt1 | contig 11089 bp, 9 predicted proteins | sample PhyTR1_FD_201037 | JGI IMG/M metagenome (GOLD analysis project Ga0308163, IMG submission 201037) | Phyllosphere microbial communities from UC Gill Tract Community Farm, Albany, California, United States - DLSLT.R1 | ecosystem: Host-associated > Plants > Phyllosphere > Unclassified | place: USA... | reverse complement strand
GTTAACGGTTGAGTTACTATGTTCATTTACCGTCCCGCCATACGAGAGGACCTGCGGGAAAGAGGACCTGCGGGAAACCGGAATTTGCACGGTGCTTCGCTTTTTTGTTTTCGCGTCGGAGTGCCTCAAAGACCGGTTCCCGCGTGTTTCGGTCCGGTGCATTAAAAGGAGGGATGGAATGTCGGGTCAGCCGGTCACCGCCCATCAGGATGTGGACATCGATCTGTTGCAGCTGTTTCGCGCCGTCTGGCAGCGGAAGGGCCGCATTCTGGCGATCGCTTGCCTGGCGGCCGGCGTTGCCTTTGTCGGGTCGAGCCTTATCCGTCCCACCTACCGCGCCGAAACAACCGTGCTGATCGAGCCGCGTGCGCCCAATTACGATGCCGAAAACGCCAAGTCTGCGGCTTCCGAGCCTGTCCTCGACGAGTTGAATATCGCCAGCCAGGTGCAGCTGTTTCGCTCCGCTGATCTGATCCGCCAAGTGGTCAAGGACCTCAAGCTCTACGAATTGCCGGAATTCGATCCCGATCTGCATCCGTCCGCGATGTCGGATCTGATGGTCATGCTACATCTCAAGAAGAACCCGCTGGATCTTGCGCCGGAAGACCGGGTGATCCGCACCTTCCTCGATAAGCTTCAGGTCTATCAGGTGGAGAAGTCGCGGGTCATCGGCATCGAGTTTTCCTCAAAAGACGCCAAGCTCGCCGCGGCCATTCCCAATGAAATGGTCAAGGTCTATCTGGCGGTGCAGAGCGGCGCCAAGCTCGACAGCAACGAGGACGCCGCCCGCTGGCTGGAGCCTGAAATTGCCAATCTGCGCCAGAAGGTTGCGGAGGCCGAGAAGAAGGTCGCCGATTATCGCCGGGGCGCGGATCTGCTTTCGACAGGCGAGGGCGGTACTTTTGCCTCCAAGCAGTTGAACGACATCTCGACCGAGCTGGCGCGGGTGCGCGCCGACCGCGCCAATGCCGAGGCCCGCGCCGAAAACGTGCGTACGGCGCTGAAGGCGGGCCGTCCCACCGACAATATCGACGTGGTCATGGCGTCGCCTGCCGTCCAACAGTTGAAGCAGGCCGAAGCCGCTGTGCAGGCACAGATTTCCGACCTCTCAACCAGCCTTCTCGATGGCCATCCGCGCATCAAGGCGCTGAAGGCCCAGCTCGCCAACCTGCGCCAGCAATTGACCGAAGAGACCCGCAAAGTCGTTTCCAGCCTCGAAGGTGATGCCACTGTGGCGCGCATGCGCGAAGCCCAGCTCGACAAGCAGCTGACCGCCGCCAAGGCCGAAAGTGCCAAAGCCGGCGACAGCCAGGTCGGGCTTGCAGCACTTGAGCGCGAAGCAAGCGCCCAGCGGCAATTGCTGGAAACCTATCTGGCCCGCTACCGCGAGGCGACAAGCCGGCTGGACAGCAATGCCACGCCTGCCGATGCCCGTGTGATTTCCCGCGCCTCCGAGCCGAGCGAGCCGAACTTTCCCAAGGTCCTGCCGATCACAGTTGTCGCCGGCATCGCCGCGCTGGTGTTGAGCATGATCGTGGTCATGCTGGCTGAACTGTTCAGCGGAAGGGCCTTGCGGCCAGTCGGTCCTGTTGATCCGAATCGAGATGCTGGCCGAGATACTGGCCGAGATCCGCGCCGCGATACTGGTCGAGACGGTTATGCCGAGCCTCCCTTGCCGCGCAGTCGGACAGCTGCACCTGAAAGCGACAGGCATGTTGCCACGGAGACGGCAGCAGCTGCCGCGGCAAGCCGTGCAGCCGTGTTGGAGACCGCAGCCTTCATGCAGGGCCATGCGGCATCTTCCCGCAATCATCGCATCCCGGCTGATGACGCCATCGAGGCCGCTGCCGTCGAAAGCTTCGAAGCGACTTCTGCCGAGGCCGATCACGTCCAAGAGCAACGTGACGAAGAGCATCTCGGCGAAGAGCATGGCGCCGACCACGAATTCTCCATCGCGTCTGTTGCCCGCTACCTGACCCGCCACGGCGTCTCGAAAGCCCTGGTCATCTCGCCCTCCGGCGATGACGGGTCCGCAGCAACCGTGCTGCTGGCGCGAGCCGTAGCCAAGGCCGGGCGCACCGTGATCCTGATCGACATGACCGGATCCGGCCATCCCACCGCTTTGATGGCGGAGCGGCCGGATCTGCCTGGTGTCACCGATCTGCTCTGCGGCGACGTCGCCTTCGGCGAAACCATTCATCCGGACCGGCTGTCCGGCGCCCATATCGTGCCGAAGGGCAATAGCGATATCCGGCTGGCGCTGCATGGCGTCGAGCGGCTGTCGATGGTGGTCGAGGCGCTCGCCGATGTCTATGATCTCGTGCTGATCGAATGCGGTCCTGCCAGCGCCGACAATGTCGTCGACCTCTGCAAGGCGCAGGAGCATGAAGTGATCTTGTCTGCACCCGATCCGGATCGCGACGAACTCGCCCGCATCATGGCCGCTTTCGAAGCCGTGGGCTATGACGACCTGGTGCTGATGAGCGATGCGACGCCTGCCTCGCCTGATGGAGACGACCGCCGCGTGGCGTGAGGCTTTGTTATAAAGCAGGGATCTAATATCTTGGCGGCCTGATCAAGCCTTCAATTAATTTTGGTCAGGGAAAAGTAGAGCCCTGGTTTTCCGAAAAAACAAACTAAAACAAAGGAAGTTAGAGTCTGTCTGGTTCAGCCTCACGGTACACGACATAAATATTTTCGTGCGTGGCATACCCCCCTCTGTCCTGCCGGACATCTCCCCCTCAAGGAGGGAGATCGATGCGCGGGTTGCGTCTTAAGCCCCAGAAAGCTCTGTGATAGCGGCAATTGCTGCGTTTTACAGGGTATGAGGCGGGTGCAATCTGGCCGATCTCCCTCCTTGAGGGGGAGATGCCTGGCAAGGCAGAGGGGGGTAGGCCATGCGGTAAAACCCTTGCGTCGTGTACTGTGGTTCAACCTGAACCTGACAGACTCTAGGCCGTCAGTCTTCCGCCTCACGCGCCGGTGCGGTGCTGCGGGCACGGAGTTTCTGCAGGAAGCCGTAAAGCTGCGGGTGCGCCTTGATCGCGGCCTTCGAGCGGGTCAGGCCTCGCTCTGCCGTTGCGGCAAGATGGCCGATGGCGGTAACGGGCAGGAGGATATCGTGCTGCACGGTTTCGACGGGACACCAGCTGCGCTTGTAGATCTGATCGCCAATGCCGAAATCGAAAAGGCTCGCCCCTTCGGCACAGCATTGCTCGATCATCAGCCAGAACAGCAGTTCGCCGGGGCTAGCCTCAGGCGCCAAGGTCTCATCGATCGAGCCAAACTGGCAGATGACATGATCGCCCTTGCGCGATAGGCCGGCAATGGCAGCAATCCTGCCTTCGTGGGTGCCATGCAGTTTCAGGGCATGAAGTTCCAGCGGCACGTTGAGACCGCCGCTTTCAGATTGCAGCAGCAGTTGGAAGAAGGCCTGCGTTTCCGGCTCGTGGAATACATCGGGGAGCCCGAGCGCTTCGAACCTGACCGCCTTCTGCTGGAAGAACAGGTCGAGCAACCAGGCCTTCTGATCCTCGCCTGACGCGATCACATGTTCGAAGCCGCCGATCGCCTCCAACTTGCGCACCTGGTTGCGATATTTCTTGCGTCGGCGCTTGGCATTCACTTGCGCGAGCGTCGCTTCGAAATCACCGAGCAGCGGCAGTTGGAAAGTGTGGTTCTGATTTTCGATGGCGCAGAGCCCGGTCAGCGGGTGGGTGAGGCCGCGCCAGGAGAGCGGCACGTTGCCGAGATGGATAAGATCGGCCCGCCCGTCCAGCGCCGCGACGATCTGAGCTCCGAACTGGCCCGCATCCATGGGCGAGGGCTGGCGTAAAAAGGCCGGGTCGAACAGACCGGTATTGATATTGGTAAACCGCGTGCCGATGAAGCCCGCCTTGCGGATCATCGTTGGTCGGGTGATTTCCAGCGGCAGGATAAAGCGGTGGCCGTGATCACTACGACCGCTGACGATGGCAAGGGGATTGCCATGGGTTTTCACCCAGGCGCGGCACCAGTCATAGCTCTGATGCAGGGAGATCGCGTTGTCGCGCTCGAGCCGGCGCCAGTCTTTCTCCAGCGGCTCCATGGCGGTGAAGACCTGCACGGGCGCTGTGGCGGACGAGGCGGCACATTGCATGCTGCTGCCGGGTTGCACCGCCGCTTTCTGGTCGATCATCGCCACGTTGCCGTCTCCGGTCCTGTCTGCACCCTGCAAGCTTATAGGGTCTGTATTTAAGGATCTTGCAACAGACCGACTTATTTTTTCGCAGCCGGGCCAGCCATCCATTTGATGATCCACATGGCCGGCAGCACCCAGATTACGCCGGACAGCAGGAAATAAAGGAGATGTACCCACCAGGGCGATTGCGCCAGCGTTAGCGTCGCTATGGTCACAGCCAGCATGGCGTAGAGCAGAACGAGCACAATGATTAAAATTGTGCCGATGAATTTGCGCAGTCTGACTGGCATGCTAGCATCCTGGTTGCACGCGACGCGATGTCGCAAAGCCTATGCCCTTGTTTTGCACCGGGTGCTGATGCAAATCAATTGGCATGCAGCACTTCCCCTATGCATGAGCATCGGACCGAAAAGTGGGAACCGGTTTTCGGATGATCCGATGCGTAAACAAAAACTGAGGGCATCGGGCCGTTTCCGGTTCACGATCCAATGCCCAAGACACCGCGCCGCCAGCATGGAGTGAACGAGACATGACCCTAGCCAGCACCGCGTCGCCCATTCCGGCGGCCGCCACCCTTGATCGGCAAAGCCGTAACCGCCGCGCCATCCGCATCTGGCTGGGGGTTGTGGTGCTTGCATTGTTCGCGCTGGTTCTGGTGGGAGGCGCCACGCGTCTGACCAATTCCGGCCTGTCCATCACGCAATGGAAGCCGATCCATGGCGTGATTCCGCCGCTCAGCGCGGGGGAATGGGAGGAGGAGTTCAAGCTCTACCAGCAGATTCCGCAATATGAGCTTGTTAACAAGGGCATGACGGTCGACGACTTCAAGACGATTTTCTGGTGGGAATGGGCGCATCGGTTTCTTGCCCGCTCCATTGGCGCCATCTTCGCTCTGCCGCTGTTTTTCTTTCTTGTCACCGGCCGAATTGAAAAGCGGCTTGCCTGGCCTTTGGTCGGCATTCTCGCGCTTGGCGGCTTCCAAGGATTTATCGGCTGGTGGATGGTGTCTTCGGGTCTGTCGGAGCGCACCGAAGTCAGCCAGTACCGTCTGGCGACCCATCTTGTGACTGCCTGCCTGATCTTTTCGTCCTGCGTCTGGGTCATGCAGGGCCTGAAGCGCCATAGCGCCGATCCGGCCCCGACCGGTACCTCGAAGCGCTGGGCGCTGGCGCTGTTCTGCCTCGTGCTGTTCCAGATTTATCTTGGCGCGCTGGTCGCGGGGCTGGATGCCGGCATGTCCTACAATACCTGGCCGCTGATGGATGGCGCGCTGGTGCCGGGCGATCTGCTGATCCAGCATCCCGTCTGGCTGAATTTCTTTGAAAATCCGAAGACGGTGCAATTCGTGCACCGTATGGGCGCCTATACGGTGTTTCTGGTGGCGCTCTATCACATGATCTCGTCGCTCATGGCGGCACCCGGCACGACCCATGCCCGGCGCAGCGTCGTGCTGTTCGCTATCGTCTGCTGTCAGGCGGCGCTCGGCATCACCGCGCTGCTGCTGCAGGTGCCGTTGCATGCTGCGCTCGCCCATCAGGGCGGCGCGCTGGTCCTGCTCGGTTTTACTGTAGCGCATCTGCGTGGCTTTTACGGCGCCTATCCACTAGAGCGCTTCGCTGGTTCTAAGAACCAATGAAGCGCTCTGACTTTTTGCTTCAGCGCATATTCGGACGGAGTTCGGTATCCAGTTTTCCAGAAAATGCTCTATCCAAACCGGTAGCCTGAATAGGCCTTTCCGAACGCAAGCCCGCTAAATACCTGCCGGCCAAGGTCCAAGCCGGCAGCGCCGACCGCCACGAATAGCGGCACTAGATGATCATGGTCGGGCACGTGGCAGGCGAGGGCATCCGGGTTTTCGTGCCAGCGGCTGAGCATTGCCGCACGCGCTTGCGGGTCGGGCAATTCCACCGCCGCCGTCAGCCAGTCGTCGAACCGCTTTGCGACCACGACGTGGTCCGGGTCGGTTCGGCGGAACATCCGCATATTGTGGTAGCTCATGCCGGATGCGACGATCAGCACATTGTCGTCGCGCAAAGCTTCCAGCGCCTTGCCGATGACGAAGTGGGTTTCGGCATCCAGTGTGTCCTTCAGCGACAGCATCACCACGGGCACATCGGCATCGGGATAGGCGACCATCAACGGTATGAAGACGCCGTGGTCGAAGCCGCGCTGGTCGTCCTCGGCGGATGGAATGCCCGCTGCCGACAGAAGCTCGCGCACCCGCGCGGCGATGTCAGGATCACCCTTGGCCGGATAGGACAATTCATAGGTATGGGCTGGAAAGTTATAATAGTCGAACAGCATGCCCGGCTCTGTTGCCGTACTGACAGTTACGATCGGTTCTTTTTCCCAATGGCCTGACACGATCAGGATAGCCTTTGGCGTCACGCCTAGATCAGCTGGCAGGCCCTGCAGGAAAGCGGCCAGATCGTCCCATGGCCCTTTGCCTTGCTCGTCCCTCTGAAATTCCATGAACGGCCAGGGGCCGCCGCCATGAGGAATGAAATAGACAGGAAGGCGGGTTTGGTTCACGGCGGGCTCCTTACAGTGTTGTTGCCACCATAGATGGCAACGCGGCGCTGCACTAGATCGCGTTTAGTCTACAAACTGTTCAAGAAGTATGGACCGTGCAAGTCTTGCAAATCCCAGTCTTTCGCCGAGATTGTCTTGGCCTGACGGTGTCAGTGCGCCAATTTTTTGCTTCTGCACGTTTCCGGACGGAAAACCGGTATCCACTTGTGCCGGATACACTTTAAGCGTCCAGGCGCAGGAAAGCCCGGCATGGGCTGCCGCATAGGAAAGGATCGTGCGCGGCGTGCGGTTCAGCGCCAAGGCAAAGCGACGGCTGAGGCGCACCGCGCGCTCCGGGTCAAGCACCAAGGTCCTCGCATGCAAAGGATTGCCGAAGACATTGGCGACATCATAGGCGGGGTCGCCGATGAGGCCTTGGGGGTCTATGGCAAGCCAGGCGCCATTGTCGCCGCCGATGATATTGTCGTGATGGATGTCGCCATGCAGGGGCTTGATATCCCTCTGGTCGGCGATTAGCGCGCGGGCAAGGTCCGCGCACCAGGGGATGATATCGGCGAGGTCAGCGTCAAGCTGTGTCTTCTCAAGCTCGAACAGAGCGGCGAAATGCACATCAAGCGGCGTCAGATCTGTGGGCATTGGCAGTGAAGACGGCGCATGCAGCCGCTTGAGCACCTCGACGACAATATCAGTCGCCGCCTCGTCGCCGGCCTCACCGTGGTAACTGCGCAACAGCCGCGTTCCCGCATCCTCCAGCAAGGCCACATCACCCGCCTGATCAAGGATGCGCACGGCGCCGTGGCCATCGCGCCAGCGCAGGAAGCCGAGGCCCGGTCGCTCGCCGCTGCCTTCGGGTTTCAGCGCCTTGACCACCACGGCCCGGTCTCCTTGTAAGGCGCGGTAGACGAGGCTGCTCGGGGTGTCAGCGATCGCCCTGATATGCGAAAGCCCCCACCGAAGCGCCAGATCAGGCGAGAGGGCAGGGGCTTTCAGCTTGTTCGTCATAGGCTCACAGTCTGTCAGGCCGACAGCATCAGGTCCATGTTCTGCACGGCAGCGCCGGATGCGCCCTTGCCGAGATTGTCGAGCACTGCCACCAGATTAACATGGCCGGTGCCGGCATTGCCGAACACGAACAGCTTCATCGTGTCCTTGCCAACCAGTTCCTCGGCATCGACGCAGGCAAGCTTGGCGCTGTCTTCCAGCGACACGACCGACACCACGTCCTGGCCAGCGTAATGCGCGACAAGTGCTGCATGCACGCTTTCGATAGTCGCGCCATCGGCGAGATTGTCGAGGAACAGTGGCAGTTGCACGATCATGCCCTGCGGGAAGCGGCCGACCGAAGGCGAAAACAGCGGTGCGCGTGCCAGAAGGCCATGTGCCTTCATTTCCGGCACATGCTTGTGCTTGAGGTTCAGGCCATAGACGTAATTGTTGACAGTCAGGTGTTCGGGATGGCTGGCATCCTCCATCTGGGCAATCAACTGTTTGCCGCCGCCGGTATAGCCGGACACGGCATTGACCGAGACCGGATAATCGGCAGGCAGAATGCCAGCTGCCACCAGCGGCCGTATCAGCGCAATGGCGCCAGTCGGGTAGCAGCCGGGATTGGCAACGCAACGGGCCGAGCGAATCTTGTCGCCCTGGGCCTTGTCCATTTCGGCAAAGCCATAGGCCCAATCCGGCGCAACGCGGAAGGCGGTCGATGTGTCGATAATCCGCACATTGTTATTGCCGGCCAGCATGGAGACGGCCTCTTTCGAGGCATCGTCCGGCAGGCAGAGAATGGCGATATCGGCACTGTTCAGCAGGTCTTCGCGCATGGCTGCATTGCGGCGCTCAGCTTCGGGGATCGACAGCAGGTCTACATCGCGGCGGCCGGCCATGCGGCTGCGGATCTGCAGGCCGGTTGTGCCGTGTTCGCCATCAATGAAGATTTTCGCTGTCATTTCACCCTCTCTTTTCAGAAGCTTATCCGGCTTTGCGGATTCAGATCCCGAACCTCTTGAATCATTATGTCAACTGGAACGCGCCAGTCTTTCTGCGCGCAGCCCCAGCATATACATGGCGACTGTCGCCCCTGCAATGGCGGTGATATCGGCATGGTCGTAAGCCGGTGCCACCTCGACAACATCTGCGCCTCGTATGTCGAGCGGATGAAGATTTTGCAGTACGGACAGAATTTTTGCGCTCGACGGCCCACCCGCGACCGGCGTTCCGGTGCCGGGCGCAAAGGCCGGGTCGAGACAGTCGATGTCGAAGGTCAGGTAGACCGGCTGGCCAGCGGTGTGTTGAAGGATCAGCGCGGCGATATCCGCGGCCCGCATATCCTCCACCTCGTGGCCATAGAGGATGCGGATGCCGCAGTCATCGGGCGCATGGGTACGGATACCGACCTGGATCGACCGCGACGGTACGATCAGTCCCTCGCGGACGGCTCGACCGACGAAAGATCCGTGGTCGATCCGCTTGCCATCGTCAAACCAGGTGTCCTGATGGGCGTCGAACTGCACCATGGCCAACGGCCCGTGTTTGGCGACATGCGCCTTTAAGAGCGGCCAGGTGATAAAGTGGTCGCCGCCAAGCGTCAGCAGAAAATTGGCCTTGGAGAGAATATGGCCGGCTTCGCGTTCGATGGTGGCGGGTGTGTCCCAGTGATTGCCATAGTCCAGTCGGCAGTCACCGTAGTCCACGACAGGCATGGCTGCGAATAGATCGCGCTGAAACGGATATTGCGGATCATTGTCGAAGATAGCGGACGCCCGACGGATTGCCTGCGGTCCGAAGCGCGCACCTGGCCTGTTGGAAGTAGCGGCGTCGAAGGGAATGCCCCAGACGACCGTGTCCACACCGTCCAACTGCTTGGTGTAGCGCCGGCGCAGGAAAGACAGCGCACCTGCATAAGTAGGGTCGGTGGCCGCCTCTGTCAGATTTGCTGAGGTAAAGGCATGGTCTATGGATTTTTCAGCCAAGAGAGATTATCCGCGTCGCACTTCGATAGGTCGATCCTAGAGCATCGGGTCGAAAAGTAGAACCCGGCCTCCGTCCGGAAATGCGTAGGAGCGATAAGCGGCTGCGCTGCCCTCAAAGCAGCTTTTGCGTGAAACCAACTTGCGGAAACGGCGCGATGGCTGCGCGGGCAAGGGCGCGCTGTCGCGCAAGCCTGTCGGGATCGCGCACCAGCCGTTCCGTCGCATCGATCAGCTCCTCATAGGGGGCGGCGACAATGCCCTCTGCAAAACGCTGCTCGATCTGCGTCTCCTGGCCATTGACCTCGCCGACAACGGCAACGCCATTGATCAGCAGGTAGAATACCCTAACGACCTCGAATATCTGCGACTCCAGCAGATGCATGTTCAAGACCACCTTGGAACGGGCAATCCAGGCATCGCGCTCGGGGCCATAAACATTGAACAGATGCTGGATGACGAGGCCGCGATCCTGGAGGCCGTAGAGCACCTTGGCACGCCTGTCGTTCATCGAGCCGTAAAACAGGACATCCACATCCTGCACCGGTGCAGGCGACAGGCGGTCCAGTTCTTTTTGATAGCCAAACTGCAGGTATTTCACCGCCTGGCCAGCGCCGATCTTGTTCAGAAACTCGATATTGGCGGGGCTATAATCCCAGCATCGAGGCAGGCCAAAACCCGGTCGCGGATTAGCGCTTCTGTCGCCGACAAAGGCTCGGCGTTGACGATAACGGTTCCCGGTGGAAGCGCCTTCAGGTCTTTGACTGGCAAGAGATGCGCGCCAAGGATGATGTTGGTCGCGTCACCGCCGATGCGGTTGGTGGATAGGGCGGTGGGATAGCCCAGCGCCTTCAATGAATAGTCCAGCGCCTCGGCCACTTCCAGAAAAACCATGGAATGGGTGAATCCAACAGGCTCGACGATGCAGATGTTATAGGGGCGCTTGATCATCTTGAATTCCGAGCGTGACAGCAACCGGCCCATTTTAGGCCGTGGACCTGCCTCAAAGGAGTTGCTGGGTGAAAGCCGCCTGCGGATAGCGCATGATGGCGGCGCGGGCGATGGCGCGCTGTTCGGCAAGCCTTTTGGGATAGCGCACCAGCTGTTCGGCGACGTCGACCAGATCGCCATAGGGCGCGGCGACGATGCCATCTGCGAATCGGTTCTCGATATGGGTTGTCTGTCCGTTGACTTCGCCAACCACAGGCACGCCATTGCTCAGCAGATAGAAGACCCGGACGACCTCGAAGATCTGCGCATCGAAGAAGTGCATGTTGATCACGACTTTCGATCGGGCGATCCAACCATCCCGCTCGGTGCTGTAGGCGTTGAACAGCCGCTTCACGGCAAGGCCCCTCTGTCGCAGTCCGTCGAGAACGGCTGCACGTCGCTCGTTCATTGAGCCGTA
>Ga0308163_10004467_pt1 | contig 11091 bp, 11 predicted proteins | sample PhyTR1_FD_201037 | JGI IMG/M metagenome (GOLD analysis project Ga0308163, IMG submission 201037) | Phyllosphere microbial communities from UC Gill Tract Community Farm, Albany, California, United States - DLSLT.R1 | ecosystem: Host-associated > Plants > Phyllosphere > Unclassified | place: USA... | reverse complement strand
CAGGACCAGGGGCTCCGAATCGAACTTTGAATCGCGACTAGCAAATTTTTTTGCGGTCAAAAGTTCGAGTAAATCTATCTTGGTAGGGCGTGTGGGACTTGAACCCACGACCGACGGATTATGAGTCCGCTGCTCTAACCGGCTGAGCTAACGCCCCCTGCGGAATCCGACACTCTCACGACCGGCCCGGATGCCGAGTCACCACATTACCGCTATTCGTGCGAGGCGCTCGGCGAGACGATCAGGGGGTCTGTGACGACCTCGCCACGGTACAGCTTCTCGAACGTCGTGAGGGTGCGCTGGATGTCGTGGGCCGCGATGAGACGCAGCGACGCGTTCTTGAGGCGGTCGAGCTCGTCTTGCGGGAGCGTGAGGATGTCGGCGAGACGGTCTGCCATCTGCTGGGCGTCTCCGGGAGCGAACAGGTGCCCGTTCTCGCCGTCGTGCACGAGATGGGGAAGGGCCATCGCGTCCGCCGCCACGACGGGCAGCCCCGACGCCATTGCTTCCATCGTCGCGATGCTCTGCAGCTCGGCTATCGAGGGCATGGCGAACACGGTGGCGCGAGTGTAGGCGTCGCGCAACTCCTGTTCGGTGACGTAGCCCGTGAAGGTGACTCTGTCGGCGATGCCCAGCGTCACAGCCATCGCCTCGAGGCTCTTCTTGAGGTCGCCTCCACCCACGATCTCGAGCTGTGCGTCGAGGTCACCAGGCAGAAGCGTCATGGCTTTGAGGAGCACGTCGATCTGCTTTTCACCCGTGACGCGCCCGACGAACAGAATGCGGTTCTTTGGACGAACGGTGAAGTCGGGCGTGTAGTTCTCGGCGTTGATTCCGCAGGAGATCGCATAGACGTTGCTGAGTCCGGTCGACTTCTCGAGGAACTCCGCGGCTCGTCTGGTGGGCGTCGTGATCGCGCTGGCTCGGCCGAAGGTACGCTTTGCGGCCTTCCACGCGAGTCCTACGGCCCAGTCCTGCCACGACTTCGGTAGCAGTGTGAACTCGAGAAGATTCTCGGGCATGAAGTGGTTGGTGCCCACGATTCGGATGTTGCGCTTCTCGGCTTCGACAGACAGGCCGCGACCGACGACGATGTGCGACTGGAAGTGGACGACGTCGGGCTTGACCGCATCGAGGATCTTGGCACTGTTCTGATTGATGACCCAGGGAAGGGCGAATCGCAGCCAGTCGTGCGGGTACCAGCGCCAGCTGCGCAGACGGTGAACCGTGATGTCGTGACCGTCGTAGGTCTCGGTCCAGGTGCCGTGCTTCTTCGAGGCTGCCGGCGCGACGACGTGCACATCGTGTCCCCGCGAAGACATACCCGACGCGAGACGCTCTGAGAAACGAGCTGAGCCGTTGACGTCGGGAGAGAAGGTGTCGGCGCCGATCACGATGCGCAGGGGCCGTTCGGAGGAAGCCGTCGACGGCACCTCCGCCGAGGCGGGACGTGGGTCGGAGGAATCTGACACGGAATGAGCCTTCTGTTGGGGATAGGGGAAAAGAGCGGGAGCACCCGAAAGGGGCTAAGGGGACAAACTACCCTAGCGTTCGATCTGCGGGTGGTAACGGGCGAGTCCGAAGACCCCGACGATGGCGATGAGGCCGGTGATGACGTAGCCGATCATCGCCCACCACGGTGCCTGCGCAGCCTCGCCCAAGACGATGATGCCGATGCCGACAGCGATGAGAGGGTCGACGACGGTGAGACCTGCGACCACCAGGTCGGGCGGGCCCGACGAATAGGCGGTCTGCACGAAGTACCCACCGAGGGCGAACGCTGCGACGAGACCGGCGACACAGATGAGCGTGAGCCACTCGAAGTCGCCCTGCTGGAACCGCTTGATGACGACCTTGGCGAGCGTTGCGACGAAACCGTAGAGCACGCCCGCGCCGATGATGTAGCCGATGGCGCGCACTTTGCGACGGAACACGATGAAACCCGCCCCGAACACCAGAAGAACCGCGGCCAGGATCACGAGGATCACGGTGAGTTGCACTTCGGTGATCGGACGATCCCGCGCGGTGAACGCGGCAAGCACCACGAACAGGAAGACGCCTCCGACGCAGAGCACGATCGACAGAATCGACTTTCGATCGAGATTCACCTTGCTGAGCCTGGCGTTCAGAAAGGCCGTCATGACGAGTGCCACGACGCCGAGCGGCTGCACGACGATGATCGGCGAGAAGCCGAGGCTCGTGAGCTGGAACACGACGGCGAGACCGAGCATCAGAGTGCCGAAGACCCAGGAGGGACGTGAGAGCAGCGACCAGAGCTGGGCCAGATTGAGACCACTCGAGCCGGAGAGATTGGTTTTCGCCTCGACCTTGGCGACACCGCGAGACTGAAACTGTGCACCCAGGCTCAAGAAGACGGCGCCGACGATAGCGATAGGAATGCCGATGAACTGAGCCGGGTCGAGAGCGAACTGGTCCTGAATGTCGGTGAGTTCGGGAGGCACCCCCCGAGATTACCCTGAGGACAGCGCCGATAGGCTTAGCGAATGGCTGTTCTCCCGATTCGAATCTCTGGAGACCCCGTTCTCCACTCCCCCGCATCCGACGTCACCGTATTCGACGACGCGCTGCGTCAGCTGGTCGCCGACATGTTCGAGACCATGGATGCCGCGCCCGGCGTCGGTCTGGCAGGTCCGCAGGTCGGTGTGCCACTCCGCCTCTTCACCTACGGGTGGACCGATGACGATGACGTAGAACACCGAGGAGTGGCGATCAATCCGGTTCTGCTCATCAGCCCGCCTCCCGTCGCCGAGAGCGACGAGGACTCCGACGCCGAAGGGTGCCTGTCCTTCCCCGGTGAGCGCTTTCCTCTGGTTCGATCGACAGACGCCCTGTTGCGCGCGGTCGATCTCGACCAGAACCCCTTCGAGATCGCCGCAACGGGATGGCTGGCCCGCATCTTCCAGCACGAGTTCGACCACCTCAACGGCATCCTGTACGTCGACCGGCTGGAGTTCATCTACGGGCGACGGGCGGCGAAGATCGCCCGAAAGCGCGGCTGGACGGAGCCCGGCAGCAGCTGGATGCCCGGGGTCGACGACCTCGACGCATAACGTCAGCGACGGGTCAGCTCAGAGCCCGGAGGCCGGCTGCGACGACGGCCGCGGCAACGATGACCACGATGAACGGCACTCGCAGAGCAAAGAGGATTGCAGCCACGAGCACTGCGGGCAGACGTGCGTCGAGCTGAAGCTGCTGACCGTGGGCGAAGGTCTGCAGAGAGATCAGTGCGGCCAGGAGAGCCACCGTGAGCAGGTCGACCGTGCGCGCCGGGGCGGGGCGTTCGATGATGCGCGCCGGAACGAGATACCCGAGCACCTTCAAACCGAAGCAGACGATCGAGGCCAGGAGCACGACGTGCCACGCCGTCACGACGCCTCCCCCAGACGAGGCCGTCTCGAACCGAGCCAGTTCGTGGCCCCGAACACCAGAGCGACCAGGGCGGCCACCAGAACGGGAAGCCCTGGCATCAGAACGGGCGTCAGGAGCGCCGCCACGAAGGCGGCTGCCACGGCGACGGCCTGCGCCTGCAACTTCGCGAGTCGTGGCCAGAGGAGACCGAGGAACGCAGCGGCTGCAGCGGCATCGAGTCCGTAGGCACTGACATCGCCGAGTAGATCGCCGAGAAGGGCACCGATGAAGGTCGTGAGGTTCCAGCCGACGTAGACGACGAGTCCAGTCACCCAGAAGCCGATCTTCTGCGCTCGAGGCGACTGCTGTGCGCTGGACACGGCCGTCGACTCGTCGATCGTCAGATGGGCCGCCAGAGCCCGACGTGCGAATCCTCGTCCGACGACCGGCGACATCCGGATCGCATAGACGGCGTTGCGGGAGCCGAGCAGAGCGGCGGATGCGACGGCCGACGGCCACGCCGACAGTCCGCCCGATGCCAGGACGCCGACGAGCGCGAATTGAGAGCCTCCCGTGAACATCACGAGACTGAGCACCATCGTCTGCCAGACGTCGAGCCCGGCCCCTACTGTGGCGAGCGCGCCGAAAGAAATCCCGTACGCAGCAGTCGGTAGCCCGACAGCGAGGGCGGCACGGTAGGCGCGCGTGTCCTCAGCGTCTCGAGATCGCACGGTATGTCGTCGGTGTGGGCTGGTATTCAGTACGACGAAGCTTCGCGGAGCTCGACGGTGGCGGCCCGCTTGTAGAGCGTCGCGCTTCGAACGGTGAGGAGAATACCGAGCACCGTCGGCACGCCGACCATCAGCACGAGGGCGATGATGCGGCCGGCGATCTCGGCTCCATTCACCGCAGCGGTAGTGCGCGCGGACATCATCGATCCGGCGATGGATCCGAGAACCACGAGGAGGAAGACGACCCAGGCGACGATGGCGCCGATCAGGAACCCTCTCGCTCGCCGCCGAAGCCGGATGGGATTCTCGAACACGGTCGGTGTGGAGCGATCACTCATCGTTCCATTTTATGGGCGATCGAGAACGAAAAAAGGCCACCAGGGGTGGAGCCCGTGGTGGCCTTTTCGCTCCCCGACTTGGACTCGAACCAAGAACCTGCCGGTTAACAGCCGGCTGCTCTGCCAATTGAGCTATCGAGGATTGCTGGAAACAGCGTAGTTACACTATCACCAATTCGGCGATGTCTTTGTCACGCTCATCGACCTCCATCAGTATCCCACAACTGGGTCGACCACTCCGTCGAAACCGCCTCGGCCGAGGAACGCGCGCACGTTATTCGACACTCTCCGAGCGAGCAGAGGCCGTGTCATCGCGGGAGTGTCGGCACTGTGCGGCGTGATGATGATGTTCGGGGCGATCCACAGCGGATGCCCGTCGGGAAGCGGTTCGGGGTCGGTCACGTCGATGCCGGCCCCGGCGATGCTGCCGGTCTGAAGCGCGTCGACGAGGGCGTCGGTGACGATGAGACCGCCGCGACCGATATTGACGACCACGGCCGAATTCTTCATCTCGGCGAACTGCCTGCCGCCGATGAGCCCGCGCGTGTCGTCGGTGAGTGCGGCCGCGAGTACAACCACGTCAGCTGTCGGGAGAACGGCGTCGAGATCGTTCGTCGAGACGGTGGCTGATGCGCCGTCGACCGGCTCGCTGCCTCGCCGCACGACGGTTATGGTGACGCCGAAGGCCCGGAGGAGTCGGATGAGTTCGATCGCGATTCCGCCCGCTCCGACGATCACGACGTGCAGGCCGTAGAGCGACGCACCCACGGTTCCGTCTCCCCACGAGGTGGCCGACAGGCGCAGGGGAAGACGGCGAAGCAAGGCCAGAGCGAGCATCAGAGCGTGCTCTGCGACGGGCTGGGCGAAGGCGCCTTTCGCGCTCGTGACCGTCAACGTCGGCCGGGCGAATCTTTTCAGGATGTCGGCGAAGGCATCCACCCCTGCGTACGGAAGCTGGATCCAACTGAGTTGCGGGTTTTCCGAGAGCACCTGGCCGAATCGCTCCGATCCTGACGGATCGAGCCAGATGAGGCCGCGCGTCTCCTCAGAGAGCGCCGATACCCGGCCCCCCGCCGATTCGACGGCATCGACGAACAGCTGCACCGGCTCGGGCAGAACGGCGATGGGTCCGGGAACGGGACGTGCATCGTCAGCGGGGACGTACGCCGGTGCAGCGAGGATCTCGCGGTGCTGCTGGGCGCTCACCGAGGATCGCCGGACACGGTGCGAGCGAGCCCCTGCACGTAGGGGTGGTGGGGATCGTCGAGCACCTCGTCGATCGTTCCCAGCCCCACGACCATGCCCTCGTGCAGCACTGCGATCCTGTCGACGGATCGACGAAGGACATCGAGGTCGTGGCTGATGATGATGGCGCTGGCTCCCCTGTCGCGTTGCAGAGAGGCTATGACATCGACGACCTGCCCGCGAACGGAGACATCGATGCCGGCGGTCGGCTCGTCTGCGACGAGGAAGACGGGGTCCATGACCAGGGCTCGAGCGACCGCGACACGCTGACGCTGACCGCTGGAGAGCTCGTGCGGCAGCATGTTGAGCATGCCCACCGGAAGCAGCAGGCTGTCGAGGAGAGTCGCCGCTCGCAGTCCGGCGTCGTTGGCGTCGTAGTGCTTGTCGCGCAGGAAAAGCGGCTCGGCGATGATCTCGGCGACCGTCATGTTCGAGGTCAACGTCGACCCCGCATCCTGTGCGAGGTGGCCGATGCCGAACGTGAGCCTGCTGAGCTTGCGGCCTCGCGTGCGCTTGAGGTCGTAGCCGAGCACGGAGAGAGCGCCACCGACGATGCGGGGTGCCCCGTCGCGTGACGGTGCCATAGCGGCCGAACCGGAGATCACCGACGCGATCGTCGACTTGCCCGACCCGCTCGAGCCGACCAGTCCGATGATCTCGCCCGGCTCGACATTCAGCGTGAATCCCTTGACCGCGGTGTGCGCGGAACTGACGCTGTGTGCCGGATATTCGATCGTGACGTCAGATGCCGTCATTATCCGTTCGCTCATGGATACCGACCCTAGCCGTCGACCGCCTGAAGTCGGTGGAGCGCCTCACGTCTCGTCTCTTGTTCCGCGGGATCCGGAACGGGAAGCGACGCCAGGAGCCTCTGCGTGTAGGGGTGACTCGGAGAGCCCAGCACCTGGGCTCCGGTTCCCTCTTCGACGAGCTCGCCCTTGTAGAGCACCGCAATGCGGTCGGCGAGCATGTCGACGACGGCGAGATCGTGGCTGATGAACAGCGACGCGAATCCGAATTCTCTCTGCAGCTCGGTGAAGAGCTCGAGCACACGCGCCTGTACCGAGACGTCGAGGGCGCTGGTGGGCTCGTCGGCGATGAGCAGCTTTGGGCGAAGGGCGATCGAGCGGGCGAGGCTCGCGCGCTGCCTCTGGCCGCCGCTGAGCTCGTGCGGGTAGCGATCGCCGAAGGCCCTGGGCAGTTGAACGGCCTCGAGCAGTTCGTCAACCTGGGCGCGCGCGTCGCGGGCATCGGCCGCCCGGCCGTGCACCACCAATGGCTCGGCCACGCACTCGGCGATGGTGAGCAGCGGATTGAAACTCGACGCGGGATCCTGGAAGACGAACCCGATGTCCACCCGAGCGCTGCGGAAGGAGCGCTCCTTGATGCCGAGCATTTCGCGCCCGAGCACGTTGAGCGAGCCGCCCGTGACCTTCGAGAGTCCGGCGATCGCACGGCCGATGGTGGTCTTGCCCGAGCCAGACTCCCCCACGAGACCCAGAACCTCACCCTCTTTGATCTCGAACGAGACGCCGTTCACCGCGCGGAAACCGCCTCGGCCGAGACGACCGGGATATTCGATCACCAGATCGCGTGCGGCCACCACCGGAGTGGTGGAGGACGCGCGCTCGAGACGCTCCTGCGTGCGAACGGCAGCTCGCGCCTCTCCCTGACCGATGTGGGGAACGGCGGCAAGGAGCTGCTTCGTGTAGTCGGCCTGAGGAGATGCGAAGAGGGTACGGCTGTCGGCCTCTTCGACGACCTTGCCTTGATACATCACCACCACGCGATCGGCGAGGTCGGCGACCACTCCCATATTGTGCGTGATCAGCACGATCGCCGTGTCGAATTCGTCACGCAGGCGCCGAAGCAGATCGAGGATCTCTGCCTGAACGGTGACGTCGAGCGCCGTGGTGGGCTCGTCGGCGACGATCAGGCCGGGGTTGAGCACGAGCGCCATGGCGATGACCACACGCTGCTTCTGGCCGCCCGAGAACTGGTGCGGGTAGTAGTTGACCCGGGTCTCCGGGTCGGGGATCCCGACCCGGCGCAGTATGTCGATGGCCTGCTTCTTGGCCTCGGCGCGCGAGGTCGATCCGTGCGCCCGGATGCCCTCGGCAATCTGCCAGCCGACGGTGTAGACGGGGTTCAAGGCCGTCGACGGCTCCTGGAACACCATGGCGACGTCTTCGCCTCGGAGGCTGCGCAGGGTGCCGGAGCCGGCCCCGACGATGTCGGTGGTGCGGCTGCGATCGCGGCTGCGCAGAAGGATCGAGCCCGACGACGTGGCCGTCGCCGGCACGAGCCCGAGGATCGACTTCGCGGTGACGCTCTTGCCGCTGCCGCTCTCGCCGACGATCGCCACGATCTCCCTTGGCCTGACGGCGATGGCGACCCCGTCGACTGCACGCACCGCGCCCGCATCGGTCGCGAAGGTGACACGCAGATCGACGATCGAGACGATGTCGGGCTCGTCGCCCTGGATATCGGTGGGGACTGCACTCATGAGACGCGCTCCTCGTCGTTCGTTGTCGCTCGATCATCGGCGACCACCGCCTGGCCTGACGCCGCCGAACCATGGGGCGCTGCGCCGTTGTCGGGGGCCGGTGCGCCGGTGTCGAGGGCTGCCCGACGCCCACGCAGACGCGGGTCGGCCAGGTCGTTCAGACTCTCGCCGAGAAGGGTGATACCCAGAACGGCCAGCACGATGGCGAGTCCGGGGAACAGTGACGTCCACCAGATTCCGCTCGTCACGTCTGAGAGGGACTTGTTGAGGTCGTACCCCCATTCGGCGGCGGCCGAGGGCTCGATACCAAAACCCAGGAAGCCGAGACCGGCCAGCGTGAGCAGAGCCTCAGACGAGTTGAGGGTCAGAAGGAGGGGAAGCGACCGCGTGGCGTTGCGCAGGACATGGCGGAAGACGATCCGAGGGGCGCGCGTTCCGATGACCTTCGCGGACTCGACGTATGCCTCGCTCTTGATGCGGACGGTCTCAGCCCTGATCACCCGGAAATACTGCGGAATGAAGACGACGGTGATCGAGATGGATGCCGCCAGAATGCCGCCGAAGAGGTTGCTCTGGCCACCCGAGATCACGATCGACATCACGATGGCGAGCAGGAGCGACGGGAACGCGTAGATGGCGTCGCAGACGACGACCAGCACGCGATCGAGCCATCCACCGATGTAGCCCGACACGAGTCCGAGGAAGATTCCGGCGAAGATCGAGAGGATGACCGAGACGACGATCGTGAGGATCGCCGTCTGGGCACCCCAGATCACCCGGGAGAGCACGTCGTAGCCGCCGACCGTGGTGCCCAGGAGGTGCTCGGCGTTCGGCGCCTCCTGAGCACCGAACGGCGTGCCGTCGGAGCGAAGCTGCGCGAACCCGTATGGCGCGAGCAGCGGAGCGAAGATCGCCGTGATCACGAAGACGCCCGTGATGACAAGGCCGGCGACGAGCATGCCCCGCTGCAGGCCGATGCTCGAGCGTACCTGGGCGAAGAGCGGGATGCGCGACACGAGACTGCGGCGCGGGCGGGGGCGAGCGGTGGTGTCCGTCACGACTAGTACCTGACTCTCGGGTCGATCAGCGCGGCGATGATGTCCACGATGAAGTTGGTGACTGCGACGATGACTGCCAGGAGGGCGACGATGCCCTGCACGGCGACGAAGTCACGGGCCTGGAGGTATTGGGCCAGCTGGAAGCCGAGCCCCTTCCACTCGAATGTCGTCTCGGTGAGCACTGCTCCGCCGAGCAGTAGAGCGATCTGCAACCCGATGACCGTGATGATCGGAATCAGCGCGGGGCGGTAGGCGTGCTTGCGCACGAGACGGAACTCCGTGACGCCGCGCGAGCGCGCAGAGTCGACATAGTCCGTTCCGAGGGTGCCGATCAGGTTGGTGCGCACAAGCCTCAGGAACACGCCCGCGGTGAGAAGGCCGAGTGCGACACCGGGAAGCACGGCGTGAGAGAGCACGTCGCCGATCACATCGGGATTGCCCGTCTGGATGGCGTCGATCAGATAGATGCCGGTCTTGGACTGCAGGAACTGCATCTGCAACTCGGCACCCGTGGAGGCTCGTCCCGCGACGGGCAGGATCTGGAACCAGACGGCGAAGACCAGCTTGAGCAGCAGGCCGGCGAAGAACACCGGGGTGGCGTAGCAGAGGATCGCGAAGATGCGCAGAAAAGCGTCGGGCGTGCGGTCGCGGAAATAGGCCGCGACCATGCCGAGCGGAATACCGACGATGAACGCGACTATCAGGGCGTAGAACGCGAGCTCGAGGGTGGCGCCCCCGTAGGTGAGCAGCACCTGGGTGACAGGACGGTTGTCGCTGAGCGTGTTGCCGAAGTTGCCGGTGAAGATGTTGCCGAGGTACTCGAGGTACTGCACGATCAGCGGCCGGTCATAGCCCGCCTCGTGGATACGCTCCTGAAGCTGCGGACCGGTGAGCTTGCCGCCCAGGGCAGCCGTGATCGGGTCTCCCGTCGTGCGCATGAGTAGGAAGACGAGGGTGACGAGGATGAATACCGTCGGAATGATGAGCAGGAACCGCACGAGGACGTAGCGGCCGAGCCCTCCTCCGCCCGACGACGAGCCACGCCGGAGTACGGCCGGAGGTGCGGCGGATGCCGGATCCGGAGAGCTTAGTTCTGCAGTCACGTGGAATGTCCTTCGGTAAAACGACGGGGTGACGTGACTCAGGGGCGAGACGCCTGTGCGCCTCGCCCCTGAGCCACAATGCTAGAGAGACTCTAGCCTGTGGACGATCAGCCCTTGGTCAGTGCTCCGTAGCGGAACTTGAACGAGGCGTCGAGGGTGTCTTTGGTTCCCTCGACGGTCGTTCCCGTGACCGCCACCTGGGCGCCCTGCAGGTACGGAACCGTCGAGAGGTCCGCAGCCACAGCATCCTGGATCTGCTCGATCAGCGCGGTGCGCGCTGCCGGGTCGGTCGTGACCGCCTGCTTGAGGATCAGGTCGTTCACGGCCGGGTTGTCGTAGTGGTTGGCCAGGAAGTTCTCGGTGAGGAAGAACGGCGTCAGGTAGTTGTCCGCGTCGGAGTAGTCCGGGAACCAGCCGAGCTGGTACGACGGGTACACATCGGTCGTGCGGTCCTTCGAGTACTGCACCCATTCGGTCGTCTGCAGGTTGACCGTGAAGAGGCCGCTCGACTCGAGCTGGTCCTTGATCAGCGCGTACTCGTCACCCGACGAGGGGCCGTAGTGGTCGTTGCTGTACTGGAGCGACAGCTCGACCGGTCCGGTGATGCCTGCGGCGGCGAGGGTCGACTTGGCCTTGTCTGCGTCAGGGCCGCCGTTTCCGTCGCCGTAGGGAGCCTTGAGCGACTCGGTCGCTCCGGTCAGCCCGGCGGGAACGTAGGAGTACAGCGGGGTGTACGTGTCT
>Ga0308163_10004465_pt1 | contig 11094 bp, 7 predicted proteins | sample PhyTR1_FD_201037 | JGI IMG/M metagenome (GOLD analysis project Ga0308163, IMG submission 201037) | Phyllosphere microbial communities from UC Gill Tract Community Farm, Albany, California, United States - DLSLT.R1 | ecosystem: Host-associated > Plants > Phyllosphere > Unclassified | place: USA... | reverse complement strand
TGAGCGGCAGGAGCCGCGAAGAGCTACATGGACGTACTTGCGCGTGCCCCGCACAGCCTCCCCGCCCGGCCCAGCGCCGGATACATAAAGCCCCACCCGCGAGGGGGTCTCACCCGTTCGCTTCCACCTGCAGCACGCCGTTCACCACCGCCACCACCCGCACCGGCGTCCCCGCCGCCAGCTCCGGTCCGGTCACCTGCCACGACGCATCGTCGATGCTCACCCGCCCCTGCCCGGCCACGATGCCCTGCTGCAGCACCGCCACGCGGCCTACCAGCTGTTCGCTGCGGCGGTTCAACAGCGGCTTGTCGCTTTCGCGCCCGCGCGTGCGGCCCCAGCGCCGATAGGCCTGGATGGCCACCACGCTCAGCACCACGAAGGCCACCACCTGCCACAGCACCGGGATGCCGGGCACCAGCGCGGTGATCAGGAACACCGCAGCAGCGCCGATGCCGATCCACAGCATGAACGCGCCCGGCGCCATCGCTTCGGCGGCGAACAAGACCAGGGCCAGCGCCCCCCATCCGACCACTTCCCAGCGCATGTCAGTCTCCAAAGCGCGGCGGAACCGCGCGCGTGGACTTCTTCTCTTCCTGTTTGGCGAAAGCGTGCTTGGCCAGTTCGGCGACGCCTGCGATCGATCCGATCACGCCACTGGCTTCCATCGGCATCAGCACCAGTTTCTGGTTGGGCGAGGTCGCCAGCTCCTTGAAGGCCTCGACGTACTTCTGCGCGATGAAGTAGTTGATCGCCTGCACGTCGCCTTCTGCGATCGCCACCGACACCATCTGGGTCGCCTTGGCCTCGGCCTCGGCCAGGCGCTCGCGGGCTTCGGCATCGCGGAACGCTGCTTCACGTCGACCCTCCGCTTCCAGCACGGTCGCCTGTTTCTCACCGTCGGCACGCAGGATTTCCGACTGGCGCGCGCCTTCGGCTTCGAGGATCTGCGCGCGCTTTTCGCGCTCGGCCTTCATCTGCCGTGCCATCGCATCGAGCAGGTCGCGCGGCGGCTGGATGTCGCGGATCTCGATGCGGTTGACCTTCAGGCCCCAGGGATTGGTGGCCTGGTCGACCACGCTGAGCAGCTGGGCATTGATCACTTCGCGCTGGCTGAGGGATTCATCCAGGTCCATCGAACCGATCACGGTACGGATGTTGGTCTGCACCAGGGCGATCATCGCCACTTCCAGGTTGGACACTTCATACGCCGCCTTGGCCGCATCCAGCACCTGGAAGAACACCACCCCGTCCACCCGCACGGCGGCGTTGTCCTTGGTGATCACTTCCTGGCTCGGCACGTCCAGCACCTGCTCCATCATGTTCACCTTGCGACCTACCCCGTAGACGATCGGGATCAGGAAGTGCAGACCGGGCGACATGGTGTGGGTATAGCGCCCGAAGCGCTCCACCGTCCATTCGTACCCCTGCGGCACCATCCGTACGGCCTTGAACAGGATGATCACGGCCACCAGGGCCAGTACCACGGTAAAGAACATCGTCGGGAACATCGCGCTTCCTCTTCCATGAAAACCGAGCTGCAGCATACCGCGCGGGGTGGGTTTGCCGCGCTGGCGGGCTTTTTGTTTGCTTGTTGCGGCGGCGGGAGAGGCTGCACGGGACACTCCGCAAGTACGTCCATGCAGGCTACTGTCCGGCTCCTGCCTCACAGTGTCCCGTGCAGCCTCTCCCGCCCCCTGCCTCAAGCCAGCAGCCCCCGCCGCTACGCTTCAAATGCGGGTCGTGGCCATGAAGCGTTCGCGGTCGTGGGCGGTGCGGCGGCGGATCTCCGCCAGCGCTTCGTTTTCAGTGGCTTCCAGCATCGCTTCGAACAGGCGCTGGAAGTGATGGCGCATCGCGTTGCGCGCTGCAACAGGATCGCGCGAGGCAAGGGCTTCGAAGATCGCCATGTGCTCGTCCGCGCGGCTGGCGCCATCGTCGTGGCAGACCCGCGAATAGACTTCGGCCACCCGCGGCAGGTCGCTGCGCATGCGCCAGATCTGCTGCACGAAGTACTCCACCACCGGATTGCCGGACAAGCGCGCGATGGTCAGGTGGAAGCGGCGGTCGAAGTCGCCTGCTTCGGCGTCGGTGAGGTCGCGGCGGCACAGCGCCTCGGCCAGCACTCGCAGTTCTGCGATGTCCGCATCGTCCAGGTTGCCGGCCGCCAGCGCGGCCGCCTCGGCCTCGAACACCGCACGCGCTGCGGTCAGGTCGAAGGCGCTTACGTCGGGGAAGCCGCCCTGCCCGTCCAGCGGACGCGGCTTCACGTAGACCCCCGAACCGATCCGGATGGCGATCCAGCCCTGCGCTTCCAGGGCGATTTCCGCCTCGCGCACGGTCACCCGGCTCACGCCGAAGCGTTCGGCCAGTTCCCGTTCGCCAGGCAGGCGCGCGCCGGGCGGGAACTCTCCGTCCTCGATCAACTTGCGCAGTTTTGCGGCGATGGTCTGGTACAGGCGGTTGGCGGACATGGGCTGACCCTCGGTGGTTCCCTCCGGCACCGTCCCGGGCCACCGCACGCGGGGCTGGTCCGGTTGGAGCAACGGCGCGATCACCAGGATCGCGCCGTCTCGTTCAGAACTTGTATCGTACACCGAAAAATGCACGTCGCCCGTAGCTCACCACCTCGCGGAAGTTGCCATAGGAAGGCTGGTAGGCCACGCGAGGTTCATTGGTGATGTTCATCAGTTCCAGCGACAGCGACAGGTTCTTGTTCACCCGGTAGCGGGCGCGCAGGTCCACGCTGGTGTTGTCATCGTAGTACCGGTTCTGCTGCGCGGTGTTGCCGGTGAAGTCCTGGTAATACTTCGAACGGAACTTGGCGATGGCCTGGATGTTGAACGGACCGACGTCCCAGTACAACGAGCCGGACAGGACGTGCCGCGAGAACCCGCTCAGGCCGGCAGGGGAGACGATCGCGGGAATCACGCTGCCATCGCTGGCGAGCTGCTCGCCCAGGCGCGAATCCTGGGTTTCGTAGTCCGAATCGGCGTAGTTGTAGCTGACCTTGAAGCCCATCCCGTCAAACGGCTGTGGCAGATAGGAGAAGCGATGGGTGGCACTGAGCTCCATGCCGGTCAGCGTGCTGTCCTCATCGGTGGTGACCTGCTGGCGCACCGGCACCGTCACCGACTGGCCGTTGAGGGTGTAGGTCTCATCGACCAGCGCGGTCGCCGTACCCCCGTTGAACTGCTTCCAGTAGACGGCGGCGGCCAGCAGCGTGTCCGGGTTCGGATACCACTCCAGCGAAAGATCACCGTTCCAGCTCATCAGCGGCTGCGCGGCCGGGTTGCCGCTGGCACTGATGTCGTCCAGCGCATCGGCCAGGTTGCCGAAGCTGGCATCACCGTTGACGTTGATGGTGCGGCCGGCGCCGAGGGCGGAGATGTCCGGCCGCGACATGGCGCGGTAGCCCGCCACGCGCAGCAGCAGGTCATCCCGCAGTTCGAAGGAGGCGTTGACGCTGGGCAGCAGCTTGTCGTTGCCGGCCTTGAAGGTCTGGGTGGTGAAGTCACCGGTCGGCTGCAGGCGGATGGTGCCATCGCCGTTGTCCACCACGGTCAGGCCGGTGCGCACGCCTTCCGAACGCACGTCGGTCTTCACCCAGCGCACGCCGAGGTTGCCGGTCACCGGCAGGCCGAACCATTCACTGGCGAACTCGCCCAGCAGGTACAGCGAACGGGTCTTCTCGGTGATGTCCACGTTGTTGGGATCCTGCATCGACGGGTCGAGCAGGCTGTCGCTGGTGCCGCGGAAGGACTGGTACAGGCACATCGGGTCGAAGTAGGCCCACTCGGAGATCGTGTTGCCGCTGGCGGCATCCATGAAGTCTTTCTGCGGGAAGGCGGTACGGCAGCCACGGTTGGCGGCGATGATCGAGGCTTTGTCACCGGCAATGCGCTGGTCGTAATCGGTGACCAGGGTGTTGTCGCGCAGCGTGTAATCGGCCTGGCTGGCACGCAACCCGCCCTTGATCCGGGTGAAGAATCCGTCCTCCGGCATGAAGCTGGCATCGAAGCGGCCCGCGCGGATCTGATGGTCGTTCTCGGTCTCGCTGGAGGTCACGCGCGCCGCGCCGGTGTAGGCATCCCAGTTGCCCGGGTCGAAGGCGGGATCGAGGTAGACGCTCGGCACCTCGCCCTGCCATGCCCAGTCATAGTTCACATAACCGGTGGTGCCGCTACTGATGCCGGGCACGATCGCATTGGCGGTGTCGCGCTGGTTGGCGCGCAGGCGGGTGGCGCGCTCGTTGTCGACGCGGCGGGTATGCGAATACGAAAGATCGGTGGACAGTTCCCAGGCCGGGCTGGGGCGCACGATCAGGTTGAGGCCGCCACCGGTGTACTCCTCGTTGCGCCAATAGCGGTTGGAGGTCGAATCGATCGAGGTGCTGCCGGACAGCGCGCGCACCACGCCGTTGTCGTCCACCTGGCGGTCCACGATGCCACGACGGGTATTGGAAAGGCTCAGGTCGCTGCGGTTTTCATACCAGTTGCGGTCGGTATGTTCCACATCGACATTGACCTCGACCACATCATTGGGCCGCCACTGCACTGCGGCGAACTCGCTCTGGCGGTCGTTGCGCTCCTGCTTCAGGCGGTAGATCCGGCTGCTGGGCACCAGATAGTAAGGCGTGCCGGCCGCGATCGCGGCAGCCCCCGGCTCGGTGCAGTTGGCGTTGGCGACATTGACCCGCCCGTCGCAGGCGTACCAGGTGGAGCCGCTGGTGATGCTCTCTTCCGGATCAGACCCTTCCAGGCGTTGGATGCCCAGCGAGACGCCGAGCTTGCCGCCGTTGCTGAATTCGAACTGGTCGATGTAGCTGGCCGTGCCGCGGTAGCCGATGCCATCGTCGTCCTTGTACTTCTTGTCGTACTCCGCCCAGCTGCCGCGCAGGTCCATCTGCACCGAGCGCTTGCCGTATTCCAGCGGTTTCACCGTCTCCAGACCGATCGTGCCGGCCACGCCGCCTTCGATGATGTCGGCGCGCTGGGTCTTGTAGATCGCCACGGTATTGATCAGTTCGGCCGGGAACATGTTGAAGTTCACCGAACGATCACCACTACCGTTGGTGATCTCGCGGCCATTGAAATTGGTGCTGCTCAGGAACGCACCCAGGCCACGGATCGAGATTTCCGAGGCGCCGGTCTTGTCGCGGGTGGACGCCGCGCCGGTCAGCGTCTCGATGGCGTCGGCCAGCGACGGCGCCGGCAGGTCACCGATGTCTTCAGCCGACAGCACATCGGAAATGACCGTGTCGTCGCGCTTTTTGTTGATCGAGCTCTGCATCGATTCGCGGATGCCGGTCACCTGCACCTGGTCCAGCGTGGTGGCCGCGCCGGTGGCTGGCGGATCGGCCTGCTGGGCCATGGCAGGCGCCGCAGCGAAAAGCGCTGCCAGCAGGGCGGCCGCAAGCGGATGTGGATGGAACGGTGAAACGGGCAGTTCAGTACGACGCATGATGTCCTCCTCCCAAAGGATGTCCCGCACAGCGGGCATGGGGCGCACTTTCGACATGCGGACACACAAATGTCAACCAATTGGACTGATTCTTTCGCCTTACCACTGCTATAGGCCAATTTGCAGCTAAAAGATGTGCTGTTGCAGCATGACTTGGCGATGTTCTTGCCCTACTTTGCATCCCAACTGGACTAGCACTACGGCTTACAATCATCTCCTGCTTCGCAGGCCACGCTTCGGAGGGAACACCATGCAGTGTCCGTCACGCCATCTGACCGCCGCCCTGTTGCTGGCGCTGGGCATTCCGTTCGCGTCGCCCGCCGAGGCGGCAAGCTACCTGGTGCACGACGCCGGCGAATACACCGCCGCCTCCGCCAATCTGCAGCCAGGCGATGAGATCGTGCTGGCCAACGGCACCTGGAACAACACACGCCTGCTGCTGAAAGGCAACGGCACCGCGGCCGCGCCGATCACCCTGCGCGCGCAGTCGCCCGGCCAGGTGGTGCTCACCGGGCAGTCGGACCTGCGCCTGGCCGGCCAGCACCTGCATGTGGCCAACCTGGTGTTCCGCAACGGCTACAGCCCCAGCGATGCAGTGGTGGCGTTCCGCGAATCCAGCAAGGCAGTGGCGCGCAACAGCCGGGTCACCGGGCTGGTGATCGATGACTACAGCAATCCGGACCCGGCCGACCAGGACCAGTGGGTGATGCTCTATGGCGCATTCAACCGGCTGGACCACAGCCAGCTGCGCGGCAAGACCAACGCCGGCCCTACGGTGGTGGTGGTGCGTGATGCCACCCAGGGTCTGGACAACCAGCATCGCATCGACCACAACTGGTTCGGCCCGCGGCCGGCGCTGGGTGTCAACGGTGGCGAAACACTCCGCGTCGGCACCAGCGACACCTCGCTCAGCGATTCCAACAGCACCGTCGAAGCCAACTGGTTCGAAGGCTGCGATGGCGAAACCGAGATCATTTCCAACAAGTCCGGCGGCAACACGTACCGCGGCAACGTGTTCTACCGCTCGGCCGGGTCGCTGACGCTGCGCCATGGCAACGGCAACCGCGTGCTGGACAACGTCTTCCTGGGTGATGGCAAGGCTGGCACCGGCGGCGTACGCGTGATCAACGCGCAGCAGCAGGTCAGCAACAATTATTTCCAGGCGCTGGCCGGCAGCAGCAACCGCGCCGGCCTGGCGGTGATGTACGGCCAGGCCAACGCCGCGCTGTCGGGCTACTCGCCGGTGGTGGATGCCCTGATCGAGCGCAACACCTTCGTCGACGTGGCCAAGGTCAGCTTCGGCGTGGGCTACAACGCGGCCAGCGCGATGGTGGTGCCGCCCAGCAGCAGCCAGTTCCGCGCCAACCTGATCGTCAACCGCACCGGTGCCAATCCGGTGACGGTCGATGGCAGCCTGGCCGGCGTGGCCTTCAGCGGCAATGTGCAGTCGCCGCTTGCCTCCACCGCGCTGCCGGGCGGCGTGGACAGCATGACCGTGACGCTGGTGCAGGCACCGAACGGACTGTGGTCGCCCTCGCCCGCGCTGGCCGACGTGGGCGCGGCAACCAACCTGGCGGTGATACCGCGCGCCGATACCGGAGTCACCTGGTATCCCAAACAAGGGGAATGGACGGATGCGGCCGCTGTCGGCCACCGTCTGTCCGCCAACGGAGCTGATCGATGAAACACACCTGCCTGTCGCTTGCCCTCGCCGTGGCTACCGCTACCGCAACCCTGTCCCTGCTGCCCGCCTCGGCTGCCTTCGCCGCGGCTCCCGCAGCGGCGGAAAGCAGCACGGCCCCGGTGCTGGTGACCGCTGCGCAATGGCAGCAGATGGCCAGCGATGGTGCGCGCTATCCGTGGTTCGCCAAGGAGCAGGCGCGCAACAAGGCGATGCTGGAAAAAATGATGAAGGCCGGCATCGACGTGCCCTTCCCCAAGGACAAGGGCGGCGGCCGCACCCACGAACAGCACAAGCGCAACTACCAGGCGCTGTTGGCTGCTGGCACGCTGTACCGCCTCACCGGTGACACCGCCTACGTGGACTACGCGCGGCGCATGCTGCTGGAGTACGCCACGCTGTACCCGACGCTGGGCCCGCATCCGGAAGGCCGCGGGCAGATCCCGGGGCGGGTGTTCTGGCAGGTGCTGAACGACTCGGTGTGGCTGGTCAATGCGGTGCAGGGCTACGACGCGATCCGCGACGCACTGCCGGCCAAGGACCGCCAGACCATCGATGACAACGTGTTCCGTCCGATGGCTGAATTCCTCGCCAGTGAGCCGAAGAACTTCGACCAGATCCACAACCATTCCACCTGGGCGGTCGCGGCCACCGGCATGACCGGCTATGTGCTGCGCGACCAGGAGCTGGTGGAAAAGTCGTTGCGCGGCAGCCGCAAAGACGATGAATTCGGCTTCCTGCGCCAGGTCGATCTGTTGTTCTCGCCGGACGGCTACTACGAAGAAGGCCCCTACTACCAGCGTTATGCGCTGGCGCCGTTCCTGCTGTTCGCCAATGCCATCGAACGCAACGAGCCGCAACGCCGCATCTTCGAGCGCCGCGACGGCGTGCTGCTGAAGGCGGTCGACGTGCTGGTGCAGAGCAGCTACGACGGCCTGTTCTTCCCGATCAACGATGCGATCCTGGACAAGGGCGTGGACACCGAGGAACTGGTGGCCGGCATTGGTATCGCCTACGCCCGCAGCGGCGATGACCGGCTGCTGTCCGTCGCCGAACAGCAGGGACGCCTGCTGTTGACCCCGGAAGGGCTGAAGGTGGCGCAGGGCCTGGCCGCCGGCAAGGCCAAGCCGTTCGATTACACCCCGATGCTGCTGCGCGATGGCCCGGACGGTGACAAAGGTGGCCTGGCGATCCTGCGCATGGGCGGTGAACGCGGCCAGGCGCTGGTACAGAAAGACACCATGCAGGGCATGGGCCACGGCCACTTCGACAAGCTCAACTGGCTGTTCTATGACAACGGGCAGCGAGTGGTAACCGATTACGGCTCGGCCCGCTTCCTCAACGTGGAAGCCAAGCGCGGTGGCATCTACCTGGCCGAGAACCGCAGCTGGGCCAAGCAGACCATCGCCCACAACACGCTGGTGGTGGACGAGAAGAGCCACTTCAACGGCGACTGGAAGGTCGGCGAGGAACATGCGCCGACGGTGCGCTTCTTCGAGGCCGGCAAGGATACCCAGGTCGCTTCGGCGACGATGCGCGATGCATATCCCGGCGTGGTGTTCACCCGTACCCAGGCCCTGCTGAAGCATCCGGAGCTGGGCCTGCCGGTGGTGCTGGACCTGCTCCAGGTGAGTGCGGACAAGGCAGCGCGCTTCGACCTGCCGCTGCACTTCAACGGCCACATCGTCAGCACCGGATTCCAGGCCGAACGCTTCGTGGACCAGCGCCCGGTGCTGGGCAGGGAAAACGGCTACCAGCACCTGTGGCTGGATGCGCGCAGCCAGGCCGGCAGCGATCCGCGCACGCTTGCGTGGCTGCTCGACGGGCGCTTCTACAGTTACCGCTTCGGCAGCAGCGCGCCTTCCCAGGCCCTGCTGGTGGAGAGTGGTGCCAATGATCCCGAGTTCAACCTGCGCCGCGAACCGGCACTGGTGCAGCGCGTGGACGGGCAGCGCGCGGTGAGCTTCTTCAGCGTGCTGGAGCCGCATGGCGAGTACAACGGCACCGCCGAGTACGTGCACGGTGCCGACAGCCAGATCCGCGACCTGAAGCGCGCACGCGGCAGCGATGCGGAGCTGGTCGAGGTCACCCTGGCCAGCGGCGCGCGCCTTGCGCTGGGCGTGGCCGATGACAGCAGCGCCGATGTCGAACACACCGTCAGCGTGGAGGGGCGCAGCTACCGCTGGCGCGGCAGCCATGCGCGGATCGACCGCGCGGCCGGCAAAGGGGATGCACGATGAAGGGGCCGGCCGCCATCGACACGTTGCGCAAGGTGCCGGTGCGCTCGGCGGTGCGCTGGCTGATCGTCGGCCTGATCGCGGTCGCCACGGTGATCAACTACATCGACCGCAATGCGCTGGCGGTGATGTGGCCGGAGATCGCCCGCGAGGTCGGCGCGACCAAGGATGACTACGCCTTGCTGGTCACCGTGTTCATGCTGTTCTACGCAGCGGGCCAGTTCCTGTTCGGACGACTGTTCGACCTGATCGGCACCCGGATGGGCTTCGCCCTGTCCATCAGCGTGTGGTCGATCTCCATCGCGCTGCATGCGGTCACCCATTCGATCCTGTCCTTCAGCCTGGTGCGGGCGATGCTCGGGGTCAGCGAAGCAGGCGCCTGGCCGGGCGCGGTGAAGGCCAATGCCGAATGGTTCCCCGCACGCGAGCGTGCGTTGGCACAGGGCGTGTTCAATGCCGGTGCCTCGATCGGTGCGATCGTGTCGGCGCCGGCGATCGCCGCCTTGTACCTGTGGCTGGGCTGGCGCGGCACCTTCGTGGTGATCGGCGCGATGGGGTTCCTGTGGTTGCTGCCGTGGCTGTTCGTCTACCGCGCCGGGCCGGACAAGCATCCGTGGGTCAGCGACGCCGAGCGCAGGCTGATCATGCAGGACCAGGCCGGAGCGGCCGACCCGGCTGCACCGCGGCGCAGCGTGCGCGAACTGCTGGCGCACCGGCAGAGCTGGGGCATGCTGGCCTGCCGCTTCCTGCTGGACCCGATCTGGTGGCTGTTCGTGTCCTGGCTGCCGATCTACCTGGCCGAAACCTTCGGCTTTGACATCAAGCAGATCGGCCTGTTCGCCTGGGTCCCGTTCGTCGGCGCGATGCTCGGCAGCCTGACCGGTGGCTGGTTGTCCGGCCGGCTGATCCGCGCCGGCCACAGCGTGGACCGCGCACGCAAATGGTCGATCACCCTCGGCTGCGTGGTGATGGCCCCTGCCCTGCTCGGGGCGGTGCTGGCGGCCGAGCCGCTGACCGCCGTGCTGACCATCGCTGCGGTGCTGTTCGGCTTCCAGGTGGCGATCGGCAACATCCAGACGCTGCCGGGTGACCTGTTCGGCGGACGCTCGGTCGGCACCCTGGCCGGCCTGGGTGGCCTCGCCGCCGTGGCCGGCACGCTGATCACCACCTGGCTGGTGCCGGTGCTGACGCGTGAATCGTACGCGCCGATGTTCATGCTGGTGGCGGCCCTGGTGCCGCTCTCGCTCATCGCGTTGTGGTGGATCACCGGTACGGTGCGCCGCCTCGATGCCCCTTCGTCGGATTCCTGAGCGCGTGCCTGCGCTCCCTTTTTTCCCCCTCACGTAAACAAGGAGTTTCACCCCATGTCATTCCAGGACAAGGTGGCCATCGTCACCGGTGGCGGCCGCGATATCGGTCGCGACATTTCGATCAAGCTGGCCGCTGCCGGCGCCCGCGTGTGCATCAACTACGCCAACGATGAAGCCAGTGCACGGCAGACCCTGGAGCTGATCCAGGCCGCCGGTGGCCAGGCCATCGTGCATCGCGCCGACGTCACCGATCCGGCTGCGGTTGCCGGCCTGGTCGCTGCGGCGCAGGCCGCCTTCGGCCCCCGCATCGACGTGCTGGTCAACGTGGCCGGCGGCATGGTGGAGCGTCGCCCGCTGGCCGACATCGATCCGGCGTTCTTCCACAAGGTGATCGACCTCAACCTGA
>Ga0308163_10004464_pt1 | contig 11094 bp, 8 predicted proteins | sample PhyTR1_FD_201037 | JGI IMG/M metagenome (GOLD analysis project Ga0308163, IMG submission 201037) | Phyllosphere microbial communities from UC Gill Tract Community Farm, Albany, California, United States - DLSLT.R1 | ecosystem: Host-associated > Plants > Phyllosphere > Unclassified | place: USA... | reverse complement strand
GCATCCCGGGTCTCAATCGCGGCACGGGCAGCGGGCGGTTTTGTAGAATTGGCGTTCTGGGACGACGGCCCAGGCATTCCTGCCGGCGATCGCGACCGCATCTTCGAACCCTTCTTCACCAGCCGTCGTACATCGGGCGGCACCGGGCTAGGGCTGCCAATCATCCGCTCGCTGCTCCATGCGCATCACAGCATGATATTGCTCGACCGGGACGACGGCAGAGGCGCGGGCTTCCTCGTCACGCTGCCGGCATGCGCCGCCGTGCCAACGCGGAAGGCGTAGATCGTGCGAGGAAGGCCGGTCGCATTATCGGCGCTGATGATCGTCGCCACCATCGCGACTGGTCTCACGATCAGGCTGGCGCCGCTCGGGCTCCCGCACGCCTTCGTCAAACATGGCGGATCGCTGATGTGGGCGCTCATGATCTACTGGATCGTTTCGTCCGTTCGCCCGCTTTGGCAGCTCATGCGCAGCGCTCTCGTATCGAGCGCGATCGCGTTTTGCGTCGAAGTCTTCAAGCTCTATCACACGCCGCTGCTCGACGCCTTTCGGCTGACCTTGCCCGGCAAGCTGCTCCTTGGGCGCGTGTTCTCGCTATGGGACCTGGTCGCCTACGCGGTTGCAATCATCGTCGGCGTTATGGCGGACCATATGATCTGGTCCAGTATGCAGCGCCTGCCACCTGCTGAGCGCCAGAATGAGCCGCGATTGGGAGCAATTGGGCCGGCCGGTCAACAGCCTCGCTAGACCGGAAACGTCACGGCTTTATCGGCTTCGACCCACAAGCAGACGTTCAGGCCTCTTCCCTCACTTCCCAACTTCGGACGCTGGTTCATATTTGTACGAAAGGCGGCAGCGGTCCTCAAAACAAGATTACACCGACATTCGCGCGGTCTTTCCCGCTTTCCTACGTTGGCCATTCGTTTATTTGGTTGGACGTCAACTCGCTCCGCTTTCTGTACGGTCCACATGGAAGACAAACAGCCATGGCAGTCGTGAAGTGACATATTTGGGAACGCCGATTGCCCGACCATCCGTGGGTTGTCGTCCGGTCTCGATTCCACCGATAAATAGTGTCAAGATTGCGATCGAATTCACATACTACCAAGCCTCGCGCGGTAGGAAGATCATGCCCCAACGAGATCGAGCTACTACGCGCATTGATCGAGCGCGCCTTTGGTTTGGACCCGCACGGCCACGCAACCTACCAAGATCCTCGACATGGCTGCGACACGAGCGCGGACCAAACGATCGAGGGGATGCACGTTATGACGACCATGAGCCCGACTGAGATGGCGCAGCGCCTTGGCGGCGGATTACTGTCGTTTCCCGTCACGCATTTCGATGCCGACGGCGCGTTCGTCGAGGACGGGTATCGAAAGCATTGCGCCTGGATGCTCGAGCACGAACTGTCCGGCCTGTTCGCGGCGGGCGGCACGGGCGAGTTCTTTTCGCTGACGCCAGCCGAAGTCGCGCAGGTCGTCGGCGCCGCGGTGGCCGAAGCCGGCGGACGTCTGCCGGTGATCTCGGGCTGTGGCTACGGCACCGCGATCGCCACCGGGATCGCACGCGATGCGGAGAAGGCCGGCGCGGACGGCCTGTTGCTGCTGCCCCCCTATCTGGTCGGATCGAAGCAGGAGGGGCTTGCCGCGCATGTCGAGGCGGTCTGCAAGGCGACCGGGCTAGGCGTGATCGTCTACAACCGCGACAATGCGATCCTCGACGACGATACGCTGGCCGGGCTGTGCGACCGCAATCCCAACCTCGTCGGCTTCAAGGACGGCGTCGGCGACATCGAGCTGATGACGCGCGTCTATGCGCGAATGGGCGACCGGCTGACCTATATCGGCGGCCTGCCGACCGCCGAAACGTTCGCGACGCCGTATCTAACGATGGGCGTCACGACCTATTCGTCGGCGATCTTCAACTTCCTGCCCGAATGGGCGCTGGCGTTCTACAAGGCCGTGCGCGCCGACGACCGGGTCGAGGTGCTGAACCAGCTGCGCGATTTCGTGCTGCCCTACATCACGCTGCGCAACCAGGGCCGCGGTTATGCGGTGTCAATCGTCAAGGCGGGCATGCGTGTCGTCGGCCGCGATGCCGGGCCGGTGCGCTCGCCGCTGACCGATTTGTCCGCAGCCGAGGACGAGCGGCTCCGCGTGCTGATCGAGAAGGTCGCCCCCACCGCTCTTGCCAAGGCGGCGTGACAGCGGGCGAAAACCGACGGATAGTGCGGCGATGATGTTCGAACTCAGCCAGCTTCGCTGCTTCGTCGCCGCCGCCGAGGAACTCCATTTCGGGCGCGCGGCACAGCGCCTGAACATGACGCAATCGCCGCTCAGCCGACAAATCCAGCTGCTCGAGCGGATCCTCGACGTGACGCTGCTCGAACGCACCAGCCGGCAGGTGAGCCTGACGCCCGCCGGTCGCGTGTTCCTGATCGAGGCGCGGCGGATCGTCCGGCTGTCGGAGAGTGCGGCGCTGTCGGCGCGGCGCGTGGCGAAGGGCGATGCGGGACGCGTAGCGATCGGCTTCACCGCGGTGTCGGGGTATAATCTGGTGCCGCAGATCGTCGCGCAAGCGAGAGCGAGCCTGCCCAATATCGACCTCGAACTGCGCGAGATGGTGACGACCGACCAAGTCGATGCGCTGCTGACCGGGCTGATCGACATCGGCTTCGTGCGGCCGCCGCTCGATCGTCACGAGTTCGACACCGTCTGCGTACAGGTCGAGCCGCTCGTCGTCGCGCTACCCGCGGGGGATCCGCGACAGGCGAAGGCGGTGCTCGAACTGGGTGATTTCGATGGCCTGCCGCTGATCATGTATGCGCGGCAGGGCGCGGGGTATTTCCACCAGATGCTTATCGGGCTGTTCGACGCGGCCGGCGTGTCGCCGCACTATGTCCAGCACGTGACGCAGATCCATTCGATGCTGGGGCTCGTCCATGCCGGCCTCGCCGCGGCAATCGTGCCGGAATCCGCATCGGGGCTGCACATGAACGACGTGCAGTTCCGCCGGCTTGCGACCGAGCCCGAGAAGCCGGTCGAGCTGCACATGGCGTGGCGGCGCGACAACGGTAACCCGGCGCTGGAGCCGATGCGGCGACTGTGCGCCGAAACCGCGGCGTGATCGACCGGCGCGCGGTGCTCGCCGGGCTCGTAGCGACACCGGCGCTGGTTGCTGCGCGTACACCGGCGAGCCCCGTCGCGACGACGCGATACGGGCGGGTGCGCGGGACGGTCGACCGGGACGTGCTGGTCTTTCGCGGGGTGCGCTACGGCGCGGATACGCGGGCGCGGCGGTTTGCGCATGCGGTGCCGCCGACGCCGTGGAACGACATTGCCGACGCGACGCGCTACGGCGCAGCCTCGCCACAGACCAAGGCGACCGAGGCGACCAGCGAGGATTGCCTGTTCCTCAACGTCTGGACGCCTGCGCTCGACGCGTCGCGCCGGCCGGTCATGGTCTATATCCACGGCGGCGCGCATGCGCACGGGTCCGGGTCCGATCCGCTGTATGATGGCGGCAATCTTGTGCGGCGCGGCGACGTGGTGGTCGTTACCTTGAACCACCGGCTGGCGGCGCTCGGCTACGCGTATCTCGCGCAGCTTGGCGGGCCGGCGGAGTCGGGGAACGTCGGCAATCTCGACATCGTCCTCGCGCTGCAATGGGTGCGCGACAACATCACGGCGTTCGGCGGCGATCCGGGGCGAGTGATGCTGTTTGGCCAATCGGGTGGTGGCGCCAAGATCGTCACGCTGATGGCGATGGCGGAGGCGCGCCCGCTGTTTCACGCCGCCGCGACGATGAGCGGCCAGCACGTTACGGCGGCCGGGCCGAACCACGCGACGATCCGGTCGCGGGCGTTCATGGCGAAGGCGGGCGCGAGCGACTTTCCGACGCTGAAGGTGCTGCCGATCAATCGGCTGGTCGAGGCGATGGCGACGACCGATCCGATCGAAGGCAAGGGTGAGATCAGCTTTACCTCAACGCTCGATCATCATGTGCTGACGCGTCATCCGTTCTTTCCCGACGCCCCGCGCGAGGCGGCGCATATCCCGCTGATCGTCGGCAATACGCATGACGAGACCGGGTTGTGGATTGGGGAAATCCTGAAGCGCGGCGACACGAGTTGGGAGAACCTACCCGCGCGGTTGGTGCGGGAGATGACCAAGGACCTCGCCCCCGATCACGTCATCGCGCGCTACCGCGACCTCTATCCCGATCGGACGCCGGGGCAGATCCTGCTGGCGGCATCGACCGCGGGTCGGTCCTGGCCCGGGCATCTGATCCAGGCCGAGGAACGCGCGAAGATCGGTGCGCCGACCTGGATGTATCAGCTCGACTTTCCTTCGCCGGAGGCGGGCGGCGTGCTCGGCGCGTTCCATACGCTCGATATCGGCCTAGTGTTCGACAATACGCAGCAGCCGAGCGCGCGGACGGGTGATGGGCCGGAGGCGAGACGGCTGGCCGGGCGGATGGCGGATGCGTTCATCGCGATGGCGCGGACCGGCGATCCGAACTGTGCGAGCGTGCCGATCTGGCGTCACTATGATCTGGTGCGACGCTCGACGATGATCTTCGATCGGGCAGTGCGGATGGAAGACGATCCCCGGCGCGAGGAACGCCTGCTGTTCGCGGTTGCGCCGTATATCAAGCCGGGCGGCTAGCGGTCCCACGGAAAGGCGAGCGTCGGGCGGTTGGCGTAGCGGCGCATGCGCAGGCTCAAGCGCGCACCGGCGCCGGGCTCGAGCCGGATCGTGACCGCGGCGCCGGCGACGTCGGTCGTGCGGCCGTCGATCGTCACAGCGTCTATCCGGTGCTCGGCATAGGCGCCGCCTTGCACCACCACCGTCCGCGGCTGGCTGTTGCTCAGGTTTACCAGCGTCACATCGGTCGTCGTGTCGCCCAGCGTATGCACGAGCGCAGTGACGTCCTCCGGCACGCCGGCGCGTTTGCGATCCGCGTCGAAATAGCGGAGCCGGCAGTGGAGCGGGACGCCGCCTTGCGATGGCGAAGTCTTCGACCAGGACGGGCGGGCAATGTGCAGGCCGCCGGTCATCAGCTGGACTAGGCTGGTGACGTTGGCCGGGTTAATGTCGATCGGCCAGTCTGCGAGCCGGGTTTCCGGCGTCGTCGGATCGGACACGCGCGCAGCGACCCGGTCGGCGACGGCCTTCAGGTCCGCGCGCAACGCGGTTACGGCGTAGCTCGGGTTCTTGCCTTCGAGGAAGCTCACCCACGGATGATCGCCGGCAGCCGCGCGGTCGGCGGGCGCCTGCGACATGTACCATATCTCGAAGCCGTTGGTCTTGAACGGACCAGGTTGCCAGCCATACCAGCCGTCCGCACCGTGCATCGTCGGCGTAGACAGCACACCGCCGATCGTCTTGGCCTGTGCATTGATCCGCGCGGTCTGGCGGCGCCAGACGTCGATATAGCGCTGATCGCCGGTCAGCAGCGTGCCGGTCATGAACGCGGTGATCGAACGGGGTATGCGGTTGCGGTTCTCGCGCTTGCCGGTCTGCGGCACGATCGGCGAGAAGCCCCAGCCATAGACGCCACTCCACCAGTCGCGCGGGACGATGCCATCCAGACCGACGCGGCTGGGGATGATGTCGCCGTTCGCTTTTGCCCGGCCAACCCACGCGTCGAGATAGTCGAGCGCCCAGGTCCGGTATCGATCCCCTGCCCCCAGCGCATACGCGTTGAGCCCTATCGTCGTCGCCTGAAGGTTGAGCGGATTGTCGCCGACGACGTCGCCATAGTCGGCATAATGCGCGAGCGTCTGCGCGTACGTCGTCTCGCCGTGTTCCATGTGGAAGCGTTCGCCGGCGGCGAACGGATCGCCCGCCCAGTCGAGCTCGGTCGCGCGGCGCAGCATCGGCCCCCGACTTCCGTTCATCAGGCTGCGCATGATCCGCAGCTTGGGGTCGTAGTTGCGTGTGGTCGGATCGCGGCCGGTGTAGAAGTCGGCGTAGCGACGCGTGCGCTCGATCAGCTTCAGGTCGCGCGGGCCGGACAGCCCCATCATGTTGAAGGTCGTCAGCCCTTCCGCATTGTGCTGCCAGTCCATCTGGACAGGAAACTCGCGAAAATACATCCCCTTGCGTGCGATCGGCACGTCGACCGTGCGCGCGGCGGTGAACTGCTTGAGGTGACCCTCCCACGCCCGTGCGTACAGGTCGCGGATACGATCGGGACCGCCCAGCGCGTGCAGGATCGCCCAGTCGTTCGTTGCTTCCGCCGCATCGTCGGGACCATCGTTCGCACCCCAGCGCTCGAACACGCGCAGCCAGCCGCGACTGTCGATATACTTTGCGTAGAACGCTTCGCAGGCTTCGGCATTGGCAGTGAGCAAGCGGCGTTGCAGGACGGCCCATTCCGGCGCTGCCATAGGCGTTGTAACCCGCAACGTCGCTGGCGCCGCACGAACGGCGGCAGGCAATGTGGCGAGCGCGGCCGCGGCACCCCCGAGCAGCGTACGTCGATCGACGGTCATGCGGCCAGCTCGACACGGCGGATCGGACCGACGATCACCAGGAACGAGAAGATCGTGAGCAGGCAATGCGCGCCAACGAACACCAGCGCCCAATCGAACGAGCCCGTAGCGCCGACGATAAAGCCGATGACGATCGGCGTGACGATCCCGGCGACGTTGCCGAACATGTTGAACACCCCGCTGGTCAGCCCGGCGAGCTGCTTTGGCGCGACGTCCGACATCACTGCCCAACCGAGCGACGCGACGCCCTTGCCGAAGAACGCAACCGCCATCAGCGTGACGACCAGCCATTCCCCCTCGACGAACACGCAGGCGATGATCAGCGTCGCCAGCAGCATCCCGAACACCAGCGGCACTTTGCGCGCGATGTCGATCGAGCCGGTGCGCTTGAGCAGCAGGTCGGACGTGTAGCCACCGACGAGCCCGCCGACGAAGCCGCACAGCGCTGGTGCGGCGGCGGCGAAGCCGGCTTCCATGATGTTCAGCCCGCGTTCCTTGACCAGGTAGATCGGGAACCAGGTGACGAAGAAATAGGTCAGCACGTTGATGCAATACTGGCCGAGATAGATGCCGAGCAGCATCCGGTTCGCGAGCAGCTGGCGCAGGTTCGTCCACGAGAAGGCCTGCGGGCGATTGGCAGCATCCTCCATCCGGATCAGCCCGCCGCCCGCCTCGATATGCGCGAGTTCGGCGGCGTTGATCTTCGGATGGCGGACCGGGCTGTGGATGTAGCGGACGAACAGTGCCGTCGCAGCCAGGCCGATCGCGCCCATCACCCAGAACACCGCGCGCCAGCCATAGCTGTGCACCAGCCAGCCCATCAGCGGGGCGAAGGCGACGAGCGAGAAATACTGCGCCGAATTGAAGATCGCCGACGCGGTGCCACGCTCGGCACCGGGAAACCAGGCGGCGACGAGGCGGGCGTTGCCAGGAAACGACGGCGCCTCGGCAAGGCCGACGAGAAACCGCAGCACAAACAGCATGGCAACTGCGGACACGCCCGCGATCACCCCGGTCAGCCCCTGTGTGGCCGTGAACAGCGACCAAGCGAGGATTGCACCAGCATAGACGCGCTTCGTACCGAACTTGTCGAGCAGCAGCCCGCCGGGGATCTGCGCGAGGACATAGGCCCAGGCGAAGGCGGACAGGATAAAGCCGGTCTGTACCGACGACAGCCCGAGTTCGGTCGATGCAGCAGACCCCGCGATCGAGAAGGTCGCACGGTCGGCATAGTTGATCGACGTGATCAGGAAGATGAGCGCGATCACGCGGTATCGCACCGCGGTCGGACGCCCGGTCACGCCTCCTGCGACCGCATCTTCGGCGGGGGATGATGCGGCGATCGTCATGCTTCGCTCTCCAGTCCAGCACTCGATCTGCGCGAGTGTTCGAGTTCGGTGTATCGACCAGAATGGGGTCGGTCCAAGTCCTAAAACGGGTTGATCGAGCCAACCCATGACTTGATCCGAGAACGAAGCGTTATGCGGGTCTTCGATCAGTGCATCGTTCGCATCGATCGATGTCGGAATGAGATTGGCTTAGGCGACCGCACCCGGCCTAACACAGATTGCGACAGACCGGCTCCAACGAAGCCGGCAGCGGGCACATCGTGCCGGAGTTAGGGGAGTGAGTATGACTGGGATCCGCAGCTTCAAATCCGTGTTGGCCATGTCGAGCGCGATCGTCGCCTGCTCTCTGGCGACGATGGGCCACGCCCAGAGCGTGCCGGAAACGACCGCGCAGAAGGAAGCGCGCGCCGCTGGCAACACCACCGATACCGACACTCCCCCCGCTTCCCCTGCCCTGCCGCCCGAGCAGAACGTGACCGGTGCGCCGCTCGCTGCGGATGCGCCGGATATCGTCGTGACCGGGTTCCGCGCGAGCCTGAACAGCGCGATCAACATCAAGCGCACGCAGACCGCGACCGTCGACGTCATCAAGGCGGAAGACATCGCCGAGTTTCCCGACCTCAACCTGGCGGAATCGTTGCAGCGCATCCCCGGCGTCTCGATCAGCCGCGTCAACGGCGAAGGCCGCAACATCTCAGTGCGGGGCCTCGGCCCCGACTATACGCGTGTCCGGATCAACGGCATGGAGGCGATCGGCACCACCGGCGGTACCGATAATTCGGGCGGCGTGAACCGTGGCCGCGGGTTCGATTTCAACATCTTCTCGTCCGACCTGTTCAACAGCATCGCGGTCCGCAAGACCGCCACCGCCGACGTCGAGGAGGGTTCGCTCGGCGGCACCGTCGACCTGCAGTCGTCGCGCCCGTTCGACTACAAGAAGGCCACCGCGGTCATCTCGGCGAGCGCCAGCTACAACGACCTGCGCGAGAAGGTGACGCCAAAGATTTCGGGACTGATCACCAAGACGTCGGATGACGGCCGGTTCGGCGTCCTGCTGTCGGTCGCGTATGAAGAGCGTGCGATCAAGGAGGAAGGCGCGAACATCACGCGCTGGACGTATGGCGGGTTCAACGCCGGGTTCAACGCCGCGTCGCGGTTGCCGGGCAAGACGCTCGCACAGATCAACGATCCGAACCCCGTAACCGGGCTGTACCATCCGCGTATTCCCGGCCTCGTCAGCTACGACATCTTCCAGAAGCGGCTGGGTGCGGCAGGATCGGTCCAGTTCCAGCCTACCCCCAAGACGCTGATCTCGCTCGACGCGCTCTATTCGCGGCTCGACGGCACGCGCAAGGAATCGCAGCTGCAGGCGATCAGCTTCAGCCGGTCGGGCACTGGCAAGCCACAGACGGTCATCCGCGACGGCGTGGTGGACGGCGACAACAACATCATCAGCGGCACGTTCGACAACGTCGATCTGCGCACCCAGTCGCGCTACGACAAGCTGGTCACCGATTTTTACCAGGTCACCGGTACGCTCGACCAGAAGTTCGGCGAGAATTTCAAGATCGGTGCGGTCGTCGGCTATGCGGATTCGGCGTTCAGCAACCCGATCCAGTCGACCGTGACGATCGATGCGGCCAACACGCCCAATTTCTTCTACGATTTCCGCACGCGGTTTCCGACGATCAAGCCCGGCGTGGACCTGACCAACCCGAACAGCTTCGCCTTCGTCAACGGCACGTCGGAAGTTCGCATCCGTCCGCAGACCGTCAACAACAGCTTCACCAACGCCAAGACGTTTGCCGAGTGGACGGTCAATCCTTTGCTAAAGCTGAAGGTCGGCGTCGACTGGCGCCGGTTCGACTACAGCTCGACCGAGCAGCGGCGTCTGTCGGGCGAGTCGGTCGTGCAGACGCTGACGCCCGCACAGCTCGCCGCGGCGACGACGCTCTTCTCAGGCTTCGGCAAGGGGCTCGACACACCAGCCGGTACGCCGACGGCATGGGTCGTCCCCGATCTCGCCAAGTTCGCCGAGCTCTACGGGATCTACTCGAACCCACTCTACGCGACCGGTGGGGTGAACAATGCCAGCGCACGCGGATCGTTCATCACGGTGCGTGAGGACGATATCGGCGGCTGGGGCATGGCGGAGTTCAACTTCGCCGATCGCGGGCTGCCGATCCGCGGCGATGTCGGCGTGCGCTACGCCAACACCGACCAGCGCTCGACCGGCTACGCAGGACAGGGCGTCGCGACCAACCTCGTCGTCGCGGACCGGAGCTATCATCGCTGGTTGCCGTCAGGGAACCTGGTGATGGACGTCACCGATACGTTGCTGGTGCGCCTCGCAGCGGCAAAGACGCTCGCGCGCGCCGGAATCTCGGCGATCGCACCGGGTGGCAACCTCAGCGTTTCGGGCGGCAACCGTACGTTCAGCAGCGGCAACCCCGATTTGACGCCGACGGAATCGGACAATCTCGACGTTTCGGTCGAATGGTATCCGACGCGCGGCGCGATCTATGCGGTGTCGGCGTTCCAGAAGGACATCGGCACCTTCGTACAGTCGCTGAGCACCACCGTTCCGTTCAGCAGCCTGGGCCTGCCGGACTCGCTCCTGGCCGGTACGAGCGCATCACCGACCGATCTGTTTATCGTCAGCCAGCCGGTCAACTCGAGCGGTGGCCGGCTCAAGGGCTTCGAGGTCAACGTGCAACAGCCCTTCAGCTTCCTGCCGGGCTTCCTGTCCAACTTCGGCGTGCTGGCGAACTACACGCACGTGACGTCGAACATCCAATACCTGACGTCGGCGACCGGTGGTGCATCGGTGATCGCGCCGTTGATCGGGCTTTCGAGGCATGCCGCTAACGGCACGCTGTATTTCGAAACCGCAAAATTCCAGATCCGCGGCTCGATCGCCTATCGATCGCGCTATCTGACTGCGGTGCCTGGCACCGAGGGCAACGCGTATAACGGCACGAGCGGCACGACCAACGTCGACGCGCAAATGTCGTACAACCTGACCGACAACCTCAAGTTCAGCATCGAGGCGATCAACCTCACCGATCAGGTCAACGATCAGTTCGTCGACGAGACCAACCGCCTGAATGTGCTGACGCATAGCGGCCGTCAGTTCACGGCGGGAATGCGTTTCTCGTTCTGATGGTTCGGTGCTGTCCGGCTGGATGGTGACAACCATCGACCTGGGCAGCATCATGCTGGAACGACCGGTCTCGACATTCA
>Ga0308163_10004461_pt1 | contig 11098 bp, 9 predicted proteins | sample PhyTR1_FD_201037 | JGI IMG/M metagenome (GOLD analysis project Ga0308163, IMG submission 201037) | Phyllosphere microbial communities from UC Gill Tract Community Farm, Albany, California, United States - DLSLT.R1 | ecosystem: Host-associated > Plants > Phyllosphere > Unclassified | place: USA... | reverse complement strand
TCGCAATCAGCAGCATGAAAAAGATGCCGACAGGGAGTGCGGCGGCCCTCCAGGCATTGGGAATCTCGAGAGCCGGGGTGGTGACCCAGACTTCTTCCGCCGCAAAATGGTACGCGGGTGCAATGGTCAGCAGCAGAAAGGCGAGGGCTGCCGCTATGGCAACAAGGTCGAGCAGCGAGCGCCACTGCGGCTTCAGCGCGCCAACGACAGCGGTCATGCGCATATGTTCACCGCGACGCAAGGCTACGACGGCGCCGAACATCGCCAGCCAGAGAAACAGGATGCCAGCCAATTCGTCGGACCAGATCAGCGGCTGGTGCAACGCGTAGCGCCAAATCACTCCCATCATCAGCACAACCACTTCTGCAAGGAGAAGAAGGGCGGCGGGAATTTCGACAATCAGGCCGAGGAGCCTTTCGGCACTGGCCGCCCAAAGGGCGATCCCGGTTGGTGGACGGTCGTGGCCGTCGAGTTCCTGGTATTGTTGGGCTGTCATCGCCTTCTCCTCCCATCGTCTTTTGAATGCATTCCTGCCGAGGCGTGACCGACCGTGAGGCGCCGTCCGGTGCATGTTCTGTCGACATGCCGAAACGCGTCCGGCATCTTTGCCGCTGCTGAATGTCCTGAGACGGAAAACCGTTTGCTTCTGTCAACCCCTAGGATGCCGCGATAGCCTGCGCGGCATCCTAGGGGTTCGCATATATGGCACTGCGCTTCTCATCAGATGAAGGGCAGTGTGTGGTGCGGCAGCGGCAATTATTTACCGAGCGGACCAGATACCTTTTCCAGGCTCTTCCAAGCATCCTCGCCGTATTTCTGTTTCCAGTCATTATAGAAACTGGTGGATGCCAGAACGGTCCGGAATGCATCCTGATCAACGTCGATGAGGTTAATGCCCTTGCCCTTCAGGTCGGTCTTCAAACTTTCGCTGAGGCGAGCAATGTCGGAGCGCTGATCAAGCGCCGACTGGTCGAGTTCGTGCGAAATGACATCCTGCAATTCCTTCGGAAGTCGTGCGAAGGAAGCCTTGTTGCCGAGGACCCAATATCCGTCCCAGACGTGGTTGGTCAGGCTGATGCTTTTTTGCACTTCGTAGAGACGGGCCGTCGCGATGATCGCGAGGGGATTCTCCTGGCCTTCGACGACCTTGGTTTGCAAGGCGGAATAAAGCTCATTGAAATTGATCGGAGAAGGGGCTGCCTCCAGCGCCTTGAACAGCGATGTCAGCGCGGGAGCCGGCGGAACGCGGAGTTTGAATCCTTTCAGATCCTGCGGCGTTTTGATCTCCTTGGTGGAAGAAGTAATCTGGCGAAAGCCGTTATCCCAGATTTTCGACATAGCGAAAATCGGGGTTTTGGCGATCATCTCCCGAATGTGCGCTCCGAGCTCGCCATCCATTGCCTGCCAGACCTGATCGTAATTCTTGAAGGCGAAGCCGAGGCTGGTAATTCCCGACATTGGCACGAAAGTGGCCAGAACCAGAGAGGAGAGATTGAAAAAATCGATGGCGCCGCTACGCACCTGCGACAGGAGGTCGGTGTCCGAACCGAGCTGGTTGGCAGGATAAAGTCTGATCTCCACCCGCCCCGATGTCGCGTCACGAATGCGGTCGAAGGCTTCCTTGGCACGAATGTTGACCGGATGTGTCGGATCCTGACCCGTAGCGTATTTCAGGGTGAATTCGGCTGCCGAAGCCGGGCGCCTGAGCACCGTTATGAAAGGCAGCGCCAGTGCGCCCTTAACCATGGTTCTGCGGCTTATAGCAAATGTAGTGGCCATTATGTTCCTCTCCCATTTCAAAAGGTTATTTCGCCCTGCTCGGCAGCTCTCTCCATGCCGACGATAGGCGGTGTCCGACGGCCTCGCTCCCGCCGTCGAACGTCTATCGTTGCAGATCGGTTGTGTGATTATATCGTGGATGTACGGTCGCCTTGCACAAACACGTCATGCTCGCAATGTCGATGTTCGGGCCTTGTCCAAGGCGAACCGGGCTCGATCAGTGGATCAGCGACCCACCGTTGACATCCACTTCCGTGCCGGTGCAGTAGCTTGAGAGGTCTGAGGCCAGAAACAAAGCGCAGCCCGCGACATCCGAGGCTTCTCCAGCACGGCCCATTGGGATGCTTTCGATGATTGTCCCCAACATATCCGGCGTCAGTTTTCCGGCTGTAATGTCAGTTGCAATGAAGCCAGGGCAGATCGCGTTGACACGGATGTTCGACGGAGCGAGTTCACGCGCCATGGCTTTGGTCAGTCCGAGAACGCCAGCCTTGGCGGCGGAATAGTGAGGCCCCCCGAAAATGCCGCCGCCGCGTTGGGCTGAGACGGAACTGAGGTTGACGATCGAACCGGACTTCTGCTCGCGCATGCCGGGAATGACAGCCTGGCTCATGTAAAGCGTACCCCGCAGGTTCACATCGAGAACCGCGTCATAGTTACCTGGTCCGATTTCCATAATTTTTAGCGGCTGGGTGATGCCGGCATTGTTGACGAGAATGTCGATCCGACCCCAGCGCTTGTTGAGATCCGCGACCGCGGCGTCGCATGCCGCCTTATCCGTAACGTTGCAAGCAAGACCGACATGCTCGGCGCCGAGGTCGGCGGCCGCTGCCTTGGCTGCGTCTGCGTCAAGATCGAGTATGGCGACTGTCGCGCCGTGGTCGGCAAACAGCTTTGCGGTCGCCTTTCCAAGGCCACGTGCAGACGCTGCGCCGGTTACGATTGCAAATTTACCCTTCAGCAGGCTCATGAGCCTTTCTCCTCCCGATAACTGTGAATGAATTCGGCGGCTTTCAGAGCCAACCTTTGATCTGATCGATGACCTTGCCAACCGAGATGCCATACATCTCGTGCAATGTCGGCAAGGCGCCCGCTTCCAGGAACTGATCCGGCAGGCCGATCATGCGGAAGCGAGGTGCGATGCCGCGCGACAGCAGGCCGGCGGCGACTGCCTCGCCCAGGCCGCCCACCACGGTATGATTTTCGGCAGTAACGACCAGACGACCACCTTTTGCGGCTTCGGCGGCAATCGTTGCCAGATCGAGCGGCTTGATCGTCGGGCAATGGAGAACCGCGACATCAATGTTATCTTCCGCCAGTTTGACGGCGGCATCGAGGGCGCGCATGGTCATCAGACCGGTGGAAATGACAAGCACATCCTTGCCGTCCCGGATCACTTGTGCCTTGCCAAGCTGAAACTTGTAGTCGGGCTTATGCTTCTTGAGAACCGATGGCACCTTACCACGCAGGAGGCGAGCATAGACGGGTCCGTCATGCGCGCACATAGCGGGCACCATGCCGAGAATATCGTCCGCATCACACGGATCGATGATCGTCATGTTGGGCAGCCCACGAAAAATCGCCAAATCTTCCGTCGCCTGGTGACTTGGTCCATAGCCAGTGGTCAGACCGGGGAGGGCGCATACGATCTTTACCGGCAGATTCTCCTCCGCAATCGCCATGGCGATGAAATCATAGGCGCGGCGGGAGGCGAAGACTGCATAGGTGGTGGCGAAGGGGAGAAACCCTTCTCGGGCAAGACCTGCGGCGGCCGACATAAGGACTTGTTCAGCCATGCCCATTTGGTAGAAGCGATCCGGCATCGCCTGAGCAAAGACGTGAAGATCTGTATATTTGCCCAGATCTGCGGTGAGCCCCACAATCCGCTCATCTTTCTGAGCGGCCTCCACCAGAGCGTTGCCGAACGGAGCGGCAATTGTGTCATAGCCTTCGGCTGCGAGCGATGCAATCATCGCCGATGTAGCCTGTCGTTCGCCTTCAGGAACCTTGCGTGCCTCGTATTTGCGCGCCATCGATGCGAATGTCATGCTGGCTTCCCCTCTTCCAAAACTGCAAGTGCCTTGTCCCATTCATCGGCTTCCACACGGACGAAATGAGTAATTTCACGGCTCTCCAGGAAGGGCACACCCTTGCACATGGTGGTGTCGAAGATGATCACGCGCGGCTTGGCGTCTTTCACAGCCCGCGCATTGTCGAAGGCCGCAACGACGGCGGCGAGGTCGTTGCCGTTGACGCGCTGCGCGTGCCAGCCGAAAGCCTCCCACTTCTCGATTAGTGGCTCGGAGCACAGCATTTGGGTGGACTTTCCGTCTGCCTGCTGATCGTTGAAGTCGATGAGGCAAATCAGGTTGTCGAGCTTGTGGTGCGCGCCGGACATGGCGGCTTCCCAAGTCGAGCCTTCACCGAGTTCGCCGTCTGACATCAGATTGTAAACCAGCGCCTTGTTGTTCTTGCGCTTCAGGCCCATGGCCATACCGACGGCAATGCCGAGGCCGTGGCCGAGGGAACCGCCGGTGATTTCCATACCCGGAGTATAGGAAGCCATCCCGGACATCGGCATACGACTGTCGTCCATGCCGTAGGTCTCAAGCTCATCCTCGGGCAGAATGCCGGATTCCATCAAGACCGCGTAAAGCGCGATGGCATAATGGCCAATGGACAGAAGAAACCGGTCACGGCCTTCCCATTCAGGATCTTCCGGCCGATATTCAAGAGCGTGGAAATAGGACGCCGCCAGGACGTCCGCAATACCGAGCGCCTGCCCGATATAACCTTGTCCTTGCACCTGCCCCATCAAGAGAGCTTTGCGGCGGATATTCCATGCGCGCAGTTCCAGCGATACGTTTGATCGCGCCACGGAGCGGCTTGCCAAATTCATATTCTCCTCCCGGCAATTCATACAGCTGCAGATAGCATTGCTGAGAGGAGAATGATTTTAAGAAAAGTGAAATACCTTTGAAGCAGAGCTTAATTGACGGTGCTGCAATCGATCAGAGACCCCAGGGCTTTACATCGATTAAATCGGTCGGGGAACCGGGCCGGAAGCGGCAGCCCAGAGCCTGCAGATGCGCGCGCGCCATGTCGTCGTGGCTCTTGCAGGCAGACGTCATCCACTGCGAAAATCGCTGCAAGATCCGTCGGTTGAGGTGCCGAGACGGACAGACGAACCAGTAGGCCGGAAAATCGATTACGTCGAAGTCGACAGAGAAAGGAACCAGCTCCCCACGCTGCAATTCACCCAGGCACAATGTGACGCTATCGAGCGCAATGCCGCCGCCCTGTTTGGCCATCTCGATCGACATGGACGAGCGATCGAAACGCAAGGGATAGTTGATTTTTGGAATCTGAATTTTGTTGAATGCCAGCCAGAGATCCCAGCGATAAAGCGTCTTCACACTATCGATCAACCTCGCCTTGACGAGCTGGCGGGTGGGATCCGGGTCGATCGCCTGCAGCCGCTCGAGATAGGCCGGGCTGCAAAGTGGAAGGACAAGGTCGTGCATAAGAGGCACGACAGCGACGCCATTCCATGTCCCCATGCCGTAGCGAAGATCGACGTCCACATTTTCCGTATCGAATGCCGAAAAGTCGGGCGTGGCATCGATGCGGATATTCCAATCTTCATTTTCAGCGGCAAAGGCTCCGACTCTTGGGCCAAGCCATCGCACGCCAAAGCTGGGGCTGACGCGGATGACGAAATTGCGTCGGTCGCGTTGGAAGGAAATGGCAGAACGGGCGTTGCGGATGGCGCTGAAGGCTTGTGTCGTCGTCTGGAACAATCGGTCGCCATCAAGGGTCAGCACCAACCGGCGCTTTTCACGCCGGAATAGTTTCACGCCCAGCTGGGCTTCGAGCAGCGACAATTGTTGACTGACGGCGGAAGGCGATATGCCCAATTCCTCCGAGGCTTTGGTGACGCTGCCGAGCCGGGCGACGGCCTCGAAATATTCTGTAGCTTTGAGATTGAGATCGCGCATGATGTGTATGGTAGCCGATTGCTCCGGCGCGATCCATGGCTCGAGCGGCAGGAAGTCGAGGCGGCGCCTTTGGGACGTCGCCTGACGGTTATCTATGTGTTCTCGGGCTGATATCGAGCGGTCACAGCCGGTAGAATTTTTCAGCGTTATCGTGAAAGAGCTTCATCCTGTCGCTGTGGGAGTAGGCAGCTGTGATGCTCTTGAAGGCATCGAAGATGGCGTCGTAGGATGAGAACAGCTTGTCGACTGGAAAGTTTGACGCGAACATGCAGCGGTCGACGCCGAAGATCTCGATGGTCGTCTCCACATAAGGACGGATCGTCTCGGTCGTCCATGTGACGTTGCCCATTCCCAGGCCGGAAATCTTACACGCGACATTTTCTGCTTGCGCCAGTACACGCATGTTTTTGCGCCAGCCGTCGAAATGCTCCGGTCCGTCCACCTGCATACCGGTGTGGTTGAGGATAATCTGCGTGTCCGGAAAATCTCTTGCCAGGTCGTAGAACTCCTCCATCTGCCAGTAGTAAAGCTGCAGGTCGTAAGAAAGGTTTCGTTTGACGAGTTCTTTAAACCCTCTTCGCCATTCCGGCGTCCGGCTCACTTCCGGTCGATCCAGATAGGTCTTTGCCGCATCGGGATGGTAGTTCATCGACTGCCGGATCCCCCGGAAATTCCGGTATTGGAGATGACCGTCCAGCAGATCGGCCACATCCGGCTTGCTGAAATCCGCATAGCCGACGATGCCGTGCGGAAAGCCGCAGCGGTCGGCGATCGATTGCAGCCAGCGGGTTTCACCGACGGGGTCTTTGGGATCATATCCAACGTCAAGATGGACGGACTTTACCAGGTTCTGGTTTTTCGCGTCCTGGAGAAAGTCTTCAATCAGATAGTCTGAGATGATCGCGGAATAATCCCCGAAGGCCGATGGTTTCGGGCCGTCATTGAGCCAAGGATAGTAGTTGTTTGTAATGTCCCACAGGTGGTGGTGGGGATCGATCAGGGGAATTTCGTTCATCGATAAAAGCCGATCGGATGTAATAGAGCGATGGTCGTGCTGATGAGGCCGGAGGCGGTAGATCCGCTTCCGGCCATTCGATCACTGCGGAAAAACCCGTGCAATCACCTTCTTAGCTGCATCGGAATTAATGTCTGTGGCCTTTACCAGCGGCATGATGAGCGCCATGTTCTGGGTCGTTTGGGTGCCGGTCAGCGCGTTATAAACCTGCTGTGTCGCATCGATACCCTGACCGACGGCTTCCTGGAAAAAGATGCCTTGAATGGCGCCGTCCTTTAGGAGTTGGATCGTGGCTGGGCTACCGTCAGCGACCGTGATGCCGATTTTGCCAGTGAGACCACGAGTCGCCAATGCCTTGGCAGCGCCGCTGCCTGCCTGGTCGTACATGCCGTAGATCGCCTTTATGTTCGGATGCGCTGTCAGCAGATCGTTGGCCTGGGTGACGGCTTCATTGATCGTCAAACCCTTCGTTTCGAGCATCTGCACGAGGTCGCAGCCATTCGCCTGGAATGCTTCCTTCGCGCCTTTGAGATATTTCTGGGCGTTCTCGCGATCCTGTGGAAGCGATAGCATGCCGACTTCCTTGCCGCCTCGCTCCTTTGCCAGTTCACAAGTATATTTGCCTTGGGCAAGGCTGGTTTCATAATTGTTGGCCGTGACCGCTGACGTAAATTTTGTCTGCCCCTGCTGCGGACCGATGCCGGCAAAGGCCACCGGGATCTTCTGCTGTGCCAGATAGGCGAGAAGAGGCGGCGTAGACGTAGAACTGACGGGACCAATGACCACCGCATTCACGCCGCGGGTTACTGCGACCCGCGCATTGTCCATCTGTTTGGCAGGCGAGTTTTCCGAGGTATATTCGACATAGCTCATGCCGAGCTCCTTGGCCTTCTGCTGAACGCCATGAGCGACCCACTGCCAATAGTCGATGTCGAGTGACGGCGCGATATAGGCAACCGTGAATTTCTTTTCCTCCGCACCCGCGCTCTGCGCAACCAAGACGGCAGCCGCAACGGCAAGTGCCTTAATCAGTGTTTTCATCATGCTCCTCCTCCTTGAGCTTTTTATCGATGACTAAATCTGTCTATGAGAACCGCCACCAGAATTGCGAGACCTGTGACGGAACCCTGCCAGAAACTGTTGATGCCGATAAGGTTGACGCCATTCTGGATGATGGTGATCATCAGCGCGCCGAGCACGGCGCCCACGGCAGACCCAGTGCCGCCTGCAAGGCTCGCCCCGCCGATCACGACAGCGGCAATTGCCTGCAGCATCAGCGAGGCGCCGGCCGTCGCTTCTGCGTTCAAGATGTAGCTGACCGTCAGAAGACCGGCAAAGGATGCCATGGTCCCAGAGATCACATAGGCGGCGAAGCGTGTGCGTTTCACCGGAATTCCCAGCAGGTAGGCGGCCATTGGCGAACTACCTACCGAATAGAACCAGCGCCCGGCCGTAATTTTCCGCAACACGAATTCCAGCACGACTGTGAAGACGAGACAGAAGACCACGAAATTGGGGATGCCTGGCAAGAGTTCGCCACTGTTGAGCAGCCAATAATCAGAGGAATCAACGCCCAGTGAGCGACCATTGGTGACGATGAATGCGAGCGAAGCGGCTACCGCGTATGTGATGAGCGTGACGACGAAGGGTGCAAGCCCGACAAGAGTGATGAGCACGCCATTGATCGATCCGAAGACGATGCCAACCCCCAGGCCAAGAAGGCTCGCGGTCACATCGCCGAAGCCATTGGCCATGGCCAACGCCGTAACCATGCCGGTCAAAGAAAAGATTGATCCAACCGAGAGATCGATCCCGCCGGTTATAATGACCACGAGCACGCCGAGCGACATGATCACCAGCGGCGCAGACGCCTGCAGAATATTGGCAAAATTGCCTGAGGAAAGGGCGGCGGGTACAAAAATGCCGACACCAACCAGAAGCGCTACACAGGCCATGGCAATTGCCAGTTCCGAGCGGTAGGCCAACAGGACGGAGGGAGCACGCGGCGTAGGGCTGTTCTTGTCGTTCGAAGTCATGGATCGTGCTTTCGTATTCATGCCGCCATTCCCGTGAGGTCTGCCAGAGCGTCTTCATTGAACTGGCTGGATTGCAGCAGGCCCTTCGCCTGCCCATCCGTATCAAAAGCGAGGATTTCATCGCACAGTTCGAGAAGCTCTACATTTTCCGTCGACCACCAAATGACGATGGTCCCGGCATCGGCCATACGGCGGATCAGTTCGTAGATGTCGCGTTTGGTGCCAATATCGACGCCACGGGTCGGCTCTTCAAAAACGACGAGCCGCAATGACATGCCGAGCCAACGGGCGATGAGCAGCTTCTGCTGATTGCCGCCGGACAATGTAGAGGGAAGATCAAGGATAGAGCCGGCCTTCAGTTTCAGGGCTTGAACGAGATCAAGGCACTCTGTGCGCTCCGAACGCCGGACGAACACCCGCCCCTCCCGAACCCTGCGCGACGCCAACACGTTGTCGATGATGGGCAATTGCGCAAGCACACCCTTACTGCGACGATCCCCTGAAACATAGCCGATGCCGAGTTCTACCGCCTGGCGGGGCGACGTGGGCCTTTCTGGCCATCCCTCTGCTTCCAAACCCCAGGTGCTGGAACGCGCGGTACCATTCAATAAGGCGATCACTTGGCTCGGACCCGCGGGAGCCCCGGCAAGGCCAAGGATTTGGCCTTTGAGAACCGGGACTGCGCATTCCGGTCCCTTGAGGACCAGACCGACATCTGCGTGATCGATCTTGTGTCGGGCAGGTATCTCGTTGCGCGCGTCTGGTTGCCCCATGTGATGCACGATCTCGACGTCAGTGAGGCGTTCGAGCGGGGCGGCATCAATTACCGTCATGCCGTCGCGGATGATCGTGCAGACATCGCAAAGCTGTCGGATTTCTTTCATTCGGTGGGAAACGAAGACGATGCCGATATTTGTCTCCGTCACCAACCGGCGCAGCACAGCAAACAGGCGCTCTGTTTCCCCTGCTGTGAGATTGGCTGTCGGTTCGTCTAGCATAATTACGTCAGCACCGGTCGACAGCGCCCGCGCTATTTCTACGATTTGGCCCTCGTGCATAGAAAGATCGGCTGCTCGGCGATGAAGGGCGGTATTGGCAAGGTGCGGATCAATCAATGAGAGCGCCTTATAGCCGATCTCCGCTCGCTTCCTAGCGTGGACGAAGGACCTAGCCGAGGCGGCATGGACGATCGCGATGTTTTCGGCGACCGACAGATCGGCAAGTAGCGCGAGTTCCTGGTGGACTACGGCGATTTTCGGCTCGGTATCGCGCTGCGAGGAAAGGGAGATCTCACCGTCATCCTTCCGGATGCCGCCGGTGATGATACGGATCATCGTGCTCTTTCCAGCGCCATTACCGCCGAGCAGGGCGTGGATTTGGCCAGCGCTGACGGTGAAATTCACACCTCGCAGAACCTTCGTTACGCCAAAGCTCTTTTGAAGGTTACGAACCGAAATCAACGGAAGCTTATCAGCGGCCATTCGCGGCCCACCTTGCCATTTCGGCAGATAGACTAGTCACGGTTATCGGCCGCAAGCGGCCATAAGCTTCCTGCATCATTTCCAATTCCTCCCGAGAATGACTTTAGTCGAGGGAGTAATTTGCGGAAATTTACTAAAGTTAAAGAGATGTGAAGCTGAGCTTAAATATGCGCACTAAGATTGGCACGCAACGTCCACCCCGATGATGCCACTATCTGGGCCTTTCCTATTCCGGACCCGGATCGATATCTTCTGCGCTTCTCCAGCTGTAGATGCTCATTTCGGCTATACAGGCAGAACATTAAGGCGACGCTTGAATGCGTATATTGCAGATCGATGGACGCCGAGGCACTTCTGAGATCTCATCATTACAGGACTAAGCCACGTCTTCGGCAAATCAATCGGTGCCGCAGAACACCGTGCAGTCTAGCACTCCCAAGCTTGTATTTAATTTCAATCGATATTTATGCGGCGATCTGATTTCGATCTGTCTTTGTCCCTTTTCTTCTTAAATCGCCCTCTGTAGATTTCTATGAATTTCAGGGGAATGACGATAAGATGAGATCGTTTTCGGATTTCAATGCAGAATTACATGCGCGCCCGTCGATCTATTTTGATGGGCCAGCTTTCGTCGAGCATGTTGCCATCATGCGAGGTGAAGCCAGCCCCCTGGGATTCCATGACACGCAGTCGCACGACGCAGATGTTACGTTGCGTGTGGAGCGCCACACCGAGTTCGTCACCGTAACGAGACTGCGGAAATTGACGGCTGAGGCCTCAGAATGGCCA
>Ga0308163_10004457_pt1 | contig 11102 bp, 11 predicted proteins | sample PhyTR1_FD_201037 | JGI IMG/M metagenome (GOLD analysis project Ga0308163, IMG submission 201037) | Phyllosphere microbial communities from UC Gill Tract Community Farm, Albany, California, United States - DLSLT.R1 | ecosystem: Host-associated > Plants > Phyllosphere > Unclassified | place: USA... | reverse complement strand
CTGTCACAGAGACGAATTCGACCTTGCCGATTGTCAGACCGGTTTCTTCTTCAGCCTCGCGCCGGGCAGCCTGTTCGGCTGGCTCAAGCACGTCAACTTTGCCACCAACGATGTTCCAGAAGCCGACTTCCGGCGGACGCATGCGTTTATAGAGCAAAAGCTTGCCATCCCGCAGAATGGCAAGGCCGACACCGACGCCGGGGAAATCAATACCCGGCTTCACATCGTGTGTCTTCACATTATGCCTTGGCGTTGGCAACGATCAACATGAAGGCAGGGATATCATCGCCGAAACCGACGGGAGTCGGGCCGTCATCGTGGTCGCGGTAGTGATTGCGGCGGCGTTCGCGCTGATCGTCATTAGCCGGGTTCGGGTTGCGGTATTCGCGATTGCCCTGGGCTGGCCGTCTGTCTGTCTTGCGCTCTTGCTTCACGCTTTCCACCTTAGGTTCGACGACCTCGATGGCCGCTTCGGTGACAATCTGCTCTTCGGTCGTGTCAACCTTATGACTGCTGCGGCGCTCGCGCGGCGCACCATCACGGTCGCCATTGCGGCTGCCGCGGTCTCGATCCCGGCCACGACCCTTTTCGCCATCACGGCCCTTGCCACGGCCACGACGTGCATCGCTATCGCTTTCGGCCATCGGCGGCAGGGAAGCGACATCGCCATCCAGCCATTCGATCTTCTGGCCGATCAGCTTTTCGATAGCGTCGAGATACTTGGCGTCCGACTTGGTCACCAGTGTAAAGGCACGGCCGGAACGACCGGCACGACCGGTGCGGCCGATGCGGTGAACATAGTCTTCTGCATGGATCGGCACGTCGAAATTGAAGACATGGCTAACGTCGGGAATATCGAGGCCGCGGGCGGCAACGTCGGAGGCGACCAGAAGGGTGATCTGATTATCCTTGAAGCCTGCCAGCATGTTGGTGCGCGACCGCTGATCCATGTCACCATGCAGGGCGCCAACCGAAAAGCCGTGGCGCTCCAGCGAGCGGAACAGGTCAGCGACATCCTTCTTGCGATTGCAGAAGATGATGGCGTTCTTCAGGTCTTCCTGGGCGCGAATGACATCGCGCAGGGCCGAACGCTTTTCATAATCCTTGTTCTGGCAGGCGACCAGTCGCTGCGTCACGGTCGTTGCAGTCGAAGAGGGCTTTGCCACTTCAATGCGTTCCGGGTTCTGCAGGAACTTGTCGGCCAGCTTCTGGATTTCCGGCGGCATGGTGGCCGAGAAGAACAGGGTCTGACGGGTAAAAGGAATGAGCTTGGCGATGCGCTCGATATCGGGAATGAAACCCATGTCGAGCATGCGATCGGCTTCGTCGATGACGAGAATTTCGACGCCGGTCATCAGCAGTTTGCCGCGCTCGCAATGGTCGAGCAAGCGGCCTGGCGTGCAGATCAGCACATCGGCGCCACGCTCCAGCTTGCGATCCTGTTCATCGAAGGACACGCCGCCGATGAGAAGCGCGATGTTGAGCTTGTGATTCTTACCGTATTTTTCGAAGTTTTCCGCGACCTGTGCAGCGAGTTCGCGCGTCGGTTCCATGATCAGCGTGCGTGGCATGCGGGCGCGGGCGCGACCCTTTTCGAGCAGGGTCAGCATCGGTAGCACGAAGGATGCCGTCTTGCCGGTGCCCGTCTGGGCAATGCCGCAGATATCGCGGCGCATCAGCGCCGGCGGAATAGCGCCAGCCTGGATCGGTGTCGGCACTGTGTAGCCGGCATCCGTGACAGCAGAAAGAACTTTTTGGCTCAGGCCAAGGTCAGCAAATGTGGTCAAAGGGAAATGTTTTCCGTTCCGTTCTTGCGAACTCGAGATGAATCGCCCGCAACGGGCGTTAACGCCAGCGCGGAATAGGCCCAAAAAGCCCTAAAGTCAAGGAATTCGCCCACAGCGCCGCCATAAAGCTTAACGAAGCTTCAATTGCTGCGTCCCGACGTCAATATAACCAAGCCGGCCGCGCCAAGAAAACCTCCCGTTGCGCGGTTGATCAGTTTGATGCTGCGGGGCGTCTTCAGCACCCGTCTTGCCCGACCTGCTAGGAAAACATGACCACCGATGACCACAGCTTCGACAGCAAGAATGATGGCGACGATGGTGAAAAGTGCAGTTCTGTCAAAGGTGTGCGGCACGAAATTCGGTAGCAGCGCCAAATAGAAAAGCGGCATTTTGGGATTGCCAAGGTTCAAGGCAAAGCCGGTCATGTAAACCGAAAACAATGCTCTGCCATTTTCGCCTTGCTGCATCTGCGGCAGCACCGCCGGTGCTGTCCAGAGGCGATAGGCCATCCAGATCAAGTACAGCGCCCCGCCATGGCGCAAGATCTGCATCAGCCCGCCCATAGAATGCGCAAGAACGGATAGGCCGAAAAACGCCAGTGTCAGATAGATAAGAATGCCGCTGACGGTGCCCAGGCCATAGGCCACGCCCGAGGCAGGGCCATGCGAAAGGGTGCGGGCCGTAATGGTGGTATTATCAGGTCCTGGACTTGCCGCGAACACGAAAAAGGCAAGCGTGAAGGCAATGATCGCATGCAGGTCCATGTCTGTCTCCGCGATAGGCATTCTGCAGAGAATGACACAAAAAAAACGCCGGCTGAAACAGCCGGCGCCAAGGATATCAAGCGTGAAAAAGCAGGCTCAGCGCAGGCGTTTTGCGGCCGGTTCCGGCACCAGTTCGCCTTCCAGGCGGCGGTCGAGATAGTCTTCGCATTCGGCCATAAGCGTCTCGACATGGCCGTTGAAGAAGTGGTTGGCGCCAGGGATGGTCTTCTGGGTGATCAGAATGCCCTTCTGGGTCTTCAGCTTGTCGACCAGGCCCTGTACGTCCTTTTCCGGTGCGACCTTATCGGAATCGCCATGGATGATCAGGCCGGACGAGGGGCAGGGGGCGAGGAAGGAGAAGTCATAGGTATTCGGCTGCGGCGCGACCGAAATGAAGCCTTCGATTTCGGGCCGGCGCATCAAGAGCTGCATGCCGATCCAGGAACCGAAGGAATAGCCAGCCACCCAGCAGCTCTTCGAATCGGGATGCAAGCTCTGCACCCAATCAAGCGCGGACGCCGCATCCGACAGTTCGCCAGCGCCGTGGTCGAATTCGCCCTGGCTGCGGCCAATGCTGCGGAAGTTGAAGCGCAAGGTGGTAAAGCCGCGCTTCTGGAACATGTAGAAGAGCTGGTAGACGATCTGGTTGTTCATCGTGCCGCCGAATTGCGGATGCGGATGCAGGATGATCGCGATCGGCGCGCTCTTTTCCTTCGAGGGCTGGTAGCGACCTTCCAGGCGACCTGCAGGTCCATTAAAAATCACTTCGGGCATGAATACTCCGGTTTTGGTGTGTTTTTGGGTGTGTTTTTTGCGTTCGTACCCGTGGCCCGTCGCAAGATGACTTGACGGCAGTACTCAGCTTTCCTAAAACCCAGTTTAGAACCATTCGAAAATTATGGATCGTTCCGTCGTTGAAAGTGTCATAGGACAGGCGAGGTCGAAATTTCAAGGAAAATGCACCTTGCCTCGTCGCGCCATGCGTTTCATGCGCTCGCTGACGGATCCGAACGAGCAGCGCGCTGCCGAAACCACTAGAAATAGCCAGGAAGGCAAACCGGAAAGACGATGATCGACCGCATCTACATGGACTGGAACGCTACGGCGCCGCTGCTCGAAGAAGCGCGCGATGCCATGCTGGCCGCTCTGTCGATGCCGGGCAATCCGTCGTCCGTTCATGGTGAGGGCAGGGCCGCTCGAGCGCTGGTGGAAAAGGCGAGACGCCAGGTCGCCGGCCTGGTGGGTGCTGATCCTGCGCATGTCATCTTTACCGCGACCGCAACGGAGGCCGCCAATTTCGTGCTGTCGCCGCGTTACCGGATGGGGCGGTCGCTGCTCACCATCGGGCGGGTCTATGTGTCCGCTATCGAGCATCCGGCAGTGCGTCAGGGCGGCCGGTTTGCGCCCGACTGCATCGTTGAAATTCCCGTAACGCGGGCGGGCGTCGTGGATCTCGATGCGCTCGACGCTTTGCTGGCCGATCATCCGGCAGAGCTTGGCATGCCGCTGGTCGCCGTTATGCTGGCGAATAACGAGACGGGAATCATTCAACCGGTCGAGGCCGTGGCAAAATTGGTGCGGCAGAAGGGTGGTTTGCTACTGGTCGACGCCGTGCAGGCTGCTGGCCGCATTGCCATCGACATGGCAGCGCTCGATGTGGATTTCCTGGTCCTGTCGGCCCATAAACTTGGTGGTCCGAAAGGCGCTGGTGCGGTGATCGCTCGGGGCGAAGCGCTGATGCCGGAGCCGCTCGTGAAGGGCGGCGGCCAGGAAAAGGGTCATCGCGGCGGCACGGAAAATCTGGCCGCAATTGCCGGCTTTGGCGCAGCCGCAGAATATGCGACAAACGACTTGATAAACCGCAATTTGCAGATTGCGGCCTTGCGGGATGCTCTGGAAAAAGGCATGCGCAGCATGGCTGACGATCTGGTGATCCATGGCGCGGGGGAACGTCGTATCGGCAATACGAGTTTCTTTACGCTGCCGGGATTGAAAGCCGAGACCGGACAGATTGCTTTCGACCTCGAAGGTGTCGCTCTTTCGGCTGGTGCGGCTTGTTCTTCGGGCAAGGTAGGGCAAAGCCATGTGCTGACAGCCATGGGGCTTGATGCGGGCATTGGTGGTCTGCGGCTATCGATCGGACCGGCCACGACATTGGCCGAGATCGAGCGGGTCGTCGCGGTTTTTGGCAAGATTGCCGTACGCCGGCAGGCAAGTGCCTCCGCAGGCGGCCGTGCCGCTTAAGAATATCGCCTGAATAGGCGCAATAAACCCGGGTTGGGGATGAATATTCTTCCCTAATTCCTATATGAGAGCGGATCCCCGCTAAACGTTGACAAGCTGCCGGACCTTGGACCCGGCGAGATTGGAGAACGACATGGCTGCTGTACAAGAAACGATCGATCAGGTCCGCCAGATCGACGTCGATCAGTACAAGTACGGTTTTGAAACGATGATCGAAGTCGACAAGGCCCCGAAGGGTCTGTCGGAAGATATCGTCCGTTTCATTTCCGCTAAAAAGAACGAACCGGACTGGATGCTGCAATGGCGTCTCGACGCCTATAAGCGTTGGCTCACGATGGAGGAGCCCACCTGGGCCCGCGTCGACTATCCGAAGATCGACTTCAACGACATCTATTATTATGCGGCGCCGAAAAGTACGGCAGGCCCAACATCGATTGATGATGTCGATCCGGAACTTCTGAAGGTCTACGAAAAACTCGGTATTCCCCTGCGCGAGCAGGAGATTTTGGCCGGCGTCCAAACGTCGAAGATCGCTGTCGATGCCGTGTTTGACTCGGTTTCCGTCGTTACAACCTTCAAAGCGGAATTGATGAAGGCCGGCGTGATCTTCATGTCGATTTCGGAAGCAGTGCGCGAATATCCTGATCTGGTGCAGAAGTATCTCGGCTCGGTCGTTCCTGTGACCGACAATTACTATGCCACGCTGAATTCGGCCGTCTTCACGGATGGGTCCTTCGTGTTCATTCCGAAGGGCGTTCGCTGCCCGATGGAATTGTCCACCTATTTCCGGATTAACGAAAAGAACACCGGCCAGTTCGAGCGCACGCTGATCATTGCTGAAGAAGGGGCTTACGTCTCCTATCTGGAAGGTTGCACTGCGCCGCAGCGCGATGAAAACCAGTTGCATGCAGCCGTGGTCGAACTCGTGGCGCTTGACGATGCCGAAATCAAATATTCCACCGTCCAGAACTGGTATCCGGGCGATAAGAACGGCAAGGGCGGCATCTACAACTTCGTGACTAAGCGTGGTGATTGCCGCGGCAAGAACTCCAAGATCTCCTGGACGCAGGTCGAGACCGGCTCGGCGATCACCTGGAAATATCCATCCTGCATTCTGCGCGGCGATGGCTCGCGCGGGGAGTTTTACTCGATTGCCGTCTCCAACGGCTATCAGCAGGTCGATAGCGGCACAAAGATGATCCATCTCGGCAAGAATACGTCGAGCCGGATCATCTCCAAGGGCATCTCGGCCGGCTTTTCCAGCAATACCTATCGCGGTCAGGTCTCGGCCCATCGCAAGGCGGAGAATGCCCGCAATTTCACCCAGTGCGACAGCCTGCTGATCGGCGACAAATGCGGCGCCCATACCGTGCCCTATATCGAGGCGAAGAATTCTTCTGCTCAGTTCGAGCATGAAGCGACGACGTCGAAGATCTCGGAAGACCAGCTGTTCTATTGCCTGCAGCGCGGCATTCCGCAGGAGGCGGCGATCGCATTGATCGTCAATGGTTTCGTGCGCGAAGTCATCCAGGAACTGCCGATGGAATTTGCGGTCGAAGCGCAAAAGCTGATCGGGATTTCGCTGGAGGGTAGCGTTGGCTGATGAACTGGACGCAAGTGAACCACCCATCGTGATGACGGTGCGGCAGTTCGATCGCGAGACACAGTTACCAGCCGGTTACCGGACCAGTTTTGATCTCGACAAATGCTGCCAGGTCGCAAGTGCTCTTTTTGAGCAGATAGGCGAACTGGTAACTGTCGAGAAGCAGATAATCGAAATGTCCATTGCGGAAGCAGCAATTGAGCTGAAGCGAGAGGACGGCAGCAGCCTGGATATTCAATGCTATGGCGCTGATGTGTTCGATTTGGTTTGGTGGCCTAGTTCGGAAGAAGCATTGAGGCAAGGGAAGATACGTTTTGAGACAGCTCCCGAGCTTGAAGTCGGAACAATGCGCATGTTGACATATCGCTACGTCACGCGCGGAAATTTAAGAGAAGAAGATGCTTGAAATCAGAAACCTGCACGCCCGTATCGCTGAAGACGGGACCGAAATCATCAAGGGCCTGAACCTGACGGTCAAGGCCGGCGAAGTGGCTGCGATCATGGGCCCGAACGGCTCGGGCAAGTCCACGCTGTCCTACATTCTGTCTGGCCGCTCTGACTACGAAGTGACCGAGGGCGAGATCCTCTATAACGGCGAAAGCATCCTGGAGCTGGATCCGGCAGAGCGCGCTGCCAAGGGCATTTTCCTCGCCTTCCAGTATCCGGTCGAAATTCCCGGCGTTGCCACCATGCAGTTCCTGAAGGTGGCGATGAACGAGCAGCGCAAGGCGCGCGGCGAAGCGGAACTGACGACGCCTGACTTCATGCGTCGGGTCAAGGAAGCGGCCGCCGAACTGAAGATCAATCCTGACATGCTGAAGCGTCCGCTCAATGTCGGCTTTTCCGGTGGTGAAAAGAAGCGCGCCGAAATCCTGCAGATGGCGCTGCTCGAGCCGAAGCTTTGCGTTCTCGACGAAACCGATAGCGGCCTCGACATCGACGCGCTGAAGATCGTTGCTGATGGCGTCAACGCGCTGAAGTCGCCGGACCGGGCAGTGATTGTTATTACCCATTACCAGCGCCTGCTCGATTATATCGTGCCGGATACGGTTCACGTGCTCTACAAGGGCCAGATCATCAAGACCGGCGACAAGAGCCTGGCGCTCGACCTGGAAGCCAATGGCTATGCCGATATCATCGGCGAAGCGGCCTGATCGGCTGGGAAGAGGAGTCTTGCCATGAACATTCAAGCTGCCAATCGGCCGAGCGCGGCCGAGGCTGCGCTGGTCGAAGCCTATACGGCGCAACTTGGCGATCTGCCAGGTGACGGAGCCGTTCTCGGCGCCCGTGATGTGCTGTTCGACGAGTTGAAGCGGGCAGGCCTGCCGACCCGGCGGGTCGAGGCCTGGCATTATACCGACCTTAAGACGCTGCTGCGGGCCATTCCCGAGGCCGAGACGGTTACGCCGTCAAAAGCTATTGCCCCGTTGGTCGAGACGGCGAGGGTCCTTGAACTACGCCAGGGCGTCAGCCGGGATGTCAGCGCGCTGCAGGGCGTGACAATCAAGGCATACGGCGAGAGCCTGAAGGACGGAACGGCTGCGGCCGATCTCCTGGCTTTTTCTAAAGACGATGCGATCGGTCGTATCAATGGCAGCTTCGTGCGTGACGGCTATCGCCTCAGCGTGGCTGATAATGCCGCACTAGACCGGATCATCGAGTTGCAGGCCCATCAGGGCGGCGGCCAGAGCCATGGCCGGTTCATTGCGACGTTCGGCGCAGCATCGAAGGCGACGGTTGTTGAGCGGCATCGCAACTCCGGCAAGACGGCAGGTCTCATCTCCAGCGTCAGCGACCTCACCCTTGCCGATGGTGCAGAGGTGACCTGGGTCATTGTGCAGGAGCAGGGCCCGGCCGACACCCATCTCGGCCAGATCAAGGTTGTGCTGGGTGCCGATGCCAAGCTGCGACTGTTCATCATCAATGCCGGCGGCAAGCTGGTGCGCCAGGAAATCCACGTGCGCACGGCAGGCGAGGGCTCGGACTTCACGCTGCGCGGCGTCAATTTGTTGGGTGGCGAGACCCATACTGATGTGACGATGACGCTTGGCCACGATGTGCCGAACACGACCTCGACGGAAGTGATCCGCAATGTGGTGTTCGACCGCGCACGCGGCGTGTTTCAGGGCCAGATCCGGGTTGCGCCCGATGCTCAGAAGACCGATGCACGCATGGCCTGCAACACGCTGCTGATGTCCGACGAAGCCGAGTTTTCGGTGAAGCCGGAGCTCGAAATCTTCGCCGATGACGTGCAGTGCGCCCATGGCGCGACGGTTGCCGACATCGACCACACCCATCTCTACTATCTGATGGCGCGCGGCATCCCGCAGAAGCCGGCCCGTGGCCTGCTGATCCAGGCTTTCGTTGCCGAACTTGTGGAAGAGCTCGAAGACGAGGCGCTGGTCGTCGCGCTCGAAGGGGTGATTTCCAACTGGCTGGAGGCCCATGGCTGATCTTCCCGTCAGTCTCGATCACGCCGTGCTCCATGTTTCCGACTGGGAACGGGCGCGCGACTTCTACACCAAAGTGATCGGGGCTGAGGCGATTGCTCGACCGAATGGCGCCTATATGTTTCGCTTTGGCGAACAACAGCTGAATGTGCACGGACCGGGCGCCATCGGGGCGCCCGTTGCTCGCAATCCGGTCATGCCGGGCAATAGCGATCTCTGCTTTCGCTGGCTCGGGCCAATTGAAGCGGCAAAGGCTCATCTCGAGGCGGCTGGGGTCGCCATCGAATTGGGTCCGGTCCGCCGCTTCGGTGCCAAGGGCGAGGGCACCAGCCTCTATTTCCGCGATCCCGACGGCTCGCTCATGGAGTTTATCAGCTATGACGATTGATGTGGCACGGCCGGTTCCGGCCTATGACGTGCAGGCGGTGCGCCGGGATTTCCCGATTCTATCGCGCAAGGTGCATGGCGACAAGCCGCTGGTCTATCTCGACAATGGCGCTTCGGCGCAGAAGCCTCAGGCGGTTATCGATGCGATCAGCCATGCCTATGCCAACGAATATGCCAATGTCCATCGCGGCCTGCATTTCCTGTCGAATGCCGCGACCGATGCCTATGAAGCGGCCCGTGAAAAGGTGCGGCGCTTTCTGAATGCCGGATCGGTAGACGAGGTGGTCTTCACCAAGTCCTCGACAGAGGCGATCAACACGGTCGCCTATGGCTACGGCATGAAGGAAATCGGCGAGGGCGACGAAATCCTGCTGACGATCATGGAGCATCACTCCAATATCGTGCCGTGGCATTTCCTGCGTGAGCGCAAGGGCGCCAAGCTGGTCTGGGTGCCCGTCGACGACGATGGCGCCTTCCACATCGAAGAATTCGAAAAGCGGCTGACGGAGAAGACCAAGCTGATCGCCGTGACCCACATGTCGAACGCGCTCGGCACGGTGGTTCCGATCAAGGAAATTTGCAGGATCGCTCGCGAACGCGGCATTCCGGTTCTGGTCGACGGCAGCCAGGGCGCGGTGCATATGCCGGTCGATGTCCGAGACATCGATTGCGACTGGTATGTGATGACCGGCCACAAGCTTTATGGTCCGTCCGGCATCGGCGTGCTCTACGGCAAGATGGAGCGGCTGAAAGAAATGCAGCCTTTCATGGGCGGCGGCGAGATGATCGTCGACGTGACAGAGGATATCGTCACCTATAACGAGCCGCCGCATCGTTTCGAGGCGGGAACACCGCCGATCGTGCAAGCAATTGGACTTGGCTATGCCCTTGACTATATCGAAGGTCTTGGGCGGGACGCGATTGCTGCCCATGAGGCGGATCTGACGGCCTATGCGCATCAGCAGCTTTCGGCGATCAATTCTCTGAAGATTTACGGCAATGCGCCGGGTAAGGGCGCGATTTTCTCCTTCGAACTCAAGGGCATCCATGCCCATGACGTATCGATGGTCATCGACCGCCGCGGCGTTGCGGTGCGGGCCGGCACCCATTGTGCGCAACCTTTGCTGTCACGCTTTGGCGTGACCTCTACCTGCCGGGCCTCATTTGGCCTATATAATACCCGTGAAGAGATCGATGCGCTGGTAGAAGCGCTTGACTATGCCAAGAGCTTCTTCGGCTGAGGATGACATCATGAGTGCCAGCGATAACAGTGTAAGCAAGACTGAGGAAAAGCCTGATGTGCGCGAGGGCATCGTCCATACCGCCATTCCGCCAGAGGAAGTGGCGCGTCTTTCCGACGACATCATCTCAGCTCTGAAGACCGTCTATGACCCGGAAATCCCAGCGGATATTTTCGAACTCGGCCTGATCTACAAGATCGACATCGAGGATGACCGCATGGTGAAGATCATGATGACGTTGACGGCGCCAGGTTGCCCTGTTGCTGGCGAAATGCCGAGCTGGGTGGAAAATGCCGTGGGCGCCGTCGAAGGTGTTTCGGGCGTTCAGGTCGAAATGACCTTCGACCCGCCATGGACCCCTGATCGCATGTCCGAAGAGGCGCAGGTCGCAATCGGCTGGTACTGATGGCTTTACGCCATCAGTTCAGTCTTTCCGGACATAGAACGAGGTGACGACGCAATGACTAAAAAGCTGGTATCCCTTTTCTTTCAAGAGGACGTAGCACGGGCTTTCGACTGGCTTTGAGATATCAAAGCCGTGATCTTCGACCGAGACAAGTGTCGGACGGTAAAGGTCCCAATCATTTGACGCGAGGACTTCGATATCAAGTCCCTCCGTATCTATG
>Ga0308163_10004456_pt1 | contig 11104 bp, 8 predicted proteins | sample PhyTR1_FD_201037 | JGI IMG/M metagenome (GOLD analysis project Ga0308163, IMG submission 201037) | Phyllosphere microbial communities from UC Gill Tract Community Farm, Albany, California, United States - DLSLT.R1 | ecosystem: Host-associated > Plants > Phyllosphere > Unclassified | place: USA... | reverse complement strand
CCAGCGTTGAGCCCGGCCCGGTAGCGCCGACCCATGGTCGGCGAGCGCAGCGGGCCGTGCAGAATCAGACCAGCGCTTTCAACCGATACAGTGCTTCCAACGCCTGCCGCGGCGTCAGTTCATCCGGATCCACTGCCGCCAACGCGTCAAGCGCAGCGGTGTTATGCGCCGCGAACAATCCAAACTGCTGCGGCGCATCCAGCGCCTGCGGCGCAACGGCCGCCGAGTGGGTTTCACCGCCGCGCTGTTCCAGTTCGGCCAGCCGACGTCGTGCCTGCGCCACCGTCGCGCGCGGCAACCCGGCCAGCGCGGCTACCTGCAGGCCGAAGCTGCGGTTGGCCGGGCCATCCTTCACTGCATGCATGAACACCAGCCGCTCGCCGCCGTTCTGGTCGGCGTGTTCCACCGCGTCCAGATGCACGTTGGCGATCCCGCTGCGGCCACCTTCGTGCTGTTCGCCGGCCAGTGCGGTCAGCTCGAAATAGTGCGTGGCAAACAAGGTGTAACAGCGGTTCTGCCATGCCAGATGACGCGCCACCGCGTCGGCCAGCGCCAGGCCATCGTAGGTCGACGTACCGCGACCGATCTCATCCATCAGTACCAGCGAGTGCTCGGTCGCGTGGTGCAGGATGTAGCTGGTCTCGGCCATTTCCACCATGAAGGTGGACTGCCCGCGCGCCAGATCGTCGCCGGCGCCGATGCGGGTCAGGATGCGGTCGATCGGGCCGATCACCGCCCGGCTGGCGGGCACGAAGCTGCCGATGTGGGCGAGCAGCACGATCAGCGCGTTCTGCCGCATGTACGTGGACTTGCCGCCCATGTTCGGGCCGGTGATCACCAGCATGCGGCGGTCCGGGTGCAGGTCCAGGTCGTTGGGTTCGAACGGCTGGTCGCGCACCGCTTCCACCACCGGGTGGCGGCCGCGTTCGATCTTCAGGCAGGGCGCGGTTTCCAGCTCTGGCCGCGACCAGTCCAGCGCCTGCGCGCGTTCGGCGAAACCGGCCAGCACATCCAGTTCGCTCAGCGCGCCGGCGCACTGCTTCAGCGGCTCCAGGCAGTCGCCCAGCGTGTCCAGCAGCTGCTCGTAAAGCTGCTTCTCGCGCGACAGCGAGCGGTCGCGCGCGGACAGCACTTTGTCTTCGAAACTCTTCAGTTCTTCGGTGATGTAGCGTTCGGCATTGGTCAGCGTCTGGCGGCGGGTGTAGTGCACCGGCGCGCGATCGGACTGGCCCTTGCTGATTTCGATGTAATAGCCGTGGACGCGGTTGTAGCCGACCTTCAGCGTGGCGATGCCGCTGCTTTCGCGTTCGCGCTGTTCCAGGTCGATCAGGAACTGGTCGGCATGCGTGGACAGCCGGCGCAGTTCATCCAGTTCTTCATCGAAGCCATCCGCCAGCACGCCACCGTCGCTGAGTTTGAGCGGTGGCATGTCGGCGATGGCGCTGGCCAGCAGGCGCGCGCAGTCGTCGTGCTCGCCGAGCAGCTGATGCAACGCCTGCAGGCGCGGCGAATCCAGCGGGGCGAGCACCTCGCGCACCGCCGGCAGCAGGCCCAGGCCATCGCGCAGTGTGGAGAAATCGCGGGGGCGCGCCGAACGCAGCGCCACGCGGGTCAGGATGCGTTCCAGGTCGCCCAGGCGCCGGAACTGTTCACGGATATCCGCATCCGCGCCGCGGTCGATCAGTGTTTCCACGGCATGGTGGCGCTGTACGAGTACCTCGCGCAGGCGCAGCGGCCGGTGCAGCCAGCGCCGCAGCAGGCGTCCGCCCATCGGGGTGACGGTGCTGTCCAGCACGCCGAGCAGCGTGTTGCGGGTATCTCCATCGACGCGGGTATCCAGCTCCAGGTGGCGGCGCGTGGCGGCATTCATCGCGATCGCTTCGCCCGCGTTTTCCATCGCGATGGATGTCAGGTGCGGCAGGCGCTGCTTCTGGGTTTCTTCGACGTAGCCCAGCAGCGCACCGGCGGCACCGGTGGCACGTGGTTTGTCATCGATGCCGAATCCACTGAGGTCATGCAGCTTGAAGAACGCGAGCAGCTGGCGGCGGCCACTGTCGGCGTCGAACAGCCACGGCGCACGCAGGCGCACGCCCTTGCGCTGGCGCAGGAATTCCGGCCAGTTCTCTTCGTCGGGGACCAGCAGTTCGGCCGGTTCCAACCGGGCGAGCTCGGCTTCCAGCGCGTCATCGGTGTCCACTTCATTGACCAGGAAGCGCCCGCCGGCCAGGTCGGCCCACGCCAGCCCGTAGCCGGACCTGCTGCGCGAAAGCGCCATCAGCAGGGTGTCGCGGCGCTCGTCCAGCAAGGCTTCGTCGGTGACGGTGCCGGGGGTGACGATGCGCACCACCTTGCGTTCCACCAGGCCCTTGGCCAAGGCGGGGTCGCCGATCTGTTCGCAGATCGCCACCGATTCGCCCAGAGCCACCAGCCGGGCCAGGTAGCCTTCGTAGGCATGCACCGGCACGCCGGCCATCGGGATCGGGGCACCGCCGGAGCTGCCGCGCTGGGTCAGGGTGATGTCCAGCAGCCGCGCGGCCTTGCGTGCGTCGTCGTAGAACAGCTCGTAGAAATCGCCCATGCGGAAGAACAGCAGCAGGTCCGGGAACTCGGACTTGGCGGCGAAGAACTGCTTCATGAGCGGGGTGTGTTCGGGCTGTTTCTCGGTCACGCGGGGTCCATCTTGAGGCGGGTGCGGGCACGGGGCGGCCGCGGATGGACCATTGTAGGGGAGGCAGCCAAAGTCCGGGATGCCGCTACCCGGCGCCGTTGTCGGCGACCTTCCCGGAGCGTATAAGTTTGCCCGTCCCCAATGCTCGAGCGCGAAGCACAGATGCACCTTGGTTACCTGTTGGCTTTGCTGACACTGCCCCTGCTGGCCACCGTTTTCCGCGTCGCGGACTTTGCCAGATCGGATGGGGAGGTGCGTATTGCCATCTGGGATTGCGCATGGGACCAGCTGCGCGCCATGGCTGTGTTCGGCATTCTTGGCCCGCCCCTCGGCCTGCTGCCCTTCGCGCTGGGTGCGCTGGTTATTGACGGCGAGTTCAAGAACATTCTGGTGCTGGTGCCCCTGTCGTTGCTCTCCTACGTGGTGGGCGCTGCCCCTGCGCTGACCAGTGCAGTGACGGTAGGGGCGCTCGCACCGTGGCTGGCAGGGTGGCCCGCGCTGTGGACATGTTTCGCGATCGGGGGCGTTCAGTCACTGATCTGGTTCCTTGCGGCCGACCTTGCCGAGACCCTTTTTCTGGGCGTAGCGTGTGGTGGGGTAGCAGCGATGGCCTGTGCACGCGTGTTCTTCGGCTCGCCCGGCAAAGCGCCGCACTAGCATGCCCGGACAGGCGCCGCAGGCGCTGTGGAACCGAGTGGTCAACTCCAGGCATCGCCGGGCAAGCGGTCGTCAGCCCTCCGCCACGGGCCCGGCGAGCATCGCCGCCCGACGCGCCCGATAGACCTCCGGCGTCTGCGGTTTGATGAACAACGCCATCAGCTCGGGATACTCGCGCTTCACCGCCTGCTCGATGCGGGTGATGCATTCCTCGATCTGCGGCGTTGTGCGGTCGTCTTCGAACTCTGCACTGAGCATCGCAACGACCTGGTTGGGTCCCATCTGCATGGTGCTCAGGCCGTTGGCACGGCGCACGTCCGGATCGGCGCCGGCTACTTCCAGGATGCGCTCGGCCACATGCGGGTGTGCGGCCTCGCCAACGAGAAGGCCCTTGGTTTCGCGGGCCAGCAGGAAGGCGGTGGCAGCCAGCACGGCGGCAATGCACAGCGACGCCACGCCATCCAGCACCGGCATGTCCAGCAGCTGTGCGGCGAGCAGGCCGACCATCGCAAAGACCAGCCCGAGCAGCGCCGCGCTGTCTTCCAGCAGCACGGTGAAAGTGGTGGGGTCCTTGCTGCGCCGGAAGGCTTCGAAGTAGCCCATGTGGCCCTTGGTAGCGCGGAATTCGCGCAGCGCGATCCACCACGAAGTGCCTTCGAACACCATCGAAACACCGAGCACGATGTAACTCACCAGGTGGTTGGTGGCCGGCTCCGGGTGCAGGATGTGCTGCACGCCCTGGTACCCGGATACGATGGCGCCGGCGGCGAACACCAGCAGGGCGACGATGAAACTCCAGAAGTACAGCTCGCGGCCATGGCCGAACGGATGCGTTGCATCGGGTTTGCGTTCGGCGCGGCGCAGGCCGTACAGCAACAGCAGCTCGTTGATGGTGTCCACCAGCGAATGCACGCCTTCGCTGACCATCGCCGAACTGCCGGACAGGCCGGCGGCGATGAACTTGGCGATGGCGATGGCGAGGTTGCCGGCGAGGGCGGCGTAGATGACGAGACGGGAGCCGGACGGTTTGGCCATGGCGGGGGAACCGGTGGGGGACTCCATCATCGGCAAACGGCCGTGCCGGCTGCGTGCAGGGCGCGCTGCGGGCCCTCCCGCGGCACGAGCGGCATGGCATCATCACGGTCTTGTCCTGCCGTGTGATCGTCCATGAGAGTCGCCCTGCTATGCCTTGCCTTGTTGTTTGCACCGCTGCTGCCGGCGCAGGCCGCGCCGCCCCAGCCACAGAACGGGGACCTGCTGTTCGTCACCGCCGCCACCACCGGCCTGAGCGGTGCGATCAACGATGCCACCGGGAAGCCGGGCACGCTGAGCTATGACCACGTCGCACTGATCGCACGCCAATCCGGCGGCGCGGTCGTGCTGCATGCCGATGAAAAGGGATCGCGCGAACAGACTCTGGAAAGCTTCCTCGATGATGCCCGTGCCAAGCACCGCCACGTGGTGCTGTACCGCCTGAAGGGCGAACAGCGTGCGGCCATACCGGCGGCCATCGCCAAGGCGCGCACCCTGCTGGGCAAGCCCTACAACGACACCTACGTGCAGGATGAGAACAGCTATTACTGCTCGGATTTCATCGAACGTGCGTTCCGTGCGCAACAGGTATTCGCCACCCAGCCGATGAACTTCAAGAACCTGCAGACGGGAGAAGTGGCGCCGTACTGGGTGGAGTTCTACCGCAGCCGGGGCATGGACGTGCCCCAGGGGGCGCCTGGCACCAACCCGAACGACATGTCCGCTGCGCCGGTGCTTGAGCGCATCGGGGAGCTGGAATGATGCGCCTGCTGGTATCGAGTCTGTTCGCCGTGCTGCTGGTGGGCGGTGCAAGCGCGGGTGAGCGCGCCCCTGCACAGCGCGGACACGGCCAACCGTACGAAATCATCGGAAGCCAGGTATGGGACGTGCCGGATCCCGCCTCCGGACGCGATTACCAGGTGTTCGTGCAGCTGCCTGCTTCGTATGAGAAGGAGCCTGCGCGCCGCTACCCGGTGCTGTATGTCACCGATGCCGACTATGCCTTCCCGGTACTACGCCAGGTTGGCCGCCGGCTGGGCAGTTCGGTGCAGGAGTTCATCCTGGTCGGGGTGTCCTACGCAGTGGGTGAGGAAGGCATGCCGAGCCGCCGCCGCGACTACACCCCGACCGTCAACGGCGCAGACGGTGCGCCGGCCGATGCGGTGCATGGCGGCGGGGCGGCTCACGCCGCTTACCTGCGCGACCAGGTGCTGCCGTTCGTGGCCAGGCGCTTGCGCACCGATGAGACGCAGCGCCTGTTCCTGGGCCATTCCTACGGCGCACTGCTGGGCACGCAGATCCTGCTGAGCGAGCCATCGCTGTTTGCCGGCTATGTGCTGGGCAGCCCGTCGTACTGGTTCGACCAACACGTGATGGAGCGCATGGAACAGGCGTCCTCGGCAACCCTGAAGGACATACCGGCCAAGGTGTACTTCTACATCGGCGAATACGAGGCGAAGCGGGTCGGCGATCCGCGTTACCTGCAGGACGATGACATGGTGGAGGATGCGCGCCGCATGGAGCGCACGCTGCGCAGCCGCGGCTATCCCTCGCTGGTGATGCGGCTGGATGTGTTGAACGACGAGGACCACCTGAGCATCGCACCACGTGGTTTCACGCTGGGGTTGCGCTATCTGCTGCCGGGCAAGTCCGCACCGTAGTGGCGACCTTGGTCGCCACCTGAGGCATCCGCCGAGCATGGCTCGGCGCTACCACGGCCAGCGCAGAACCGCTGCGCATGGCTCGGCGCCATCATCGGTTATGCGGGCTGCAGGTGGATATGCGGGTGGCTGGCGAAGATGTCCAGCACGATGTCGAAGTAGGTCTGGCCGTGGCCTTGCTGCAGGGCGAGCAGCTGTGCCTGCAGGGAGGCGCTGTTGAAGCGCCCTGGCTGGTCGAGCTTTTGCTGGAGCCAGGCTGTGGTGGCTGCCACGCCGAGCGCGGCGCGGCTGGTTTCCATGTCCTGCCAGACCACCGTCACTGCCTTGTGGCCTCGCAGTGCGCCATAGCCGCCATACAGCAGGTCATCCAGCGCGTCCAGGCTGTTGCCGAGCGCCCAGTCCTCGTCTGCCATGAACACGCGGTTGAGCTCGGCGTAGAGCGAGGGAATATCGAGAATAACGCTGCCGTGCAGCGTGAATTCGATGCTCATGCAAGGCCCCACGAGGGAGCGCGTTGACACTGCCGCCTCAACTTCTGCATTAGATTGCCCGCTTTCCTGGTCCTGGCGTGCGCAGTCTTGTCGACTTCCCCCTACCTGGGCAAGGCCCAACGCGGATTCCCCTTCACTGTCGGGGAGGCGGCCGATCGCGTGCGCTGTCATGACTGGCACGCTGGTCCGCTTGGTCATCCGGATGGCTGGCCACTCGCGCTGCGGCATGCCACCAGCCTGATGCTGGCCAGTCCGGAGAGCATGTACCTGGTGTGGGGCGATGAGTTGGTGTTCCTGTTCAACGATGCCTACAGCCCGATCCTCGGCCCGCGGCTGGAACAGGCGATGGGCGCGCCGCTGCGCACGCTGTGGGCCGATGCGTGGGACGAACTGAGGCGGCCCATTGAACAGGCCCTGGCAGGAAAATCATCGCGCTTTGACAACATGCCGGTGCAGATGAACCGCCATGGAGCCATGGAAGACACTTGGTGGACGTTCTCGTTCTCGCCGATCCTGCTCGAGGACGGCCGTGTCGGTGGGGTGTTCTGCGTGACCCGCGAAGTCACCCAGGCCATCGTGGCGCAGCAGCGGCTGGCCCATGAGAACGAGCGGCTGATCGCCCTGTTCGAGAAATCACCGATGTTCATGGCCTTCCTGAGTGGGCCGGAGCACCGGGTGGAGCTGGCCAATCCGCGATACGCCCAGATGGTCGGGAATCGGCCGGTGATCGGCCAGCGGCTGGCCGACGCGATCCCGGAAGTGATCGACCAGGGCTACCTGCCGCTGCTGGACCAGGTGTACCGCAGTGGGGAGACATACATCGGCACGGAGGTGACCTATGACCCGCTCGCTGCCGATGGCAGCACGGCCGAGCCGCGCAAGCTGGACATCGTCTTCCAGCCGGTCAAGGACGAGGCGGGCCAGTCGATCGGCGTGTTCGTGCAGGGCCTGGATGTCACCTCGCAGGTGGCGTTGCAGCGCAGGCTCAGGCGCAGCGAGGCGCGGTACCGGCAGATCATGGACAGTGCGATGGACTACGCCATCTTCGCCATGGACCTGGAAGGGCGCATCACGCTGTGGAATGAAGGTGCACGGCATACGCTTGGCTGGACCGAAGCGGAGATGCTGGGGCAGACCCCCGAGCGCTTCTACCTGGAGAAGGATCGCCGGGCAGGCCGCTTCCAGCACGGGATGAAGGTGGCGCTGGCCGAAGGCGGGCTGTCCGGCGAGCGCCCCTTGCTGCGGAAGACCGGCGAAACCTTCTGGGCGCAGGGCGCACTGACCCTGCTGCGCGACGAGGAGGGCACTGCGATCGGCTTCGTCATCGTGCTGCGCGACCGCACCCTGGAGCGGGCTGCGGTCGATGACCTTGCTGCCAGCGAGCGGCGGCTTGGCGCGCTGGTCGCTGCCTCTTCGCAGGTACTGTATGCGTTGTCGGCGGACTGGCGCGAGCGCCGGCAGATCCTGCGCCAGGGCGATACCGCGCAATTGTTGCCGCCGGACTGGAACTGGCGGGAAGCCTTCGTACATCCTGATGACCGCGCCATGGTGGATGCCGCCATCGCCGAGGCGGACCGGCAGAAGAAGCCGTTCGAGATCCAGCACCGCACGCCGCTGCGCAACGGCAGCCATCGCTGGGTGCTGATGCGCGTGGTCCCCATGTTGGATGCGGAGGGGGCGGTCAGCGAATGGTTCGGCACGGCCACGGACATCACCGGGAAACGCGAGGCCGAAGAGCGGCTGCAGCAGCTGACGGTCACCCTGGAAGAGCGCGTGCGCGAACGCAGTGCCGAGTTGTTGATGACCGAAGAAAAGCTGCGGCAGAGCCAGAAAATGGAAGCGGTCGGCCAGCTTACCGGCGGCATCGCGCATGATTTCAACAATCTGCTGACGTCGGTGTCGATGGGACTGGAACTGCTGGAAATGCGGGTCGCGCAGGGACGTGTCGACGACCTGGGCCGCTACGTGGAAATGGCGCGTTCCGGTGCCGACCGCGCCGCGGCGCTGACCCAGAGACTGCTGGCGTTCTCGCGGCGGCAGACCCTCGCCCCCACCGGTGTGGTGGTGGAGCAGATGGTGCTCGGGATGATGGAGATCATCACGCGCTCGCTGGGGCCTTCGATCGCCATCAGCACCGCTTTCGACGATGGCGGTGCCGCAGTGCAGGTCGATGGGCCCCAGCTGGAGAATGCGCTGTTGAACCTGTGCATCAATGCACGCGATGCCATGCCTGATGGCGGAACACTGGCCATCAGCAGCCACGCCGTCGAACTGGCCGGTACCGATGCAGCAGCGCTTGAACTTCCGCCTGGCCCCTATGTGCGCTTGTCGGTGCGCGACAGCGGCACGGGCATGGAAGCGGACGTCGTAGCCAAGGTGTTCGAGCCGTTCTTCACCACCAAGCCGATCGGCCAGGGCACCGGCCTCGGGCTTTCGATGATCTACGGATTCACGCGGCAGTCCGGAGGTCAGGTCCAAGTGGATTCCCGTCCCATGCAGGGCACCACGATGCATCTCTACCTGCCGCGGATGGCCGAAGGCACGCAGGCGCCGGCGGACCCAGCGGCGGCGGTGGCCGAGAACGAAGTGCGGCGCGGGCCGATGCGCACCGTGCTGCTGGTGGAAGACGAAACCGCGGTGCGCGTACTGGTCAGTGAGGTGCTGGTGTCGGCAGGCTATCGGGTGATCGAAGCCTCCGAGGGACCGCCTGCCCTGGACGTGTTGCGCTCGGTGGAGCCGATCGATCTTCTGCTGACCGACGTCGGGCTGACCGGACCCTTGAATGGCCGGCAGGTCGCCGACGCCGGCCGGCAATGCCGACCCGGCTTGCCGGTCATGTTCATCACCGGCTACGCGGCCAGCGCGGCGGTCGGCGCCGGGCACATGGAGGCAGGGATGGAAGTACTGGCCAAGCCGTTTTCCGCAGCCGAGCTGGTGCGTCGCGCGGACGCACTGCTGTCGCGCAGCGAAGACGCGCCTCGGTCGCCACGGCCCACCGCTGGCTGAACAGGGCGATCCGCCTGCACAGTCCCTGCACGGGAATTCACCCGGGTTTGCCAACGTCAGGGGAAGACTGTCGGCATACACCCGGACCGTGAAGGAGTCCCCCGATGAAGATGTCCATCCCCCTTTTGTGCGCTGGCGCCCTGATGGCCGCATCCTCGGCGGTGTCCGCGCAGACGTACGGGCCGCGAGATGAGGGCCGCCGCTTCGACGACGGCAGCCGCGTGGTTTGCCGCAACGTGGAAGTGCAGCGCAACAGCAAGGATTCCAACCGCATCGCAGGTACCGCCACCGGCGCGGTGGTGGGCGGCCTGCTCGGCAACCAGATCGGTGGCGGCAATGGCAAGAAGCTGGCCACCGTCGCCGGCGCCGTGGCCGGCGGCGCGGCAGGCCGCAACATCCAGGGCCGTCACCAGCAGAAGACCGGTGATCGCGTGGTCGAGCGTCGCTGCGAGCGCGAGTACAGGTAACACCGCTGACAGGCGCACCGCGACTGTGACAGCAGCAACGGGAGAGCGGCTTCGGCCGCTCTCCTGCGTTAGTGCCACGCCCGACGGACACGCCGGGAGCGTACCCGCCTGCCGGCATCAGCTGCCCAGCACCTCGGCGAATTCGTCCAGCTGCTGCTGGCTTGTCGACCACGCCGTGACAAAGCGCACCGGCACCTCATCGGCGCCCAGTGGCATCGAGGTCGGCAGGCTGTCCGGATACCAGTCATAACACTCCGCGCCCGCAGCCAGCAGGCGTTCGAGCAGGGCCTTGGGCATCACCACGAACACTTCGTTGGCCTGCACCGGCCAGGCCAGGCGGATGCCTGCATGCGCCTGCAGGGAGACGGCGAGCACCTGTGCGGCATGGTTCGCCTGATGGGCGAGGTCCAGCCAATGGTCGTCCTGCAGCCAGGCGGTGAACTGGGCGCCGAACAGGCGTCCCTTGGATACCAGCTGGCCCGCGCGCTTGCGCCGGTAATCGAATCCTTCGGCAAGTTCCGGCTTGAAGAAGACCACCGCCTCTGCCGCCAAGGCGCCGTCCTTGGACGCACCGAAGGACAGCACGTCGATGCCGGCGTGCACGGTCATTTCGGCAGGCGTGCAGCCCAGCGCCGCCACCGCATTGGCCAGGCGCGCCCCATCCATGTGCACGTGCAGGCCATGCTCATGGGCAAGGTCGCACAGCGCCTTCAGTTCGGCGGGCGTGTACACCAGGCCGTTTTCGGTGGCCTGTGCCAGCGACACCGCCGCCGGCTTGATGCTGTGCGGACGCGCATCGGGTAGCCGCTTGAGCGTATCGCGCAGCGCCGCCGGGGTGATCTTGCCGCTGTCGGTGGCGATCGGCAGCAGGCGCGCGCCACCGGTGAAGAACTCCGGTGCAGTGGATTCATCGCTGATCAGGTGCGCCTGTGCATGGCACAGGATGGCATTCCAGGGCTGCGCCACTGCAGACAGGGCAAGGCAGTTGGCGGCGGTGCCGGTGGCCACGAAGAAGGCCTTGACGTCGTGCTCGAACACGCGCGCGATCGCCTGTTCGGCCTGGCGGGTCCACGCGTCATTGCCATACGAGGCGGCGGTGCCCGAGGACGCCGAGATGAGTGC
>Ga0308163_10004453_pt1 | contig 11109 bp, 14 predicted proteins | sample PhyTR1_FD_201037 | JGI IMG/M metagenome (GOLD analysis project Ga0308163, IMG submission 201037) | Phyllosphere microbial communities from UC Gill Tract Community Farm, Albany, California, United States - DLSLT.R1 | ecosystem: Host-associated > Plants > Phyllosphere > Unclassified | place: USA... | reverse complement strand
CAACACCTTCTATACGCCGGACTTCGCGGTAATGCTGTCAGACGGCGCGCTTGAGATGCATGAGGTTAAGGGCTTCTGGCAAGACGATGCTCGGGCGAAAATAAAAATTGCGGCCGATCTTTACCCTATGCGATTTGTAGCAATCAAGGCAAGAGCTAAAAAAGATGGTGGCGGTTGGGCGGTAGAAGAATTTTAGTAGGCACGCTATCGTATTCATCCGGCGCTTCTGGAAATCGCTAATTTGCAAGATGGACGCGGTGTGCGGTGTGCGGCGTGTCAAAACGCGTTAGACAAATTTGCTTCAAAAACAGCTAGTCCGGAGTAAGCGGTGGTCGATTCGCGTGATTTTCTAGCTAATCTGCAACCTTCTTCTCTGCACAATGTTCCCCGGTGGCACTACTATGATCATACGATTCTAACGAATTGTCACTCGCGTCGAGGTAGGCGCGTAGTGCGAAGTGCATATCAAGGAAATATGATGCGAAGATCGCGTGGTACCTGGACAGCTCAGATGATGCATAGACTAGAGGCAGAGGGGATCAATATTTGCCAGTCCGATAGTGGGATGCTTGGCGCTTACTTGCGTAACGAGATTAGCGGAAAAGATCTGCTCGCCCATGTATGCCAGTTCAAAGATCTATCCTCTTACCAGCAGTGGCTGCAACAATGTTTTGGACCGACTGCAACGAGTATTCACTCTTCAGTGTCAATAGAGCTCTTGATGAGAGAGGTCGAATATGGATTTCGACGCAAGTATTGCGGAGCTAACCCTCGAGGTTGAGCGTGGCCCGGTAAAAGGTCATTTCACCTCTTTTCAAACACTAGCAGATTCACCAGATTGTATTGATGTGACGCGCTCTTGCAACTGGTAGGTTTGCTAACGCGTTCGGTAACCAAGAATTGTCAGTGCCAAGCGCCTAGGTCTTTTCACGGCACGAGGCTTGGTAGGAGCTACGCACCCCAATGTAGAGCCACCATATGGAACCTCCGTTAGATCACCGTTCCAAGGCCGACCGAGACAGTCGAGCTCAAGATGATCACAAAATATAGTTTTATCTTGAAGGCAAAACTGCACTTGGGAGATGGCCATGCGACTCAGTTTGTAAAATAGATCATTGCCCATCTCAATGAGCGAGCCAATGCATTCGGGCGATGCTCTCAGCTGGACATGATGCAGACCTGTATCCAAAGTTCGAAAATCAAGATCGACAGAGATGGATCCATCAGCAGTAGAACATGCCCGGATAGTCCCGCGTCCAAGCCTACGATCCATAAAATAAAGTTTGAGTTCTTCCATATAAATAACTACGAAAAAACCAAATTTTATCGTGAGTGATTGCGAAAAAACGCACGGTTGAACGCTAGAAAGTTAGGCGTGGTAACGAAGCGCGCCCGTAAGTACAGGCTCTATGTCTATTTAGGGACAGGAGGAATGATCTGACAGTGCTGGAAGCCGTGCCGTGTTGACTTCATGTTCTCACTGGTTTTCTTATTCAACTTGCTATTTGGAAAAACTCGGGCACAACTCAGTCATTGCGATCAACTGGTAATCTATTCGAATTACATGGAGAAAACATGTTCGCCGAACGATACCTGCAAGCGTTGAGCACTTCCAATCTGCAAGACGACGATCAACACCACCAGACTGAGCCGCTGGTCGCTGCAGCGCTTGCCGATCTTTCGGGCGGTTCGGGTGCGTTGTTTGGCACCATGTTGCTACGAGCCAGCGTTGCTGGCGTGCCTCGGCAGGCAATCGAGAGCAGCGCCCGCGACCTGGGCGTGTTGCTGCGGGTGTGGACGGGCGAGGTAGCGCGCAAGGGCTTCGACCGGAAGTGGATGAACATCAGGGCTGAGTGGGACATAAAGGCCGCGTATGCCATGTACGCCAAGATCGCGCGCGTCAGCCTGGCGCACTGGTTGGGCGGCGAGTGCTCAGCCTGCAACGGGACGAAGGTCGTGGACAGCCGAGTCTGCGTCCACTGCGCCGGCACTGGCCGGGAGCCGATACAAGGTGGTGCGCTGGAGGTCGAGCGCATCAAAGACATGGTGTCGGAACTGCAGGGGTTATACCAAGCGCACAGCACACGCGCCGCGTCGAAAATGCGAAGGGCAGCCTAGCCAAGCAACAGAACACGCTTGAAGTTTTGCTACTATGCGGAATGATTAAAATACTCCTAGTCGATGACGCAACGGTCGACGTCATGTTGACAACCATTGCACTGGAAGATTGCTGCATTCCATATAAGCTGAGCGTAGCGCGCGACGGTGAGGAGGCCTATGAAATCTTGACGAACCAGCCAGTGGACTTGCTTTTGCTCGACATTAAGATGCCTAAGGTTAACGGGTTTGATCTCTTGAGGCGTTTGCGTGACACTAGCCGGGCAGCACCCACGACGATCGTGCTTTCTGGTTCAGGCTTGCAGACTGATCGCGCTCAAGCGCGTGATCTTGGCGCTGTTCAGTTCATCCAAAAGGCCGTTGATTTCTCAGCCTTCAAAATGGAACTTAGAGAAGCCGTAGTGAAGCACGGCGTTTGCTAGGCTGCTAAATAACTTTGCTGTTGCGCAGTTGAAAAAGGCAGCGTAAACTACAACCTTTACATATCCCTCGATCCACGTAATGCGCGCTTCGGCGCCAACGTCACCCGAGGCAGTCGAGTACTTAGCCCGCGATACAGCCGGCGCTCGTCTAGTAAAAAGGCCCACTAACTCGGTGGGCCTTTTCCATTTTCGGCGTACCTAACAGATAGCTATGAGGCTGGCCGTCGCACGCGCGCAAGGCCCGCAGATTAATGCAAACGCAGCTGTATGGACGAACGTTAATCGTCTATGATGCAAGCCGCGGGTGAGAGCCCCGCCGTCTGTTCCCCTTTCCAGTCCTGTACCAACAGGATCTTCGCCGCCCCTCGCATCTATGCATCGGGCGGCTTTTTTTTTGCCGAGGTAACGCATGAAGCACAGCACCGTCATCAAGTCGTCGTCCCTGCCGACGCGTTCTCCGCTCGTCTTCGCCATCCTGTTCTGGCTGCTGCTTGATCGACTGGGTGCGCCCGGCTGGGCATACGGCGTGCTCTGGACCCTTGTGGCGCTACTTGCGCTGTTCTGGATCATTTCGTTCTGGACCGAATCTAAACGTGACGTGCCCGGCTTCGGGGAGAAGCAGCGTGACAGTTGAGCAGGAGCTAGGCTGGCTGCGTCGCCGGGCGCTCAAGCTGCGTGAGCAAGAAGCTTTCGACCAAATCCGAGGCAATGTATGAACAACATCGCACGCATTTACCGCGCCGAGATGCTGCGCGCCGTGCTTGGGCCTGGCACGCATTCAGCCAAGGCCGTTGACCTTCATCGTCTGAACCAGCTCGCTGAGCACATGGCGGCGAGCGAAGAAGCTCAGACCATCCTGCGCGCCAAAGGCCATGGCGGTCCGGGCACGAGCATTGTCGAGACGGCTCGCCAAGTCCCTGCCAATGTGAAGCAGGTTATCCGCACGCTGTTCTCGGCGCCAGCGGCACCGCGTGAGCACGGCATAGAGCAAGCACACGAGCCATGGACGGCCATCTGATGGCAACCGTATCCCTTGCACTGCGCACCCATGTTGCATGGTGGGTTCGTCCTGCGCTTGCTGTCGCGTTCCTGTGCGCCTCGCTCTGCCCAACTCGCGCCGATCAGATGATCGACGCAATCGTTGATCGCGGAATCAAGATCGAGCTGACGTGAAGCTGCAGCAGCTACGAACGCAACCGCGGCCAGCGGCAAGCAAAGTCACCATGCTACCGACGCAGCGACCCGAAACAGTGGAGCGCAAGCGCGGTTCAGCTGGTGTGCGCGACCGTGATCGCATCCGCGCACGTGACTGCGGCTTGTGCCAGGAGTGCAAGCGCAAAGGTCGCACCACCATCGGTGGTCCGGTCGACCATACCATCCCGCTATGGAAGGGTGGTAGCGACGACGACACCAACAAGGAAGTGCTGTGCGTTCCATGCCACGACGCCAAGACGGCGCGTGAGGCTGCGGAGCGGTCGCGCGGCTGACGATGGTCGGCAAGGGGAGGGGGTGTTGTAAGTCTACAACGCCCCTGACCCGGACACCGACTAGCAACTCACGCGCAGAAAAAAATCCCCCTGGAGGAAATTGTTAATGGCTTTAACAGGCAAAAAGCGAGCCTTCGCCGATGCCGTTTTGGCCGGGTTCTCGAATAAGGAAGCGGCAATTCGTGCAGGCTTTAGTGAGAAAACGGCATCAGCAGCCGGGTCCAGAAATGTTAAAGACCCGGATGTTAAAGCCTACATTGATCAGCGGCGTGGCACTGGCACCACTGGCGGCGCAAACGCCCCCACGCCACCACCGCAGGCTGACGACGTGGTCGACATCCCATCGACCACGGACCCGATGGAATTCCTCACCAATCTGATGAACGAGCCGGCCGCTGATATCCGCATCCGCGCTGATGTCGCCAAAGCACTGATGCCGTTCAAGCACCAGAAGCTGGGTGAAGGCGGGAAAAAAGATCAGAAAAACGAAGACGCCAAGAAGGTGGCCAGCCGCTTCGCGGCGGCGGCCCCGCCTCAGCTCAAGGCAGTGAAGTAAGGACGACAATATGGAATGGTCTACCGCCTGTCCGGATTGGGAAGACAGGATAAAGGCCAAGCTGTCGATCATTCCTCCGCCGATCTTCCCTCAACAGGCTGAGCAGGCGCTGGCCATCTTCAAAGAATTGAAGGTGACTGACTTGCCCGGCAAGCCGACATTCGGCGAGTGCAGTGAGCAATGGGTGTTTGACTTCGTCGCTGCGATCTTCGGCGGCTACGACGCCGAAACTGGCAAGCAGATGATCCGCGAGTACTACCTGCTGATCAGTAAGAAGAACACGAAATCGACGATCGCCGCCGGCATCATGCTGACTGCAGTGATCCTGTGCTGGCGCGACGAAGAAGAGCACCTCATTCTGGCGCCGACTAAGGAAGTGGCCGACAACAGCTTCAAGCCGGCCGCTGCGATGGTGCGCGCTGACGAGGAGCTGTTGGCGCTGTTTCACGTCCAGGACCATGTTCGGACAATCACGCATCGCGTATCACGCGCTTCTTTGAAGGTCGTCGCGGCTGACACCGACACTGTGTCCGGCAAAAAGTCTGGAAAGGTGCTGGTTGACGAGCACTGGCTATTCGGCAAGCGGGGCAACGCCGAGGCGATGTTTATGGAAGCGCTAGGTGGCCAGGTTTCGCGCGATGAGGGGTGGGTCATCTACCTAACCACCCAGAGCGACGAGCCGCCGGCAGGCGTCTACAAGGACAAGCTGAACTATTTCCGTGATGTACGAGACGGAAAGATCCATGATCAGAAATCGCTCGGCGTGCTCTATGAGTACCCGGCAGCCATGGTAAAGGCCAAGGCCTACCTCGATTCCTCGACCTACTACATCACCAACCCGAACATCGGTCGATCTGTCAGCGCCGAATGGCTTGAAGACCAGCTGCGAAAAATGCAGCACCGGACGGACGGGAAGTTCCAGCAGTTCCTCGCCAAGCACCTGAACGTCGAAATCGGGTTGAATCTGCGCTCTGACCGCTGGGCAGGCGCGGATTTCTGGGAGCAGCAAGCAAAGGTGCCCGGTTTGACGCTTGAGCAGCTGCTCGAGCGGTGTGAAGTGGCCACCGTTGGTATCGACGGCGGCGGTCTGGACGACTTATTGGGCCTGGCTGTTGTTGGGCGCGAGCGCGCAACCAGAAAGTGGCTAGTTTGGACGCGCGCCTGGGCACATCCAATCGCACTAGACCGGCGCAAGAGCGAAGAGAGCCGGTACGAAGATTTCAAGGAGCAGGGGGATCTGATCATTATCGAGCAGTTGCCCGGTGACGTCGCCGCCGTGGCCGCTGTCGTCAAGCAGATCAACGAGTCCGGTTTGCTGGCGTCGGTCGGCCTGGATCCGGAGAAGACGCACAAAGTGATGTTCCAGGCCCTGATCGATGCTGGCGTTGACGAGGCCATGTGCTTCGGCGTCCCTCAAGGCTGGAAACTCGTTGGCCCTATCAGCGTCACAGAGCGAAAGCTGGCAGAAGGTGTGTTGGTACACGGCGGCCAGCCTCTGATGAACTGGTGCGTAGGCAATGCGAAGGTCGAGCCCCGGGGAAACGCGCTCATTATCACCAAACAGGCATCGGGCATCGCGAAGATTGACCCGCTGATGGCACTTTTCAACGCCGTTTCACTTATGGCTCTGGACCCAGTACCAAACCAGGCCACATCAATTTACGACGAGGGCCTCTGCATATGAGCTTCATCGACTGGGCGACCCTCGTCGCCGGCATCATCGGCTTGCTTTCGATTACCGTCGGCGCCGGGATGATCTTCCTCCCAGCAGGCTTTATCGTCGCTGGCGCTGGCCTGCTGTTCTGGTCGTACACCGTTGCCCGCGCCATGGCGCGCGGTGGCATCAAGGAATAACGGATGTTCGCCAAACAGTTTTTTAGCCCACAGGTTAGCGCCGGCGGCGGCAGCTGGCTTTCCGGCCTGGGTGGGGCACGCTCCGATGCGGGACCACTGGTGACTGTCGAGTCTGCCCTCACGCTGACTTCACTGCAGGCGTGTGTGACTTTGATCGCCGAAAGCATTGCGCAACTACCGCTCGAGCTGTTCCGCCGCACCAAGGACGGTGGTCGCGAGCCGGCCAAGGACCACCCGCTTTACCGGATCCTGGCGTATGCCCCGAACGAGTGGCAGACGCCGTTTGAATATCGCGAGAACAGCCAGCTGAAGGCCGGTACCCGGGGCAACTCGATCAGCCTGATCGGCCGCGACGGCGATGGCACGGTCACCGGACTGTACCCGGTCGATACGGAAAGCGTGCAGGTGCTCAAGGGGCCTGACTTGCTGCCGTATTACCGCATCGATGGCCAAGAGCCGATCCCGCAGCGGATGGTGCATCACGTCCGGTGGTGGAGCCTGAACAATTACGTCGGCATGTCGCCGATCATGCTGCACGCGAACGCTATCGGCCATGCTCAGGCTATCCAGCAGTACGCCGGCAAGTCGTTCCTGAACGGCACCGCGCTGTCGGGTGTGATCGAGCGGCCCCGAGAATCGTCGCCGATCAAGGACCAGAGCGTCATCGATCGAATTACCGATCGCTGGCAGCAAATGTACGGTGGCAGCACCAACGCCAAGCGCGTGGCGATGCTGCAGGAGGGGATGACGTTCAAGCCCCTGTCTATGACCAACGTCGATGCAGAACTGATCCCGGCCCTGAAGCTGACTTCGCTCGACATTGCTCGCATCTACAAGGTGCCGCCGCACATGATCGGCGAGCTGGACAAGGCTACGTTCTCGAACATCGAGCACCAGGCGATTCAATTCGTGATCTACACGCTGCTGCCGTGGATCAAGCGGCACGAACAGGCGATGATGCGCGACCTGTTGCTCCCTAGCGAGCGTGATGAGTACTACATCGAATTCAACGTCTCTGGCCTGCTGCGCGGCGATCAGGGATCGCGCTATGCCGCATACGCGGTCGCCCGCCAGTGGGGTTGGCTATCCGTGAACGATATCCGCCGCTTGGAAAACCTGCCCCCTATCGTGGGTGGCAACACCTACCTGCAGCCGCTCAACATGGTCGACGCGGCTAAGCCGTTGCCGGTCACGCCCGTGAAGGCGAGCGCCGAGCAAGTCGCCGAAATTGAAGGAATCCTTGCATGAAGAACCGTTTCCGCATCGCCGGCATGATTTTCAATCAGCCGCTCATGGTCACCGAGGCCATGCTCGACCAGGCTGCTGCCTGGGCGAACCAGCAGATGAGCCTGAACATCGTCAACCTGAGCGTCAACGGCGCGCAGCCGCAGATGATGGAGGACGACGACGGCCCATACGAAACGGCGGCAATGCGCGCTGAGTCGGCGCGCCGCCAGTCCATTGCTGAAACCGGCGTGGCGATCATTCCGGTCCACGGCGTCCTCGTCAGCCGCAGCATGCAGATGAACCCCTGCGAAACGATGACCAGCTATGAGCAGGTCCGCACGCAAGTGAGCGCCGCATTGGCCGATCCATCGGTCGAGCAAATCGCATTCGATATTGACAGCCCCGGTGGCAGTACCACCGGCTGTTACGAGCTGGCCGACTTCCTCTTCGAAGCGCGTGCCGTCAAGCCGATGACTGCGATCGTGCACTACAACGGCTTCTCGGCGGCGTATCTCATCGCTGCGGCCGTCGGCAACATTTCGATGTCCCGCACGTCTGGCGTCGGTTCGGTCGGCGTGATTGCCAAGCACTTGGACATCTCTGCCCGAAACGAGCAGATGGGCGTCAAGGTGACGACTGTCGCCGCCGGAGCGCACAAGAATGACCTGAGTCCGCACGAGCCCATCACCGAGCAGTCGATGAAATTCCTGGTCGACATGGTGCAGGGCTATTACACCCAGTTCGTGGATGCCGTCGCCAAGTACCGCGGCATCGGCGCCGATGCGGTACGGGCCACCGAGGCCGGCGTGTTTTTCGGACAAAAGGGTGTGGATATCGGCTTTGCCGATCGCATTGAGACTCCTCAGGCGGCAATTGATCGCGTTGCGATGCAGGCGCGCGAGTCGCGCGCTGCGCGCAGTACCAAACCTTCCATCGGAGCCCGCGCGCAAGCGATGGCCATCCAATCCCAAATTTGACCGCGTTCGCGGGACAAGCAACCAAGCCGCCCTCGAGGCGGCTTTTTCAATTCTAGGAGAGGCAATATGCCAACCATTAACGAACTCCGCAGCGAACGCGCCAAGGTCAACGCCAGCGTGCAAGCCCTGGCCCTGATCGAAGCCGGCGGCGGTCAACTGACCGCCGAGCAGCTGGTCGAGTTCACCGGTCTGCAAACCAAATTCGGCGAGCTGACCGCGCAAATCACCCGCATGGAAGCATCCGAGAGCATGGCCGCTGCGGCCGCCGTGCCTGTCGATCGTGCCCTGTCGGCGATCCACCAACCCGCAGCACCTCCTGCGGCCGCTGCAAGCATGCCGGCGACGCCGCGCATGCCAAGTGTGCCCGGTACCGGCATGTCGCGCATGGTGCGCGCACTGGTTGTCGCTCAAGGCAACCAGCAGGTGGCCGCCAAGTTCGCGATGGACAATCACTTCGGTGAAGACGTCGCGATGGCACTGAATACCCTGACGCCTGGCGCCGGCGGTGTCCTCGTCCCGCAAAACATGGCCCGCGAGGTGATCGAACTGTGGCGTCCTCAGTCGGTTGTCCGCCGCCTCGGCGCGCGCACGCTGCCGCTCACGAACGGCAACATCACCCTGCCACGCCTGAAGGGTGGTGCAGTCGTTGGCTACACCGGCAGCGATTCGGATATCGGTGTGACTGGCCAGACCTTCGACAACCTGAAGCTGTCGGCGAAGAAGCTGACCGGACTGGTCCCGATTTCGAACGACCTGCTGGCCTATGCCGGCACCAGCCCGAACGTCGACAAGCTTGTGGTGGACGACCTGACCGCCGCCATGAGCTCGCGCGAAGACAAGGCGTTCATCCGCGACGATGGCACCCTGGAAACCCCGAAAGGCCTGCTGGCATGGGCGCTGGCTGGCTTCAAGTTCGCGGCGTCCGCGGGTGACACGCTGCAGAAGATCGAAACCGATCTGAACAAGTTGATCCTGGCCCTGGAAAACGTGAACGCCAACATGGGCGCTCCCGGCTGGATCATGTCGCCGCGTTCGTTCCGCTTCCTGGAAGGTCTGCGCGACGGCAACGGCAACAAGGTCTATCCCGAAATGAAGGACGGGAACCTGAAGGGCTACCCAGTCGGCAAGACGACCCAGATCCCGAACAACCTGGGCGCCAGCTCGAACCAGTCGGAAATCTACTTCGTGGACTTCAATGACTGCTTCATCGGCGAAGACGAAACGCTTCTGATCGATTACTCGAAGGAAGCGACGTACAAGGACGAAGGCGGCAATCTCGTGAGCGCCTTCCAGCGTGACCAAACGCTGGTGCGCGTCATCGCGAAGCACGACTTCGGCCCACGCCACGTCGAATCGATCGCGATTCTGACCGCGGTTACCTGGGGCGCCTAAAGCGACCTGACTGCCGGCCTGCTGCCGCAGGTCGGCCAACCCTTCATCAAGGAACTCCATCGTGGAAACTGTCGAATTCATCAAGCCCTGGAAAATTTACAGTCCAGGCGACGTCGCCGGCTTCGAGGCCGATCAGGCCAAGATCCTGACCGACGGCAAAGTGGCAAAGCCGTACGAGGCAGACGCAAAAGCTGCAAAACCAGCGAAGTAATCTTCCGCATGCCCGGCGCCAGGTCGGCGCGCACCGCGCGCGCCAGCCTGGTACAGCGTTAAGAGAAAGCTACCGTAATGGCCCACCTTCACATGGTAACGACCGTCTCGACCATCCGTGCGTACGACGAGCCGGGGGGGTACGAGGCACGCCGGCCGTACGGCGGCATCATCACGGTCGACCACCTGACAAGCAGCACCGTGTACATGCACGGCGCCGTCGGCAAGATCGACCGCGCCACGCATGCGGACGCACTCAACATGCTTCGCGAGCGCGGCATCACCACGGTGATGTACGAGCGGCGCGGGCAAATGAAAACCATCAAGCTGGAAACGAAGACCTGACCGCCGAGCACTTGGCCACGATGCCAGCCACCGAAGTCGACGCCATCCTCGAAACCCTCAGCAAAGCAAAATAAAATATGGCGAATCCTACTATCACAATTCTGCCATCCAAAATGGCAGTCAGCACCGGTTCGCCATATACCGCCAACGACGTCGACGGGGCGGCCACCTACGCTTTCCCGAACGCGCAGGGGCAAATCCATTTCACCGCAGATACTGCGGTCGTGGGGCAGAAATACGACGTCTATATGCTGTGGTCGATGGCCGGCACGCCGGGTCAGCCATCGCCTGCATCGGTTAGATTCTACGGCGCCTATGAGCCGTGGACTGATTCGTCAAAGCCTGTCTATGCGAACAAGGTGATCAACCTGGTTCCGCCGCAAGGGTCTGGCATTGTCGAGCGGTCGCAGCTGCCATTTTCTTTTACTCGCGAAGATGCTGGACGTATTTCGCACTTCAAGATTGGCCGCCAGCAGGACAGCGTCGGCGGCACGATGCGCATCCGCGGGTTCGAGCTTGTA
>Ga0308163_10004452_pt1 | contig 11111 bp, 8 predicted proteins | sample PhyTR1_FD_201037 | JGI IMG/M metagenome (GOLD analysis project Ga0308163, IMG submission 201037) | Phyllosphere microbial communities from UC Gill Tract Community Farm, Albany, California, United States - DLSLT.R1 | ecosystem: Host-associated > Plants > Phyllosphere > Unclassified | place: USA... | reverse complement strand
GCCTTCCAACCCGGCACCGGCCAGCGCCTCTCCTGCCCCGGCCTTCCCCGGCAGCGCCAGTGCGCCCCAGGGCCAGCCCGCGGGCAACCCACCGCCGATTGAGGGCGGTGTGGTCGTCTCGCCGGTGTCGTCCGGTACCGTGGGCCAACCCGTACCCACGGCCGATGGCGGCATGGTCTGGCGCCGCGCCACCCCGTCTGGCACGGCGGCCCCGCAGTCCGGCAATGCAGGTATTGCGGCCAGCGAGGTCAATTGATCCCGCTGCCCATTTTTTAAGCACTCATCAGGAGGATGTTCATGGTCTTCAACCACCGCCGCCAGCCCCGCTGGCTATGGATGCGCGCCGCTTGCCTGGGCGCTGCCATATTGGTATCGACAGCCGCGAAGGCCGTGGACAACCCCGATGCCCCCGACCGCCTGGCCGCGTTTGAGCAGCGCATCCAGCCGCTGGAGGCGGCCATCGGCAACCAGAACACGACGGCAGACATGCTGCGCGCCAGCAGCGCCTATGCCAAGCAGCTCGATGTGGAGCTGAACCAGACCTACCGTGCGCTGATGGCCAAGGTGGGCGCCACCGGCGCGCAAAAGCTGCGCGCCGCGCAGCGCAACTGGCTGAGCTTTATGACCAGCGAGGCCGCCTTTATCGACGGCACCTGGAACGCCCAGGACTTTGGCAGCTCCTCAGCGTTGTCGCGCAGCGAGTACCGCAACAGCCTGACCAAGGCGCGCATCGTCCAGCTGCTGGGCTATCTGCGCGCCTATCCTGAATAATGGATGTGTGCGGTCACTCTTCAATGACTTCATGCACGCCGGAGCTGCCACGCTTCCAGTAGGCCGCTGCCTTGGTCCATTTGGGGTGGGCGCCATGCTCGGCAATCAGCGCTGCACGCAGCGCCTTGGCGGCCGTCGATTCCAGCGCTACCCAGTTGTAGTAATCGCCAGCGGGCGCATCGATCTGGCGCAAAGCCGCTAGCAGCCGCTGCGCATCGCCAGCTGGCTGGCCCTGGCGGTGCACCCAATGCACCTGCAGATCGGCAGCACTGTCCAGCGCTTGCTCGTCGGCCGCGTCATTCACTTCCACCACCACCACCGCCTGGGTGCCAGCAGGCAGCTCGCGCAGGCGGCGCGTGATCGCTGGCAGCGCCGCATCATCACCAATCAACAGGTGTCCATCAAACGCCGTGGGCACGATAAAAGAGCCACGCGGCCCCGCAATACCCAGCACATGGCCAGTGGCCGCTTGCAGCGCCCAGGCTGTTGCCGGGCCGGCCTCATGCACCGCAAAGTCAATCGCCAAGGTCTGCGCCTGCGCATCGTAAGAGTGGGGCGTGTAGTCCCGCATCGCCTCGCGCATCGCGGGCGGCAGGCCTTCGCTGCCGGGTGGCGGCAGCTGCAGCTCGCCATTGGCATCCGGAAACAGCAGCTTCACATGGTCATCAAAGCCCAGGCTGCTGAAACCCGCCAGGTCGGCACCCTGCAAACGGATGCGCAGCATATGCGGCGTCAGCTGCTCCACCGATGCAACGGTGGTGCGGCGCAGCTTGATCTCATGGCGCGCCCGCTCAGGCGCACGCGCAGCCAACAGCTCGGGGGAAGGGGAAGTGGGAAGGCTCAGTTGCAAGGGCATGGTGTGTTCATTCCGTGTGTAAGATATATCTTTTATCTTAAATGAGAACCATTCCTGCTGCTAGGGCGGGGTGGCAATCCCTGGTTGGGGTGTGGCTTTGGCGGGGGTGGGGTTGTCAAATGAAGGAGGGTGTGCGCAATGCTGGCTGTCTTTCATCCTTGATTGATGAAGAGGTCTCTCACCGCTGCTGCACGGCGCGGAACAGCGTGTCCTGATGGCAGCGCCTCTTACGTTCTCGGCTTGGTCTGTGTTGCATTCCACTGACTCGTCAGCGCAGCGTAAGCATTGCTGAATCAAATGCAAAAAGTTATTGATATTAATTTTTTGATAGTTTTGTTCTTGTGTGTTTTGTTCGGTTGGCGCTACTTCCATGATTGCGCCGAACCACTGCAAAGCCAAAAACAGGGGCAAGAGGGATCTACATATGCCTAGCGCAAAGCACTGCGGCCTAAGAACGCTACAAACACCAAGGTCGTCCATCACCTGGGCTACCAGCCCATCCATGCGAGGGAGTCTGTTTGCCTACCTGCTGTCGAGCGCATTTTGGGCCTCCGCTCAAGGCATCTCAGGCATCGGCGCTTTCGCACCCAATACCGAGATGGGCTTCACCCCAGTCGCCAAAGCCGGCGAGCCCCGCATCAACTGGATCAATGGCGAGTACCAGGAGAGCAACACCGACCTGAGCGTCAAGGTGCTGGGAGGCAGCCTCGATATTGCCCGCTCCTGGAGCCAGGGGCGCTGGTGGCTCAACCCCGCCTGGGCGCCGCTCAGCTTTGAGCTCGATCCGCTGGGCAGCGACGCCAAAGTCATCGAGCGGGTAGGGGTGCTCTACGAGCGCAGCGGCCAAAGCGATCTGTACATGGCCAAGAGCAAAGGCAACGCCCCTGTCTATATCAAAAGGCTCAAGGATGCAGCTGGCCAGCACACCGGCTGGCAGTGGTACGACCGCTTTGGCAACACCATCCACTACAGCGCAGACGGCGTCATCCAAAGCTATGCCAACGCCAGCGGCGTCAAAGTCAGCTTCGCCTACGACAGCGCCACCAGCGCCCGCATCCTGGACCACGGGGGCAAAACCATCTACACCGTCACCATGGCAGGGGGCCTGATCACAAGAATAGAAGACCTGGCTGGGCGCAGCGTCAGCTACCAATGGGCAGGCCAGCGCCTGGCCCAGGTCACCGACGTCATGGGCCACGCCTGGAAATACGAGTACGACGCCAACGGCCAGATCACCAGCCGCACCGACCCGCTGGGCCTCAAGATCAGCGCCCAGTACATCCAAAGCATCCCCGCGCCCGAGCCCATGCTGAGCCTGGGCAAGAAGGGCGTCACTATCGACCCCACCGGCACCAGCGGCACCACGCAAAAACTGGCCAACCTCTGGGGCGGCGGGCGCGTGGGGCAGTTTGATGGGCAAAGCGGCTGCGCATCCACGGGCGCCAACAACTACCTGCGCGAGCGCCGGGTGTTTGAAGTCACCTACACCGACTGCCGGGGCAACGCCACCGTCACCCAGTACGACCTGCAAGGCAATGAGCTCAGTCGCACCTTCAACGGCAAAAAGACCGCCTCTAACCAATGGGATGGCGCTTACAGCCAGAAATACACCAATGCCCGGGGCTACAGCACCACCACGACCTACGACAGCAACTACCAACCGCTGCAAATCACCCATCCCGATGGCAGCGTGGAGAAGTACACGTATGAGCCCGTGTTTGGACGGCAGAGCAGCTACACCAACCAGTTGGGGGTTGTGAGTACCTGGCGCTATGACAGCAAAGGCAATGTCATCGAATGGGTGGAGGCCAAAGGCCTACCTGAGCAGCGCACCACCCTCTACACCTACGACCCATACAGCCAGCTCACCAGCAGTACCAAGGGCGCGGGGGATGCCACCCAGGCGGATGCGATTACCCAGAGCTGGCAGTACGACAGCGCGGGCAACGTCACCGCCCAAACCGATGGCGAGGGGCACACGAGAAAGATGGCGTATGACTTGCGCGGGGCGCCCATCAGCAAGACCGATGCACTGAAGCGCTCGACCAGCCTGGAGGTGGATGCCGCTGGCAATGTGACCAAGGCCACCAATCCATTGGGCCACGCCACCCAAATCCGCTATGACGCGAGAGGCAGGCGAACCCATGTCATCAGCCCCATGGGCAACACCCAGGTCACCCGCTATGACCAGCGGGGCCGGGTGATTGAAATCCTGGCACCAGGCGAGACCGAAGGCGCGGGCCGCAGAACCGCCTATGACAGCAATGGCTGGCCTATCCAGTCGATCAGCCCAAGCGGCCTGGTCACAGAAACCACCTATGACGAGAGAGGCCGCATTCAGGCCACCAAGGACCCTGCAGGCAACACCACCAGCTACGAATACGGGGCAGATGATACCGAGCAGGCAGGGCTGCTGATAGCCACCCAGTACCCCACCTACAAAGAGACCTACCGGTATGACCAACAGGGTAGGCTAACGGCGACCACCCAGCACCTGGGTGGCGGAGAGAGTCGCACACAAAGCCAAACCTATGATGTGCTGGGCCAGCGTGTAGCGAGCACCGATCCTGCAGGCAAGACCACGCTGGTTGAGTACGATGCACTGGGCAGAAAGATCAAGGGCACGGACCCCGCAGGGCAAGCCACTAAACAAAGCTGGGATGCCTTTGACCAGCTGACCAGCCTCAGGGATGCCAATGGCAACACCCACCGGTTCGAGTACGACAAATCAGGACAGCAGACCAAGGAAACCCGCCCCTTGGGCGGAGCCATTGCCTACCGCTACGACGCAGCCCACCAACTGGTCTTACGAACCGATGCAGGAGGCAATACCCGCAGCTACAGCTACGACGCAGCCAGCCGAATGACACAAGCACAACACCAGCTAGGCGGCACCACGCTCGATGAGAAAACCAGCTACCGGTACGACAACGATGGGCGCCTTGCTGCCTACGACCAGCAAGATGGCAACGGCCAACTTATCAGCAGCGCCAGCTACAGCCACGATGCCCAAGGGCGCACGGCACAAAACCAAACGACGTATGGCAGGGTAGAGGGATCAGGGAGCTTCAGCTTCACCACAGGCCAAAGCTTTAACAGCGACGGCCAACTGGCAAGCCACACCTACCCCGACGGCAGCACGCAAACCTATAGCTACACGAAGGGGCAACTCGCCCACATCACGCTACCCAACAGCAGCGAGATCCGCTACCAAAACTACCAGTGGAACGTTCCCACGGTCATCCAAACCCCAGGAGCAACCAAATCCTCGGTACTAGATGCACTGCAACGCCCCACCAGCATCCAGGTCAAGAACGGCAGCAACCAGGTTCTCGCCAGCAAAGCCTACCAATATGACAAGGCTGGCAATATCACCCAGATCGACAGCGACCTGGGCACCACCCAATATGGCTATGACAGCTTAGACCGCCTCACCCAGGCGACGCCAGACCAAAGCCTGCAGGGCCTGGGCCTGCCCAGCGAACAATATGGCTATGACGCCGTAGGCAACCGCACCAGCAGCGCGCACCAGCCGGGCGCCTGGAGCTACAACGCCGACAACCAAATGGTCCGTTACCCCAGCAAAACACCGTTTAGCCCAAGCCCTGCGGTAGACACCCAGGTGAGCTACACCCCGCAGGGCCATACCCAGCAGGAAACAAGCGGCGAGGACAGCAAAACCTACCGCTACAACGCCGCTGAGCGGCTGACCGCCTACGAGAGCACTGACGGCACGCAAGCGCAGTACCGCTACGACCCGTTCGGCCGCAGAATCAGCAAGAGCGTGACCAAAGACGCGGCCACGCAGGTGACCTACTTTATCTACAGCGAGCAGGCGCTGATGGGAGAGCTGGACAAGGATGGCAAGCTGCAACGGGCTTATGGATTCAATCCGGTTGCGGGGCAGCAGGGGTTGTGGAGTACGGATCCGGTTTGGCAGGCAGATTCGATTAAGGAGCGTTTAACAAATTTGTCAACTGAATATACTTACTTGCATGTAGATCATCTATTCACGCCCATTCTAGGTACTGACAAACTTGGGGAGATTGTCTGGAGTGGTGTGCAAGAAAGTTTTGGTTCGGCTAGGGCTTTGGTAAAGATAGTTAATGTGAATCTGCGTTTTCCAGGCCAATATTTGGATGAAGAGAGTCAATATGCAGATAACTTACATAGAGAATATTCTACACAAACAGGGAGATATATAAGATCTGATCCTATAGGTCTTGCTGGCGGAGTAAATGTATATGGATATTCCCATCATAACCCTTTGTCGTTCGGAGATGTTTCTGGAAAGGCGGGAGTAATTATATGTGTTTATCCTGTTCCAGGTTGCTCGCAAGATGGCCGACCTGTCCCACCGCCTCCCGTTGCTCTTCCTACTCTTCCTCAGCTAACGTTTCCCGACGAAAAATGCTACAGATACGAATACAGGGACTTTAATAACGATCTTGTATATATTGGCATCACCAATGACCTGGAGCGCAGAGCCAAAGAGCATGAATATGATGGAGTGGTTGCTAAATATGCGTGTAGACAATGCAGAATAACAAAAACTCACTGGGAGGAGGTTCCTAATAGAGCCGCATGCAATTTCAGAGAAAAACTATCTATTTTGTGGAGACGGCCAATATTTAATAGTAAATTAAATCCTGAACATCCTCTATTTACTATACCTAAGCGGATAGCATGGAAGAAAAAAAATTGCCCATGCGAAGGAGTGGAATGACCGTGCTTGATAAAAAATCTTTTTGCGAAAATCTCATGATATGGGATATTTTTAATGGGTCAGGTTCTCAAAAATTCGATGATTACATGAGTGTCGCGAAAGAAATTCTTGCCTTCTCGAGCAAACGTGAAGACGAGTGTGTGATAAACATATTCAATGACTTCGATGTTCTCTTGAATATAATGAGCACTAAAGAATTGGCGGATTTTGGGAGGAGTAAATATTTCTGCAAAGATTATTTTGATTTTTTGAATTTCAGGACTGCCATTATTCTGAAAGGGCGGGATTTCTTTTTTAAGATACTGAGTGGGGACTATTCTGGTCTGGAGGGGTGTCGTTTCATGGTTGCCCCAATGCGTAAGATTTTCTATGAAGTGATTGGTGGTCTGGATATTTGGTGTTTGAATAGCGGAAAGGATGGCTTACGGTTTTTAGATGATTACTCTGATGAGAAATTTATAAGATTTTTCAAGCCCTTTGCTATTGATGTTTTAGCGTTGCAAAATAAAGATAATTCAAGCGTAAATTGTGATGAATCTATTGTACATGAGGGCTCAACTTTGTCGGATATATTTCTCCCGAGCCTAGGTCATATAAAAACTGGTGATTTTTTAGAGCATAAAAAATTAGGTGTTTTTTGGATTTATAGAATATATAAAAACGTCCCTGGTCAAATTCACTTGGATGCAATGTGCAAAGAGCAACATCGCTCACTATTACTAATAGAAGGTAGTGGTTTAATTGGCAGGTTAGCCTGTCCTTGCTAGGGGAAATCTGCGAAGCTCGCAACCAACCTCGCTGCATGGGATGATCTGCACATGAAACAAATAAGCCTGACCACTGGATTTGAAAAGATCTGCAAGCTCGCGTACGGGCGAAAGTTCTTGGGTGAGGTGTATTGAACTTTCTTTCAGGCATTAGTTCGTGACACTAATTGAATCCCACAACTCACCCCAAGCCACTGGCTGGCCTGTTTTTGCAGTCGAGTTTATGCTGCGAATTCATTTAATGCTGCAGGAGATTAACACCTCAGGCCCGCAGCGCAGGCATTATACGAAACGCTGGAATTTTATGAAGTTCGATCCGGGCATCAGCGTACAATTAGAGAATCATTTATAAATCAAAAAAAGAAAATTTCTTTTTCGCATTCAAATTCCATTTCTTGGTTTATAGATTGATTAATGAGAATGATTCAAATTAAAAAGTCCACACTGTTAATAATTTTCTTATTGACAATCGCGCTTGCATCTTTTAAAGCACTTGCTGTAAATTCTGGTCTTGCTTCAAGTGAACGTGATGTAATTAATTTTGAAAAAGCAGTTTCTAATAACGACTATCTGAAAGCATGGAAAATTGGCAATGAGTTTCTTAAACAAGGTCCAATAAATAAGAGCTATTTGACATTGCTGGATGCTTACTGGTCGGGATCCCTACCAGGATTTCGCGATGCAGAAGACCAAGAGGCTTTATTGTTAATGATTGCGAGTTACGTGGTTCAAGGTGTTAGTAATAGACAAATTAATCGTGATATCACATCATATTTGAAGTTTTCTGAAAAAGCGGTTAAATCTAAATATCCACAAAATGTATCTCGTGCAATATTGATTCTTGCTTATTCTGGCAAGAATGAGTATGTGCCAATATTTGAGAGAAATTTACACAGCGTTGATAGAATAGTCTCGGATGGTGCAACTATTGCATTGGCGTTAAGCTGCAGCGTAACCGCAAGTGAATGGGCTCGTTACACTAATAAAATTAAGAATGAAAAAAGAAAAGCCTATGCTAATAAAGTCTGGATGCAATCACAAGGCATGCGTCAGAATTGTGATAGTTGAGGTGCTTTTATGCATGGCTGTTGGAACGCATTAAATCTGAGTGTCTTTTGCGTCCTGGAGGATTGCACAGATGAAAATTAATATTCGATATGTAGATTTCGTTCAGGAGACTCGCAATCAACCGCAGCGCAGGGAATGGTTCACACATAAAATAAATGAGCCTGGCTGCCGGATTTGAGAGGTAATCCAAACGCACGCGCAAGACTGAGTTTTTGGAGGAAATGGACTTCGTTGCTCCCTGGCGTGAGCTGCTAGCGCCGACTAAGTTGCTCATCTCTCAAAAAGCTACCGACAGGCCTGCGTTTGCAGTCGACGCTCCACCGGCGGTATAAGTGATTCAACCTTGCGGGCCTGGCATTGTAATAAGCGCGTTATGACAGGCCAGACTTGACCCTGACATCAACACCATGCCCTACGAGAGAGGCTCCTTACAGTTTCGTCGCAAACTTGGAAGCCCATCATCTGGATTTGCATATCCCGGCGTTGGTCAATGCCGTTCTGACAGAAAAGAACTTGCTGCTGCGGGACGGTACCCCCTTGATTGCAGCGCCCAGTTCTACCAAGAATGGGGAAAGTGAGCGTGACCCAGCGATACACCAGAGCAAGAAGGGCACCGGTGGAAGGTGGAGATGGAGTGCCATATCAGCGTCGATAGAAATCCTAGCCTGTTGCACACTGGGAAACCGTCGAGTCTCAGATGTGAATGTAAAGATTAATAAGATATATGAAATTAATTTCTGGGCCTACTTTTTTTTACAGAAGGCTATTTCCTATAATTTTTATCATGCTTATGTTTGTCATAGGATTCGTAGGACTCACTAATTTTAATTCGCTGTATAAATTTTTGTATTGCATATTCTGCATTACATTGTCTGTATTGTATTACTACCTAATTTATAAAAAACAAGAAATAATAACTGCTGTTTATGATATGGGTGATCGATTGCTATTTTATGGAAATAATTGTGAGCAGCATGTGCTTATATCAGATTTAATTTCTATTGACTATAGCAGGGTGCAGTTTGACGAGCGTTTGACTATAAGGGTGAAAAAATCGGGATGTTTTGGCTCGGTGTTGAGCTTTAATCTTCCTGTGAGATTGTCAATGCCTGCGGCAAACCCTATAGCGACTGATTTGAAAGAGCGGATGATTAAATGCAAAAGAAATTTTGTGGTGTAAAATGAATTTATAAGATATCTTTTGAGGTCCTGAATGAGTTGAATACTAATCAGTTCAGTTGTTTTGGCAAAAATTTTGGTGGTTAAATTTTTGCGGAGTTATTTTGGGTGTCGAGGATTTATTTGTAAAAATTAGTATAAGCCGAGACTTAGGCATTGAAAGAAGTTGAATGTTTGAGCTAGACTTCGAAAAAATCCCTGCCAAGTACTTTGTGATTTTTCCATGTGACAAAGTCTTCATTGATATTATTTTGATTTGAATGAATTTTATGTTGTGGATGAAAGATTTTTTGATCTATTTTTCCTTGCTGATGATGGTTGTCTCATGTTTGTTGCTGGCTTATATAGGTGTTTCTCTGGCAAGCTATAAGGACTTAACTCATAAGTCTAATAGACAAAAGATCAAGTATGTGAGGCTTACGCTTGCATCTCGCGGCAAGGATGCGCGAAGATTAATATATGCAGATAATGCTATGCAAGTGTGTGGCATGCTTATGTTGATTTAATATTTCGGCTCATTTATATTTCAATCGTTTCATTTGTGACTGATGGCGGCTGTGTACGGTTATTTAAAATGAAAATACAGAGCAACTTAGTAGCTAGATTTTGGTTGGCAGTGTTTGCGGTTGCGCAGTTGTCCGCATGTGTTGGTATCTCTAATGAGGCACATCCTTGCGGTGGTCGAATGCGAGACACCGTAGTTATTGAGAAGATGAAGAGTATTCATGCAATGGATAAAGACTTGGCGGTCAACGGCGAATTTGAAGTGAAATACAACAGGCACAATTATTTTGTTAAATTCACCATGATGCCTAAAGTCCCTGGAGGGGAGATTGAAGCTATATTTGATTGTGCGGGGGATCTGATTGCATTGAGTCCTGGGCGTTGAACTAACTGGAGTCGATGATTTGCTGGGGAGAACACTGCTGCTGTAAGACTTCTTAATCGTGGGTGTGGAGCATGTCAAATCTCAAAATGAGTAAAATTCAGCTAATGTCCTTATTGCGTGGGGCAATCGCATTAGTTATGGCCGTTTCTGTTTTTGCGAATGCCTCTGCTTCTTATCCTCCTGCCATGAACTTTGCCGATGTGGTTTGCAATGCGGATGACATTGCGTTGGCTAGAGTAAGTAGAAGAGGAACTGAAAAACTCACTGGCTCTGAATTTGAGTTCACCGTCGTCAAAAGCATAGTGGGCAGCTCTTCAACATATTCAGTGATGCTAAATGTAAAAAACGCTAATAACCCAGTTCCCACTGAAAGCCATTATGTTGTTTTCTTGAGGAAAGTTGGTGGGAAATATTTCTTCTCTTATGGCTACTTAGGTATGTTTAACGTCTTGAATGTCAAAGATATGTTTTTTGTTAACGATAAATTCGACCAAAAAATATATGATTTTTCTGGGTTTTATGAGAAGGTAAAGGCCAGCAGGCTTTTGTGTCAAAAACATATTCGGTGATGTGTATAGGGTTTTGCTCTTTTGCAGTGCTAAAGAAATTAGTAAATGAAGAGAATCAAGATGGCAGAGGGACTGAATGAGCGCTTATTCCGAATTGACATTTTTCAAAAGACTCCAGGTAGTCAGTGTGTTACATGCATGTTTTCTATTAATTGTCTTTTTATGCGAGGCATTTTTAGGGTTTGAGTTAATAGCTTGGTGGATTGAATCCGCCTGGGCGAGATTCGCGATAACTATTTTTCTTTGGTTTGTTGGCCCCAAAATTATTGCTGTGCTGAACATCAAG
>Ga0308163_10004451_pt1 | contig 11112 bp, 12 predicted proteins | sample PhyTR1_FD_201037 | JGI IMG/M metagenome (GOLD analysis project Ga0308163, IMG submission 201037) | Phyllosphere microbial communities from UC Gill Tract Community Farm, Albany, California, United States - DLSLT.R1 | ecosystem: Host-associated > Plants > Phyllosphere > Unclassified | place: USA... | reverse complement strand
CTCGCCGCTCGGCAACCCCACCAGCGAAATACTGCCATAGCGCGCCGCCGTCAGGCCCATCACCGCCAGGGAAATCTGTCCGGCGCTGCCCATCACGTCCGGCACGAATTCCACCGGTTTGCCGGCAATCACGATGCTCAGTTTCTCGGTCTTGAAGGTCGAGGTTTCCACCGGCGTGCTCGGCCCGAACGCGACGTAAGCCTCGCGGCTCACCTCCAGCAGGTTCGGCGCCTGCACCGGCTCCAGCCATTGCTGAATATGGCCGAACAGCTCGGTGATCCGCGCCGCCCACACCGCCGATTGGGTTTCGAACAGTTGCTTCTTGTGCGCCTCACTCTCGGCATAGTGACGAAGCATCTCGCCCAGTTGTTGTACGTCGTTCATCGGTACGTTCCTCGGAGAGAGCCTGTGAAACCCATAGTGACAGATCGCCGCGCCGGGGGGGCGTAAAACCTCTGCGGGCTGATAACGCACCTCGTATCAAATACGACGGGCGGTATGCGCTTTACCCAGTCACCTGTCAGATCTGACAGTAGGCAACGCCCCCCCGAGGGTTTTAGATGAAACCTGTCCTGATGCCTTTACGGAGTCAATGAAATGGCCGGCGCGAAAAAAGCTAGACGACTGCGGCAAATCTACCCGGTGCAGATTCCCGGCTGGCTTTCGCCGATCCAGCACCCAGAGAATCCACACGGAGGGGTTCCACTCTCACTCACCCTCAGTGGACTTCTCCAACTGCTCATTGATCCCTGGTTAAACATGAGCCTGGAGGACAGTGCCAAGATATACCTCAATGGTTCGAGCTCCCCCGCACTCATCAAGATCATCGAACCGCCTGAGCTGGATCGACGGTTCTACATGGATTTACCAGCCGCCCTGCTGAGAGACGGGATCAACCTTGTGGTGCTGGAGGTAACGCGGGTTTCTGACCCGGTGCCCGAATCGTCAGTGCCGCTGCGTGTGCTCTATCACACGCCCCGCCCTGGCGGGGAAGTCTCCGGAAGCGGCGACAATCCAAACCTGCTGATGACCCTGCCGGCCGATGTCATTGCCAACGGTATCGATGCCGCACGCGCTGCAGAGGGTGTTCTGGTTCAACTGCGCTACATCCATATGCGCACGGCGGATATCATCACGTTCTCTATCGACAGGCACGAAATCAGGCACGCCGTAACCGCAGCCGAGGCCGCGGCCGGGGTAGCGGTGATCAGGCTGACCACCACCGACTTCTTGCAGGACAACCCCCGGTCGGAGTGGCGTTTTCGCGTTACCGACCTGCTAGGCAATTCTTCGGGACCGCTGGCGATCTGGTCGAGAATCACCTACGTCGACGTGCATATTCGTCGGCCGGTGCTGGACCTGATTCCGCCCAAAGTACTCGAAGCCAGAGATTCCAACGGCACCGTATTGAATTTTATTCGAGACTTCTATGAAGCCCAGCACGCGACGGTTGAAGTGAGATACCCCGGGTCGGCGGGGGGGCAGTCGGTCAAATTGTATTGTCTAGGGCGCAACAACACGTATGGCAGTGAAATACAGTTCATGACCACCGTGAACCAGACGCTGACGTTCCGGGTACCTCGACATGAGATTGTCGACTCGATCAACAGCGGAATGAGGTTTGAATATACGGTTCGGTTGTCCGGCAGCACCGAAGACCTTCCTTCCAAACCATTGAACATCACGATCACCGGGCAAAAACACTTTCTGCCGGAACCGACACTGAATGCGGCCAAGGACAACCTGCGGACTTACTACCCCCCTCTGGAAGCCACTTACAGCGTGCGGATCTCGCTGACCGTCGGCACGACTCGCTATGACAGCAATGAAACGACTATCACACAACCCTCATATACCAATGTTGCCGTGCCGCCGAGCTGGCTCACGGGAAACAGAGGGAAGCTGGGCCTGTTCAACTTCACCCTCAAAAGAACAGGGAGCAGCGATCCGATCATTTTTTCCTGGTATCTGCGAGTGACGCTGTAAAAGCCTTGCAGTCGACTTGAAAACTATCGAAGCGAATCAGCCTTTCACAAAGGCAAGGATCTGCACATGCGCAAATTAGCAGGGTCGCTGCTCATTACATTGCTGCTGGGATGCTCGCAAACGGCCGTTCAACCGCCAGCGCCCATCGGAACACCCGACATTCAAGCGCTCAACGGGCAACAAGTCGCCACGTATCTCAACACTCTTTATGGACGGCAGTTTCCCAATTGCAACAAGAGCGACTCGCGGCCAGCTTTTCTCTGCTCCGGTGTCACCTTGCGAGTCACCGTCAGGGACTCGGCAGGCCAATACAAGGTCTGGGATCCGAGCCCGGCCTCGGTAAAAAGTGGTGGTGTTTCATACTCCTACCTGCGCCAGGATGCCAATTTCGGCCGCCTGGCCTGGGGTTACGGCAATGGCTACATCCTCTATCCATTGCTTGAACAGCCCTCTGGCAAGCTGAATTTGCAGGTGCTGTGCTCCTACCCCATGGATGCCTGGACCTGGAGTCGAAGCTCGACCTCCGTCTGTGGCCCGGCGCCCCAATACCCGAATGTCAGTCGTGCCTGCCATCTGGCGGGGGTCTTCACCGGCGAACAGGCCAAGACGGCATGGGACGCCTCCTACGAAAACAAGAATCTGCGTCAATGCGGCTTCGATGTCAGGGATGAGCGAAATCACCTCGCCGGCCCCGCGTTCTATCAATCGCTCAGGGCCAAGAGCTTGTTGGGCACCACCGGATTCAGCGAGCAAAATGAAATCGTCATTCGCACCTGGGCCGCCGGGCAGGCCAACACCATGCCGATCATGGCGTTCTTTTTCATCGCCGGCGGCACCAATGCCGGCCTGGCGGACGCGCAGTATAACCAGCGTGACTTCTACAACTCGACCAATCCGAAAATCGTGGTTCCCATTATTCGCCTGACCCCTGCCACAAGCGCAGCAGCACCGGCGTCTTTTACCTACTCGGCAGCAGATCAGGCGGTGGCTCAATGAACGTGAAACAGCAAATAAACAGCAACAGGCGCAGCATTCTTGCTCTTGGATTGCTTGGCCTCGGTTGCACGTGGTCGCTCTATGCACAATCTCGCTCCGCGACAGAGCCTACAGACAGCGAGATGGTTATCGTGGAACGCTGCTTCAAATACATTGAGAACGCCCAATGGGTCTATCGTGACTATCAATGGGTGCTGTCCATAACCCCACAGCGTGTGCCCGACGCACGCTGCCGGATGCAACACCGTTTCTGCTCGATCAACTGAATCGCGACTATTCCAATAGCCGTTACTGGACCAACCCTCACGGCATGCGCCATCAGGTGATCTGCCACCTGGCGATCGCTCGGGACAAGCCAGAGTGGAACATTGAACCGTGGCGCCCGGACGTCGGCTAAGGGGCGACCCTGGAGGCCGGCTGTAACCATGTCAAGCCACTGCCTGAACCCGCACCATGACACTTCGCACAAGAGTCGCCGGTACAGTTTGTTTGCACTGGCGTCCGTGCCTTGACCATTGGAAACTCTGCTCGGGCCTGACTTTTCGCGCAGGCCATAGCCAGAGGAAATCCAATGCGCACCATCGGCCTGATCGGCGGCATGAGCTGGGAGTCCAGCGCTGAATACTATCGTCTGATCAATCAACAGATTCGCGATCGGCTTGGCCCGCTGCGTTCGGCGCAACTGCTGATGCACAGCGTCGACTTTGGCCCGGTGGAACAGGCCCAGCACGCCGGGCGCTGGGACGAGGCGGCGGCGATTCTGGTGGATGCGGCGCGCAAGCTGGAGGCCGGCGGGGCGCAATGCGTGGTGCTGTGTACCAACACCATGCACAAGGTGGCGGAGCAGATTCAGGCAGCGATCAGCATCCCGTTTCTGCACATCGCCGAACCGGCAGCGCAGGCCGCGTTGAACATCGATGCGCACACGGTCGGCCTGCTCGGCACCGCGTTCACCATGGAGCAGGATTTTCTCAAGCAGCGCCTGACTGCCAGGGGCTTGACGGTGCTGGTGCCGGACGCCGCCGAGCGCAACGACGTGCACCGGATCATCTACGACGAATTGTGCGTCGGGGTAATCAGCGACGAGTCGCGCAAAATCTATCAACGAGTGATCGAATCACTGACCGCACGCGGCGCCCAGGCGATCATCCTCGGTTGCACGGAAATCGGCCTGCTGGTCAAACCCGAACACAGCGCCCTGCCCCTGCTCGACACCACCGAACTGCATGCGCAGTCGGCGGTGGCGTTCGCCTTAGACGACTGAGTCTGGGGTTGGCGCGGCTGCGTCAGGCGGTGGCGCGGCTGCGCAGGCGGGCCATGCTCAGGGTGTCGACCCATTGCCCGTCGCGCACCGCATAGTCGCGAAACAGGCCTTCGTCCTCGAAGCCGAACTTGCGGTACAAACCGATGGCTGCCTCATTGTCGGCGTAGACCGTGAGCTCGACGCGGTGCAAGTTCATCCAGTTGTCGGCGACATCCAGCGCTGCCGCCAGCAGCGTCGAGCCGACACCCTTGCCCTGCCACGCCACGGCGACGCCCATGCCGATGCTGCCGGCGTGGCTGCGGCGAATCCGCGAGTAGCCTTCCAGGCCCAGATTGCCGATCACCTGCCCCTGATGCAGCGCCACCAGCTTCACCGCCCGCTCGTTGTCCGCCATTAGCCGTTGGCGCCAGACTTCCGTGGACTGAAACGGCATCTGCAGCACCTGCCGGGTCACGGCCGGGTCGTTGTACAGCGCGGTAACGCCGTCGATGTGCGATTCGTTGAAGCGTTCGATTTTGATGGCGGGAGCGTGGTCGGGCATGGCGGATCCTTCCTGGATCGTTGTGTGGCCAGACACTCTAAACTGCAAAGTCCGACGCATACAAACTGTAGGAGCTGCCGCAGGCTGCGATCTTTTGATCTTGCTTCTTAAAATCAAAAGATCGCAGCCTGCGGCAGCTCCTACAGGAAATGAGGGGTACCGGGAGACTGGGTCAGGTCTGGAACCATTCCTGGCGTTCATTGAAGGTGTGCTGGATGAGTTCGACCAGGGTTTGCACTTCGACGACCTCTCGGGATTCAACGTTGACAGCCAGCCATGCCTGTAGCTGCATCGGCTCAGCAAAAAGCCCCGGCAGCGCGATCAGCCCGCGATCGAAGCGGCTCATGTACGCTGGCAGCAAACCGATGCAGGCGCTGCAGCGGATCATTTCCAGCATCAGCTCATAGGACTGCATCTGCACCACGCCGGCCAGACGTTGTTCGACCAGCTCATTCCACGGCCGGAAGCCGTCGATCTGCCGATCGTGCTGCCATTGCACCAGCATGAAATCACTCAGGTCGTCAGCGCTGGCGGGGCGTGCGGTGACGCGGGAATAGCGTTTGGCGATGTGCGGCAGGTAATCCAGGCGCGCCAGGGCTTGCGGTTGGCTGGTGGCGAAGGTCGGGCCCGGGCTTGGGCTTTCGCCATGGGCCAGCCACAGCACCACGTCGGCGCTGACCGCGCGCAACGACAGTTCGCTGTCCAGTGCGATGATTTCCAGGCGCACGCTGGCGTTGCGGCGCAACAGCGCGATCAGGTCGCGACCGAGGATGTCATGCAGGATCGACTCGGCGACGGCCAGCCGAATCAGTGGCTGCTCGACCACCGGCAGTTTGCGTTCGTGGGCCAGCGCCACCAGTTGCGCCTGAAGTTGCTGGCCCTCGCGGGTCAGGCTCAGGGCGCTGCCCTGAAAGGTGAACAGCGAGTGCTGCAGCGCTTGCTCCAGTTGCGCCAGTTGTTTGCGCAGCAAGGTCGAACGCACGTTAAGGCTGCGCGCCGCCTGCATGAAACAGCCACAGCGGGCACTGACCAGAAAGTATTGTGCGACGTCGGCATCGATGGTCGCGGCTTGCGCCAGCCACGGCTCGCGCTCGTCCTGTGCCCAGCGGTAATCGGGGCTACCCTGTCGTCCTGCGGGTTCGGTGAATGACATCGATGACTCCCTGTCGATCTTTGTATTTAGACATTGCGCAGATCCCTTGTAGGCGTGAGCCTGCTCGCGATAGCGTCGGCACCGCTGACATCTCTTTGCCTGACACACCGCTATCGCGAGCAGGCTCACTCCTACAGGGGTTGTGGTGTGCCGGTTTTCTAGAGCTTGGTTTCCAGGACTTTGTTCAGCTCGGCCCCATCAATACTCAGCGTCGCCGTGTCAAGCATGCCATCCAGATACGCCTGGGCAATCTGCTCCTGACGCTGGGCGCGCAAGGCCTGGGTCAGTGGGTCACGCAGCTCGTCGAGGGTCGCGGTGCGCGCCGGTTGCTGTTCGGTGAGTTTGATCACATGGAACCCGGCGCCACTCTGCAGCGGCTCGGAAACACCGCCGACCTTGAGCCGCGCCACCGCGCCCCGCACCTGCGGCACCAGTTGCTGCAACGGTTGCAGGCCGGTATCACCGCCGCGCTCGGCGGTCAGTCGGTCCTGCGAATATTGGCTCGCCAGCGCGGCAAAATCCCCCGGCGCGGCCTGAGCCTTTTTGCTCAGCTCCGTCGCCTGTTTGCGCACCGCTTCGAGGTTCTGCGGGTCATTCACGGCGAGGAAAATCTGGCTCACCCGGTACAACGCCGGGGTTTGCCATTCGGCCTTGCCGGCGTCATAAGCTTGCTGCAACTCGGCCGCACTCGGGTAGTCCGACGGCACTTCGCTGACCGAGCGCAAGTAATCACGGAAGACGATCTGCTCAGTGGCCGCTCGGGTTTGCCGCACCACGTCAGGACGCTGCGCCCAGCCTTGGGCGTCAGCCTGCTCCAGCACAGCCTTCTCCGCCAGACGTGTGCGCAACCAGCGCTCCAGTGCTTCACGGTTGCCGCGCAGTTGCTCGCGGGTTGCCGGCGGGACGGTCGCCAGCAACGCCTGCAACTCCTGCGGCGTTACCTGCTGATTGCCCAACCGCGCCACTGCCGGACCCGCAGCAACCGCCGCCAAAGGCGACGATTGCTGCGCGGCGACCGGGTCTGTGCCCGGTCGCAGCACCAGCGCCACGGCTACCACCAACAGCGCCACTGCTCCGGCGCCGATCACCATGGCAGGCTTTTTCACAGCGCGACTTCCTCTTGCTCGGCGACAGCGACCTTGGCCGTCGAGGTTTGCGCGGCCTGGCTGAAATCACGCAGATAGACGATGAACTCCTGCAGCAGGCGATCCCACAATTCCAGATTGCCACGCAGGTGATCGTTGCTCACACCGGCCGCCACCACCACGTCCATTTCCATCACCAGAAACTCGCCCTGCAACGATAATCGCGCAAAACGCCGAGTGGCGTTCCACTGCTCGGCCACACCCTGTGGCAACTCACCTTGCACCCGCAGCGCGCAGCTGAAAGTGAAATCGACGTAGCTGCCCTGCTCCACCGCCGGGTTGCCGAAACGCACGGCATAGCCGATGCCCTGGCTGGCGCTGAGCAACTGCACGATGCCGTTCTGTTCGGTCTGGTTGACGCGATAACCGGCCGCTTGCAGGACTTCGGTCAGCGATTGCGGGGAAACGTGGGTGATCAATTGAGTCATGACTTCTTCCTTGTTCATCAGTGTGCGAGCGCGGCTTGCGGCGCGTCGAATTGAGTCTTGTAGAGCTCGTCACCAAAGCCCTGGGCCAGTTCCTCGAACTTGACCCGGGCGCTGCCCGCAAAGGGCTGGCGGATTTTCATCACCTCGGCCACATCGATGTTTTCGTAGGCGGTGAGGATCTGCTTGGCGACGCCGTACATCTGCTGATTCTTGACTGAACATTGCTGCACTTGTGTGTCACGTTCAGCCAATTGCGCCTGAAGCTTAGACCGTTCTGTCTCTTTGGCACGGGCCATGACCAGCAACTCGTCGTAGGCCTTCTTGAACTTGCCGACCTGCTCGTTGCTCGCCGCGACTTGCGCCTGGGCCTGGCTGTGCTGGTTCTGCTGCTGGTCGACCAACTGCTCGGCAACGCCCTTGGCCTTGGCCAGCTCGGCGGTCAATTGCTTGATCTGCGCCTGCGCGGCTCTGGCCTCGTTCTGCGCCGCCAGTTGCGCGGCGCTGGCCTGGGCCTGCTGGCTTTGCAGGGCCTGCAATTGCTGGGTGGTGCTGCGCAACTGGGTGCGCAGACGCTCCTCCATGCCTTCGGCACTGGCCCCCTGTGCGATGAACAGACTCAGCCCCAACAGTAAAACTCGTGCGTGCATGACCGTACTCCCGGCGCCTTAGAAGCGCGTGTTGATCTCAAGCTGCAAGACGTCGATGTCGAACGGCGCGCCGTACACCGCCTCGGTACTCATCCAGCGGCCGGTGGCGTAGACGTTCTTCGCCAGACCGTAATTGCCGCCGAGGAAATAGCCCTTGGCGTTGGTGCCGCCGAGGTGGAACGAGGAATCGTTGAAGCCGTCCGGCAAGGCGTCCGGCTGGATGTACTTGTAGCCGGCGAACAGGTTCCAGTCGCCCTGCTTGTGCAGGTCCAGCGCGTTGCCGAGGGTGAACTGCACCATCCACGCGTTGGCGCCGCTTTCGATCTCGCCATTACTGTTGAGGTTGTTGACGATCTGCCCCTCGGAGCGCTTGCGCATGTCGCCTTCGTCGTAACCGAGGTTGTGGATGTAGTTGCCCTGGCTGCGCAATTTGAAGTCTTGCGGCAGATCGGCGTCCCACACCAGGTTCAGGTCGAGCAGGTTGAACTCCGATGCGAGGCCGACGAATTGCGGCTGCGGCGTGGTGGTCGGGTTGGCCGGGTTCGGCGTGATGTCGCGCAGCAGGAACACGCTGTTGCCCTTCTGCATGAACGCCGCGCGAGTGCCGTCGGTATCGCAGCCCGGGGCGCCGGCCCACGGTGTGCAGGGGCTGGAGCGCTGCCCCTGAATGTCGTCGAATCGGTAGTAGGCCAAGGCGCCTTTGAGGCGGTTGTTGCTGTTGATTGCCCATTTGGCGCCGAGCTGCGCGCCATACAGCCACTTGTTGTCGCTTTCTTCCTTGTCGAAGCCGTTGCTGGTGGTGGTGTCGTTGGTGTAATCCACCGGGAACGCGCCGACGGTGCCAAACACCCCCCAGTCGCGGTTGAGCTTGTGGTCGAAAATCGCTGCCACGCCATCGAAGTTCAGGTCGTTGGAATACAGCATGTCGGTGGACATGAACGGGTTGGCGAAGCGCCCGCCGGTCAGGGTCAGCTCATCCGTGGGCTTCCAGTTCAGGTAACCCTGATCGAGCCAGATGTCTTTCTTGGCGAAACCGCCACCGAGGTTTTGGGTAGTCGACACCGGGTTGTTGTCCGAACCGGTGCCGATGCGAATGCCGGCGGTCCAGTCCGGCGAAATCACCGCTTTCATGCCCAGCCGCGCACGAATGCGGAACTGATTGGTGCGATCTTCGCGGGTGTTGAGCAACGGCGGCAGGCTGGTGCTGCTGTTGGGGTTCACGTCGTACGGGCCGTTGTTGTTGAGTTTGGCGAAGTCGACGATTTCGTTGCTGTTGCTGCCCGAGTAGTAGCGTGATTCGTCACGCAGGCGAATGTCGCCGTCGAAGCTGATGCGCGACGCCCAGTCCGGGAAGGTGTTGGGCGCCGCCCAGTTTTCCTGTTTGGCGGTAGCCATGACCTCAGCCTTGACCTGATCGCGAATCTGATCACGCACAGCGGCTGGCACGTACTGCACACGCACATCGCCCGGTGCGGCCACCGGACCGGCTGCGACCGCTGTGGACGCTGCGGCCTGCTTGGCCTGCGCGGCTTCGTTCTGGGCCTGGGCGATCAGCGCGTCGGCCTTGTCCTGTTTCAAAATGCCCTGCTCGACCAGCAAGCGGATCAGATTGATCGTGGCGTTCTCCGAGGGCGCAGGCGCTGCCCCGGCCTGACCGACCAGGGTCGCGATGACCATGCCGACCGCCAGGGACAATCGATTCACATTGGAAATCATCTGCACACAACTCCTTTTGGCAAAGCTTGAATGCTTGGCAATGAATAAATTGGGTTAACCCGGACGCCGCCCTTGCAGGGACAGGCGCACGGGCAAGGTCATGGAGGCCGGAGGCCGTTCGCTTAAATGCGGCGCATTACGCAGCGCCGCCAGTACCTGGGTGTCGATCTCGGGGTTGCCGCTGGACTTGATCAGCTCCACGCGAGTGATCTCGCCAACGCTGCTCAGCCACACATCGGCCTGCAGCGAAAACGCGAGGTTGCGCAGGTCCGGGTTCTCACGCAGCAGCTTCTGAAAGGTGAACGCGAGGAACTGGCTGTAGGTGCCGGTGCCCAACCGCCCTCCGCCAGCACCGGCCATGCCGCCGCCCTTGCCCGCACCGATGTTGAACGCGTCGCTGCCGCTCTGGGCGTCGCCGTCCATTTGCATCGGGTTGGCCAGATCGTCCGCCGGCGATGGCGGTGCTTCCTCTTCGGGCTTGACCTCTTGCGGCTCGGGTGTGGGCTCGGGCTCGACGATTTTTTCTTCCACCGGGGTTTCCGGCTCCGGTGGCTTTTCCGGGGGCGGCGGCGGTGGTGGCGGCAACGGAATGATCGTCGGCACCTTCGGCGCTTCACGGCGGATGCCGCTCATGTCGTTAGCCCACTGCCACAGCCAGTACGCGGCCAGCGCGCTGAGCAGCAGCCCGGCGCCCCACTTCACGTAACGCAGCGGCGAGCGTTTCACCGGCAGTGGCTCGATCGGAAGTTGTGCGGTCATCACTCAGCCCTGCGTCGGTTTGCCGGTCACCAGACCGACCTGGGACAGTTCGAGCCGGCGCAGCAGATCCAGCACTTCGATGACCTTCTGGTACTGCACCGTGGCGTCACCGCGCACGATCACCGGGAAGTCCGGGTTCTGCGCCTTCTCGATGCGCAGGCGTTCTTCCAGCTCGGCCAGCGTCACCGGGTAGGCATCGAGGAACACCTGACCGCCGTCGTTGACTGAAATCGCCTTGGTCTTGGCTTCGGAAAGGGACACCGAAGCGCTGGCCTTGGGCAGGTTGATCTGGATCCCCGAGACCTGCGCGGTGGCGGTGAGGATGAACATCACCAGCACCACCATCAGCACATCCACCAGCGGGGTGATGTTGATGCTGTCCACCGCTGCATCTTCGTCATCGTCGTGGGAGGCATTTACAGACGCCATGTCAGTGCTCCTCAGGCCGGTACGGAGTGGTTGGCGTGATGACCGCGC
>Ga0308163_10004450_pt1 | contig 11113 bp, 9 predicted proteins | sample PhyTR1_FD_201037 | JGI IMG/M metagenome (GOLD analysis project Ga0308163, IMG submission 201037) | Phyllosphere microbial communities from UC Gill Tract Community Farm, Albany, California, United States - DLSLT.R1 | ecosystem: Host-associated > Plants > Phyllosphere > Unclassified | place: USA... | reverse complement strand
TCCTGACCAATATTCCGCTGCACCGCGAACTGATGGTCGACGCCCGCTTCATCGAAGGCGGCACCAACATCCACTACCTGGAGCAGAAACTGGCCGCCAAGCCCGACCTGCCGAAGGAAACGGCGCTATCCGCCAAATCGGAAGTCAAGGTGAACGAATGAGCTGGACTGAAGTCGTCATCGAACTGGCACGCGAACACGCCGAAGCGCTGTCGGACGCCCTGATGGAAGCCGGCGCGCTGTCGGTGTCGGTGGAAGACGCCGACGAAGGCACCGAAGACGAAAAACCGCTGTTCGGCGAGCCGGGCATGGAGCCCACCGAAGCGGCCTGGGATCACAGCCGCGTCGTCGCGCTGACCGATGCCGATGCCGACCAGCTGGCAATCGTCACCGAAGCCGCGCAAGCGATCAACCTGCCCGTCGTGCCGGCGTTCACCACCCGCAAGGTGGAAGACGCCGACTGGGTGCGCCTGACGCAATCGCAGTTCGAGCCGATCCACATCGGCACCAATATCTGGGTCGTGCCGAGCTGGCACGTGGCGCCGGATCCGAACGGCCTGATCCTCGAGCTGGACCCGGGCCTGGCCTTCGGCACCGGCAGCCATCCGACGACGCGCCTGTGCATGGAGTGGCTCGAAGCCCATCCTGCGCCGGGCAAGTCGGTGCTGGACTACGGCTGCGGCTCGGGCATCCTGGCGATGGTGGCCAAGAAGCTCGGGTCGCAGGACGTGGCCGGTGTCGACATCGATCCGCAAGCGATCGAATCGGCACGCGCCAACGCCGAGCGCAACAACGTCGCCATCGACTTCTACCTGCCTGACACGTTTGCCGCTTCCGGCAATGCGCGCCATGCCGGCGGCAAGTTCGACATCGTCGTGGCCAACATCCTGTCGAGCCCATTGAAGCTGATGGCGCCGATGCTGGCTGGCCGCGTGGCCGATGGCGGTTCGCTCGTGCTGTCGGGCGTGCTGGCACGCCAGGCCGACGAAGTGGCTGCAGCCTACGCACCATTCATCAAGCTGGGCGTCTGGGCCGAGCAGGATGGCTGGGTTGCCCTGCACGGCACGCTGGGCCAGGACATACCGCCGGCACGCATTGCCACTGCCACTGCTACTACCGGTTAAAGGCATGGCGCTCGCCACACAATGCCCCCACTGCGGCACGCAGTTCCGCGTCGCCGCGGACCAGCTCAAGCTGCGTGGGGGCATCGTGCGTTGTGGCGCATGCCAGCAGATTTTTGACGGGAACAGCGCGCTGATCGATCTGGCGGCCGGGCCTGCATCGGTTGTTGCGGCGCCTGCCGACGCGCCGGCTGACGTTCCTTCTCCTGTTATCTCCCCTGCTCCTGTCGACGAGACGCCGGTTGAGACACTTGCGCCGGTGAGCGAGCCGGTCGCGCCGCAGGAACCAGAACTGGCGCCTGCGCCCGAACCGGATACCCTCCCCGCCCCCGAGCCAAGCCGCGAACACACGGCAGACTCGATCGGCCCGCCGACCCTGCTGCTACGCGAATCGTCGGGCGGCTCGCCGCCGATCGCATCGAACGTACCCGCCTCGCCGCGCAACCGCGCCGCCGAAGCGCGCGCGCGCCGCGTCAAGGCCGCACCGCCGCGCATCGACGAGGCGCCCAAGCCACCACCGCCGCCACCGAAGCCGAAACCGGACGTCGATGAACCCGAGTTCGTGCGCAGCACACGCCAGCGCGAAGCCTCCAGCAAGACAACGCGCATCGCACTGGTCGTCGGCAGCGTACTGCTGCTGATCGCGCTGGTCGTGCAGGGGACGGTGAGCTTTCGCGACGTGCTGGCGGCGCGCTATCCGGACCTGCGCCCGGCGCTGGTGTCGACCTGCGCCCTGCTCGGCTGCAGCGTCAACCTGCCGGCGCGGCCCGAGCAACTGGTGATCGAGACCGGTGAACTCATCACGCTAGGTGGCAACGCCTATACCTTCAGCACCGTGCTGCGCAACCAGGGCGACATGGCGCTGGCCTGGCCCAGTCTCGAACTGACGCTGAACGACCTTGACGACAAGCCGCTGGTGCGCCGCGTGTTCGCCCCGCGCGACTATGCCGGCGCCGCCGCTGTTGCGCCCACCGGGTTCGCCGCACGCGGCGAGCAGCAGGTGCGCATCCATTTCAGGCTGGAGGGCGCAGAGCCGTCCGGCTACCACATTGCAGTGTTCTATCCATGAAAGCCACACCATGACCAAAACCGCCCTGATCTGCGGCTCGCTCGCGTTCGACAAAATCATGCAGTACCACGGCCGCTTCGGCGACACGCTGCTGGCCGACCAGCTGCACCGCGTGAACGTGTCGTTCCTGGTGCCGACGCTGCGCACCGAATACGGCGGCTGCGCGGCCAATATCGCGTACAACCTCAAGCAGCTGGGCGGCGAGCCCCTGATGATGGGCACGCTCGGCCAGGACGGCGGCGACTACCTCAAGCGCATGCAGGAACAGGGACTCGAGACGCGCGGCATCCGCACGATCCCCGAGGCCTACACTGCGCAGTGCTTCGTGACGGCCGACCAGGATAACAACCAGATCAACGCCTTCCACCCGGGCGCGATGGAATATTCGAACCAGAACAACGTCGCCGACCAGGGCGCAATCCGCGTGGCGATCATCTCGCCCGACGGCCGCGATGGCATGATCAAGCACGCGCGCGACTGCGCCGAACAGAAGGTGCCGTTCATGTTCGATCCGGGCCAGCAACTGCCGATGTTCTCGGGCGAAGAACTGATCACGTTCATCGGCCAGGCCAGCTACCTGGCGTGCAACGACTACGAATTCGAAATGGTCATGGACCGCACGGGCCTGAGCCATGCCGACATCGCGGCGCGCCTGGAGGCGTTGATCATCACGCGCGGCGAAGCCGGTTCGGACATCTACGCGAACGGCGAGCACATCAAGATTCCAGCCGTGACGGCCACCAGCGTGGTCGACCCGACCGGCTGCGGCGACGCCTACCGCGCGGGCCTGCTGTTCGGCATCACCAACGATCTGGACTGGGCCACGAGCGGGCGCATCGCCAGCCTGCTGGGCGCAATCAAGATCGCGTCGGCCGGTGGCCAGAACCACCACTTCACGCCGCAGGAATTCGACGCGCAGTACGAGCAGGCGTTCGGCAGCAAGTTCCGCTAAGCCGAAGGCGCCGCCGGCGCCGTGCATGACATAAAAAAAGGCCTCTGCATGCAGAGGCCTTTTTTGCGATCGGGTGGTTCAAACGTAGCCGAACACCTGCCGCAGCACGAACAGCAGGATCTGGATCAACACCAGCGCCACCAGCACCGACAGGTCCATCCCGCCGATCGGCTTGACGACACGCCGGATCGGCCGCAGCAGGGGCTGATTGAGCGCGTGCACGAACGGCGCCAGCGGCGCATTGGGATTGACCCAGCTGAAGATCGCTTCGATGATCAAGAGCGCCATGAAGCCGTACAGGATCCACGTCAGAAAGCGGTGCAGCGCGTACAGCAGCATCGTCTCGCCGCTGGCGCCGGCCAGCAGCAGCACCGTGCTGGCCACCAGGACCACCAGGAAGGCGCCAATGAAGCTTGCCCAGTCGTAGCCGCGGGTGCCGGGCACCACGCGCCGCAGCGGCATCACCAGCCAGTCGGTGATCGTGTGGACGAACTGGCGAATCTGGTCGGGAAGACGCACGCGGATGGCATTCGTCCAGAAGCGCAGCAACAGCACCCCACCCAGCAGGCCTGCAACGATATCGACGATAAACTGAAGAATGGACAGCACGGACTCTCCTCAAAAAAAAACCGCTGTGCGAAGGATCACACAGCGGCATTGTGCCTGAAGCGCGCCCCACTTGCCATGCTGCGCAAGACGCGCGGCAGGCAGGGGCGTTCGCGATTACGGACGGCTGCTGGTCGGGAATGGCCAGGCGGTTGGCGCGATCACGCTTTTTGCTGGCGTGGCTGCTGAAGCTGCCGGTGCGGCTGCAGGCGTGTCGCCTGCTTTTGCGTCAGCGGCTGCGGGCTTGGTCGCTGCCTTCTTGGCGGCTGGCTTCTTCGCTTCCGGCTTGGCGTCGGCCTTGCTGTCTGCTTTCACGTCGGCTTTTGCATCGGCTTTGACATCGGCCTTCGCGTCGGCTTTGACTTCCGGCTTGGCGTCGGCTTTGATGTCGGCCTTCATGTCCGGCTTCGCGGCGGCTGGCTTGGCAGCGACGGTCTTGGTGACAGCTGGCTTGGCCGTGGCCGTGGCCGTTTTTGTAGCAGCGGTTTTGGTCGCAGCAGGCTTGGCGGCAGCGGTCGTGGTCGCAGCAGCTTTGGTCGCGGCTGGTTTCGCCGCGGCGCTGGTGGTGGTCGCTTTTTTGGCGACTGGCTTGGCAGCAGGGGTCTTGGTGACGGCCGGTTTGGCTGCGGCTTTGGTCACCGTTGCTTTTTGCGTTGCCGGCTTTGCCGTTGCTTTGGTCGTGGCCGCTTTTTGGGCGACTGGCTTGGCGGCTGCCTTGCTGGTGCCCGCTTTTGCGGTGACCGGCTTGGCTGCAGCTTTGGTCGTCGTTTTGGCAACCGGCTTGGCAGCGGTTTTCTTTACTGCCGGCTTGGCTGCTGATTTAGCGGTCGACTTGGCCGGCGATTTAGCTGCCGACTTGGTGGTCGATTTAGCCGTCGACTTGGTAGCCGATTTAGCGGTCGACTTGGTGGCCGATTTAGCCGTCGATTTGGTAGCAGCCTTGGCCGACGCTTTCTTGGCTGCAGGTTTGGCTGCTGGCTTGGCTGCTGCTTTCTTTGCAGCTGGCTTAGCGGCAGGTTTCGCTGCTGCTTTCTTTGCCGCTGGCTTGGCTGCCGGTTTGGCTGCTGCTTTCTTCGCTGCTGGCTTGGCTGCTGGCTTGGTTGCTGCTTTAGCTGCTGGCTTGGTTGTTGCTTTAGTTGCCGGCTTTACTGCGGACTTGGCAGCGACTTTCTTGGTTACCGGCTTCGCCGCAGTTTTAGCGACGGTTTTCTTTACCGTTGGCTTTGCTGCAGTTTTGGTAACGGTTTTCTTTACTGCCGGCTTTGCAGACGACTTGGCAGTCGATTTAACTGCGGCTTTGGCTGCAGTGGTTTTGGTCGCCGTGGTTTTGGTCGCAGCGGTCTTGGTTGCAGTGGTTTTCTTTGCAACAGGTTTCGCTGTGGTTTTCGTCGCTGGCTTGCTCACTGCCCGGGCTGCCGGTTTGGCTGCTGCCTTGGTGGTGGTCTTGGCAGTGGTTGCTTTTGCCGTGGTGGCCTTGGTGGTGGTAGCCTTGGTCGCGGCTTTTTTCGCGACTGGTTTCTCTGCTACAGCCTTTGCGGTCGACTTCGTCGTGGACGAAGGCGCGCTCTTCACTGCTGCCTTTACAACTGTTTTTTTAGCGGTTGCCATTTTAATTCTCCTTCATCTGCGATGAGAAATACGCTCAGGGTTTAAAACCCGCCAGGTCGTTGTTGACCGGCGAGTTATTCATCGACGCAAACCGAAGATCGATATGCGCCAATGAATCCGGCACCGGCTGAACTGCTGCAACTCCTCACAGTTGCAGCGCTTCAGCCAACGTCGACAGGCCACCGTTCCAGCGTCGTCACAGCGCTACCCTTGCGGGTGCGAAAAGAAAAAGCCGCCTTGCCTGAGCAATTGGTCAGGCAAGGCGGCTTGTTCTTTTCGCTTCGCTTCCGTGCATACTGTTTGGTTCAGCGCCTTATTATTCGATCGATTTGCCCGATGCCCGCGACAATATCACATCTTCTCGATTTGACAAATTCAATCGCGTAAAGGACGTGCTTTCTTTGTGTGTGCGCAACCGGGAATCCGAAACAAGCCGCGCAATATGAGCGGCCAAATAAGCAAGCGCGCCTGAATTGACGGGGATTCTGCAAATGATGCCGGATTAACGCACACGTTTCAACCAGAGGTTGAATCGATTCACAGATCGAACGGTCCGAACCAATAGATACTGTCGATGACGCTGCCGCGTTTGGCAATATAGGCCGGTCGAGTTTGGCAATTGACGAATACCGAATGGAACCAACCGTCCAGTTGTCGCGCCAGGTCGTCCAGAGCAAGGCATGCCGCATGTGCACTTCCCGTCAGCGCCCCGGCGCCACGCGCCACAGCGTGCCGCCGGCATCGTCGACCACCAGCAGCGCGCCATCGCGTGCCACTTCGACTGCCGCCGGCCGGCCCCACACATCGCGGTCGCTGACCACCATGCCGCTCATGAAGTCCTGGTACTGGCCCGTGGGCACCCCGTTTTTCATGAACACGCGCACGACCTTGTAGCCGGTGCGCACGCCACGGTTCCACGAGCCGTGCAGCGCCACGAACACATCGCCCTCGTACTCTTTGGGGAACGCGCTCGTCGCGCCCTTCGGCGCGTGGTACGCCACCATGCCCAGCGGCGCCGAGTGCGCCTGCAGCAGCACGTCGGGCGTGATCGTCTTGCCCTTCAGGTCGGGCCGGCTACCCGCCAGACGCGGGTCTTCGTTGTCGCCGATGTAGTACCACGGCCAGCCATAGAAGCCGCCCTGCTTCACGCGCGTGAGGTAGTCCGGCGGCAGGTTGTCGCCCAGCGCATCGCGCTCGTTCACATTGCACATGACGTCGCCCGTGGCCGGCAGCACCAGCAAGCCCACGCAGTTGCGCAGACCGGTCGCGAAGGTGCGGCGGTTCTTGCCGTCCGGGTCGAACGCCATGACAGTGGCGCGGTCCGTCTCGACGCCCCAGGCGCCGCCCACGCCGTGCTGGCGCTCCCACTGCGCCAGCGGCACGGGCGGCGTGCGACCGATGTCAGCGGCAACGTTGGTGGCCGAGCCGATCGACAGCAGCAGCGTCTCGCCATCCTTCGAGAACGCCAGCGTGCGCGTCGTGTGGCCGCCACTGGTCTCGGACAGTTCGGCAATCACGGTTTCGGGCGCGGCGCGCGCCGTCAGGTCGCCATTGCGGTACGGGATGCGCACGACCGAATTCACGCCGGCCACATACAGATACTGCGGATTGGCGCCGCTCGGCCAGAACGCCATGCCGTATGGGCGCGCCAGGCCAGTTGCGAACACGCCGGCACTGTCAGCCTTCTTGCCATCGCGCGAGCGCAGCACCTTGATCGTGCCCGCACCGGTTGCGGCCAGGAACACGTCGCCATTCGGCGCGCGCAGCGCCACGCGCGGCTTGTCGGCATCCTGCGCGAACACGCTGACCGTAAAGCCGGGCATCACGGTCGGCAGCGTGCCGTTGGGCCGCGCCTGCACGCGCGCGCTGTTGCCGGCGCTGTCCGTGGCAAACGGCGCGGCCAGGTCGGTCGGCCTGATGTGCCAGATCTTGCCAGGCTGGTTTTCGGTCCAGGCGCCAGCGCGGGAGGCAGGTTGTGCATCGGCTTTAGTAAGGGCTGGCGCGGCGGCGGCAGTCGCAGCACCCTGCAGGCTGGCCAGGTAGTCGATCAGCGCGCTGCGCTGTTTTGCGTCCGGCACGCCGACCGGCATGGTCGTGCCGGGCACGCGCTTGGCTGGGTCGAGCAGGAACACGTCGAGTTCGTCGCGCGTCCATACGGTACCGCTCGCGCCGGCCTTGGCCAGCGCCGCCGAATAATTGAACCCGGCGACACCCGCCGCCTTGCGCCCGACAACGCCGAACAGGCCCGGGCCAGCCAGCTGCGCCATCCCGGTATCGACCGTGTGGCAGCTGGCGCAGTTGTTCTGGAAGATGGTACGGCCGGCCGCCACCTGGGGCGCTGCGTGGGCGACTGAGACCGTCGCCAGGCCGGCGAGCATGAAGGCGTGCAGCAGCGTGGTGTGGGCGTTCAAGGGTGTCTCCTGGTTCAGGCTTGAAAGATCGCCATCATAGGGTATGCACGCCGTTACGTCGCGTCGAGAATCGCCTGGTAGTCGCGCAACAACGCTGCCCGCTGCGGCCGGAAACTGGCACCCGTTGGCGCGAGCGTTGCAATGCGCTCGGCACGGAACATGCGAAAATCCTCGCGCAGGCAGCAGCGCGCCAGCACGACCAGCATCCCATCGAGATACACAATCGCCAGCGGCCAGATGGTGCGCTGGCTTGCCGCACCATGCCGGTCGCGGTAATCGATCGCCAGCGCCTCTTCGCGCCAGCAGCAGGCGCGGATCGTGGCCATGTCGGGCAGGCTGGAAAAGCGCTGGCCGAAACGGTGGACCTGCGACACCGCATGCAGCAGGTGCTGCTGGCCGAGCGAAGGCAGGGTTGCCGCCACCTTGGCCAGCACCGCGTCGGCCGCACTGGCCAGCGCCGGGTCACCCATCTGCCGTACTTCGGCCAGGCCGAGTGTCAGCGCTTCGATCTCGATGCGGTTGAACGTGTGCGGGCGCAGCGTGCCGTCGTCCACCAGCGTGTAGCCAAAGCCGCGTTCGCCACCGATCTCGGCGCCACCCGCGCGCAAGGTCTCGATGTCACGATAGACCGAGCGCACCGAGACGCCGGTGTCGTGCGAGAGCTGCGCCGCCGTCACGGGTGATGGCAGGCGGCGAAGTGCATCGAGCAGGCGAAACAGGCGCTGTGGGCGGGACATCGGCAACTGACAAAAAGTGGCAGGAGGGATTGCTATCGTAGCACCTGTTTTCCAACCCTCATCAGGAGTTCTTCATGTCCGTTCAGGTAGTCACCCATCTCAACTTCCAGGGCCAGGCGCGCGCCGCGCTGGCCTTTTATCAACAGGTCTTTGGCGGCAAGTTGATGCAGTTCACTTACCGTGACGCAGGCCGCACCGCGAACGAGGCAGACCTGGACCTGATCGTCTGGGGCCAGGTCGAGGCGCCCAACGGCTTTCGCATCATGGCCTTCGATGTGGCGGGTGACAAGCCGTGGCACCAGGGAGAAAATGCGTTCTACGTTTCGCTGCGCGTGGACACGCAGGAAGAAATCCAGACCCTGTGGGACAAGCTGGTCGATGGCGCGGCGATCGTACAGGGACTCGCGCCGTCCAGCTGGTCACCGATGTACGGCATGGTGAAGGACCGGTTTGGCATCGCGTGGGTGGTCGATGTGGTGGAACACGCCCGCGTCACCTGACGCGCAACAACAAAAAAGCCCGGCTGATCCAACGCCGGGCTTTTGTTCGTGACTGACGCAGGGCGATCGACGCCCCCGCATCAATCCCAGCTCAGCGTGCCGCCAGTCTGGTACTCGGTCACGCGCGTTTCAAAGAAGTTACGCTCTTTCTTCAAGTCGATCATTTCGCTCATCCATGGGAACGGGTTTTCTTCGTTCGGGAACAGCGGCTCGAGGCCGATCTGCACCGCGCGGCGGTTGGCGATGAAGCGCAGGTAGCCCTTGAACATCGGGGCGTTCAGGCCCAGGACGCCGCGTGGCATCGTGTCTTCGGCGTAGCGGTATTCCAGGTCGACAGCTTCGAGGAACAGGGCCTTGATCTCTTCGCGGAATTCCGGCGTCCACAGCTGCGGATTTTCCATCTTGATCGTGTTGATCACGTCGATGCCGAAGTTCACGTGCATCGATTCGTCGCGCAGGATGTACTGGTACTGCTCGGCGGCGCCGGTCATCTTGTTCTGGCGGCCCAGCGCCAGGATCTGCGTGAAGCCCACGTAGAAGAACAGGCCTTCCATCAGGCAGGCGAAGACGATGATCGACTTGAGCAGCTTCTGGTCGTTTTCCGTGGTGCCGGTCTTGAATTCAGGGTCGGTCAGCGTGTCGATGAACGGGATCAGGAACTGGTCCTTGTCGTGGATCGACTTGACTTCGTTGTAGGCGTTGAAGATCTCGGCTTCGTCCAGGCCCAGCGACTCGACGATGTACTGGTAAGCGTGCGTGTGGATCGCTTCCTCGAACGCCTGGCGCAGCAGGTACTGGCGGCACTCGGGGGCCGTGATGTGGCGGTAGGTGCCCAGCACGATATTGTTCGCGGCGAGCGAGTCGGCCGTCACGAAGAAGCCCAGGTTGCGCTTGACCAGGCGGCGCTCGTCTTCCGACAGGCCGTTCGGGCTCTTCCACAGCTCGATATCGCGCTGCATGTTCACTTCCTGCGGCATCCAGTGGTTTGCGCAACCGGCCAGGTACTTGTCCCATGCCCATTTGTACTTGAATGGCACGAGCTGGTTCACGTCGGTCTGGCCGTTGATGATGCGCTTGTCGTCGGCGTTGACGCGCTTTGCCACTTCAGCGGCAGGCACGATGGCGAGGTTGGCGTCGGCTTGCGGAGCGCTTGGCGCGCTGGTTGGTTCGTCGTCCCAGTTAAGCATGGTGGTCCCTTCTGTGGTGCGCTGGCGCAGCGACTGCGGCCCGGGCACGTTGATGCGTTGGTTGTTCGTGTTGTCGGCGACAGGCGCCGTTGTACTTGCTGGAGAGCGAGCCGGCCTTGCAGGCAGCTCGCCTCCACTACTTCATTACTGGCAGGCTTCGCATTCCTCGAAACCGTCGTCGCCCGGACGCAGATAGCATGCGGCGCCGTCTTCTTCCGCCGCTGCAGCCGTCGCCGTATTGGCCGCCGGTGCCGGCGCTGGTGCAACCGGCGCTTTCTCGCCAGCCGACAGGCCACCGGACAGGCCTCCCGAGACCGACACGGCGTTCAGCGCGCCGGTGCGGGTGGTCGACTTTTCCAGGTGCGTCGCGGCGATCGTGCGCAGGTAGTACGTGGTCTTCAGACCGCGCAGCCACGCCAGCTTGTAGGTTTCGTCCAGCTTCTTGCCCGATGCACCGGCCATGTAGATGTTCAGCGACTGGGCCTGGTCGATCCACTTCTGGCGGCGCGACGCAGCGTCGACCAGCCATTTCGGCTCGACTTCGAAGGCCGTTGCGTACAGGTCGCGCAGGTCTTGCGGTACGCGGTCGATTTTCGACAGCGAGCCGTCAAAGTACTTCAGGTCGGCGATCATGACTTCGTCCCACAGATCACGTGCCTTCAGGTCGCGCACCAGGTACGAGTTGATCTCGGTGAATTCACCCGACAGGTTCGACTTCACGTACAGGTTCTGGAATGTCGGCTCGATACAGGCCGAGACACCGATGATGTTCGAGATCGTCGCGGTCGGGGCGATTGCCACGCAGTTCGAGTTGCGCATGCCGAACTGCTTGATGCGCTCGCGCACCGGGGTCCAGTCCATCTTCGACGACGTGTCCTGCTCCAGGTACTGGCTGCCACGTTCGTCGGCCAGCAGCTGGATCG
>Ga0308163_10004444_pt1 | contig 11124 bp, 9 predicted proteins | sample PhyTR1_FD_201037 | JGI IMG/M metagenome (GOLD analysis project Ga0308163, IMG submission 201037) | Phyllosphere microbial communities from UC Gill Tract Community Farm, Albany, California, United States - DLSLT.R1 | ecosystem: Host-associated > Plants > Phyllosphere > Unclassified | place: USA... | reverse complement strand
CACTGCTGCTCCTACACTCATTCGGCGGTCGTATACGAAAATTGAGGCCGGTGAGCATGAGCGTTGCGGCTATCGTTCTGTCAGGGGCTCACGAGGGCGAAAGGGGCAGGATCTTGGCGGGCGATCAATCAGTACTGCGCATTGATAGATATGCCCGGGGTCTCCTCGAACCCGCGCCGGCTCAACTACCCAGCCAAGTCGATGGAGATCCGCAGTACGCGGCCCTCGTTCAATACTTGACCGGGGTCGGCCTCGACTCGTCAGACGCCATCATCGACATCGGAGCCGGAGAGGGGGTAGTGGCGCGGGCTATGAGTGAAATTGGCTGGCCCGACTCGCAACCTAGATACGTCGCCGTTGATCTTCATGAGCCCCTAGAGGCCCTTTCGCTACCTTCCTCAATCCACAATCACTCAAGAAAAGTCGAATTCGAAGCATTCATCAGTTCGGACCAAGCTTTCGCCGGCAGCAACCGGCACGTCATCGTCATTCGCAATGTGTTCCATGAACTAGACATCATGACGACGGCGCGGTTGCTGTGCGCAATCAACTCCAGATCCCCGGCCGATACCCTTCTGTATATCCAGGACATGCAGGAACTTCCTACCGCAGAGTCACGCAACGCTCCTTGGTCGGCGCACCGGCTCAGGGAAGCATTGACGCAGATCGGCGTGAATTCGAAGTCCCCGACCACGCTCAGGAGCCGGTCTGGGACGCCTTGGTACTCGATAGAGTGTGACACGCGATCGGCCACAACTGAACTCGCTGTTGCTGGTCGTATTTTGTGCGAGGCGAAAACTCGGCTTCAAGCCGATCTGAAGGCAGAGTACGAGCGGTTGGATCTTGACCGGCCCGAGAATGCGTCAAGGGCGCTTGCCATCGCTCGGGACGTTCGCACGATAGAACTGCAAGTGGCGGCATGGCGGGACCTTGAGGCGCCTCACGCTTTAAACATGAATCACCGGATCGAGGAAATTCCGCTCGTTCCAAATTCTCCTTTAATGATTTCGCCTGTCTCCATGGACCTGGTCCATGTCCTGCCAGACGGCCACGGGGCCGACATCGTCGCGGTGCTCGAATCCAAAGACGTAATAAACATGGCGTCATCGATCGACGCCGCAGTCGAGCGAGTATGGTTCTTCGGCTATTCCAACAAGTACGCATTCCGCGATTCAGGGAACGTCCAAGCCATCGGAGCCGCCGCGGCGCGTGGCGTCGACGTCAGTATCGTGATGGTCGATCCGGAGTCTCCAGCTGCCCTCTTGCGCTCAGCTCAGCCAGCGTATTCCAGCGGTAATCAACTCTTGCTGGACATCGATGAATCGCTCGAACATTTAGAACACATCCAAGCACTGTTTCCTCAGTGGGCGGAAGTTCGCTTGACGGCACAGGTGCCGCCCTGTTCGTTTTTCATCATCGATGACTTCTGCGTCGCCAGTTATTACACCTCCCACTCTCGTGGCACCGCCGGGAGGAGCGCTGTATATCGTCAAACGGAAGAGGAACTCGGATTCTTCGAGATGCTTGTTCTCGAGTACAAATCGACCCGACTCCACAGCAGTCTTGCAACAGGAGGTAAGCATGGGCGCGAAGTATGACGTGTTGATCGCGGCAGGGGGGTTCGGTTCACGCTCAACTGGGAGTAACGATCGTCAGGGGATGCCGAAGTGCCTATGGCCGTTTGCCAGCGGGACTCTGCTCTCGTCGCTGCTTGTGGAGCTAGCTGAACGGAATCTCTCCGTATTGGTTTCTACTAATCGGCCGCAATTTACTTCGACGATCCAGAGGGCATGCGACGCAACTGAGAGCTCGCTCGTGTTTGATCCCGGGTTCAGAACAACGATCGATCTCGCGAGAATGCACCACCAGTTGCTGAGACCCGAGTTCGTTTTTCTATACGGCCACACTTGGATGCCGGTCGAGACGCTCGCTCCCTTTTGCGAGGGCGGTGAAGCCATAGGAACCTTTGCGACTAGTTCGCGTCGGGACCCGCTCGCGATCGGCGGTCGCTTTGCGGAACCCCCGTTTCGAGTGAACTCCGATCACTTATCCCAATCGCATGCCTCATCATGGCGTGAATACTGGACACGGACGCGTCGATCACCGCGACTGATCAAAATTGGTGGGCCCTCCGAAGCCAATACGCTCAGGGAGCTGCGGGCGTATGAGAGGTCTTGGGCCAACTCGGCTGCCTGACCGTGCTGAAAGGAATTCGCCGAATATCAGCAGCACTTGATCGCCGCACCATTGTTTCGCTCGTACGAGCGTCGGGCTTACTTCGCTGATTTCCAGCGAATCCGGCTGCATATGGTCAAACGTGAGGTGTTGAACGCTCGGCCCCCAATTGGGAGGGGGCGAACGTCATGCATACCTCGCTACTGTGTGGCTATGCCCGGAACCAGCGCGAAACGTGGAGACATATATAACGTTCGTGCGACCGCGACGTTTGAAGGTGACGCACACATGACGCCGCGGCGAATGGTCTGTGTCGCTGAATTGCCCATGGATCAGATGGTCTGGAAGGCGATGTCGCGGACGACATCAGCCGGAGGTGACGGTGACCTCGTCAGTCCGGCAAACACCGCGGTTGGTCTAACGGAGGACGGCTGGTGGTCTCTGCGATTTCTTCGCTCGGTAAAGAAGCGGTGGACTGGGCATCCGGTTGAGTGTTCGTATCTAGCGACACTGACAGATCCGCTTCTGTCAGAGGTCATGGATCACTACAGGTTTAGGAACCGCGCGGCTTAGCTGCTATGTTGAACGACTTTGCTATCGACCCAAACCGAAGGCCTGCCGAATGCTTGACCTAAACGCGCCCCCGGATGGGGTTTTGGCCACGACGTGGCAAGGGGCAGCCTCCGCAGCGCCAAAAACTGGAGATCTCTGGCTGCTGAGCTGGGATGGTCAGGCCTTGGCTCTCGCTTTGATTTCGAGCGTTTTCGACAACTTCGTCACATGCTGGCCAACGACCCTCACGCAGACTCCGGTGTTTGCTCCCGCATTTCTTATTGAAGCAACCCCGCTGCAAGTGCCGCTCCTTGTCTGGCCAACGCGAGAGACTGGAGTCGGTTTACATATGCTTCATCGACGCTTTGGGACGATGCTCTCGAACAGAGCAATGACGCAGACGGAGGAATCGCTCGAGAATCCTGAACGGTCATCGCTTCCTCTTGTCTCGCTCACGGTCGACGGTCGAGACGCCGAGGTTTTCAGCGACGAGATGGTCGATACGTGGGAAGAGATTTGCTTGAACGTTTGGCCTAGCCCGGTTGCTGGGATCACGATGTTCAGCGCAGAGAGCCTGCGCTCGATAGGTATAACTATCGCCGACATAAAGAGCCTAATCGGTGTCGGCACTCCTGAGGCCGTCGCTTTGTTTAGAGCCGAGCAGGCACCCACCGTGGAGCAACTGGAGGCTGTCGCGATCGCCTCCCAAGTTGAGCCCTACGTCCTGCTCGAGTCTGGAACAGACGAGGCTTCGAGGCTGCTCATCGAACCGACCTTCAAGAACTCAGTTGTCGGGTTGGCTCGAATGCTTGAGATTTCTGAGGCCGAGGCTCGAGGGCTCGCACAAGCGGAGTTTGCCTTGGCCGCACGCTCAGACGGGGGCCCACGAGCAAGAATGCTTACCGTTATTGAGCGGCTAGGAAGGGAAGGACGGTCTAGTGGGGGAAGTTGAAGAGAACAAGTTCAGGCGGCTCATCGCGCAGCGCAAATTTAGGGATATAGCGACCGAGCTTGTTCGCCTTGAGGATGCTCGGGGTGCGGTCTCGATGAAGGCGCTTGGAGAAAGTCCTGAGGAAGCGGTAAGCGAAAGCAATGAACTCGAACTCGAATTCACGACGTCCCCCCATGCCGGTTGTTCAGTATTTGGTTACTACAAGTATCGTCCCAACCAAACATCCATAATCTTTGTCCACCCGTCGAATACCTTGGCTCGTGACAACTTCACGATCGCGCACGAATACGGTCATCACGTACAACGGCAGCATGAGGCCTGGGCGAACGTGCTCTACTCGTTACAGGCGAGGGAGCGTCAATTTGTAGACGAACGCACTGCTGATGCATTCGCGGCAGCAGTGCTCATCCCGGCGGAGTTGGTTACCCCGGAATCAGCTTGGTTGACTTCGCGGACGATTGCTTCAGTTCATGAGAATGTTCTCGCATCGCGCTCCGCTGTCGCTGCACGTATTTTGGAGATTGCATCGCCCGACGATTTCGCAACAGTCATCGTTTGCGGCAGCGATGGCACGGTCATTTTCGCTCGAACGAACGGAGACGAAGTTTTCACGCCGGCGCGCGGAGTTGTCCAGACGGGGCTCGCTACTTTGTTCTCGTCCGCTCAAAGCGCTGACGGCCACGCCCAACGCGAGCTTTCGGACGGGCTGAAAGCTTCGTCTGGCTGGGTTCAGGACGATGTAGTGGGTGACCTCTCCATTGACCACACTGGCGAATACGCATTCGTGGTTCTTCGGTCTGCGCAGAAGTTCGGGCGGAAGCCGAAATGGAGCACCAGCGAGATCGAATGTTCCAGCCTGGCTTGTGAATCTGTTTTCAAGGTTGACGAAAGTATTGAGTTCTGCGCCGAGTGCCACGAGCCGAAGTGTCCGAACTGTTCTTCGTGTGCCTGCGAGCCTCAGTTGACCTCCACATGTTTGAATTGTTTTGTGCAGCTGTCCGTGGCCGAACAGTCTGGTGTTATTGAGCACGTCTGCTGAGCGCCGAATCCGGTGGATCAGGCCATGCCTGGCCCCGGCTCGGCGATCGCCAAGGCAGCTGCTCCCCTAATCGCCGTCGCAGTCACGAGGGATGCTCCGTTGCGCCCGTTGGTCGGTCCCGCCTCGTTTGCCATCGCGGAAGTTGCCCTAAATCCACTGACGCCGGAGGTTGATTGGAACCGCGCCCCGACCGTTACTCCTGAAATCCTGCAGAGCTGAGCTTGGATGATTGGAGCAAATACCTTGCCCCAGCCGGAAGCGGCTGTTGCAGTCGTTGTCATCCAGCCCTGTCAATATAGTGATGGATATTCAGTGCGAGAGGCGGAGCGACTATGCCGGAATGGGTTAGCGAGTGGGTGCCGGTCTTTCAACTGATCTTGAACGCAGGTGCGTTGGTCGGTGGGGCGGTCATCTGGAAGCTGTATGTGGACAATCTAAAGGCTGCAAGCGAGGTCAAGGATGCAACCATCCAGAACATCGGAATGAGTCGAGACCACTGGCGCGATAGAGCTGAAGACCTCGAGAAGCGCAGCCCCGAGGTTGTCGAGAAGAGTTTGTCCGAGCGCATACAAATCAGGGACGAAGAGATCACTCGCTTCATGACGGACCGGGAGTTCGACAAGATCACGCTTCGGACACTGGAGATTGCAAAGGCCGAGCTTGAGCAAGATTTGTTCCGAACCAAGGGGTTCCGTGCGATGCTCGCCCTTGAGGACAGCCACGAGGACGAAAACGACAGCGAGGACGAGCTGAACGAGGACATTGACCCGCTCGTGGAGGAAACTCCGAAGACCATTGAGGTTGTCTACATCGGAGGAGTGGCCGTTGACAGCGGCCAACTCATGGTGACCGACCCTTGCTACGTCGATTCGGATTGGCGACACGAGCCATACTCCATTGTCGGCGAGGTTGAGAGATCCGACGACACCCTCTTCGACTACTCATACGATGGCGTATGCCGCGCGACCGATGGGGGGCACGGAGAGCTCGCGTTCGAATTAGGGCACGCGGGCGCCGGAGTAGCGTTTTCCACGGCTTGGGGCGACGGTATCTATCCTGTTTTCGCCGAAAAGCACGACGGCCGGATCGTGCGAGTGTACGTCAACGTTGGCTGATTTCCGACCGGGCGTTGTCGTCGCGACGATCCCTGGACTGGGCCCGCTCGAACGCGCGCAGCGTCGCAAGCGCAGCCCAATGCCCGAACGCATCCTGAACCTGCTTTGGTGCGCCGCCACCGCCACCGAGCCTTGTTGCCAGCGCTTGGCGCTCTAGGAACGAAACTTACGAACCCACTCTCCCGTGGAGACGTGTCATAGCACCTGTGGAAGGATGTGTGAAGGCCGCGTCGAAGCGGCGATCTAGGGGAGGCCACGAGCATGCTAAAGAACCTTCTCTACTTGAATGAGTCAGCTCTTGGAGACTACCTAAGTGCGCTTGAGGGAGGCGCTCGCTCTTCCGTGGAGGACAGGGGACAGCGCTCAGCAGGTAGCCGCGGCGGTGCTGGGCAAGCTTTCGAGCCAGACGGACGGTATGCCCGAGAAGATGAGAAGACCGTTCGACTGACTGACACCCCGCCATCTCAATTCGAGCGATTGATGGCGCTCGTCGCCGCCGACCCGGCTCTCTCGGGATGGGTGGCAATACAGGACTCAGAGTCGGAGTCTCAGGACCTTCACGTGGGGGCCTTCATCGACGTAAGTTGCGACATACAAGTTCCGTCCATGATCAAAGCGCTAGCGCCTCAAGGGGGGATGGTTGCCGCGGTGAAGGCATTGCGTGAAATTGGATCGACGATGGGATCAGGCCAGAGCCCGCAGATCGATGACAGCAAGTTGGCAATGTTTGAAACTCTCGGCAACTTTATCGGAGGGGATCTCGTCGTCGTAGGTGAAACCGACTCTGAGGCATGGAAAGTGGCTGGGAGGCTGCGCAATGACCACCTCCGCGTAGCGGCGGATGAGCTAGACGGTACGGTGCGCATGGTTGGTAAGGTCAGCCGCAAGCTGGGTGAGAAGGACTTCAAACCGTTGCTCGCCTTGCCCGGTCTCGACATGCTCCCTCGCGCGCAGCGACGCGAGATCGAGGCGAAGGGTCCCAGTGGCGCTGAAGATGATAGCTGGCTGAAAGGGCCAGCTCTCATGCTCGAGATCTTGGCCATATACCGGTGAGAAGGGCTCCAAGCGGGGTTCGACTCTCGCAAAGTGTCATAGCTCGCGCTCGTCAGGTCCAATGACTCGTGAATAGTAAATGGTCCTGGATCTTCGGAATTCTTACGGCGGCGGCTTTCGTCTTCGGGCTTGTCTTCTTCCTAGTGACTCAACAGCTGACCAATCGTGACTGGGCCGTGCTTGGGATCGGTGCCCTGGTAGGGGCAACGGCCGCCGCCCTTGTCGCGACTTTTATCTTCCATTCTGAGGCACGAGGCCGAGCGTTCGAGGCAGAGCAATCCCGCCTAGATCTGATCGCTGCCGCGGACGCCGCCCTCGTTGAAAAACGGACAGCTCTTATTGAGGCTCTGCCAACTAGACGTGAGCGTTTAGATGGGGTGGAAGAGCAGGTTGCGCAACTCCGCATGAGCATTGTCAAGGCGGATGGGAACTACAACGCCGGAATGGCTCAAGCGGTCGATGCCGCTAACCATGGCTTCCAAGACATGGTGTACGAGAACCAATCAGCTGCGAACACATGGAAGATTGCCAAGACTCGGTTCGAAGGCCAACTCCGAGACGCAACCGCAGACCGGGATCGGCTCGCGGGGATGACCGATGAGGCGTACCTCGCTGAGCAGAAGAGTTTGCGCGGCCTGGACTAATTCCTCTGGCAGCCGCGGACATGCGCTCACTGCAATGCCTGAGCGACGCTTGATTGGTCAAGGTTGGTGGCGATTGCCCCTCTGTGGAAGAGCGGTCTCTGCATTCGACCTGGGCAGGAGTGTGCCGTCAAAAAAAGCCGATTGTGTCGTCGGCGGTCCGTGATCCTGGGTGCACGAACCAACACGCCACCGAGCGACTCAGCGGCTAGCTCGACGCGCATCTATTAGTTCGCAGCAAACTCGCTCAGGAAATCGCTTTGCTGTCCAGTTTACGGAGGCTGCATCTGTCGGCTTGGGTGAGGCGGAGGTGGCAATGCACGGCGGACGCTGGGTGCCTCGCAACATAGACTGACCCAGTGAGTGACTCCTCCATTCCCCCCGTCAAGCTGCGCCCCGAAATCCTCGCTCTGCCGCCGTATAAGCAGGGCACCTCTATAGAGGGAGGGTTCAAGCTCTCCAGCAACGAGAACCCCTTTCCTCCGCTGCCGGGGGTGCTTGAGGCCGTCGAGAGGGCGAGCGCCTCGCTCAATCGCTATCCGAATGCCGCCGCGCCCGACCTCACCGCCAAGCTCGCCGAGCGGTTCGGCGTGAGCGCCGACGAGGTCATCATCGGGGCCGGTTCCGTGTCCCTCCTCGTGCAGCTGGTGCAGGCTGCGGCCGGTGCCGGTGACGAGGTCGTCTACTCGTGGCGGTCGTTTGAGGCCTACCCCTGGATGCCCACGCTCACCGGCGCGGTCAGCGTCAAGGTTCCCAACACCGACGACCACCGGCACGACCTGCCGGCGATGCTCGATGCGATCACCGAGCGCACCCGGCTGATCATCGTGTGCAGCCCCAACAACCCCACCGGAACCATCGTCACCCAGACCGAGTTCGAAGAGTTCATGGATGTCGTTCCGAGCGACCTACTCGTGATTCTCGACGAGGCTTATGCCGAATTTGTCACCGATGAGGATGCCGTCGACGGCGCCGCCCTGCTCGGTCACTACCCGAACCTCGTGGTTCTGCGCACTTTCTCCAAGGCGTACGGGCTGGCCGGCCTGCGCGTCGGCTACGGAATCGGACCGGCGGCCATCCTGCAGGCCGCGCGTACGACCGCTATTCCGCTCGGAATCACCGACCAGGCGCAGCACGCCGCTGTCGTGAGCCTGGGCGACGACATTCAACTTAACGAGCGAGTCGTATACATCGCCGCGCGCCGCGACGCCCTCTGGGCCGCGCTCATCGACCAGGGCTGGGACGCCCCGAAGCCCCAAGGAAACTTCATCTGGCTGCCCACCGGCGAGCACACCGCGCACGCCGCAGAGGTATATGCCGAAAATGGAATAGTCGTGCGCGCATTCCACCCCGAAGGCGTGCGGATTTCGATCGGCGAGCACGAATCTGTAGAGAAACTCATCGCTGTGTCATCAAAGCTTGTGGCTACCCTCTCAGATGGGCCCTCGACGCACCCGATAGCGTAGGCATACAAGCGAAAGACAAGAGGGTTCATCCATGACCACTCCTCCGCCCGCGGTTCAGTTTCTGGCCACAGACGGCACCTTCGCTCCCAGCGCCGGGAGCGACGAGTACCTGCCCTATATAGAGGCGCTCAGCGACGCTCAACACGAGCAGTTCTATCGCGACATGTTCGTCATCCGGCGTTTCGACACCGAGTGCACCAACCTGCAGCGCCAGGGGCAGATGGCCCTCTGGCCGCCGAGCCACGGACAAGAGGCCGCGCAGGTCGGATCCGCCCGCGCCACCCGCGCCCAAGACCATATCTTCCCGAGCTACCGCGAGCACGTCGTCGCCAAGATCCGCGGCGTCGACCTCATGGGCATCGTCGGCCTGATGCGCGGCACCACCCTCGGTGGGTGGGACGTGAATGACCCGAAGAACGGCAACTTCCACGGCTACACCCTGGTGCTCGGCACGCAGACGCTGCACGCCACGGGCTACGCCATGGGCGTCAACTTCGATGGCGCCGTCGGCACGGGCAACCCCGACACCGACACCGCCGTGGTCGTCTACTTCGGCGACGGCTCCACGAGCGAGGGCGACGTCAACGAGGCCATGGTCTTCGCTGCCAGCTACCAGACGCCCACCGTCTTCTTCCTGCAGAACAACCAGTGGGCCATCTCGGTTCCGGTCGCCACGCAGTCGCGCGTTCCCCTCTACCTGCGCCCTCGCGGCTTCGGCATTCCGAGCGTGCAGGTTGACGGCAACGACGTTCTCGCCAGCTACGCCGTCTCGGCGAAGCACCTCGACGACGCCCGCAACGGCCTTGGACCCAGCTATATCGAGGCCATGACGTACCGCATCGGCGCCCACACGACATCCGACGACCCCACCCGCTACCAGACCGACGAGCAGCTGGCCCACTGGGTCGCCCGCGACCCGATTCTGCGCTTCGAGACGTTCCTCAAGAACAAAGGCGCGAGCGAGGCCTTCTTCGCCGACGTCGAGCAAGAGGCGGCCGACTTCGCGGCGGACATCCGCAAGCGCACGCTCGAACTGCCCAACCCCACGATCGACAACCTGTTCGACCACGTCTACAGCGAGCCGCACCCGCTCATCACCGAGCAGAAGGCCTGGCTGGCGAACTACGAGGCGTCGTTCGGAGGAGACAAGTAATGGCCGTCGAAGAACTTCCGCTCGCGAAGGCCATCAATGCGGGCCTGCGCAAAGCCATGCGCGACAACGACAAAGTGCTGCTCATGGGCGAAGACATCGGAACGCTCGGAGGAGTGTTCCGCGTGACCGAGGGCATCAAGGCCGAGTTCGGTGACAAGCGCGTGCTCGACACGCCCCTCGCCGAGTCGGGCATCGTCGGCACCGCCATCGGCCTCGCCCTGCGCGGCTACCGGCCCGTCTGCGAGATCCAGTTCGACGGCTTCGTCTACCCCGCCTTCAACCAGATCACCACCCAGCTCGCCAAGCTCACCAACCGCGGACGCGGAACCCTGCGCATGCCCGTGGTCATCCGTATTCCCTACGGCGCCCATATCGGCGCGATCGAGCACCACATGGAGAGCCCCGAGGCGTACTTCGCGCACACGGCCGGCCTGCGCGTGGTCAGCCCGTCGACCCCGAACGACGCCTACTGGATGATCCAGGAGTCGATCGAGTCGAACGACCCCGTGATCTTCTTCGAGCCCAAGAGCCGCTACTGGCCCAAGGGCCCGGTCGAACTGGATGCCTCGGCCTCGCCGCTGCACGCCAGTCGCGTCGCGCGCACGGGCACGGATGCGACCCTGGTCGGCCACGGCGCCATGGTCACCATGATGCTGCAGGCCGCCGAGCTCGCCGCCACCGAGGGAGTGAGCCTCGAGGTCATCGACCTGCGCTCTCTGAGCCCGGTCGACTACACGCCCATTCTCGACTCGGTCACCAAGACCGGCCGCCTGGTCGTGTGCCAGGAGGCCGCCGGCTTCGTGAGCGTCGGCTCCGAGATCGCGGCCACCGTCGCCGAGCGGGCGTTCTACTCGCTGCAGGCTCCGGTGATCCGGGTGTCGGGCTTCGACGTTCCGATGCCCGCGCCTCGCATCGAGAACCTGTACCTGCCCGACGTCGACCGCATCCTCGAAGCGGTCGACCGGTCGCTGGCGTTCT
>Ga0308163_10004443_pt1 | contig 11124 bp, 11 predicted proteins | sample PhyTR1_FD_201037 | JGI IMG/M metagenome (GOLD analysis project Ga0308163, IMG submission 201037) | Phyllosphere microbial communities from UC Gill Tract Community Farm, Albany, California, United States - DLSLT.R1 | ecosystem: Host-associated > Plants > Phyllosphere > Unclassified | place: USA... | reverse complement strand
TAAGATAGAATACTTTTTTCATTTTGCAAAAATACGCTTTATTTTTCACATTTTGGCTATGTCAATTAGATAACTTATATTACCGCCATAGCCAGAATCTCATTTACTGCGTTTTACAAAGTAACTTTAACTTAGCTTTAAGAAATTTATTTTAATTTAGACATCTTTTCCGCCTGTAGTTTATCCTGAGCTAAGTCGAAGGGTTCCCGCTTTTTTTGCCAAGTCTTTCCAGCGCCAAAAAAGAGCTTAACTTAAGTCGGGATGCGGGTTTGTCATCAAAATAAAATTCGTCTTACGATATAACCTTTCAAAATTCTTACATTTGAGATAAATATCAAGAAAATGGACAACAAACCAATCACCTTCCAGTTTATTTCCGAACCCACAGATGTCAATTTCGGTGGCAATGTACACGGTGGAAGCGTGATGAAATGGATAGACCAGGTCGGTTATGCCTGCGCCAGCAATTGGTCATCCAGTTATTGTGTAACGGTTTACGTTGGCGGAATCAGATTCTATCAACCTATCAAAATTGGAGAAATCGTAAAACTGGAATCGCACGTAATTTACACAGGAAGTTCCAGTATGCACATTGCCATCGATGTTTTTTCAAGAAATATCAAAGAAAAAACCTTCGAAAAGAAAACGCATTGCATCATTGTTTTTGTTGCGGTGGACGAAAACGGGAAATCCGTTCAAGTGCCAAAATGGAATCCAACTTCCGAAAAAGAAATCCAAATGCAGGAATACGCAATCAAACTAATGAATCTCCGCCGTGATATTGAAGATGAAATGAAACCTTTCCTATAAAAATCTATTCAGCAAATTAAATTATTTATAATTGAAAAATATCAATTGATAATCGTTACAAATTGAGTAAAATTTAACAATCTGAATTATTTAGTGTCAATATCAAGTTTTAATTTTGCACAGAAATTAAAAATATATTCAATTGAACAGAAAAATTATCAGTTTATTAGCCCTATCATTAGCGGTTAGTATCAATGCACAGGTTTTCAATGCAGGTTTCGAGAACAACAACGGAACACCTTTATCTCAGTTCAAAACCATTAATGCAGACGGTTTACAAGTCCCGGAATGGGCACAGGTTCAGGAATTTAACACAGAAGCCTGGATTCAGTTTTATGACGGTTATGATAACAAAATTGCTTTCAGTACATCTTATTACGAACCAGAAGGTCAGGCCAATGACTGGTTGATTACACCGGTAATTACAATTCCTAACACAGGAACACCAACACTTTACTGGAAAGGAAAATCTTATGATTTCGAATATACAGATTCGTATGCTGTTAAGGTTTCTGAAACCAACAACAATCAAGAATCTTTCACAACTTTGACTCAGATTGATGCTGAACAACCTTTTGATTATGCAAGTCATACTTTGGATTTGTCTGCTTACAAAGGGAAAACAATCTATCTGGCTTTTGTGAATAATACCAACAGCGGAACTTATCTGGCTTTAGACGATTTGTACATCAGCCAAACTGCAGATTGTGTAATGCCTTTATTAGATGGATTTTCGGTTTCGAATCTAAAACCAAATTCAGTAACAATCGATTGGTCAGCAACAAGTGGAATTACTAATTACGACACAGGATTGACGACTTTCGACACATCAGTTTCATCCAAAGGAATCACTTCTTCTACAAGTAAGAGTTTTGATAATTTGCTAGCTGGAAAAAGATACCAGTTCTTTTTGAAAAATGCGGATTGTGGTTCTGGCTGGGCCGGACCAAAATCAATCTGGACGCCGACAGAATTACCTTATTCTTATGATTTCGAAAAAACAATTGAGAACTTTGGCGAATATGATTCTGACGGTTGGGCTTCTACCACGTGGTTGATGGGCGAAAATTCTGCTGTTGCTCAAAACGGAAGCGGATATGCTTACAACAACACAAGTACTTCCAACGCCGGGAAAAACGACTGGTTATTCTCCTATCCTATTTACCTGAAAAACGGCGAAACGGTTACTGCAAAATATTATACTTCCATCGGAAATGAATCTGCTGACCCAGTGACGTTGAAAGTAGCTGTAGCAAGTGCTCCGGACAAAAACAACATCATTGAAAATCTAAAAACTCAAACCGTCTCTCAACAAGCTTACACAGAATATACCGTGAGTTACACTGCGACGGCTGACCAAGTTTATTACATCGGATTCGGAAACACAACACCGAAAGTTGCAGTGACAACGGCTTTGAGATTGGATAATATCAGTTTCTCAAAAAGTAATTTGGCAGTGAATGATGTCAACAGAACCAACATCAAAGTTTATCCAAATCCAGTTGTTGACCAATTGAATATCAAGACAAACGAGACGATTAAATCGGTTCAGGTTTATTCTTTAGACGGAAAATTACTTAAAACCATTAGTGGAAATGCTACAACTATTGATTTTAAAAATTATCCAAAAGGTTCTTATTTAGTTAAGATTGAGACCAACAAATCAACAACTTCCCAAAAAGTTATAAAATAAGTTGAGAAAAATAGTTGCAGAATTAAAAATCATTTCTAAATTTGCTGTAATGAAAACAATGAACAATAACTGGTGGTGGCTTTCAAACTCTTTGTCGGGTCTGAAAGGATTATCGGTGTTCTAAATTCTGAACTAACTATAACTCAATCATAATAAGACTTCGACATTTTTTGTTGAAGTCTTTTTTATTTTATGGCTTCGAGAGCCTCAGCCTGACAAAAGCCGAGTCGAAGGATTTAAAAACAAATAAATTTAAAATGAACTTAGAAAACATCATCAATATAAAAACGGTCGTAAAATCGCAGTTGGCAGATTTGTTCACGCCGATTGGGATTTATCTCCGTCTTCGCGACCAGTTTCGGGACACGATTCTTTTGGAAAGTGCGGGAAATCAGAACTCGGAAAATTCTTTTTCCTTCATCTGTGTGAATGCCATCGCCGGAATTGAAATTAGAAATTATGAAGAAGCTGAACTGAAATTTCCACTGGAAAATCCTATAAAAATCAATCTGAAAAATGAAAAATTATCAGATTTAATGCAAGAATTTTCAAATTGTTTTAAATGTGATCAACCAAATCACAAGATTGGGAAACAGGCGCAAGGATTTTTCGGATATACAAGTTACGATGCAATTCCTTTCTTCGAAAATATTAAGTTTAAAGAACAATCTGAGGAAAATAAAATCCCATTAATGCGTTATCGCCTTTATCAATACGTGATTGCAATTAATCATCACAACGATGAAATGTTCCTGATTGAGAATAAAATCAATGGTTTAAAATCTGAATTGTCAACGCTAGAAAATATCATCAATCAAAAAAACGCACCTGTTTTTCCTTTCGAATTAACCTCAGAAGAAACTTCGAATTTGAAAGATGAAGAGTTTTTGGAATCCGTAGAATTTGCAAAGAAACATTGTTTTCGTGGCGATGTTTTCCAATTGGTATTGAGCAGAAGATTCGAGCAGAAATTTCAAGGTGACGAGTTCAATGTTTATCGTGCTTTGCGGAATATCAATCCTTCACCTTATTTATTTTTCTTCGATTATGGTGATTATAAATTGATGGGTTCCAGTCCGGAAAGTCAGTTGATTATCAAGAACGGAAAAGCGATTATTCATCCAATTGCAGGCACTTTCAAACGAACCGGCAATGTAAAAAAAGATTTGGAATCTGCAGAAGAGCTCAAAAAAGACCCAAAAGAAAACGCTGAACACACGATGTTGGTGGATTTGGCAAGAAACGATTTGAGCATTCACGGGAAAAACACAACAGTTTCAAAACTGAAGGAAATCCATTTCTTTTCCCACGTTATCCATATGGTTTCTGAAGTGGTAACAGACGTGAAAGAAGACCAAAATCCTTACGAAATGATTGCAACTACTTTCCCACAAGGCACTTTGAGTGGTGCTCCAAAATATCGAGCAATGCAGTTGATTGATGAACACGAGAAAACGTCCAGAAGTTATTACGCCGGTTGTATCGGTTTTGTCGGTTTCGACGGCAGTTGCAATCAGGCGATTATGATAAGAACTTTTTTGAGTAAAAACAATACGCTTTTTTATCAAGCTGGAGCAGGAATCACCGCAAAATCGGTTGCAGAAAGCGAGTTGCAGGAAGTGAATAACAAATTAGGGGCTTTGAAAAAAGCAATCATTAAAGCAGAGAAATTATGAAAATATTAGTCTTCGATAACTACGACAGTTTCACATATAATTTGGTTCAAATCATAGAACAAATCATTGGTTCAGAAGTAGATGTTTTCCGCAATGACCAAATCGCTTTGGAAGACATCGAAAAATACGACAAAATCATTCTTTCTCCCGGTCCAGGAATTCCAGAAGAAGCAGGAATATTATTAGATATGATTAAAAAATATGCGCCAACCAAATCCATTTTCGGAGTATGTCTTGGTCAACAAGCGATTGCGGAAGCTTTTGGCGGAAGTTTGATTAATCTTTCCGAAATCTATCACGGCGTGGCAACTGAATCTCTTCAGATTAATTCACACAAAATTTTCAACGGTTTGCCAGAAATTTTGGAAGTCGGAAGATACCATTCTTGGGCTGTAAATCCCGATGATTTCCCAGCAGAATTAGAAATCACAAGCGTTGACAGAAACGGAATGATTATGAGTCTGAAACATAAAACCTATGATGTTCACGCCGTTCAATATCATCCGGAAAGTATTCTGACGCCTGACGGAAAACAGATTCTAGAAAATTTTTTAATTTAAATAAAGTAAAAAAAATGGAGACTATCAATGAAAATCTATTGTTTTTTAAAAAGGAATGTTCAATTCGAAATTTAATTTTAGGAAAAGACTTTAATGATAATTTCAGAAAACGGATAAAGCCTTTAGTATTGGCTTCTATAATATTAATTCAATTTTCATTTGTTGTAAATTTATTTAAAAGTTGGATTGCATATCCTATCTTTTTTACAGGCTCTATAGGTCTTTTAATATTTATTATTATAGATTCTATTTTTGTTAGAAATGAATTAAAAAACTTGAATATGCCTTATTCAAAAAATTTATTTATTCTTTTTAATGATGAAATTAAAATAGTAAGAATAAAAAAAATCAATGATAAATACCAAAATTACTCAAATGAATATATTAAAAATTTAATAACTATAGCTAAAAGCGAATTAAATATATTAGCAGATAATAAATTTAATCATATTGAAAAAATAATAAGCTACTTCGGAAATACTGCATTTATTTTCTTTATTGGGCTTTCAATTGGTAAAAACCAAATCAATATTAAATTATTTCTTACGACTCTTTTAATCGGTGTTTTTATAACTATTTCTTATAAAATATTAAAAAGGTTATTTACCTCTAACTCCGAAACCCAAAAAGAATTATTAAAAGATTATATAAATGTATTAGACAATATACTTTTAATGAGAATTCCAAACAATAAGATTTTAATATATAAATGAAACAAATCCTACAATATCTTTTCAATCATCAGACCTTGACGAAAGCCGAAGCCAAAGCGATTCTGATTGAAATTTCACAAAATAAGTTCAACGAAAGCGAGGTCATTTCTTTTATCACCGTTTTCCTGATGCGCACGATCACGCTGGAAGAACTTACCGGTTTCCGTGAAGCTTTGCTTCAACTGGCAAAACCAGTCGATTTGGGAACGAATGACTTGGTCGATATCGTTGGAACTGGTGGCGATGGGAAAAATACGTTTAACATTTCAACTTTGGCGAGTTTTATTATAGCTGGAACCGGTCAGAAAGTTGCTAAACAAGGTAATTACGGAGCTTCTTCTATTTCCGGTTCTTCCAATGTTCTTGAAGAATTGGGTTACCAATTCAAAGATAATTCTGAAGATTTGAAAGCCGATTTGGAAAAAGGAAACATTTGTTTTATTCACGCGCCATTGTTTCATCCCGCTTTGAAATCTGTTGCTCCCTTGAGAAAACAATTGGGACTTAAAACGTTTTTCAATATTTTGGGACCTTTGGTAAATCCAGCAAAACCAAAGTATTCTATGATTGGCGTGGCCAATTTGGAGATTGCGAGAGTTTATCAATACCTTTTACAAAAGCAAAAAAGCGAGTTTATGCTCGTTCACGCTTTGGATGGTTATGACGAAATTTCATTGACTGGCGACACCAAAATTTTCAATAAAAACGGAGAGAAAATCTATTCGGCAGAAGATTTGAAATTCAAAAACATCACTCCAGAAAGTATTTTCGGAGGCAATACAAAAGAAGAAGCTTCCAAAATTTTCCTTCGAATTCTCGAAGGAAAAGGAACTGATGAACAAAATTCAGTCGTTCTTGCGAATGCCTCAATCGCTTTGGAAAACACTGGAAAATATGGTAATTACGACGAGTGTTTAGCTCTTACAAAAGAAAGTTTGGAAAGTGGAAAAGCATTAAATTGCCTTCATCAATTAGTTAATAATTAAATCAGCGAAATAATAAAATACAAATGGAAAAGCTACTCACAATTTTAATTTTCGTCTTTGCATTGCAGTCTTGCAAAGACAAGACGGTTGAAAAAAAAGAAATTCTGGTTCAGAAAATTGAAGAAAAAATTGTGGAACTTCCGAAAGCTGAAAGCGAAAAAATAATAGATATTATTAGAAATGGAGACCTTGAAGGCGTTCAGAATTTATTAAAAAAAGGAATCGATGTCAATGCAAGATTTGAAGGATTTTTCCGTGGAGGACATAAAGAAAATGCAAATGACATTTCCAATAAACAGTGGACAATGCTAATGGTCGCATCATTTTATAACAAGGTTAAAATTGCTGAATTTTTACTTCAAAATAAGGCAGAAATCAATCTTCAAAATAAAGCGGGACATACTGCACTTTTTTTATCCTGTGCTAGCAGAAGTGAAGAAATAGCAAAATTTTTATTGGAACACAATGCCGATGCGAAAATTGACAGCAAAGATTCAAGTGGAACTTCTGCCTTACAGTGGGCTTTGGCTTATGAATGGAATGATGTTGCTGAGGATTTGCTGAAACAAGATGTAGATGTAAACAGCAAGAGCACAGAAACAGGAAGAGATGTTTTGATGGATGCTTTGTATAACGAAAACATATCCAAAGATGTAATTTCAAAAATTATTGAGAAAGGTGCAAATATCAACTATGTGAATCCAAAAGACGGAGAAAATGCGTTAATGTGGGCTTGTAAAAGAGATTTTTTTGATATCGCAAAGAAAATTGTGGATAAAGGCGGAAACGTTAATTCAACTTCTCAAAATGGAACAACTCCATTATCTTCTGCATCTGGAAAAAATTCCTGTTCAACGGAACTTATGGATTTTCTAATTAAAAACGGAGCAAAAATAAATCCCAGTAACAAATACGGAAGAACGCCTTTGATAGAAGCTGTGTCATCAAACTGCATAGAAAAAGTAAAATATCTGGTAGAAAAAGGAGCCAGCGTAAACCAAAAAAGTGAAGGTTTCGGCGGTGTTTCTCCTCTTTCGGAAGCGGTTTGGGAAACCAATTTTGAAATCACAAAATATCTTGTGGAAAATGGCGCCGATGTGAATATTCAAAAAGAAAATGGTGACACAGCACTATTAGTTGCGGTTTGGAATGAGAAAAATCTAAACGCTGTCAATTTATTAATACAAAGTGGTGCAGATGTCAACAAAATGAATGATGACAAACAAACGCCACTATTAAAGGCCATTCAATATAATCATTATGACATTGCGGTATTACTTATAAAAAACGGAGCAGGAACCGATGTTACAGATTTTTATGGACATACAATCCAAAGTACGCTCAAAGAAACTGTCGAAAGAACTGGAAACAAAAAATGGCTCGGTTTGAAATTGTAGAAAACTAAGCTTTATAAATAATACATTTCACAAAAAATGAATATCCTAGATAAAATCATAGAACAAAAAAAACAGGAAGTTGAATTTTCAAAATCTAAAATCTCTGTTGAAGAACTGAAAGATTCAGCGTTTTTCGGAAGAGCAACTTTTTCCTTGAAAGAAACCATCAAAACCAAATCCGGAATTATTACCGAATTCAAAAGACAATCGCCAAGTAAGGGTATCATCAATGATAAAGTTTCGCCTCTGGAAGTTGTTTCTCAGTATGAAAAATTCGGAGCAAGTGCAGTTTCGATACTGACGGATAAAGATTTTTTCGATGGAAATTTTGAAGATATTTTGAGCGTCAGAAATCATATTAATATTCCAATTCTGAGGAAAGATTTTATGATTGATGAATACCAGTTTTACGAAGCTAAATCCATCGGAACAGACGTTATTCTTTTGATTGCTTCTTGTCTTTCTCCGACTCAGGTTTCCGAATTTACAGAATTAGCTCATTCTCTCAATCTCGAAGTTTTGCTGGAAATCCATTCCGAAGATGAATTAAAGCACATCAATAAGAATGTTGATTTTGTCGGCATCAATAACAGGAATTTGAAAGATTTCAAAGTAGATTTACAACATTCTGTCAATTTAAAAAATCAGCTTCCGAAAGATATTTTATCAGTTGCAGAAAGCGGAATTTATAATGAAAAAGATTTCAAATTCTTAAAAAAAAAAGGATTTGATGGATTTTTGATGGGCGAATATTTTATGAAAAATGAAAATCCGGGAGCAAAATTTGGAGAATTCATTCGAGAAGTGAGAAATTAGATTTTAGAAGTTAGAGAATGGAATATCAATTAAAGGTTTGCGGATTAACAAAACTCAATCAGATTAAAGAATTAATTGAGTTGAAAGTTGATTTTCTGGGATTCATCTTTTATGAAAAATCGCCGAGATATGTTTTGAATCATTTGAGTTTAGAACAGATTTCAGAAATCAATCATCAAGGAAAAGTTGGCGTTTTTGTTAATGAAGATTTGGATAAAATCTTAGAAATTTCGGAACAAGCAAAATTGAATTTTATCCAACTTCACGGCGATGAAACTGAAGATTTTATTTCAGAATTAAGACAAAGATTAAATGCCAGAATAGGAATTATAAAAGTCATTAGAATAGGAAATCAAACAGAAAATTTAGAATCTAAAATTCATAATTTAAAATCTAAAATTCATAATTTAAAATCTAAAATTAATTATCTCCTATTCGATACAGATTCCAAAGCATTTGGCGGAACAGGAAAAACTTTTGATTGGAACATTTTAAATGATATTGAAATTCCAATTCCATACTTTTTAAGTGGCGGAATTTCTTTAGAGAATGTTGAAGAATTGAAAAACATCAATCAAAAACCAATTGCCCTCGATATTAATTCAAAATTTGAAATCGAAGCTGGAAACAAAGATTTAGAAAAAGTAAAAGAATTTTTATCATTAATAAAAAATGAAAAATCATCAATATAAAAGCAAAATAGTCTGGACTGGAAATACTGGTGAATCCACGAAGAATTACCGCTCTTATCAAAGGAATTATACAATTTCTGTGGATGGAAAAACTGACATTTTGGGTTCATCTGACCCTGCATTTTTAGGAAATCCAGAACTTCATAATCCTGAAGATTTGTTGTTAGCTTCGGTTTCTTCTTGTCATTTGCTGTGGTATCTTCATCTTTGTTCTGTAAACAAAATTCTGGTTTTGGAATATGAAGATTTTGCAGAAGGAACAATGATTGAGAATGAAAACGGAAGTGGAAAATTCAGTGAAATAACTTTGAAACCAAGAATTGTTGTTGCTGAAAAAGAAATGATTGAAAAAGCGATTGAACTTCATCAGAAAGCGAATGAATATTGTTTCATTGCGAATTCTTTAAATTTTGAAGTGAAACATCAGCCAGAGATAACAGCAAAATAAACTGGAAAATGCAATATTAAACGCTCAAAAGACTTATCAGACAGAGAAATTGAGCTAATATTAAAATCTTGGGATATAGAAGATTGGTTTGATTTGGATTTTTCAAGCTTCAAAACAAAATTTAAAAATTCTGAATTTCATTTTTTAGAAATCGATGATAAAATTGTTTCGCTAGCTAGAATTAATTTTGATTTTAAACTTGAAATACAAAAGAATTTTTACGGTTTTGCTGAACTTGTTGGATTTGTTTCTGTGGAAAAAGCGAAAAAATATGGTAGTTTTTTGCTTAATGAAATAATGATAAATCTAAAAGAAAGAGGAATTGAAACTATTGGATTTTGTAAAATTAAATTGAGACCATTTTATGAGAAAAATAATATCCAAATCCTTTATGGAAAAGGATTTTTAATAACAGAATTTGAGAATAATGAATGGCTAAATTCTGATGACGATGATATTTTAATTATCAATACTTCCGAAGAAAACATCAATGTTTTGCAAAATCTGAATGAACAGAATAAAGCAATTTTAGTATAACGATATAAAATTTAAAAATAAATGAACTTTCAAAACCCAGATAAAAACGGTTATTACGGAGATTTCGGTGGTGCTTTCGTTCCCGAAATGCTTTATCCGAACGTTGCCGAATTACAGGAAAAATATATCCAGATCATCGAATCTGAAGAATTTCAAAACGAATTTCAGGATTTGCTGAAGAATTATGTTGGGCGCACCACTCCACTCTATTTTGCTAAAAATCTGAGTGAAAAATATCAGACTCAAATTTATCTCAAGAGAGAAGATTTGAATCACACTGGAGCGCACAAAATCAACAACGCTTTAGGACAAGCTTTACTTGCAAAAAAATTAGGAAAACACAGAATCATTGCAGAAACCGGAGCTGGACAACACGGCGTGGCTACAGCAACTGCCTGCGCTTTGCTAGGTCTGGAATGCATTGTTTATATGGGGGAAATCGATATCCAAAGACAAGCGCCGAATGTTGCCCGAATGAAAATGTTGGGAGCAACTGTGGTTCCAGCAACTTCTGGTTCAAAAACCTTGAAAGATGCAGTGAATGAAGCTTTGCGAGATTGGATCAACAATCCGTCAACTACGCATTACATTATAGGAAGTGTAGTTGGTCCGCATCCGTTTCCGGATTTGGTGGCGAGATTTCAAAGTGTGATTTCCAAAGAAATAAAGCAACAATTGAATGAAAAAATAGGCAGAGAAAATCCGGATTATGTGATTGCTTGTGTTGGAGGCGGAAGCAATGCAGCAGGAACTTTTTATCATTTCGTGAATGAAGAAAATGTAAAATTGATTGCTG
>Ga0308163_10004442_pt1 | contig 11130 bp, 10 predicted proteins | sample PhyTR1_FD_201037 | JGI IMG/M metagenome (GOLD analysis project Ga0308163, IMG submission 201037) | Phyllosphere microbial communities from UC Gill Tract Community Farm, Albany, California, United States - DLSLT.R1 | ecosystem: Host-associated > Plants > Phyllosphere > Unclassified | place: USA... | reverse complement strand
TGCCATACTCAGATCCGGAAGAAAACCTTTCTTCGGGTAACGCCCAGGGCGTTCAAAGTGGTGCATACCCAACCACCAGAACTGTGGGTTTAAATGCTAAAATATCATTCTAACTATTAATCTGACGACAATGAAAAAATCATTTATATTTTTTATTTCCCTGCTATCTCTTGGGGCATGTAAAAAAGATCTAACTTCCTTAAATCTGGAAACAAAAAGGCCGGCAGAAGTACCAGCTCCCACTCTTTTTGCCTATGCCACCAAACAATATGTAGATGCCGCTACCAGCGCCAGTGTAAATACCAATGTATTCAGGTTCACTGTGAGCCACTGGGCAATGGTAACATACCAGGATGAAGCGCAGTATGACTTTTTCACCAGGGCAATACCTCAGGCCTGGTGGACTACCATGTACACCAGGGTAATCCAGAATCTTGGCAACTCTGCACTAATTATCAATAGTGATAAATTACTGACTGCAGACGTTAAGGCTAATCAGTTGGCTATGGTTGATATTATGCAGGTACTTGCCTACAGCACATTGGTAAACACTTTTGGAAATATTCCTTATAGTGAAGCTATGAATCAGCAGAACTTGTTTCCTAAATACGATGATGCCAAAACTGTATCTCTGGACTTGCTTAACCGCCTGAACCGAGACATTACAGCTCTAAAAACCTCAAGCGCAGGTTTTGCAGCAACTCAGGACCTTCTGTTTCAGGGAAATGTAGCTAAATGGGTAGCCTTTGCTAATACATTGCGTCTGCAGCAGGGTATGATTATTGCAGATGCAGACAATACCGCGGCTAAAGCGGCAGTTGAGGCTTCTGATGCAGGAGCATTTTCATCAGCGGCAGATAATGCATCATTTGCTTATCTGGCGGGTGCACCAAACCAAAATCCTCTTTTTGTAGATATTGTAACAGGCGGACGTGGTGATTATACAGCGGCGGCAGATCTTGTAAATGCTTTAAAGAATTTATCTGATCCGCGTTTATCTCAATACTTTACAACTAATGCGGCTGGCGACTATGTAGGTGGCGTAGTTGGTCAGGTTAATACTGCATCTGCCGTATCTAAACCTGGACCTAAAGTATACGCTGCAGACGCACCTACACTGCTGCTTGATTATGTTGAAGCTGAATTTTACCGTGCAGAAGCAGTGGAAAGAGGTTATGCTGTATCTGGCAGCGCTGCAACGCATTACAACAATGCTGTAACGGCCTCTATTCTATATTGGGGCGGAACTGCTGCGCAGGCTACTGCCTACCTGGCTACTCCTGCTGTAAATTACGCTACAGCTGCAGGTACATGGAAACAGAAAATAGGTACTCAAAAATGGATAGCCTTATATAACAGACCATTTAGTGCATGGACTGAACTAAGAAGATTAGATTTTCCGGCTGTTACTCCTCCGGTAGGAGCAAAATCAGGTTTCCCTAACCGTCTTACTTATCCTGCCAATGAGCAGCAACTGAATGGCACCAATTATACTGCTGCCTCTACTGCTATTGGTGGTGATGTAGTAACAACAAAATTGTTCTGGGATAAATTCTAGTCCAGGTTTTTAAAAAGATTGGCCGGTCGAATTCAGAATTCGCCGGCCATTTTGTTATGTATGTATAACTACTGCCCTATTCAACCACTGCTCTGAACATTAATGCGCCTACGGTTAAGTTGGTACGGTTATCAATCAGAATAGCAGAACCATTTGCCTTGTTTTCAGTATATAAATCGAAAGCAAGCTCTTCGGCAGTTTTGATTACCACCCGGCCAATATCATTAAGTTTGAATTCATAAGCATCTTCACGGGCCAGTGTATTGATATCCACTTTATAAAGAATCTCCCGTATTTTACATTTTGTAAGCTTGCTGTTATGCTGCAAAGTATAAGTAATAGAATCGTCCATCGGCCTGTTGTCCATCCAGCAAAGGTCGGCTTCTATCAGCTGCGAACTTTGCGGCAGGTGGGCAGAATTGACCAGTACATCCCCTCTGCTAATGTCTATATTATCTTTCAGGTGCAAGATTACAGACATCCCGGCAGTCACTTCTTCTGGCTGCTGATCAAACACTTCAATCCGTTCTATAACTGAGCTGTTACCAGATGGTAAAACTGTAACCCGGTCATTAACCTTAAACACACCGCTCAGTATCCTGCCGGCATAACCCCTGTAATCATGCAAGGCATCGGTTTGCGGGCGGATCACCCACTGTACAGGCATCCGTGCATAGTCAGAACTCTCATTCCCGTGCACCTCTACCTTCTCAAGGAAGTCCAGTAAGCTTGTTCCCTTGTACCAGGGCATATTTAAGGAGCGGTTCACAATATTATCTCCTTTAAGTGCACTTACAGGGATAAAGGTGATGTTTTGCAGATTCAGCTCGCTGGCCAATGCCGCATATTTTTCCGTTATACTTTTAAATACTGCCTCACTGTAACCTTCCATATCCATCTTATTAATGGCAATAACAATATGGCTTACACCCAGCAGCGACACCAGGTAAGAATGACGGATGGTTTGCTCAACCACCCCATTTCTGGCATCTATTAAAATAATGGCAAGGTTGGCTGTAGATGCCCCGGTAACCATATTCCTTGTGTATTGTATGTGTCCTGGCGTATCAGCAATGATAAATTTCCGCTTGCTGGTCTGGAAATATTTGTAGGCCACATCAATTGTTATCCCCTGCTCCCGTTCGGCACGCAGTCCGTCGGTTAATATGGCCAGGTCTATAGAACCATCATCATTTTTGCGGTTAGATTGCTGTAAAGCTTCCAGCTGATCTGCCAGAATAGAATCTGTATCATAAAGTAACCTGCCAATTAAAGTGCTCTTCCCGTCATCAACACTTCCTGCTGTAAAAAACTTAAGTATATTCATTTAAAAGTATCCTCCTTTCTTGCGGTCTTCCATCGCTGCTTCTGATACCTTATCATCCAGCCGGGCACCCCGTTCACTAATTTTTGATGTACTGATCTCATCAATGATGTCATCAATCTGATCTGCTTCGGATTCTACCGCAGCCGTACAGCTCATATCTCCTACGGTGCGGAACCTTACCATGCGGTTAGTTACTACATCTGCATCGTCCATATTTAAAAAGGGTGATGCCGCCATCAGCTGACCATTCCTGGTAATACAATCTCTCTGATGTGCAAAGTAAATAGCAGGAAGTTCCATTTTCTCACGACGTATATAATTCCATACATCCAGCTCGGTCCAGTTACTGATAGGAAAAACACGCACGTTTTCACCTTTATGAATTTTGCCATTATAGATATTCCATAATTCGGGCCGCTGACGTTTGGGGTCCCACTGGCCAAATTCATCTCTCACCGAGAAGATTCTCTCTTTGGCCCTGGCCTTTTCTTCATCCCTTCTCGCTCCGCCAATGCAGGCATCAAAACCATGTTTAGCAATAGTATCCAGCAGGGTAACAGTCTGTAATGCATTCCTGCTGGCATTCTTACCTGTCTGCTCAACTACTTTGCCTTCATCTATAGATTCCTGTACATAACCAACAATTAGCTTTTCACCCAGGCGGGCTACCATCTTATCTCTGTAGTTTATGGTTTCTTCAAAGTTGTGTCCGGTATCAATATGTACCAGCGGGAAGGGAAACTTGCCTGGCCGGAAAGCCTTTTCCGCGAGCCTTACCAGGGTAATAGAATCTTTACCGCCCGAAAACAGCAAGGCCGGCTTTTCAAACTGCCCGGCTACCTCGCGCAGAATATGAATAGCCTCTGCTTCTAATTCGTCTAAATAATCTAAATTGTACTTACTCATGTGCTTCTTTTATTTTGTGGCATGCAGGCCACATTCCTTCTTAGACTGATCTTCCCACCACCATCTTCCGGCCCTGAAATCTTCGCCGGGCTCTACTGCCCGCGTACAGGGTGCACAGCCAATGCTGGGAAAACCCTTGTCATGAAGTGTATTGTATACGATATTGTTCTTTTTGATGTAAGCCTTTACTTCTTCAAGGCTCCAGTTAAATATAGGGTGGTATTTAATAAGCTGGTTCTGCTCGTCCCACTCCAGGTTAGACATATCTGTACGGTTGAGCGACTGCTCCGCCCTTATGCCGGTTACCCATAATTTATTACCAGACAAAGCCCTTTTTAGAGGTACTATTTTACGGATATGGCAGCACTCCTTCCTGTTTTCCACAGATGCATAGAAACTGCTGGGACCTTTCACAGATACCATTTCTTCTACCGCCTGAGCATCGGGATAATAGGCATGGATCTGTTTGTTATAGATTTCCAGTGTTCGGTTCCATACATAATATGTTTCCGGGAACAGTCTTCCGGTTTCCAGGGTAAACACTTTAACAGGTATATCATTAGCAAAAATCATATCTGTTACCACCTGGTCTTCCCAGCCAAAACTGGTAGAAAAGGTAATCTCTCCCGGAAAAACTTCGGCAAAGAACCTCAGCGTATCTTCCGGCCCAAGGTCTTTTATGCGGTCAGCTATTTCAGCCAGTAATGCTTTCATTTTTATCAGATAACTTTTAGAATAAACAGTATAATGCTCCTGAGGCTAACGCCGATTACTATAATGCCCACCGCCACCATAATACTTTTAACAGAAATACGGTCACTTACCCTTGCGGCGATCGGGGCAGCCAGCGCAGATCCGATAACCAGACCGGCAACAGCCTCCCAGTGGGCAGAGTTAAGCATGGTGAGAAATGTGAGGGAGCTCATCAGGGCTATAAAAAAACGGGTAAGTTTTACAGTTCCCAGGGAAAACCTTGCATTTCTCCCGCCTGCAATCAGACTTGACAAGACGATAGACCCCCATCCTCCGCCGCCAACGGCATCAACAAAACCACCAAATAATCCTAACAGACTAATTTTCTTAATCTTTCCACCGGTTCTTTTCGCTGCAATATTAAAAGCTTTAGACAGGATTACCCCACCCAAAATAAGGGTATATAAAGAAACTATTGGTTTGGTGTAAGCACTATAGTGTTCCAATGAAGATAACAGGTAAGCACCGCAAACTGCACCCAGAATACCTGGTATAATAAGCAGTTTGAACAACTTCCAGTTCACATTGCCCATACGGTAATGCATCCATCCGGCAATTCCGTTGCTCAGTACCTCTGAAAGGTGAACGGCCATACTGGCCGAAGCCGGAGGTATTCCCATAGAAAGAGAAAAAGCAGTTGAGGTTACGCCATAAGACATTCCGATAGCACCATCAATCATCGCAAAAATAAACCCACCTGCCAGAAACCAGTAAAAAGCCGGATTAATAGCTGTTACATATGCCTGGAAACCAGGTTCACGCTGCCAGAATACCGCAATGGCGATGCCGATAGATAAGATGATAGTTAACCAGATCAGCCATCTGAATTTTCCATATGCAGATCTGTTTTTTTGATGTGTTGCAGGTACAGTCGGACTACGATCAGGGTTTGCCGCTTGCTGCAATGGTTCATTTAATACTGCGCTTACTTCATTCAGTTTTTTAACTTTCTCGGTAAAGTCGCCTTCAAGTGTATTTCGGAATGTACTCATTTGTTGTAATGTTATATCCAGTTGGTCTGGCAGGCTTTGGTTAAAAAGCTCTTTTAATCTTTTTGCAATGGTGGGCGATTTACCATTGGTTGAAATCGCAATTTTTAAGTCTCCTTTTTTTACAATAGCACCCAGATAGAAATCGCACAAATCTGGCTTATCTGCCACATTGATCAGCAACCGGGCATGCTGGGCGTCAATTCTGATCTGTTCGTTTAAGCTATTGTTATTTGTAGCGGCAATAACCAGTTGTTTACCGCTAAGGTCTTCAGCAGCATAACTCTTTTGAAGTAGCGTTATCCTGTCATACTGCTCTGCAAGTTCTGCAACTTCAGCAGAAATCTGTTCTGCAACTACAGTTATTTGTGCCTGTGTGCTCTGGTTCAAAACAGCACTGAGTTTCTCCAGTCCCATTGGCCCTGCACCAACAATCAGGGTGTGTAACTGATTCAGTTTTAAAAACACAGGAAATAACTGATTGCCTTCCAAATTTATACTCGTTTATGTTGTCTGTCTTGTTAACTTGTTGCAGATTATGTATTCATTCTCTTGTGTGCAGTCAGAGCTTATTGCTATTGATTGCTTATAGTTCTTCTTTAATAGCTGTAAAGAAATCTGTGATTGGCTGAAATTGTGGATGCAGGGAAACCACTTCTCCAAATACCAGGATTGCGGGAGCCTTGATCCCCTTTTCCTCTACCACCTCCATAATAGTATCTACTATTCCTATAGCCAGTTTCTCATTATCCGTTGAGCCATTCTGGATTACAGCTACCGGAAGCTTACTTTTCCCTTCCTGCTTATATAATTTAACAATGTCATGTAACTTGTTCAGACCCATCAAAACCACCACTGTAGCTTTGCTCCGCGCAGCTTCGTATAAATCATTTGAAATAGCCCCAGATGCAGTTGTGCCCGTAACCACCCAGAAGCTTTCACTTAACCCACGGTGGGTAACAGGAATCTGCTGCAGGCCAGGTACTGAAATAGAGCTCGAAAGTCCGGGTACTACCTTAGCGGGAATACTGTAACCGGCAGCGTAGTTCAATTCTTCAAAACCACGCCCAAACACAAAGGGATCACCCCCTTTTAAACGAACCACATGCCCATAATTGAGGGCATAGTCTACCATAAGTTTATTCACTTCATTCTGGGCAAAAGAATGTTCGCCAGAACGCTTACCTACATAAATCTTAATTGCATTAGCCGGTGCATAATCTAGCAACTGCTCATTGACCAGGGCATCATATAAAACTACATCTGCATCTTTTAAAGCATTTGCCCCTTTCATTGTAATCAATTCCGGGTCTCCCGGACCTGCCCCTACCAGCGTGATACGTGGTTCCCTGACTTCTCTTTTAACTGTACTGATCATGAGCTGAACTGCGCCTCCCTTTTCGCTTTCATTTGTTTATAAAATGCTGTGGCCTGGTTCAGGTAACTGATTGCAAAGTCTTCAGCAGGTTCGTGTTTATTGATTTGTAATACCAGTTCGTTAAAAGTGGTAAAGCCATCCGGTAAATAAGCTTCCTGGCTTTCTATATAATGGGTATCAAATTCTCTCAGGATACCAATCTGCGTACTGCTGCTAACTGTTTTATCTAAAAGCATTGCTTTTGCAGTGTTTACAAATACGCTGTAGGAATGGTAAATAGCGTCAGACCAGGCAGCATTTTCAAAGGCTTCACCTGCCCAGTTCAGTTTCTCTTCACCTTCTAATAGCAATGTCGCCACCAGGTCTATTACCACACCTGCACACTCACCCACTCCAATTGCTGTAGCAAATGTTTCTTCATGGCCCCAGTCTACATATTCTTCTTCTTTCAGATCTGTAAGGTCGGCCAATGGTTTTAACAGTTGGTAGAAGTAATCTTTTCCTTTGGCATCATAATACTGATGAAAGCTTTCTTCCGAGTCAGAGTTCCGGTTAAAATCATCCAGCACAGCCCGCAAAATTGCAGGGGCCCGCTTGGTAGGCGCCTTAATTACCCGCTCTGCCACACGGCCAATGCCATCGCCAACTGTACCTCCCCCAATCATAACCTGCACCGCCGGTACAACTTTACCATTTGCTTTTACGGAACTGCCATGGAAACCAATGTGGGCCAGGCCATGTTGTCCGCAGGAATTCATGCAGCCGCTGATTTTTATCTTTACATCCTTATCATAAATGAGATCTGGATACTCATCATAAATTACATTTTCAAGCACCACTGCTAAAGACATGCTGTTGGCTATTCCCAGGTTACAGGTATCTGTACCGGGGCAGGTAGTTACATCCGCTATACTGTCAAAACCCGGCACAGCAAAATTGAGAGGCTTCAGGTTATTGAATAAGCCTTTAAGCGCATTTTTTCTTACATATTTAAGCAGTAGCCCCTGATTCTGGGTTACCCTGATTTCATCTGCCACATATGGGCGTATGGCTTCTACAAACAGCCTGGCCTGGTCAGTTTTGATATCCCCCACGGGAATTTTAATATATACGCCATAAAAACCGCTCTGCTTTTGTTCAAAAACATTAGTGTCCAGCCATTGCTGATAGTGGATCTCGTCTGCAGGATCTATACCTGCTTCATTTTCTATTGTTGCGGGAATTGCAGGAACTGGCACGGTGCCTAAATCAATCTCGAAACTTTTAGACTTATTAGCGGTTACTTCCTCTGCTATTAAACGTGTTACTTCTTCCAACCCTAGTTTCTGCACTAGGTACTTCATTCTTGCTTTATTTCTGTTGGTACGTTCCCCATACCGGTCAAAAACCCTCAATACAGATTCTGTAAAAGGTATGACCTGATCTTCTGGTAAAAACTTATTTACCACACTGGCCAGAAAAGGCTGTGCCCCTAATCCGCCGGCAAACATCACTTTAAATCCACGTTGCCCCTGTGCATTAATTTTTGGAATAAATCCCAGATCATGTATATAACTGAATGCAGTGTCTTTCTCTGTGGCCGAAAAGGCAATCTTAATCTTCCTGCCCATTTCCTGACAGATAGGGTTACGCAGAAAGTATTTAAAAACAGCCTGCGCATAAGGAGAAACATCAAAGAGTTCATCTGGATTGATACCTGCATCTGGTGATGAAGTTACATTTCTTACCGTATTGCCGCAGGCTTCGCGGAGGGTGATATCATCACGTTCAAGCTCTGCCCATAATTGCGGGGTGCGGTCCAGACTCACATAATGCAGCTGGATATCCTGTCTGGTAGTTAAATGCAGGTTACCGCTTCCGTATTCATCTGCAACATCGGCAATGCGCAGCAACTGCTGGAAAGTTACCTTTCCAAAAGGTAATTTTATCCTGATCATCTGTACACCGGGCTGCCGCTGGCCATATACTCCCCTCGCAAGCCGCAGGCTGCGAAATTTTTCATCATGGATTTTCCCTTCACGGAAAGCGCGGATCTTTTGTTCAAGATCTATGATATCTTTTTCTACTACCGGATTTTCCAGCTCCGTTCTAAAACTCTGCATTTCAATAAATCTTGGTTAGGAAATGTTTTGCTGCCAGGCATATAGCTGCCTCTGCGTTCAAATATATATAATCTATATAGAAGTAGTAGTTATTATTAACAAAAAGTGACACACGGGCATAAAAAAACCTGTGAGAAGTATATCTCACAGGTTGTAGAGCTACTGATAATAAGTCTTTTATTTAATCATCTTCACTACTTTACCACTTAGGGTAACTGTAGCACTATCTGAAAGGTTGTAGACAGCTTTGACAAGATCTGGGTTATATAATTGCAAAGTACTGCGACCCGGAACATTAAATTCTGCTGTATTGATTTTGGAATCAGAAGAGATGGTTAGCATTGCTTTACCATCTTTTTGGTTGCCCAAATCAGCTCTCAGGGTATGGATTTGCATTTTATTAAGTTCTGCATTTACCATTTTACCCACTTGCAGATTAAGCTGATCAAGGTGATAACCATAAAATCTAATCTCTCCGTTGCCAAAATCTTCTTTACTGTCTTTCGCCTGGGTAGTCCTTAGGTTTACAGCTTTCAGGGTTTTAGAAATAATGATAATTTCTGCCCATGATCTGTATCCGGTAGTTATAGCTTCGGCTGAAAGATCGAGTACTAAAGTATTGCCCTCAAAATGGGAACTGAGATGTTCTTTTTCGGCATTGCCTATCCATATTCCTTCTTTATCACCCTGCTCTAAACGCACCGTCATTCTATCGGCAGATTTGATCTCAATATTTTCTACACCTTTTAGCGGGCTAAAACCCATCTCTTTAAAGCGGCTTTTAAAATCGCCTTTTTGATAAACTTTTTTAACATTTATATTGAAGGCTGTTAAAGAGCCGAGTGTAATCAAAACTGCTGTAATGACCATAATTGTACTTGTCTTCATGATTATTTAGGTTGATTATTTTCTACAATAAAAGTTTTAAATCGTGTTTCAATTTCGTCCATACTGATTCCCAGTAACAGGAGGTTTCTAAAAAAACCGGGTAGTTCCTGTCCTAAAAAATCTTCTTTCCGATAATCAGTCAGTTTTTGTTTAGCATCAGGCGTAATAAAAAACCCTATTCCCCTTTTGTTCACAATTACCTCTTTACCTTGTAAAAATTCATAAGAACGCATTACAGTATTTGGATTTACCTGTAGATCGGCCGCCAGTTCTCTTACAGAAGGAATTTTATCACCCTGGCCCCATTTCCCTAACAATATATTTTCGCCGGCATATGCTGCTATCTGCAGATATATGGCTTCGTTTTCTCTAAATTCCATTTTAAACTTGTTTTTCTTTCAGTTTGAAATAAGCAGCAGTCCATAATAAGATAATCACTGCTATAATGACACTGTACACCAGGGCATTCTGATCAAAACGGATCAATGAATTACCCCGTCCATCGGGCACCAGCACCCCCACAAAGGGAACGGCCCAAACTTTTGCATCGCCAAACACTACTCGGGCAATCGGCTGATCTGCCATCCATATCAAAAACAAGCTGATAAAAAATGCAAAACTTGATTTAATAAAATGAAGTCTGGCAAAATAGATAGCCCCGAAGAGGGCAACTGCATGTAGCAAACAGAAAGCCATCAAAATTGCATAAGTGGGAGTGCTATCTAATTTCGGTTTCATAAATTCATTTTGAACAATCTGGTAATTGTTACCTACAGTGATTACCAAAAAGTTGACTACCGCAAAACTAAGCGTAAAAACTAGGAAGAAGATGATGAACGAATAGAGCCAGCCCACCAGAAATTTTTCAAAATGTGATACTGGAAGTGTTAGTGCAGGTATTGCTTTCTTTTTATCGCCGAGATCTGAAAAAACCATACTGGTGAAGATCGACCCTGCCAGAATTAAGAAGGTTGCGTAAAACCCTACCTGCGTACCTGAATCAAATCTCCCCTTATCTAAAAGACAGGTAATCCCCATCGTTATCACTAAGATCCCAATTAAAACCACTAGAGACATGAGGTAGGACGCATAATTATCTTTTGTCTGTTTATTGAGCAGCCTCGAAAATCTTTGAATATTAAATGTATTGTTCATTTGTGCTTATTTTAAGAGGTCAATAATAGATTTGTTTCCAGAGGTGATAGCATTGAAAAGCATTTCCATATCTA
>Ga0308163_10004441_pt1 | contig 11130 bp, 9 predicted proteins | sample PhyTR1_FD_201037 | JGI IMG/M metagenome (GOLD analysis project Ga0308163, IMG submission 201037) | Phyllosphere microbial communities from UC Gill Tract Community Farm, Albany, California, United States - DLSLT.R1 | ecosystem: Host-associated > Plants > Phyllosphere > Unclassified | place: USA... | reverse complement strand
GGTCGAGGGTGGCGAACTGCCGGGCGAGCTCGTAGGGCTCGTTGAAGGTCGTGTTGATCGTCCCGGCAAGACCGAGACGGTCGGTGACCGCCGCGAGCGAGGCGAGGACGGGGAGCGTGTCCGGGCGACCGACGACGTCGAGGTCGTGGATGCGGCCCTTGTGCTCACGGAGCCGCAGGCCCTCGGCGAGGAAGAAGAAGTCGAAGCGTGCCGCCTCGGCGCGCCGGGCGAGGTACTCGAAAGACTCGAAGTCGATGTGGCTGCGCGAGCGCGGGTCGCTCCACACCGTCGTGTTGTTGACGCCGGGGAAGTGGGCGCCGAGGTGGATCTGCTTGCGGGGACGGCCGTCCGGGCGGGGCGCGGGTGTCGTGGTCATGGGTCCTCGTCCTCTCAGGCGATCGCGGCGGCGTAGCGGTTGGCCGGGCGGGCCAGACCGAGGCTGTCGCGCAGGGTGCTGCCCGAGTACTCGCTCTTGTAGATCCCGGCGCGGCGCAGCAGCGGGACCACCCCGTCGACCAGGGCCACGAGGTCGGTCTGCAGCGACGAGGGCCGGACCGTGAAGCCGTCGGTCGCCCCGGCGAGCAGCCACTCCTCGGCCGTCGCGGCGAGGTCACGGTCGGTGCCGACGTGCGTGTACGAGTCGGTGTCCCACGACACCCCGGCCAGGCCCTCGAGCAGGTCGAGGCGCGCCTGGGCGCTCGCCCGGTCCGGGCCGATGACGGCGTAGAGGTCGACGAGCACGATCACGTCGTCGGGGTTGCGCCCGTGGTCGGCGGCGGCGGCGCGGACCTGCTCGCGGAGGCCGCGGGCCTGCTCGAGGGTCGTGGCCCGAACCCGCACGACGTCGGCGTGCTCGGCGGCGACCGCGAGGGCGGCGTCGCTGTCCCCGCGCACCACCACGACGGGATGCCCCTGCGGCGGTCGGGGGGTGATGGACGGGCCCTTCACCGCGAAGTGCACGCCGTCGTGGTCCACGTAGTGCAGCTTGTCGCGGTCGACGAAGCGTCCTGTCGCGGTGTCGCGGATCTCGGCGTCGTCCTCCCAGCTGTCCCAGAGGCGGGACACCACGTCGATGGCCTCGCCGGCCTCGGCCCAGGCGGCGTCGAGGTCGGGGGCCGGGCGGCGCCCGACGTGCGCGGCATCGTCCGTGCCCGTCGACACCGCGACCTGCCAGCCGGCTCGGCCGTGGCTCGCGTGGTCGATGGTCGCGAGGGCCTTCGACACGTGGAACGGCTCGGTGTGCGTGGTCGTGACCGTCGGCACGAGGCCGATGCCGGCCGAGCGCGGGGCGAGGCGGGCGGCGACGAGCGCGGCGTCGAGACGTCCTTGGACGCCGCCGCGGTGACCGGGCTGGAGTGAGAAGGCGTCGTCGAAGAGCACGAGGTCGACGGTCCCGCGCTGCGCGGTCGAAACGAGGTCCTGCAGGCGCTCGGCGTCGAAGAGCTGCCGGGCCTGCGAGCCGAGGGTCCGCCAGGCTGCCGGGTGGGCGCCGGCGTCGGTGAGGTCGACGGCGAGGTGGAGGGTCCGGTCGGTCGGGCGGTCTGTGCTGGAGGGCATGTCGAAGAGTCCTTCGTGACGGTGGTGGGCGCTCCGCTGCCAGACCTGCACCCGCGCCGGGCGTCGCGAGACGTCGGCAGCACGGCGAGGTGGGCGGGGCGCACCGGGGTGCGGTGCAGCGAGAGGGTGCGTCTGACCGCGCGCCGTGGTCGGGCGTGAGGGGTCGGGACGCGGTTCCGGGTGTGCGGCTGCTCAGGCAGGCGCAGCGCCGGGAGGACGACTGGTCGTGGACCAGCGGTCGAGGGGGCCGTCAGGCCGGGCGGCGAGCGAGGCTCGCGGTGCTCCGGGTGCCACGCAGGTCGTGCGTGGGACCGAGGGTGACGGCGGCGCGGGTCAGGCCCGCGGGGTGACGCTCAGCTCAGCGGCGACAGGTGAGCGGCGCACCGGAGACCGGACAACAGGACAGGGACAGCCCGGGTTGCGGCTGCGCCGTGCCCAGTGTGCGTCCAGTCATGGTGTGTCTCCTCAGCAGTCCGCCGGTGCGGCGGAGCCCACGGTCGAACCCGTGGACCTCGATGTCCTGGAAGGTATGCACGGCGGACGCCACTGTCAACGGTCTGCTGGAAGTGCTCAGATGCTGGACGTTGGTCCCTTGCGTGAGACGGGCGCGGCGTGCGGGGTCACGCTGCGCTGACTCCCCGCTGCGCTGGCACGCCACACACAGGGTGTCAGACGGCTGGCCTGCAGCGACGGTCACGAGGACAGGCAGCCCTCGCGCTCCCGCCGCATACCGCTGAGAGATCCCTCAGGCAGCCTGCCCTGCCGCGAGCCCGACGAGCGCCGTCCGGTTGCTCGCGCTCCACGGCAGCGCCGTCCGGGCGAGCCGTTCCGCGCTCCGGCGCACGAGCAGCGCGACGCGGGCGGGCGGGTCGACGACGGCGAGCTCGGCGTCGGTGAGCACCAGCTCGACCAGGACCATCGGGAGCGCCTCGTCGACGTCAGGTGCACCTCCGTCTGCCGTCGCGTCCTCGGCCGAGACCACCTCGACGCCCACCTGGCGGTGGCACAGCTCGTGCTGCGCCCCGGCCGCTCCGCCGAGCGCCGTGTAGACCTCGAGGGTCGCTGCACGGCCCGCACCGGTCCAGCAGGACTCGTCGTGCACGTGGTCGGCGGGCGCGTCCCCCGACTCGTCGTCGCAGAGGATCGAGGCGTCCACGTCGATCCACGCGATCTCCGGGTCTTCGATCGAGAACCTCGTCCGCCGGGACGCCTTGGCGGACCTGAGCGTGGGCCAGCGGCGGCTCGACACCCAGCCTCCTGAGGCCGACCCGTGCTCCAGCTGCATCATGGCGCGCAGGGCCTCGGTCTCCTCGGGCTGCGGCAGCTCACCGACCGTCGGCGCGGACTGGCCACCCAGCACCCTCGCCTCGTCGAGCAGGCGGGACAGGTGCATCAGCGCGGGAGCCGTCGAGCCGAGGCTCTGGTCCGGGTCGAGCAGGTGGACAGTGTCGTAGCCGCGGACGAGCTCAGGCGCTTCGGCCACCTTCTCGACGGCGTCGGGCCCGGCGAGGATCACCCGGTCGAGCACCCTGAGGAACCTCATCCTGGCGAAGGGCCGGTCCAGACCCGTGAAGGGCTCGACGGCGAGGGCACGACCGTGCTGCTCGGTGTCCAGCAGCGCGTAGGCGTCGGCCAGCTGCTCGGCGGCCGCCGTCAGCGTCTCGGCCGGCAGCGCGCGGGCCCAGCGGGACCACCTGTCGACGGCGTCCGGGGTGGTCTGCCCACCGAGCGGGACGAGAAGCTCCCAGAGCCGCGCCCACTCCTGAGGTGCGGAGGTGCGGCGGCCGAGCTTCGTGAAGAGTCCCATCTGCCCATCGTGGGGGAGGACGGTGAGGCACGCCCACCGAGACGATGGTGCAGGCTCCCCATCGCCGGGTGCTCCTCAGGCTGCGGCCGGAGCTCCCGCGGCAGCCACGAGCACCTCGGCCGCGCCGCGCGCCTGGGCGGCGACAGCAGGGTCCCCCGAGATCGCGGCGGTCGTCTGCGCGCCCTCGGCGAGGATCGCGAGCTGGGCGGCTAGCGCCGGCGAGGCTCCAGCCGCCTCGACGAGGCCGGCGACGAACCTCTGGAAGGACGCCTTGTGCTCCCGGACCGCCTGCGCGACGGCAGGGTTCGTCCCCCCGAGCTCGCCGAAGGCGTTGATGAACCCGCAGCCGCGGAACTCGTCGTCGCAGAACCAGTCGGCGAGGTAGTCGTAGACCGCGAGCAGCTTCTCGCGCGGGTCCTCGACCCGGCCCACCCGCTCGGCCACGCCGTCCTCCCACATCTGGTGGCGGCGGTCGAGCACGGCCAGCACGATCTCGTCCTTCGAGGCGAACACCGAGTAGAGCCTGCGCAGCGACACCCCGGCGGCCGAGCGCAGCTCGTCCATGCCGACAGCGGCGTAGCCCTTGGCGTAGTACAGGCTGTCGGCGGCGTCGACGATGCGTTCTCTCAGGTCGTCGGAAGTCATGCCACCATCCTACTTGCGCGGAGAACGATCGTTCTCTAGTGTGAGCAACACCGCGAGAACGACCGTTCTCACCGTGATCTGGAAGGGAATTCCCATGGGACGCATCACCGTCGGCCAGGAGAACACCACTGACGTCGAGCTCTACTACGAAGACCAGGGCAGCGGTCAGCCCGTCGTGCTCATCCACGGCTACCCCCTGGACGGACACAGCTGGGAGCGCCAGACCCGCGAGCTCCTCGCCGCCGGGTACCGCGTCATCACCTACGACCGCCGCGGCTTCGGTCAGTCGAGCAAGGTCGGCTCCGGCTACGACTACGACACCTTCGCGGCAGACCTCGACGCGCTCCTCGAGACCCTCGACCTGCGCGACGTCGTCCTCGTCGGCTTCTCGATGGGCACGGGCGAGCTCGCCCGCTACGTCAGCCGCCACGGCCACGAGCGCGTCGCCAAGCTCGCCTTCCTCGCCTCGCTCGAGCCCTTCCTCGTGCAGCGCGACGACAACCCGACGGGCGTCCCGCAGGAGGTCTTCGACGGCATCTCCGAGGCCGCTCGCTCAGACCGCTTCGCCTGGTTCACGCAGTTCTACGGCGACTTCTACAACCTCGACGAGAACCTCGGCTCACGCATCAGCCAGCAGGCCGTCGACGCCAGCTGGGCCACCGCCGTCGGCTCGGCCCCCGTCGCCGCCTATGCTGTGGTCCCGGCCTGGCTCGAAGACTTCCGCGCCGACGTGGCCGCGGTCCGCGAGGCCGGCAAGCCCTCGCTGATCCTGCACGGCACGGCCGACAACATCCTCCCGATCGACGCGACAGCCCGCCCCTTCCACGCGGCCTTCCCCGAGGCCGACTACGTCGAGGTCGAGGGCGCCCCGCACGGCCTGCTCTGGACGCACGCGGACGAGGTCAACGCGGCGCTGCTGGCGTTCCTCGCGAGGTAAGCACGAGAGCGCGGGCTCCGCGCACGAGCCCAGGCACGAGAGGGGCGCACCCGACCAGCCAGGTCGGGTGCGCCCCTCTCGCGCACGCCGTCACCAAGGCCGCCCGAGCACCACCTCGTCCCAGGGGGTCGGGTCGGCGATGGCGCCGACGAACTCGCCGTCCACCGTGTCGACGAAGCCGTAGACCGCGGAGCGCCCGTCGACGTCCTCGACGAGCTGTGCGGCGTAGACGTCAGGGCTCGCGACGTAGGTCGCACGGTCGAGGTCCCAGGGCCCGAGCAGACTCTCCCCCGGCGCGACCCAGGTGCCTGTCGCGGCGGGATCGGCGGCATCAGGACGCAGCACGTCTTTCGGGGTGCACGAGAACATGAGCACGGGCTGCCCGTCGACCACCCGGGACTGCACGACCTCCATCTGCCCGAAGCCCGCCGGTGCACTGAGCGGCGGCTGGACGGTCCACGTCTCGAGGTCGGGGCTGGTCACGTGCCCGACCACGGCCCGACCATCAGGGTCGCCGTCCTTCGCACGGGCCGTGACGAGCATGTGGAACCCGTCGCCGCCGGGGTCGGCGAAGACGAAGGGGTCGCGCCATGCCTCGTCAGGCCACGTGCCGCCGTCGACCTTCTCGTACCAGCGAGGGTCCGCGACTATCGGGGCCGCGTCGCTGCGCGTCCACGTGAGCAGGTCGGGCGAGGTCGCCCACCCGATCGACTGGACGAGCCCGCCGTCCGCACGGCTCGTGCCCGTGTAGAACAACCGCCATGTCCCGTCGGGCGCCTGGACGACCGACCCCGTCCACGTCGAGCGGTCGTCCCACCGGGGCCCGTCCTCGGCGACGAGGGCGTCGGCGACGAGCGTCCACGACCGACGGTCGGGTGAGACGGCGTGCCCGATCGCGGCGCGTCCGTGCCGCCTCTCGGGGTCGACGAGTGCTCTCGATGCCCTGAGGAAGAACAAGTGGTACTGGTCACCGTCGAAGGCGGTCCAGGAGTCCCAGACCCAGTGGTCGGAGAGGTGGAGTGGCATGGCTGGCTATCCCTTCAGCCCGCTGCTGGCGATCGAGGTGACGAACGCTCTCTGGAAGATGACGAACACGATGAGGACAGGGACGGTGATGAGGGAGGCGTAGGCCATGATCTCCCCCCAGACCGGGTTGAGCTGGAAGAAGTACTGCATACCGACGCTCGCCGGCCGCAGCGCCTCCTGCTGGACGACCATGAGCGGCCACAGGTAGGAGTTCCACGCCGGGAGCATGGTGAGGATCGCCGCCGTGGCGAACACCGGGCCGGACAGCGGCACGATGATGCGGCGGTAGATGCCGAACCACCCGCAGCCGTCGAGCCGGGCCGCTTCGTCGATCTCGGTCGGGATCGTCGAGAAGTACTGCGTGAACAGGTAGACCGAGAATGCGTTCGCGATGAACGGCACGATCTGCACCTGGTAGCTGTTGAGCCACCCCTCGTCGAGGGTGAAGCCCTGCGAGGTGAGCCCGACGAGCGGGAGCTTGTTCACGAGGTAGACCATCGGGACCGCGATCGTCTCGAAAGGCACCACGAGGGTCGCGATGATGACCGAGAGCACGAGGGCCCGCCCGCGCCACCGAAGCCTCGACAGCGCGAAGCCGGCGATGCTGTTGACGAACAGCCCGAGGATGACGATCGTCGAGGTGACGAACACGGAGTTGAGGATGAACCGGGTCGCCGGCACCCTCTCGAACACCCCTGCGTAGTTGTCCAGGGACAGGTCTCCCACGGGCAGCAGGGCCCGCGGTGAGGTCATGTCCGCGAAGATCTGCCCGTCGGGCTTGAGGCTCGAGACCACCATGAAGAGGATCGGGAGCACGGCGGCGAGGGAGCAGACGACGAGCCCGAGGTAGACGAGCACCCTGCGGCGGCGTCCCGAGGAGGCCTTGCCGCGCGGCTGGTCGGTCGGCTTGGCGGAGCGACGCCGTCGGGCTGCACCACTGGTGCGACCGGTGTCGCCGGTGTTGCCGGTGTCGCTGTCGAGGGTCGGGAGAGCTGCGCTCATGTCAGTCCTTCTCTCGGGTGAGATAGCGCTGGAACAGCGAGATCGCGAGGACGAGCACGAAGAAGATCAGCGAGATCGCCGCCCCGTAGCCCATGTCCTGCTCCCTGTACCCGCGTCGCACGGCGTGGTAGACGAGCGAGGTCGTCGAGTCGAGCGGTCCGCCCTGGGTCATGACGTCGACCTGCACGAACAGCCCGAGCGCCGCGATGGTGATGGTCACGAGCACGAAGATGCGGATGGCCCGCAGTCCCGGCCAGGTCACGTAGCGGAACTTCTTCCACCCGCCCGCGCCGTCGAGGTCGGCGGCCTCGTACAGCGCCGGGTCGATAGTCTGCAGCCCGGAGAGCCAGATGATCATGTGGAACCCGACGGCCTGCCACACCGACAGCAGGATGATCGCGGGCAGCGCAGTCCCGGGCTCCTGCAGCCAGGCGATGGTCACGTCGGCCCCGCCCGTGACCATGGAGAGCGCCGAGTTGATGAGCCCGTCGTCCTTGTAGAGGAAGCTCCACAGGATCGAGACGACCACCATTGAGGTGACCACGGGCATGAAGATCATCGTCCGGAACGCTGTGACGCCCCGGACCCCGGTGTTGACCAGCACGGCGAGGGCGAGCCCCAGCGCCGACTGCACGGGCACCACGACGGCCGCGAAGACGAAGGTGTTGATGAGCGACCGGATGAACGTCGGGTCGTCCACGAAGGCCCTGACGAAATTCTCGAGGCCGAGGAACCGCGGCGGGTTCGGCGAGATGAGCCGGGCGTTGGTGAAGCTCAGGACGACCGTGAGGCCGACGGGGACGAGCAGGAAGAGGGTGAAGAGCAGGACGGCCGGCGACACCATGGCGAGGCCGACGAGGCCCTGCCGGTCCCGCCGGTGGCGGCGCTCGCGCGTCGCCCCTGACGTGGCTGTTCCAGTGCCGCGCTCCTGTCCCGGGGCGCGGTCGAGCGAAGACTGTGCGGACATGGTTCTCCTGTCGAGGCGGCTGGGCGTCGTCGCCCAGCCGCCGTCAGGGCGTACGGGTCAGAACCCGTAGCCGTCGTTGCTCTTGATGTTGGCGTCGATGTCCTTGACGGCCTGGTCGAGCGTGGCCTGCGGGTCAGCACCCGCGACGAGATCCTGCATCGCCTTGCCGAAGCTCGTCGAGATCACCGCGTAGCCCGGGGTCTCGGGGCGAACGAGGGCGAACTGCCTGGAGAACTCGGGGAGCTCGGCGAGCAGACCGCCCTCAGCGAAGTACTCGGTCTGCTGGGCGGCGGTGTCCGTCGCGGGGATGACCCCGACAGCGTCGGCGAACTCGACGATGTACTTGTCCTGGAGCGAGAACTCCAGGTAGTCGTTGGCCGCCTCAGGGTTGGCGCAGGTCGTCGAGACGCCCTGCTGCCACGACCCACCGCCGATCACGGGGCCAGACCCGAAGTCGGGGACCGGGAGGATGATCGCGTCGTCACCGAAGGTCTCGGCGCTGTCGAGAGCCTTCCACGAGCCTCCGTAGACCATGGCGACGTTCCCCTGCGGGAAGTCCTGCCCGTCGGCCGTCGGTGTCCTGCTCGCGAGCCCGCGCTCGAAGACCGACTGAAACCACTCGGCGAAGGCGAGGCCCTCGGGTCCGTTGAGCACCCCGTCGGCGCTGAGGTAGGTCTCCCGGTCGACGAGGTCGCCGCCGAAGCTCTGCAGCATCGGGGAGTAGGCGTAGGACCACCACTCGTTGGCGTCCCACACCCCGAGGTCGATCGGGTACTCGAAGCGCTCGTCGGCCGACAGCGTGACGAGGGCAGCGTCGAACTCGTCGAGGGTCCACGGCTCGTCGAGCGTGGGGATGCGGATCCCGTTGTCGACGAGCGCAGACCTGCGGGCGTTGATCGTCAGCGCGGCGTCGAAGGCTCCGACGGCGTAGATCTCGTCCTGGTAGCGGCCCACGGTCGAGGGCAGGAGAGAGTCGGTGAGGTCGGTCGGGAGGTCGAGGGGCTGGATGTAGTCGGCCCACGCCCAGTTGGGGACGATCGGGCCGTCCATGTCGACCACGCACGGCAGGTCGCCCGAGGCTGCGGCGGCCACGACGGCGTCGTTGTAGGAGGACTGCGGGAACGACTCGAGGACAACCGTGACCTCGTCCTGCGAGGCGTTGTAGTCGTCCACGATCCCCTGGACGACGGCAAGCTCTTCCTTGCCGCCCCCGGCGTGCGACCAGACCTTGATCTGGTCGGCGCTGTCCTCCTCGGACGGCGCACAGCCCGCGACGGCGAGCGACGCGAGAGTGACGACAGATAGCATGGAGACGAGAGATGTACGCATGGTTGGACGTGCTCCTTCTCTTGGAAGGTCTCGGCTGCAACCGAGACCTGTGGTGACGCCTGCGGGCTCCTTCGCCCGCGGGCTGGTCCATCACGTGGGGGAGCTGCAACTCACCCGCGTGGTGGACCGACCGACTGTCTTCGGACGAGCGGACAGGGCATCCTGTAGGGCCACGGCCCCTCGTCCTCGGCTGACAGGCCGAGCAGCCGCCGCAGCGCCCACAGACCCATCTCGTAGTGGGGAAGCTGGACGCTGGTGAGCGGCGGGTCGAGCTCGGGCGCGATGATCTCCATGTTGTCGAAGCCGACGACCGAGACGTCGTCCGGGATCGACAGGCCGAGCCTGCGCAGCGCGCGGTAGACCCCGACAGCCATGCGGTCGTTGTAGCAGAAGATCGCCGTCGGGGCGGCGCTCTCCCAGAGCTCGTAGGTCGCTGCCTCGGCCGTGCCTGGCAGGGCCAGCGCCCGCACGACGAGAGCGGGGTCCAACTCGATCCCCGCGTCGTCGAGCGCTGACAGGTACGCGGCGCGGCGCAGCGGCTCGGCGGCGCTCTCGTCGGAGTCGGAGAGCAGTGCGATCCGGGTGTGCCCATGGTCGACGAGCTCGCGGACGGCGTCGTAGGCGCCCTGGAACTCGTCAGGGACGACGGCCGGGACTGTGCCGCTGACCTCGTACCCGTCGAGGATCACGGTGCCTGTGGCGAGACCGTCGGGCAGCTCTACGAGCTTGTGGTGCATGCAGGCATAGACAAAACGGTCGACGTGGTGCTGTCGGAGGGCGCGCACGGCGTCACGCTCGACCTCGACGTCGTCGCCCGTGTTGACGAGCATGAGCAGGTTCCCGGTCTGGCGGCACACGTCGCCCGCAGCCTCGACCATCCGGACCGCGTAGGGGGTGGTCGCGATCTCGTCGCTGATGAGACCGACGATCGAGCTGACCTGGCGACGCAGCCCGCTCGCCAGTGCGCTGCTCGTGTACCCGAGCGCCTCGGCCGCGGCCCGGACCTTGACCGCTGTGCGCTCCGGGATGCGGGTGCCGGTAGCGTCGTTGAGCACGAGCGACACCGTGGCGGTCGAGACTCCCGCCTTCGCCGCCACGTCCTTGATGGTCACCCGCATCGCACACTCCATTGTTAAACGATTTAGCAGAATCATGCAGCATGGCGGGGTACACGTCAAGACCCGTCTCGTCAGAGTGGGCGCCGGCCACTCGGGCGTGCGGCACCACGACGAGCCCTCCGGCGCCACCGCCACTCGAACTGGCACCGGCACGAGGACTAGGACTGGGACTGGGACTGGGACTGGGACTGGGACTGGGACTGGGACTGATACTGGGGCTGGTACCAGTACCGGGAGGTCAGAGTGAGGCTGACGCCGAGGCCGAGCGAGATCGTGACTTCGGAGCGAGATCGATGCTCCTACTGGTCGGTCTCGCTCCGAAGTCACGATCTCGACTGTCCGGTGACGGGGCGGCGGAGCGGCAGGGCAGTCGGCGACCTCGACGCCTGAGGGGGCGAGGTGCAGCACTGCTGCACCTCGCCCCCTCAGGCGTCTCGCGTGCCGCTCGCGCGGCGTGGGTTCAGCCGAAGATCGCCGGGAGCGTGCGGGTGTGGACCTCGCGGGCCTCGTCGAGGGGCAGGGTGAACAGCCCGTCGATCTCGAGGGCCTCGACGCCGTCGACGTCATGACCGGCCTCGCCGATCTTCAGGTACGGCACGCCGCGGGCGACGCAGGCGTCGACCAGGCGGACCTCTTCGCCGCGGGGCACCGAGACGAGCACGCGGGCCGTCGACTCGGAGAACAGCGCCTCGAAGTCGCTCACGCCGTCGCGCGCGGTGATCCCGGCGACCGAGACCTTCGC
>Ga0308163_10004440_pt1 | contig 11133 bp, 12 predicted proteins | sample PhyTR1_FD_201037 | JGI IMG/M metagenome (GOLD analysis project Ga0308163, IMG submission 201037) | Phyllosphere microbial communities from UC Gill Tract Community Farm, Albany, California, United States - DLSLT.R1 | ecosystem: Host-associated > Plants > Phyllosphere > Unclassified | place: USA... | reverse complement strand
CGGCAGACTTTCGCCCAGTTCGAGATGCGGATCACCGCTCATCGACGATGCTCCGCTCGTCCTGTTCGGCATGCGCGACCAGCGTCCCGATCAGGATCTCGTAATAGGCGGCGGCATTCGCCTCGATCTCGTCGTCGGGATCCGCCTGCGTTGCGCCGGCGTGTCCCGCCGCGGCCCGCGCCGCGCGGATCTGCCATTCGGCCATGTCGCGCCAGGTCGCCACGTCGCGCGCGGCGATCGCCTGTTGCGCAAGGCCGATCAGGATGACGAACGCGCCCAGCACCGCGACCGCGACCGCGAGGTAATAGCCATGCGCCCAGATCGCGCGCAGCCAGAAGCCGTAGATGACCGTGACGATCACCACGATCAGCGCCACCAGGCAGATCGCATCGATCAGTCGACCGATCCGCTTGGGCCACCGCGATTGGTTGAGGCCATGGTGAAGAGGGTCGGGCACGTCGCGATCCTGTCAGAGAAGATCCGGATCGGCAACCGACCGGAGGTGCTTCGCAAGCGACGCATTCGATACCCGCGCGCCGCCGGTACGGATCGTTCAGATTTGTACAGTCGCGGACGATAAGGCGCGGGCTGCGGCGTCCCGCTCGCGATCGGTCAGCGCCAATGCCGTCGTCGCGCCGGTCTTTGCGGACAGGAACGCCGCCTCGACGACCGCCATCACCGCCAACGCTTCGATCGGCGCGACCGGATTTTTCGCCGCTCCCCGAACCGCTGCCGCGATGGCAAAGTAATAATGACGTTGATCGCCGGGTAGCGCGCGCTGTTCGCGTTGCCCGTCGGCGGCGTGGATCACGAGCGGATCGGGATCCTCGCCCCAGTTCGCGTCGCCCGGCCGCATTCCGCTTAGAAGTTGCGCCTCCTGGCGGTCGGCGCATCGCTTTGTCATGCTGCCGGCAGTGCCGTGTATGGTGAACCGGTCGACGCCGCCCGCCACCAGCATGCTCGCCTGGAGTATCACGCGGCGCTCGCCGTAGGACAGGACGACGTGTGCCCAATCGTCCGTCATTGCGCCCGGCCGCTGTGTCGCGATCGAGGCCTGGACCGTGTCCGGCAGGCCGAACAGGAGCAGCGCCTGATCGACCAGATGCGGACCGAGATCGTACCAGACGCCGCTGCCCGGCCCCGACCGCTCGCGCCAACGGTTGCGGACGTCCGGCCTGAACCGATCGAAATGCGACTCGAAATGCGTGACGTCGCCGACGATGCCTGCGTCGATCGCGGCGCGCACGGTGAGGAAATCGCTGTCCCAGCGGCGGTTGTGAAAGACGGACAGCAGCACGTCCCGATCTTCCGCCAGTGCGACAAACCCGCGTGCCTCGTCGAGGTCGAGCGTGAACGGCTTGTCGATCACGACATGCTTCCCCGCCGCGATCGCTGCCCGCGCGAGCGGTGCATGCGTCTCGTTCGGCGTCGCGATTACGACGAGGTCGATATCCTCGGCCGCGATCAGCGCATGCGGATCGGCGTGGACCGTCATCCCCGGAAAGTCCGCCTGTACCTTGCCGGCATTGCGCGACGACACCGCACGGAGTTTGAGCCCCGCGACCGAACGAATCAGTGGGGCATGGAAGGTCTTGCCCGAAAATCCGTAGCCGATCAGCCCGACGCGTATGGGGCCGGCTTGCTCGTCCGTCATGCTCACCCCTCAGTCCATGCCCGCGCGGATCGCTGCTGCGGCCAGGAACGGCGCGCCCGCGACCAGCACGAGGCTGACCGCGGCGAGCAGCTTGACCGCGCCCGCGCCGCCAGCCGGGTCGAGCGATCCCGCGCCGAAGATCAGCAAGGGCACCGCGAGCGGCAGCATCACGAGGCCCGTCACCGCGCCGCCGCCGCGTACGCCCGCGACTAGCGCGCTCGTCGCGACCGCGAGCGCGGCGAGGCCGGGCGTGCCGATCAGCAGGCCGATCTCGACGCGGAGCAGCGTGTCGGCCGACAGGTTGAGCAGGGCGGCGGCGATCACCGCGGCGAGCATCAGCGGCGGGCCGAAGCTCAGCCAGTGCGCGATCGTCTTCGCCAGCGCGACCAGCGCGAGCGACATCCCGCGGACGACGAACTGGTCGAACACGCCCGTCTCCAGATCGGGACCGACGAGGCGCTCGACCGGCAACAGGGCTGCGAGCAGCGCTGCCGTCCAGATCACCCCGCCGCCGATCCGCGCGAGCAGCGCCGCGTCGGGGCCGATCGCGAACGGGAACAGCGTCGCGACCAGCAGGAAGAACGCGACCACCAATGTCGCGCCGCCGCTCGACACGCTGCGCCGCAGATCGCGGCGGATCAGCGCGATCACAATGCGATCTCCTGCGCGTGGGGAATCGCGAGCGGCAGATGCGTGGCGACCAGTGCGATACCGCCCGTGGCGCGGTGCTCGGCGATCAGCGTTTCCAGTCGTGCGATCGACACCGTGTCGAGCCCGTTGGCGGGTTCGTCGAGCAGCCACACCGGCGCTCCGCTGGCGGCAACGCGCGCGATCGCCGCGCGGCGGCGTTGCCCGGTCGACAGCAGGCGGACCGGAATGCCCGCGAGCGCGTCGAGATCGAGGGCGGACAGCGCTTGGGCGATCCGGGTATCGGGGGCGGGCGCATTGTCCAACGCGGTCCAGAAACGGAGCGCGTCGATGAGCGTGCGGTCCGAGTCGAGCGCACTCGCCTCGGTAAGCAACGCCTTCGCCGTATCGCACGCTACACTGCCCTCGAACGGCGCGAGCAGGCCGGCGGCAATGCGGATCAGGCTCGATTTGCCGATGCCGTTGGGACCGGTGACGATCGCCGCATCACCCGGTCCCAAGTCGAACGACACGCCCGAGAACAGCAATCTTCCGCCCCGTACGCACGCCACGTCGCGAAACGCGAGGCTCACGCGGCCCGATCTTCGGCGGAATCCTCCAGCGCGTGCATGTCGTCGTCGCTCAGTCCGAAATGATGGCCGATCTCGTGGATCGTCACATGCGCGACGAGGTCGTCGAGGCGCACCCCGGTCTCGATCCATTCCTCCAGGATCGCGCGGCGGTACAGCACGATCCGGTCGGGCATCGGCGCGACGTCCATCGACGATTTTTCGCCGAGCGGGCGGCCGTGATACAGGCCCGACAGGTCGAGCGGGTGTTCGATGCCCAGCGCGGCCAGCGTCTCGTCGTCGGCAAACTCCTCGACCGCGAAGACGATGTCGCCGAGATGCTCCGCAAACTGCTGCGGCAGCCTGGCGATCGTCGCGCGGCAGATCGCCTCGATCGTGTCGGCGTCGGGGGCCTCCCCGGATATTGTCGCTTGCCCGCTCATGCCGCCAGCCATACGCGTCGGCGAACTGTTGCGGCAAGGGAGAGCCCGATGATCGAAGCGCTGAACGATACCGAGCGGGCCGAGGCGCTCGATGGGCTCGACGAGTGGGATTACGACGATGCGCGCGACGCGATCACGCGGACGATCGTGTTCGCCGATTTCGTCGAGGCGTTCGGCTTCATGACGCAGGTCGCGCTGATCGCCGAGCGCGCGAACCATCACCCGGAGTGGAAGAACGTCTGGAACCGCGTCGAAATCCTGCTGACCACGCACGACGCGGGTGGCCTGTCACCGCGCGATATCGAGATGGCCGAAGCGATCGACGCGATCGTCGGCGACGCCTGAGATCTTCTGTTTGGCCCCTCCCTGAAAGGGAGGGGTTGGGGGTGGGTAGGCCGGCTTGAGCCACGAAAGGTTCCGGCATGCGGAAGCCGACCCACCCCCTGACCCCTCCCTTCCAGGGAGGGGGGATTTTTAGCCCTTCCGCATATCCCGCCGCATGCGCTTGCGCAGCGCACCCGGCATCCACCGCGCGGCGAACGCCATCCGGTGCGCGGTCTTCCCCACGAAAGTGTGCACCTTGTCGCCGTGCACCGCCGCCCAGGCTGCCTCCGCGACCTTGTCCACGCCGGTCAGTTCGAGCCCGGCACCCGTCACCGTCTCGCGGATCGAGTGGTTCGTGTTCCCCGCCGCGGAATCGAGCAGCGGCGTGTCGATGAAGCTCGGTACGATCGAGCGCACCTTGATGCCGTCCGCCGCCCATTCGCCATCAAGCGCCTCGGTGATCGCGCGCACCCCGAACTTGGTCGCGGAATAGGGCGCGAGCCCCGCCGAGCCATAGATCGCCGACGCCGACGCGGTGTTGAGCAGGCACGATCCCGGCGTTCGCTTCAGATACGCATGGCCGATCCGCGCGCCGTTCAGCGCACCGACCAGGTTGATCGCGATCACCCGGTCGATCTCGGCAAAATCGGTCTCCGCGAGTGGTCCGCCCGATCCGATCCCGGCATTGTTGAACAGCACGTCGAGCCGCCCGCCGGTGGTCGCGACGAACGCATCGAGCGACGCCACCCACGCATCGCGGTCGCGCACGTCCATCTGATACGTGCTGACCATCCCCGCGGGCAGCAGCGCGGCGGTCTCGGCAAGCCCTGCGACGTTGACGTCGGCGAGCCCGACCCGCCAGCCTTTCCGCGCGAACAGTATCGCGGTCGCGCGGCCGATCCCCGATCCGCCGCCGGTGATGAAAATGCCCTGCTGGTTCATACCCTCTCCATTTGATTTTCCGGTATGTTTCCCGCATCCTGCGCGCAGATGCCAGACAATTCCCCAGCGCTCGCTTTCGAACGCGTCACCAAGAGATACGGGACGACGATCGCCGTCGACGGCGTTTCGCTGGAGGTCGCGCGCGGCAGTTTCGTCGCGCTCGTCGGCACGTCCGGTTCGGGCAAGTCGACGCTGCTGAAGACGCTCAACCGCCTGATCGAGCCGAGCGAAGGCCACGTGACGATCGACGGGGCCGACGTCGCTGCCGAGCCCGCGCCTGAACTCCGCCGCCGGATCGGCTACGTCTTCCAGAACATCGGCCTGTTCCCGCATATGACGATCGCCGAGAACATCGCGATCGGCCTGCGCATCGCCGGGCGCACGGATGAGGCCAAGGTCGGCGAACTGCTAGACCTCGTCGACCTGCCCCGCGACATTGCGAGCCGCATGCCCGACGCGCTCTCGGGCGGCCAGCGCCAGCGCGTCGGCATCGCCCGCGCGCTCGCACCCGGCGCGAAACTGCTGCTGCTCGACGAGGCGTTCGGCGCGCTCGACCCGGTCACGCGCGACGCGCTCGGCACGCGGATCCGCGAGCTCCACGACCGGCTCGGGCTGACCACCATCCTCGTCACGCACGACATGGCGGAGGCGCTGCTGCTCGCCGACCGTGTGCTGGTGATGAAGGCGGGACGCATCGTCGCCGACGCCACGCCCGCGGACCTCGTCGCCGGCAAGGGTGGTGACGACGCGCAGGCGCTGGTGCAGGTGCCGCGCGCGCAGGCCGAACGCCTCCAGGCACTAGTCGCATGAGGGGGGTCGCATGAGCGCGTTCCTCGATGCGCTCGGCCGTGTGCCACCGCTGCTCGCCAACCACGTCCTGCTCTCCGCGGCGGCGCTGCTGCTCGGCATCGCGATCAGTCTGCCGCTCGGCATCTGGTCCGCGCGCAACGCGACCGTGGCGCGCGTGTCGCTCGGCTTCGCGAGCCTCGTCCAGACCATCCCGAGCCTTGCGCTGCTCGCCTTGTTCTACCCGCTGTTGCTCAGCCTCTCCGCGCTGGTCGGTGGCGGCATCCCTGCGCTCGGTTTCCTCCCGTCGCTGATCGCGCTGACGCTCTACGCCCTGCTGCCGATCCTGCGGAATGCGGTCGCGGGGCTGCACGGCATCGATCCCGCGGTGATCCAGGCGGCAGACGCGGTCGGCATGACGCCCGCGCAGAAACTGCGCTTGGTCGAGGCACCTTTGGTCGCGCCCGTGCTGATCGCCGGCATCCGCACCGCGGCGGTTTGGACGATCGGGGCCGCAACCTTATCGACGACGGTCGGCCAGCCGAGCCTCGGCGACATGATCTTCGCGGGACTCCAGACCCAGAACTGGGCGCTGGTGCTCGCCGGTTGCGTGTCGGCGGCCGCGCTCGCGCTGGCGGTCGACGCGCTGATCGGCGCGATCGAATACGGCATCCGCTCCCGCCGCCGCTGGCTCTGGATCGCGAGCGCGGTCGTGCTGGTGTTGGGCACCGCTGCGGCGACCGCCCCGCTTTGGCCCAAAAGTGGCGCAGACCGCACGGTCGTCGTGGGCGCAAAGAACTTCGCCGAGCAATACATCCTTGCGCGGCTGATCGGCGACCGGCTCGAACGTGCCGGCTACACCGTCGAATACCGCGACGGCCTCGGCTCGGCGGTCGTCTTCGGGGCGCTCTCCGGAGGCGATATCGACGTCTATGTCGATTATGCCGGGACGATCTGGGCGAACGAGATGAAGCGCAAGGACGTCCCAGAACGCCCGGCGATGGTCGCCGCGATCGCCGACTGGGCGAGGCGCGAGCATCATGTCGGCCTGGTCGGGTCGCTCGGGTTCGAGAACGCCTACGCCTTCGCGATGAAGGGCGACGCGGCGAAGTCCAAGCGCATCGCCAGCCTCGACGATCTGGTGAAGGCCGCGCCCGGCATGACGCTAGGCAGCGATCTCGAATTCCTCGAACGTCCCGAATGGGCGGCGGTGAAGCACGCCTATCCGCTCCGCTTCGCCAAGACCACGCCGTACAGCCCGACCTTCATGTACCGCGCGCTGGAGAGCGGCAATGTCGACGTCATCTCCGCCTTCTCGTCGGATGGCCGGATCGCCGCGGACGGGCTCACCGTGCTAACCGACCCAAGGCGTGCGATCCCGGGCTACGACGCGATCCTGATGGTCGCGCCGAAACGGGCAGGGGACGCAAAGTTCCTCGCCGCGCTCAAGCCGATGGTCGGCCGAATCCCGGTCGAGGCGATGCGCGCCGCGAACTACCGGGTCGACCGCGATACCGACAAGGAAACGCCCGAGGCCGCGGCGAAGTGGCTCGCCGCGAAGACCGGGCTTCAGGAATAGGCGCGCCAGAAGAACACGATCGTCGTCGCGATCGTCACCAGCAGCGTCCACACGCGGATCACCTGCGGCGACAGCAACAGGCCGAGCTTGGCGCCGAAATGCCCGCCGACGATCCCGCCGATCAGCATCGGCACGCATAACGCCCACACCACCATCCCGGTCGCGATGAAGATGATCGTCGCGGCGAGGTTGGCGACTGCCAGCATCAGCGTCCGCGGCGGCGCGAGCGTTGCCGGAGTCGCGCCCGACAGCAGCCCCCAGGCGGCGGTCAGCATCAGCCCGACGCCGCCGCCGAAATAGCCGCCATACACACCCAGCAACGCCTGCACCGCGACCAGCGACTTCGGCCCGATCTCGACCCGCGACCGGAGCCACAGCGACGCGCGCGTGCCGAACGCGATCGCCAGCGTCGCGAACAGCAGCAGCCAGGGCACGATCAGGTCGAATGCGCGTGCCGACGTAGCGACCAGCAACAGGCTCCCGACCAGCCCGCCGACGAAGGTGATCCCCGCCATCGTCTTCATGCTGACGCCGGAGATCGGCTGGAGCCCATGCCGGTACGCCCACGCGCTCGCCATCGCGCCCGGCTGGAGCGAGACGTTGCTGGTCGCGTTCGCAAACGTCGACGGCACGCCGAGCCCGATCAGCGTCGGCATCGTCGCAAAGCTGCCGCCGCCCGCGAGCGCGTTCATCGCCCCGCCGAGAACCCCAGCCCCTGCCGCCAGCGCGACCGCAGTCCACTCAAGCAAAAGCGTCGGACTCGGCGGCGGCCTCGCGATCGATCTGCGCGCGGCTCTTCTTCTCCGACGCGGTCTTCAGCTGCCCGCATGCCGCATCGATATCGCGACCGCGCGGCGTCCGCACCGGTGCCGAAATTCCCGCGCCGAACACGATGCTCGAGAACGACTTGATCCGCTCCGGCGTCGAGCACTCGTATTGCGCGCCCGGCCACGGGTTGAACGGAATGAGGTTCACCTTCGCCGGCAGCTCGTACTTCCGCAGCAACCGCACCAGCTCGCGCGCGTCGTCGTCGGAGTCGTTCTTGTCCTTCAGCATCACATATTCGAACGTGATCCGCCGCGCGTTGTTGGTGCCCGGATAGTCCGCGCACGCCTGCAGCAATTCCTCGATGCCGTATTTCCGGTTGAGCGGCACGATCTCGTCACGCACTTCCTTCGTCACCGCATGCAGCGATACGGCCAGGTTCACGCCGATCTCGGCCCCCGCGCGCGCCATCATCGGCACCACGCCCGACGTCGACAACGTGATCCGACGGCGGCTAAGCGCGAGGCCCGCGCCGTCCATCACTAGCTTCAACGCATCGCGGACATTCTCGAAATTATACAGCGGCTCGCCCATCCCCATCATCACGATGTTGGTGAGCATGCGCCCCTCGGGCTGGCTCGGCCATTCGCCCAGCGAGTCGCGCGCGAGCATCACCTGCCCGACGATCTCGGCGGGCGTCAGATTGCGCACCAGCCGCATCGTGCCGGTGTGGCAGAAGGTGCAGTTGAGCGTGCAGCCGACCTGGCTCGACACGCACAGCGTGCCGCGATCCGCGTCGGGGATGAACACCATCTCGTAATCCTGCGCGTCATCGGAGCGCAGCAGCCATTTCCGCGTCCCGTCGGTCGACACCTGCGCCTCGACCACGTTCGGCCGGCTGATCACGAAGCGCTGCTCTAGCCACGGGTGCATCGTCTTCGAGATATCGGTCATCGCCGAGAACTCGGTCGCGCCGCGATTGTAGATCCAGTGCCACAGCTGCTTGGCGCGCAGCTTGGCCTGCTTCTCCTCGAGCTGCGACGTCTCCAGCGCCATCCGCAGATCGGCGAGCGACAGCCCGAGCAGGTCGATCCGCCCATCGCTGCGCGGCACGAAGCTGCGGGGAACGGGCACGGGATCGATGTGCCCCGGAATGGGCATGAGGTTCGCGGCGGTCTGCATGGGGCGGCCCTTAGCGGAATTTTCGTGATTTTTCTACTGGCTGCGAGAGAGGGAAGTAGACACCCTTCCGATCCTCCCCCGCAAGGGGGAGGTGGCAGGCGTAGCCTGACGGAGGGGGAGGCCTGCGCTCACGTTCGTTCCGTGTCCTCCCCCTCCGTCACCTGCGGCGACACCTCCCCCTTGCGGGGGAGGATCGTGAAGGTTCGTTCGGAACGTCTATTGGAAACGCGGGGCAGCAAAACGTCACCCCCCACTACACGCCAACACAGTCGCATCGACCGCCGTCGCCGCCCCCGACAGCGCATAGACATCGACGAACGGCCGCCCCCCGACGCCGACCGCCTCCACGCTCATGCTCCGCCCCGACCGCATCGCCGCCACGATCGCTCGATCGCTAGGCGCATCACCAGCCCACGCATTCAACCCGCTTGCCACCAGCGCGAATCGCCGCTCGCCGACCGTCAGCGTCACCCCCGCCGACCGATCAGGCTCGCGACTGAGCCGCACATACAAGGACGCGCGCAGACCCCGCTTCGGCCACGTCGCGACGCTGGCAAACCCCGAGGCACGCCCCCCCGCCATCACCGGCCGCGCAATCGCGTAACACCGCGCTGGACTCGCGTCCCGAAACGCTCCCCATCCTTGGTAGATGCCGATCGTGTCACGCGCGGCTACCGGAGCAGCGATCGCAATCACCCCCACCGCCAAAACCAAACGCCACAGAACCCCCCTCCCTGGAAGGGAGGGGCAGGGGGTGGGTAGGCCCGATCGAGCCCCAGCGGTTCGAACACGGGGAAACCGACCCACCCCCAACCCCTCCCTTCCAGGGAGGGGGGCGGAAGTAGACAACTCGGGTTTGAGACCTTCGCCCCGGCTCCAACTCACGCCGGAGCGAACCCTGTACCCAGATGCGGCACCGTCGCGCGTCCGTTCTCCACCAGCGTAACCGATCCTTGCGGCAACCCCTTCGCAACCGGCGCGTCGAGCACAGGATCGACCGCCGCACCGGTCATCACGCCGAGCATCACCCGACTCGAGATCCCGTGCATGATCACCAGCCGGTCGCCCGGATCCTCCGCCGTATCCGCCAGCCACCCACCGACTCGTGCCGCGATCTCCGCATAGGTCTCGCCATCCGGTGAAGGTTTCAGCGTCCCACCCGGCAGCATCACCGGCCCGACCTCGTCGATAACGTCCGCATAATAACGGCCGCCCCACGATCCCATGTCGATCTCGACTAGCCGCGCATCGGTCTGCGCGTCATGCCAGTCCAGCTCCAGATGCTCGCAGATCACCGCCAACGTCTGCAAGGCTCGCCCAGTTGGGGAGGACCACAGCGTCAGCGCCGGCTTCACCCCCAGCAGTTCCCTTAACGCCCGCCCAAGCTCGTCCGCCTGCGCGAACCCAGCGCGCGTCAACGGCGTATGCGCGGCATTCCCCTGCAACCGATGCGCCGCATTGAACACGGTTTCGCCGTGCCGCGCGACGAAATCGCGACCCTTGCGAATGGCTGAAATATCGGTTGATCGGGCGTCCACGTCACCCTGCCGTTGGCTTGGAATCATGGCCCGTATTTCAACCCCCTGTGGCGCAAAAGCAACGGATTTCCGTGTTTATCTGGGGTTCATGCAACGCCCGCGCGGTTGGTCCATTGGAGCGGTCCGCCCCGCGTAATGGGGCGCCAGATCAGTAAGGAGTAACCCAATGCGTACGCTCATCGCCGTCTCGCTGCTCGCTACCACCGCAGTAGCCGCCCCCGCCCTCGCGCAGACCAACCCGACCTTCACCGGCCCTCGCGTCGAGGCCACGCTCGGCTACGATCACACCGGCGCCGGCAGCAGCGTGTCCAACAACAACGGGCGCGATGACCAGAAGATCGACGGCCTGCTGTACGGCGGCGGCATCGGCTACGATATCGCAACCTCGGACAACATCGTGCTCGGTGCCGAAGCCGAACTGACCGGCTCGACCGCGAAGAGCGATCGCAACGATTACACCAGCGACTTCGGCTATGGCCGTGTCAAGCAGGGCCGCGACATCTATGTCGGCGCACGCGCGGGCTACGTCGTCGCGCCGACGACGATGCTGTACGTCAAGGGCGGCTACACCAACTCGAAGCTCGAAGTGCTCGCCGGCAGCACCAGCCAGACCACCGACAATAATTTCAAGCTCGACGGCTGGCGCGTCGGTGCGGGCGCCGAGCACGCGATGGGCCCGAACAGCTACGCCAAGCTCGAATACCGCTATTCTAACTATGAGCGC
>Ga0308163_10004438_pt1 | contig 11136 bp, 8 predicted proteins | sample PhyTR1_FD_201037 | JGI IMG/M metagenome (GOLD analysis project Ga0308163, IMG submission 201037) | Phyllosphere microbial communities from UC Gill Tract Community Farm, Albany, California, United States - DLSLT.R1 | ecosystem: Host-associated > Plants > Phyllosphere > Unclassified | place: USA... | reverse complement strand
TCGTTGTATGCGAGCGCTACCGCGCGTTTGACGACGGCTTCGCTTATGCGCAGCAGGCGCGCGAGCTGATCGGGCGGCATGGCTACGTTTCGCACGAGGCGCAAGTGCTATTGGCGCTCGACCAGGCGAGCGTCTGGACCCGCCCGCTGGACTTTTCGCTCGATTGCGCCCAGGCCGGCTTCGAGGCCGCGCGCGCGCAGGGAGACTTCACGATCGCCTGCTTCGAAGCCTGCCATCGGACCTGCATCCTGCTTGCGCGAGGCGACCGGCTCGAGGCGGTGCGCGAGGAAATCGAACGCGCGCTGGCCTTCGTCACCCAGGTCGGCTTTGCGGATGTGGAAGCGATCCTGTGCGTGCAGCGCGATGTCGTGGACTGCCTGAGGACGGTCCAGGCGGGCGGCAGCGAGCGAACGGCGCTGCTGTGCCGGCACGAGCAGCCCGGCAACGGCGGTGCAGAATCCATGTCGACGCTGCGCTTCTGGCACTGGCTCTACATCGGCATGCTCGATTACCTAGATGGCGATGACGCGCAGGCGCTGTTCTGCCTGGAGCAGGCCGGGTTGCTGGCGTGGTCGGCGCCGGCGCACCTGCACCAGGCCGACCACCACCTGTTCAGCATCCTTGTCTTGTGCCGCGCGCCTGGCCTGGTGGTTGGCGTCGGTGCGCGTGTTGACGCGCACGTCGCGCAGCTTGCATCCTGGGCCGCCGGCTACCCGCGCGGCTTCGCCGACAAGCTGGCGTTGGCCCACGCCGCCGTCCTCGACCGCGGCGGCGAGGCCATGGCCGCGCTCGCGGCTTACGAACGCGCGGCGGCGCTGGCGAAGGAGGGCGGCAGCGCGCACACCGAAGGGATCGCGCACGAATGTGCGGCGCGGCTGGCCCGGCACGGTGGCCTGGCCACTGCGGCGAGCGCGCACGCCAGCGCCGCGTGCGCGGCCTACCGCCGCTGGGGCGCACTCGGCAAGGTGGCACGACTCGAGGAGACCTATCCGGGGTCGGGCGGCGCGGCTCCTTTGGACTCGCCCGGCGCCACCGGGGCGATCCGCGACATCGACGGCGTCATTCGTGCGACCCGCGCCCTGTCGGAAGAAATCCACCCGGCGCCGCTGGTCAAGGCCTTGATGAGCATTGCACTGGACTATGCGAGCGCCCAGCGCGGCGTGCTCCTGCGGCGCGATAGCGACCGGCTGCTGGTCCAGGCCAGCGCACGCTTCGGCGCCGATGGCCTCGAGGTCGACATGACGGAGGCGACGCCGGACGAACTGGATCTTCCACTCACGCTCATCCATACCGCCTTGCGCTCGCGCACGGCGGTCAGCGTCAGCGACAGCCAGCGTCCTCCCGGCCATGCGCTCGATCCCTACCTGCGCACTCACCCGCGCTGCGCTGCGATCGCGATTCCCATGATCAAGCGATCGCAACTGGTCGGCATGCTGTATCTCGAGAACCGCCTGTCGTCCAGCGGCTTCACCGGCGAGCATACCCAGTTGCTGTCGCTGCTGGCGGCGCAGGCGGCCGTGTCGCTCGAGAATGCGAACCTGTACGCCGAGCTTCTGCAGGAAAACCGCGAGCGGCGCCAGGCCGAGCGCGCCTTGCGGGAAAGCCGCGCGACCCTGCTGCTGGGGGAAGGAATCAACCAGAGCGGGAGCTGGACCTGGGAACTCGAGGACGGCGTGGTCAACTGTTCCCCCGAATTCCGCCGCATCTTCGGCCTCGATCCCGAGGTGACGTGGATCGCCTTTGACGCCCTGATGGCGCGCATTCATCCGGGCGATCGCGCCGGCGCCGCGCAGCTGCTGGGCGAGGCCTCCGCCGCCCGCAAGGCGTTTTGTTTCGAGCACCGGATCACGGGGGCCAAGGGGGAGATCCGCCACCTGTCCGTCATCGGGCAGCCGATGACCGACAACGAAACCGACATCTACGTAGGGACGGTCAGCGACGTCACGCGCCGCAAGGCGGAGGAGGCTTCGCTGCGGCGGGCCCAGGGGGAACTGGTGCGCGGCGCCAGGCTGACCACGGTCGGCCAGCTGACGGCGGCGATCGCGCACGAGGTGAACCAGCCGCTGATGTCGATCTCGAGCAACGCAGGCGCCGGCCTGCGCTGGCTGCAGCGCGACACGCCGGCACTCGAGAAGCTGGGGGACCTGCTGCACGACATCGTCGGCCAGAGCCAGCGCGCCGGCAGGATCATCCAGACCCTGCAGGCGCTGGGACACCAAAGCCCCGTATTCCACCCGGCCCACCTGCATGCGATGATACGGGATGCCCTCACGCTCGCGCGTGGCGAGCTGGAACGCCACGAGATCAGGGTGATGCTCGACCTGGCTGCCGATCCGGACCGCATCGAGGTCGACGCGGTCCAGTTGCAGCAGGTCCTGGCCAACCTGCTGGGCAATGCGATCGAGGCGATGGCGGCCACCGAGGGCCGTGACCGGATCCTGCAGGTGGCGACAGTCTGCGTCCGGGACGGCGTCGAGGTCCAGGTGTCCGACAACGGCGTTGACGGCTGTGAGGCCGGGCTGGAAGCGATGTTCGAGCCGTTTGTCAGCACCAAGCCCGGGGCGATCGGCATGGGCCTGGCGGTATGTCGTTCAATCATCGAAGCCCATGGTGGCAGCATTCGGGCGCAGTCGCGCGCACCGCATGGCTGTCACCTGGTCTTCATCCTGCCGTTGACGGCCGACATCAAAGGAGATTCGCCATGACGGCGTCAATGGTATTCGTGGTGGATGACGACGATGCGGTACGCGCGTCGATCCTGAACCTGCTCGCGGCCGAGGGTTTCGAGGCGCGCGGGTTTGCGGCCGGTGCGGCGTTCATCGGAGCGGCGCGCCCGGATACGGCGGCCTGCCTGGTCTGCGACATGAAGATGCCCGAGCTGGGCGGCCTGGAGGTTGCCGCTGCAATGGCGCGCCAGGGCAGCGACATGCCCATCATCTTCATGACCGGGTTCGGCTCGATTCCGATGACGGTGCAGGCAATGAAGGCCGGCGCCATCGAATTTCTCACCAAGCCGGTCGCGCCGGAAGAACTGCTGCGCGCGGTGCGTGACGGCCTGCGCACCGACGAGGCGAATCTGGCGGCGCGCCGGGAAACGGCGCAACTGCGCCAGCGCTTGTCGAGCCTGACCCCGCGCGAGCGCGAAACCATGGAGCTCGTCATCGGAGGCCTGCTGAACAAGCAGGTGGCCGACGCCCTGGGCGTGAGCGAAATCATGGCCAAGACCCACAAGCGCAAGGTGATGGACAAGATGGGCGCGCGCTCCTTGCCCGACCTGGTGCGCTACGCCGAGCGGCTGCAGATCGCAAGGGCGCGCAGCCGCTAGAACGGCCGCCAGGCGTTCTTAGAACGCGTGCCTGATCCCGAGCGCGGTGCCGCGCAGGTGGGCGCCGGCAACCGGATCCAGTCCGTTGATGGCGAAGTCGACGGCTCCGCGATCGTCGTTGTGCAGACGCGTGTGGAAGGGGAAAAAGGTGGTGCGACGCGACAGGGCCAGCTCATAGCCAATGGTGGCGTGCACCGCGCCGGTGTCAGGTCCTGCGCTGATGAAGCCGATCCGCTGCCTCGCGGTTCCCTGGCCGTCCTGCGCTTTTGCCACGCCCAGGCTCAGCGCATGCTGGCCCATCTGCCGGGTCGCGGACACGTACCAGGCGTCGCGTCGCAGCGCGCCGCTGCCGGTCCGGTAATTCAGGCGCTCGCCGACCAGCGCCAGCCGCGTCGGGCCGAAGCGGTAGGCCAGCGCCAGCCTGGTGCCACGGTCTTCGCGGCCCGGCCCGTGGTAGTCGCGATGGCGTTCATGCGCCAGTGCCACGTACAGCCGTCCGCGCTCCAACTGCAGTGCTGCCGAGTCCAGCGCCGGGCGGGCGCCGCCGGCGGGGCGCTCCTCGCTGAAGCCGTGCGCCAGGCGTAGCGACAGGCCCCGCCAGGACGGCGTCCAGTAATGCAGGCTGTTCTGCTGGCGCCGATCGAAGGAACTGATATCGGAAAGGTTGTCGCTGCTGGGCGCAGCGCCGTTGCCCATGATGCTCATGTAGCCCGCTGTCGTCACGTAGAAGGGATCGAGATCGGCCGTCGACGCGTTGTAGGGCGTGGTCCAGTTGCCGGCGAACAGGGTACCCCAGCGGCCTTCGAGGCCGACCCGGGTGTTGCGCGAGGCGAGGGCGCCGGCGCCGCTGTCGGGCGCAACCGCACCCTCGACCTGCCAGATCAGATGCAGGGCGTCGCCGAGCGGGGCGTCGCCGCGCAGCCCGATCACCGAGCGGTAGTTCGCCAGCCGCGTCAGGCGCGCTGCGGAAGGGGGCGAGCGGCCGGCATACGCCGACTCCAGGCCGAGATTGAGACGCCCGTAGATCTGGACCGTGTCGGACTGGGCCCGGGCGGCCGAGCCGAGGCAAAAGGGAAGCATGGCAAGTATGCCTGCCTGGAGAAGTCGTGTTTTCATGGTCGATCGATGCCGTGGTGATGAAGAGCGGCGGACCATGGCGGCATGGTCCGTCACGTCTATCCTACGGCGGCGCCGCGCAGCGCGACCCTGCCGAATGACGGGGTCGCATTGCGCGCAAGGCGGACGGGCGCTACAGGGTGATGTAGCCGCGCTTGATGGCGAGGGTTACCGCGTGGGTACGGTCGCTCGCGCCCAGCTTGACGAGCACGGTGCTCATGTGGCTCTTGACGGTGGGTTCGCTGATGGTGAGAATTTCGCCGATCATGCGGTTGGAATTGCCGTTGGCAGCAAGGCGCAGCACCTCGAGTTCGCGCGCAGACAGCTTGTCGGCAGGGAAGTGGCCATCGACCTCGTCCTGGGCCACCTTGGCGATCACGCTCGCGCCCTGGTAGACGTGGCGCACCGTATGGGCAAGTTCGGCTGCAGACACGTCCTTTAACAGGTAGCCGGTGGCGCCTGCCTTCAGTGCGGCGATCACGCGTGCGTCACCGCTGAAGGTCGTCAGCACGATGATGCGGGCATCGGGAAGCATGGCGCGGATCGCCACAATCGCCTCGAGCCCATCCTTGACCGGCATCTGGAGGTCCATCAGCGTCACGTCCGGCCGGTGGCGAGCAAACTGGGCAATGGCTTCAGCCCCATTGCTGGCCAGGCCGACGATGTCCATGCCGCCCTGGGCGCGCAGGGTTGCGGCAATCCCGTCTCGCATCATGGGATGGTCGTCGGCGATCATCACGCGGATCGGCTGGTCGGGATGGTTCATGTGTTCATGTCGATGTCGGCAGGCTGTAAAACAAATAACAGTCTGGCGCGGCTTTCAGACCAGGTCAAGCCGGCCTGGGTGCACGGGAACAATAAAGCGGAAACAGGCACCCCGAGGCTGCCCCGGCTCGTAGGCGATCCGCCCCCCGTGCGCGCGCACGATGGCCAGGCAGATCGCCAGTCCCAGGCCGGTACTGCCGGGCTTGGTGCTGAACAGGCTGCCGAAGACGCGCTCGCGGTGGTGCAGGGGGACGCCGGGACCGTTGTCGCTGATGCGCACTTCCACCTCGTGGCCGCCATGCGGGCGCGTGGCGATGCTGATTTGTTTTGGTCCGGCCGGTGCGCTGGAGCCGGTCAACGCCTCGATGGCGTTCACGAGCAGGTTGGTCATGACCTGCTGCAGCTGGGTGGCATTGGCGTGGATCGTCGTCTCGCTCAGGCCCAGCGCAGCCTTCACGTCGATTCCTTCCTTGCGCAGGCGGCGCTGCAGACGCTGGAGGACATCGCGCGCGGTCTGGTCGACCTTCACCTGGCCCATATCGTTATTCCGGTGTGCCGCGAGCCGCTGCATGCTGCGCACGATCTCGCCGGCGTGCCGCCCGGCGTCGCTGATCAGGGCGATGGATGAAAGGGCGCGTTCAATGTCCGGCTCAGCCTTGCGCAGCCATTTCCTGGCCGCCGCGGCGTGCAGCGAAATCGCCGCCAGCGGCTGGTTGACCTCATGTGCGATCGATAACCCGAGTTCGCCGAGGCCGGCTGCTTGAAGCGCGTGCGCTTCCGTCGGCACGCCGGGCACTTTGCCAGCGTGGCCGGACTCGACAAGGTCCCACCGTGACCGCAGGCTGGCAAGCTGGCCGTGGGCGCCCCAGCGATCGTAGCTGGAGAGCGCTGCCTGCCGGTAGTGGCCGGTGACCGAGCCCAGGCCGCAAGCATGGGCCAGGTGCGCCGCTTCTTCCCAGGCCAGGGCAGCCATCCAGTGCCGCCCCTGGCCGGTGGCCGCGTCGGCCGCCGCCTCATAACCGCGCAAGGCGGCCAGGACGTCGCCGTTGTGGCCGGCGTGCGCTGCATCGGCCAGCAGGGAAAAGCTGGCGGCGCTGGCCGGGTGCAGCCGGGCCATTTGGCGTAGCTCTGCGCAATGGATGTCCGGCCCGCGGCGGGCGTGCCCGTCCATGCAGCGCGACATGGCCAGCGCAGCAAACAGATGGAAAAGCATGCGCTCTGCGGGACACTGCAGGGCACCGGCAAGGGCGCTGGCGCGCTCGATGGCGGTCAAGGCTTGGGCTTGCGCACCCGCATACCAGGCTTTTTGCAGGACGGTGAGCCAGTGTCCGAAGCGATGTTCCAACACCGCGCCGTTGGGTGTGCAAGATGCCACCGCTTCATCGCCGACCAGCAGGATGTCCAGCAGCCCGGCGCGCCCGGCCAGCTCCGCACGGTCCTCAGCGCCTGCAGGCCGGCACCGGGTCTGAGCCAGGCGACGCGCCAGTTCCGGCAAAGGCATGCCCGCCGCGAACCCGGTACTTGAAAGGTAGAGCGCAGCACTGGCCGGCGCCGCGTCGTCTTCGCAGATGGAGGCCAGTTCGCAGGATGCCTGTTCTAGGCTGGCGGTGACCGGCGTGACCATGGCCGCCAGTAGCAAGGCCGCATCGGCCTTGCTACTGGCCGCACTTGCGCAAGATGACGCCGCATGTGAGTGTGGACCATGCAGGGGCCGGACTGACAGGGCAGTGTGTGGAACCTGGTTCATGGGATGGGATCTGCTTTCATCGAGTGAACAACCTGGAGCGGGGTGCGGAAGGTCGCCGCCGACTGATTATGGCTGCTTGCGTTGACATATCATTCATACGATAGTTCTATGACCGTGTGTTTTTATAGGGCGCAGACGCCCAAAGGGCCGACTGGGTAGTCGTCCGCCCCGGCAAAATGGCAGGGGCAGGCCAGCCGATCCGCTGCTATCGTGAGGAAAGCATGCAACTCGCTTGATACCAACGAAAGAAGCGCCATGAAACACACCATTCCATCCCTTCGTACCGGCGTCCATGCTGCGTTACTGGCTTCCGGCCTGTTGGCCGCGTCGGCGGCCCAGGCCCAGGCCGACCTGATCCTCACCAACGGCAAGATTGCCACCATGGTCCGCGATGGCGAGTTCGTTCAGGCCGTCGCGGTCAAGGACGGCAAGGTGCTGGCCACCGGCAGCAATGCCGCTGTGCTGAAGCACAAGACCGCCACGACCCGGGTCATCGACACCGGCGGGCGCACCATGATTCCCGGCCTGAACGATTCGCACACCCATGTGATCCGCGAAGGCCTGAACTACAACATGGAGCTGCGCTGGGACGGTGTGACCTCGCTCAAGCGCGCGCTCGAAATGCTCAAGGAGCAGGCGGCGCGCACGCCGGAAGGCGAATGGGTGAAGGTGGTGGGTGGCTGGAATGAGTACCAGTTCGAGGAAAAGCGCTTGCCGACACTCGAGGAGATCAATGTGGCCGTGCCCGATCGGCCGGTCTTCGTTCTCTACCTGTACGGCTTGGGCTTCCTGAACAAGAAAGGCATCGAGACGCTCGGCTATACGAGCGAGACGAAGTACAAGGATGGCGTGGTAGAGCTGGACGCCAACGGCAAGCCCACCGGGCGCCTGATCGCCAAGCCGAATGCGCTGATCCTGTACTCGACCCTGGCCAAGACCAACAAGCTCAGCCGCGATGACCAGGGCAATTCTACGCTGCACTACTACCGCGAACTCAACAGGCTGGGCGTGACCAGCGTTATCGACGCCGGCGGTGGCTTCCAGAACTACCCGGACGACTACGGAGTGACGGTCGGGCTGGCGCGCGAGGGCAAGCTCACCGTGCGCACCGCCTACTACCTGTTCGCCCAGCGTCCCGGCAAGGAACTGGAAGACTTCCAGCGCTGGATTGGCATGACCCATCCAAAGAAGAACGACCACATGTTCTATCCAAACGGCTTCTCGGCGGAGGGTGCGGGCGAGAACTTGGTTGCCAGCGCGGCCGACTTCGAAAACTTCCTTGAACCACGTCCCGACCTGCCGACCCACATGGAGGACGAATTGGAACAGGTGGTCGGCCTGCTGGTGCAGAAGCGCTGGCCGTTCCGGCTGCACGCCACGTACGGTGAAAGCATCGACCGCGACCTGGCGGTGATCGAAATGGTCAACGCGAAAACACCGCTGAACGGGCTGCGCTTCATTGTCGACCACGCGGAGACCGTCACCGACGCCCAGCTGGCACGCATCAAGAAGCTGGGCGGGGGCATCGCGGTCCAGGACCGCATGCACTTCCAGGGCGAAACCTACTGGAAGCGCTATGGTGCGCATGCGCGCCAGATGCCGCCGATTCGCAAGATGCTGGACATGAAGATACCGGTCGGCCTGGGCACCGACGGCACCCGGGTGTCGAGCTATAACCCCTGGCCGTCGCTGTATTGGGCCGCCACTGGCAAGACCGCTGGCGGCATGTCGACCTGGCAGGCGAGGGATGTACCAAGCCGCTATCAGGCCCTGAGGTTGATGACCACGGGTTCGGCCTGGATGAGCGGCGAAGAGAAGCACAAGGGAACGATCCGGCGTGGCCAGTATGCCGACTTCGTGGTCCTGCCCCAGGACTACTTCACGATGGAGGCGGAAGGCATCAAGCGCCTGGAGAGCCTGTTGACCGTGGTGAACGGCAGGGTGGTCTACGGTGCCGGCCCCTATTCGCCGCTGAATCCGCAGCTGCCGCCGGTCTCGCCCGCCTGGAGTCCGGTGGCTGTTTACGGCGGCTATCAGAACCGCTGAAGGATGGCAGCCGCAGTTCTTGCACGCATGGCGTCCTGCGCTCGCGAATGAAACGTCACAACAAACAGGGAGATATCAAATGGAGATCGTCACTCATCACGGCGAAGGCAAGCTGCAACAGATTATCGAGGTTGGATCGCATCGCCTGACGGCGGACGCGTCGGTTGAGGCGGGAGGCGAAGCAAGCGGCCCCGAGCCTCACGATCTGCTGGCAGCAGCATTAGGCGCATGTACCGCGCTTACCGTGACGATGTATGCGCGGCGCAAGGGTTACAAGCTTGACGATGTGAACGTGCACATCAGCCACGGTCAGCAGGACGGTTTCTATTCATTTACCCGGAATATCCATTTTGTCGGCGAACTGAACAGCGATGAAAGGGCGCGCCTTACCGACATTGCCAACAAATGTCCGGTGCACAAGACGCTCACGGGAACGATACAAATCGTGACGAACGAGAGCACGGCTTCTGTTTAAGAGATTGCTCAAGCGAAAAGAGTTACCTCGAAACATATATTATCTTCTTGACGCAACGGCACTCGATCATTCTGCCGTCCGCGTTACCGTTGTCGTAGCGTAAGCAATCGCATCCTCGAGACGGTCATTTCCCCAGAACATCTCGTCGCCAACGAAAAACATGGGCGCGCCAAAGATGCCGCGGGCCTGGGCATCGGCTGTGCGCGCACGCAGCGCGGCCTTGCACGCATCCGTTTTAGCTGCCGCGATGATCTCTGCACTGTCAGCACCAAGTCCGGCGAGAATCCCGGCCAGCACCGCCTCGTCGCCGATTTCGCGGTCGTCCGAGAAATTGGCCAGCATGACCTGTTTACAGAAACCTTCAAGCCAGGACGTGCCTTCGCCCTGTAGTGCGATACGCGCGGCAAGCAGCGCATTACGGGGGAATACGGAAGGGCGTTGCCAGCGCAAGCCGTATTCGACGCACTGGCGGCACATGTCACGCCATACATAATCGCCTTTCAGCCTCTGCAGCACGAATGGCGACGTCTCCCACCCGAGCGACTTGAAGATCGGGCCGAGCATGAATGGCTTGAGCTCGACACGCAGGTTGGCAGCGGCCGCTGCGCGCCATATCCGCATCATGCTCAGATAACTGTAGTTGCTGCCGAAATCGAACCAGAATTCGATGATGTTCATTTAGCGTGGATCCTGTCGGTCGAAGATGAGGGGGCAACGGATCTCGATACTCTCACAGGAAGGCATACCGGTCGGCGTGGCCGGATGGATGAATGCCGCGTGGGGCGTATGGCATGGCATATCGGTGGCCGAGTCGTATTGCTTGAAAAGCAGCACCTCATCGAACTGCATCCGATGGAAATAGGTCCAGGCTGCTCATGAGTCGAGCAGCCGTCAATACTCAACACCGCATAATCTATATTATGTTAAATGAGCTACGTGTGTCGATGGCAGATTGCAGGTAGAACGTCGGGCATGCCTCCCTCTCAGCGCAATCTACGATGCGGTGCAAATCGCCGCAGATGCATCGTCTGACGCTTTTACCGCGCGTTCTGCAGTTCGTACACTCGTGGCTTCGTAGTTCCGCAACTTGTCGAGTTGCGCCTTGAGCCCGTGGGCGATGCACGCCTCCACCAGCGCCGCGTCAGTGTACAAGCCGTAGAGATCGACCAGCCGATAGAAGCCATCGGTCATCACCAGAACGCTGGCGTTGTGCGTCAGTTCGACCCTGCGTAGACGCGCCTGGAACGGCCCATTCGGATCAAGACACAGGACACCAGGCGCTGGCGCCAGGTTTTGTGATTCGCGGCGGGCTCGCAGCATCGGGAGCATCTGTTCGCGTCGACTTACCGGATCCTCGATACCGTCGGCTGTCAGTCTGGCAATCACATCTTGCAGAACAGCTTCCTGTGGATTCACGAATGGATCCAGGTCGATACAGGGCCCGCTGGTCGTGTACAGCAGCGTCTTGCAATCGCCAAGGCAGTACAGCGTCGCGTGTGCAGCCTCGTCGTGATGCGAAATCCTCAACCAGGTCATTGCTGCAATTGGCCACGCATGCACTGGAACGTCGTGACCGGCTGTCAGATGCATAAACTGCGCTCGGACATCGGCGATCGCCACCCGGACGCAATCAGGCTGATCGCGCCCTGGTGTCAGCAATTT
>Ga0308163_10004436_pt1 | contig 11141 bp, 9 predicted proteins | sample PhyTR1_FD_201037 | JGI IMG/M metagenome (GOLD analysis project Ga0308163, IMG submission 201037) | Phyllosphere microbial communities from UC Gill Tract Community Farm, Albany, California, United States - DLSLT.R1 | ecosystem: Host-associated > Plants > Phyllosphere > Unclassified | place: USA... | reverse complement strand
TTTTTTTCTTATAGGTAAACTACCCCGCTCCCTGACGGTCTACACAACCGTAAATCGAGTGTTTATCTCCAGAGGTTCTAAACAGATGGCAGCAGTACTTGTCGGACAGTTCCATGCCAGAGACGCGGAAGGACGCGTGTATTCGGTGCATGAGTTCCAGGAATCCAACCCGGCCCAAGGCGACCTGGCTGGCTCGGCGCCTACCACCACCTACAAGCTGGCCATTGGCGATCGTGTAGAAAAACTGGAAGGCGACGAATTCAAATTGATTCAATCGGGGACGATTCTGGTCCGCGAATCGCAAACCACCCTCGCTTCATAAGATCTCGCCGTTTCTGCCTGCTCAGTCCTGGCCAATGATGGCATTGACTGGGCTGGGCGATCACGGTCGGCGGATCTCCGTCACTTCGGCATCAGCTTCACCCTCGACCTGTTTGAGCGTGACCATCAATTGCCCTCGCTCCCCTTCGACCGCATACAGTGAACGCGTATAACCCGGCGCGCCATAGGCCGGATATGCCTGTACCTGACGCACCAGGGCAATGCCCAGCACCGCCCCCACCTGCTCGCTCACCTGCTCCTGGGAACGGATAAAGGTTTCCAGCGCCAGACTCTCCGGCAAGGGTTCGTCGTGATTACTCAAGAGATAAGCAGCCGCGCACCCCACGGTCAGAAGCACCAGGAGTTGCTTGGCCGTTACCCCGAAAAAGCGCGAGGGGATTGGCATGTGAGACCCGACCTGTTTTTGTTGTAAGTGCCGTTGGCGGCTTTGGTCATCGATGTTCGGACGCGCCATTCTAGTGGGGCCATGGCCGAACGCCATAGGTGTGAGCGACCCGCGCAGTCTTTTTTGCGCATCGAGGCCCGCGCCATTGAAACCCCACGGCGCTGCACATAGACTCCGGCGATGCGTTTACGTCATATCGAAGTGATTCAGGCCATTTTGCAGACCGGACACCTCGGCACGGCCGCCGAGTGGTTGCAACTCCCCGTGGGCGATGTGGACGCAACGCTCAAGGATGCCGAGCATCAACTGGGCTTCATGTTGTTTGCCAGCGTGCGCGGGCGCTTGCAGGCCACCCGCGAAACCCTGGAGTTGCAAGCCGACATCGCCTTGCTCTACGAAGCCCTGGAGCCGGTGCAACGCCTGGCCAGCCGCCTCAAACTCCATCACGCACCCACCCTGCGCGCCCTGTGCACTCCGCCCCTGGCCAATCAACTACTGCCGCAAAGCATTGCCGCATTGCGCCGGCGCTTTCAGGACACGCCGTGCAATCTGTCCAGCCAGCCGACGCGGGAGATCGTCAAAAGCCTGTTGCTGCGCGAGGCCGAAGTCGGCCTGAGCCTGCACGACCCCGAGCACCCGCAGATCCAATGCAGTGTGCTGGCCCAAGGCAAGCTGCAACTGCTCGCGCCCCATGGCTGGCTCAAGCCCAAGCAGAAGTACATCGCACTGCAGGAACTGGCCGGCCAGTCAATGATTGGCCTTGAAGGACAAGACCCGCTCAGTCGGCTGCTGGACGCCAAGCTGCAAGCCCTGCGCCCGTTGCCGGTGGTGCAGACGCGGGTCCAGACCTATCAGATGATGCGCAGCATGGTAGAGGCGGGTGAAGGCTTGGCGATCGTCGACCCCTTCACCGCATACGGCGCTCGGGAGGCCGGACTGGATGCCTGCCCGGTGTCGCCGCCGATCATGGTCAGTCTGTATGCGTTGACGCTCAAGGACGCCACGCCCTCCCCGGCCTTGAATGCTTTGTTGGAGATCGTCACGCACAAGGCGCAAGCCCTGCTGGGCTGACTAAGCCTTATCGACTTCGCTTTTGAACAGCCGATACCAGAAAATCGCCACTTCGCGGGTCTGCGGGTCGATGCCGCGATAGCGCAGGTGGTCGATCCCGCCCATCACATAGCCGCAGCGCTCATACAGGCGGCACGCGCCGAGGTTGTTGTTCTGGGTTTCCAGCACCATGCCCGGCAGGCTTTTCTTGCGGCTCCAGAACTGCGCCACATCCAGTAGCGCCTTGGCCACCCCGTGCCGGCGTGCTTGCAGCGCCACCGCCAGCTCGTCGACATGGGCAAAGCCGTTCCAATTGGTGCTGACGACGATGTGCCCCACCGGCTCGTCATCCAGGTAGGCCATAAAGATGGCGCTGTCGGGGGCGTCGCGGAAACTGGCGAACTCCTCCGGGTCAATGCCATAGCACTTGCGGTACGGCAGGATGCGCTCCACCGGCCATTGATCGACCCGCTTACCCATCTGCGGCACGCCATAGCCACTGACTTCGAAGCTGAAATCATTGCCCCAGACATAAGCGTCAAAGCCTGCATCGGCGACCCGCACACTGAGCCCTGGATACTTCGGGTTCGTTACAGCTTGCATAGACATCCTTAACCTTTGATGCAATCGACGGTGTAACAACGACCACTGCCGCCGTCTTCGTGTTGTAACCCGTGAACATCCGCGACAAACCCAGGGAAACTGCTATCGAACGTGCGGGCAAATGCCAGGTAGTCGATGATCGAGCGGGTGGACTCGGTAAAGCGTTCGCCTGGCATGATCAATGGGATGCCCGGCGGGTACGGCACCAGCATCACCGCTGCGACGCGCCCTGGCAAGGCATCGATGGAAACGGCCTCGACTTCGCCCCGGACCAACTGGTCGTAGGCGTCGGCTGGTTTCATGGCGATCTCCGGCAACACCGTGTACATGCGCTTGAGATGCTTGGCCGTGGCGTTGCTGCGGTAGCAACTGTGCAATTGGTTGCAGAGGTCGCGCAACCCCAGCCCCTGATAACGCACCGGCCCCTGGGCAAATACCGAAGGCAGGCAACTGGCCAGGCTGACATTGGCGTCGTAGTTGCGTTTGAACTCCAGCAACTCGGTGAGCAAGGTACTCCATTTGCCTTTGGTGATGCCCATGGAAAACAGCACGAGGAAGGAATACAGCCCAGTCTTTTCCACTACCAGCCCACGCTCCCAGAGGAACTTGCTGACCACTGCGGCGGGAATCCCGCAATCGCTCAACGCACCGCCGGCCGTGAGACCGGGCATAACCAGGGTGACTTTGATCGGATCGAGCAATACGTAGTCTTCGGCCACGTCGCCGAAGCCATGCCAGTCATCTTCTGGATGCAACAGCCAATCCGCCGTGGCAACACGGTCGATGCCGGCCACCGAGGGCGGTTGCCAGATGGAAAACCACCAATCCTCGGCCGGCAGATGCTGACGCAGATTGGCCAGGGCCCGGCGGAAACTCAGGGCCTCATCGAACATTTCCTGCAACAGCGAGCGGCCGGCCGGGCCTTCCATCATGGCCGAGGCGACATCCAGCGAGGCGATGATGCTGTATTGCGGCGAGGTGGAGATATGCATCATGAACGCTTCGTTGAATCGATCGCGGTCCAACTGACGCGCACCGCCGTCCTGTACATGGATCATCGACGCCTGGCTGAAGGCCGCCAGCAACTTGTGGGTGGAATGGGTGGTGAACACCAGCGGGCTGTCTACGGTGCGCGAGGTACCCATGCCGTAACGTCCGGCGAAGAACTCGTGAAACGCCGCATAGGCGTACCAGGCTTCATCGAAATGCAGCACCTCGACGCTGCTGCCCAGTTGCTGCTTGATCAGTTCGGCGTTGTAACACAGGCCGTCGTAAGTGGAATTGGTCACCACCGCCAACTTCACCTTGGGTGGCCGACCTCGGGTCAAGGGGCTGGCATCGATCTTGGCGCGGATCGACTCGGGGCTGAACTCGCTGAGCGGGATGGGGCCGATGATCCCCAGCTCATTGCGCTCTGGGCACAGGTACAGGGGAATGGCGCCGGTCATGATGATCGAATGCAGTACCGATTTATGGCAATTGCGATCCACCAGCACCAGATCATCGCGACCGACCATGGAATGCCAGACGATCTTGTTGGCGGTGGAGGTGCCGTTGATCACGAAAAAGGTATGGTCGGCGCCGAAATTGCGCGCGGCACGGGCTTCGGCTTCGGCCAGAGGGCCGGTGTGGTCCAGTAACGACCCGAGTTCGGGCACCGAGACCGACAAGTCCGAGCGCAGGGTGTTTTCCCCGAAAAATTGATGGAACGCCTGCCCCACCGGGCTTTTGCGATAGGCCACGCCGCCGCCATGGCCGGGGGTGTGCCAGGAATAATTGGAGTCGGCGGTGTGCTGCACCAGCGCCTTGAAGAACGGCGGCAACAACCCATCCAGGTAGGTGCGCGCCGCACGGGCCACTTGCCGGGCCAAGAACGGCACGGTGTCTTCGAACAGATAGAGAATGCCGCGCAATTGGTTGAGTTCGCTCATGGCATCGGCCGGAGCGTTCTCCAGAGTGACCTGCTCACCCAAGGCGAAGATCGGCAAGTTCGGCGCACGCAGCCTGGCCAGACGGATCAGTTCCACCATGTTTTGCAGCAGATGGGTGTTTTCACCGGCACCTTCGGCGGCGATCAGCATGCACGCCAGGCCATGATGGGTAGACGCCACCAGCCGACCTTCGGCGTAGTCCACGGCGGAGAAAATACTGAAACCCTCTTGTTCCAACTCCTGGGCAATCCCCCTGACCCGATCACCGGCAACGGTGTCGGCCTTGATGTCGCGGTGCACGATAAGGATGGGGAATTTCAGGTCTTTGTACATGAGAGCTTGTAGTCCTGAGGGCTATGCACTCAAGGGTAGAAGCTGGGAGCGGATGTGGCGAATGAAGATTTTGACGGCCAGCGATGGAAGGGAGCGAGGCCCCCTTGCGCATTACTGTTGGGTCAGTTGGGTCCACAACGCCGGTGCACCGGCCGACTTGGCAATGGCTTCCAGGCGTGCTGCGTGCTCTGCCAGGTCCTGCTCGCTGGCGCGAATGATGGTGGTGGGCTTGCGGTCGGCTGGCAGGCGGCGAATCTCCGAAGGGCGGTTGCCTGAACCTTCGGCCGAGCCGGCGCCATCGGACGCGTTACCGGCCAGGGACAGGCTGGTCTGCCCGCCGGTCATGGTCAGGTAAACGTCGGCGAGGATTTCCGAGTCGAGCAAGGCGCCGTGGAGTTCACGGCCGGAGTTGTCGACGCCATAGCGTTTGCACAGGGCATCCAGGCTGTTGCGCTGCCCCGGATGCCGTTCACGGGCCATCATCAGGGTGTCGAGGATCGAACAGTGCTGGGAGATGTCAGCGCGGTCGGTCTGCCCCATCAGGGCGAACTCGTTATTGATGAAGCCTACGTCGAACGCCGCGTTATGGATGATCAACTGGGCGCCGTTGATGAATTCGAAGAACTCATCGGCCACCTCGGCAAAACGCGGTTTGCCTTTGAGGAATTCGTCGGTGATGCCGTGAACGGCAATCGCGCCTTCGTCGCTGTCGCGATCCGGTTGCAGGTAGACGTGAAAATGACGACCGGTAAGGCGGCGCCCCATCAGTTCGACGCAGCCGATTTCAATGATCCGGTGGCCGTCGGTCACCGGCATGCCGGTGGTTTCGGTATCGAGTACAACAGATCGAATGGCCATCAGGGTTCAGCTCTCAACGGTGTGGGTGGTTCAAAGCGCGCGATATTAACATGTCAACCGGCATCAGCCCTGCTTGTAGCCACGCACTTCATCGACCCCCCGGTTGGCCAGTTGGTCGGCGCGTTCGTTACCGGGATGGCCGATGTGCCCGCGCACCCATTTCCAGGTGATGTCATGGCGATTGCATTGCTCATCGAGCAATTGCCACAAGTCAGCATTTTTTACTGGTTCCTTGGCGGCGGTTTTCCAACCGCGCTTCTTCCAGTTGACCATCCACTCGTTGATGCCCTTCATCACGTACTGCGAGTCGGTCACCAGCAACACGTTGCAGCGACGCTTGAGTTCTTCGAGGCCGCGAATGGCGCCCATCAGTTCCATGCGGTTGTTGGTGGTGTTGGCTTCGCCGCCCCACAATTCCTTCTCGACACCCTTGCAAACCAGTAAGGCGCCCCAGCCGCCTGGGCCGGGATTGCCTTTGCAGGCGCCATCGGTGAAGAGTTCTACGCTATCGGTCATCGGTTGCTCGGTCTGAAATCAAAAGAAGTATTTACGGTTGGCTTTGCTTGCGGTTGACCTTGGCCATCGGCATTGGCACCAGCTTACCTAGGGGTTCGCGTCGCGCCTGGCGTACCGGTCGCAACCCGACCGCGATCTTGCGCGCCACCAATAAATAGAAGCCGCCGCCCGACAACTGCCAGGCACCCGCCCTGCGCTCCCAGCCCGCCAGGCGAGCCTGCCACTTGGCCGAGGCAAGCGGCGGACGATAGCACCCGAAGCGGCGTTTCTCCAGCGCGAAGCCCAGCAGGTTGAGCCAGTCCCCCACCCGCGAGGGTGAGATGCAGCGCGCCTGGCGCAGGGCATCGTGAGCGAACACATGGCGCAGGCCCCAACTGCTCCAGGGGTTGATGCCGACAATCAGCAGATGCCCGCCAGGGCGCACGCTGCTCGCCGCTTCGCGCAGCAAGCCATGGGGTGACAGGCAGAAATCCAGGCCATGCTGCAACACCACCACATCGGCGGCGTGTTCGCTCAACGGCCAGGCTTGTTCCTCGCAGACAATTTCCACGCCCGGCAATGGCGCGCCAAGACGCACATTGCGCTGCACCTGCGGCGCGGCGGGCGGTGTTTGGGCCGAGGGGCCGTAATGCACCAGATAACCACCGAAAAACCGGCCCAACTCGTCTTCGAGCATGCGCCGTTCTTCATCCAGCAAAAATTGCCCGACCGGTCCGGACAACCATTCACGGGCCGCGCTGATCAGAGCCAGCCACTCAGGATCGGCCTGGGCGAACGCTTTATCAGTCATTGCATTCTCCAACTTGCCTAGACGTTCTAAGATGCACCAATGTGTTCAGCTTGGCGAATCGAAGAATGATACAGATCAGTGCCCTGCCCGCCTTCACCGATAACTACATCTGGTTGTTACAAGACCCCGGCACCCAGCGCTGCGCTGTGGTCGACCCCGGCGATGCCGCGCCGGTACTGGCCTGGTTGCAGCAGCATCCAGGCTGGTCCCTCACCGATATCCTCATCACTCACCATCACCATGACCATGTCGGCGGTGTCGAGCGTTTGAAGAGTGCAACCGATGCCACCGTTTACGGCCCAGCCGACGAGAATATCCCCGCACGGGACGTCGCGCTGCGCGACAACGACCGCGTCAGCGTGCTGGTCTGGGATTTCGACGTATATACCGTACCCGGCCATACCCTCGGCCATATCGCCTACTACCATGAGGGCGTGCTGTTCTGTGGCGATACACTCTTTGCCGCCGGTTGCGGACGTCTGTTCGAAGGCAGCCCCGAGCAGATGCACGCCTCGCTGCAACGCCTGGCCGCCCTGCCCGACGACACGCAGGTGTACTGCACTCATGAGTACACCCAGAGCAACCTCAAGTTTGCCGCGGCGGTGGAGCCGGATAACACCGACATTGCCGAACGCGTGGAGCATGTGCGCCAGCTACGGTCTCTCAATGAAGTGACGCTGCCGTCCAATCTGGCCCTGGAAAAGCGTACCAATCCCTTTTTGCGCACCGCTGAAACATCCGTTAAACAAAAAGCGGACGAACGGAACGGACGCGACAACCGCTCTGGGGCCGAGGTGTTTGCCAGCTTGAGGGCATGGAAAGATAAGTTCTAAGTCGATGCAATCTGATACGCAATTTCTGAATGGTTGACCGGAACCTAAGTGCTTTCTAGAATCGCCCGACATTTTTGCCCGGAACTTACTTCCAGCCAATGTCGTCATCTATTCGTAAATCCAACCATTCAGACGCATTGACCCGCCTGGCTCAAGCTGTGGCGGTGGCCGTGTCCGCCACACTGGCGGGCTGCCAATCGACGAATTTCGCCGCACAATCCACCGTGCAACCCAAACCCAATCTTGCCGCCAAAATCAAACAGAAACCTATCTGGCTCTCCGAGAAGCCCAGCCCTGAAGTACCCCAGGACGTCTGGGAGCGCATGCGCCGAGGCTTCCAATTGCAGGAGGGTGTAGGCGTCAACCCGCGCATCGAGCAACAGCGTCTGTGGTTCGCGAGCAACCCTTCCTTTCTCGAAAACGCCGGTGAGCGCGGTAGCCTCTACATTCATTACATTGTCGAACGTCTTGAAGAACGCAACATGCCCCTGGAGCTGGCACTGCTGCCAGTGATCGAAAGTGCCTACAACCCAATGGCCTATTCGCGCAGTGACGCGGTCGGCCTGTGGCAGTTCATCCCCTCCACCGGGCGCTACTTCAACCTGCGCCAAACCCGTGCCTACGACGGCCGTCGCGACATCACCGCCTCCACCACCGCCGCCTTGGACTACCTGACCCGTCTGCACGACATGTTCAACGGCGATTGGCTGCTGGCCCTGGCCGCGTATAACGCCGGCGAAGGCACCGTCAGCCGCGCCATCGAACGCAACGAAAAGCTCGGCCTGCCGACCGATTACTGGAACCTGCCGCTGCCCCAGGAAACCAAGGACTACGTGCCCAAGTTCCTGGCGCTGTCCCAAGTGGTGCTGGCGCCCGAAGCCTACGGCGTCAACCTGAACCCGATTGCCAACACGCCGTACTTCGAGGTGGTGGAAGTCAAGCAAAGCATGGACCTGTCCCGGGTCGCCGCGCTGGCTGAAATCGACGAAGACGAGCTGTTCCAGCTCAACCCGGCCTTGAAACAACGCACCACCCTGGATGGGCCGCAGCATTTGCTGGTGCCCAGTTCCAAGGCGCAACTGCTCACCAGCACCCTGTCGACGATGAAGCCTGAAGAATTGCTGGCGATGCGTCCGAAAAAACAGGTGTTCGACGAAGTCGAGACCACGCGGGTGGCCGGCCGCACCCGCACCTATAAAGTGCGCAGTGGCGACAACCTGACGCTGATCGCCAAAGCCAATAAAGTCGATGTGCACGACCTGCAGCGCTGGAACCAGCTCAACGGCCAGGCCCTCAAGGTCGGCCAGACCCTCGTGATGCAGGACAACCGCAAGGTGGTGGCCAAGGCCGACAGCAAGAAACCGGTGCAGTACAAGGTCAAGAAAGGTGATTCGCTGTACATCGTCGCCAAGCGCTTCAACGTCGAGATGCAGCATCTCAAGCGCTGGAACCCGCGCACCGGCCAGGCACTGAAGCCAGGGCAAATGCTGGTGGTGTCTGGGCCGCGCTAACGCCTGAAGAACGCCGCAGAAACCATGTGGGAGGGGCTTGCCCCCGATATTGGTGTGTCAGCCAGTGAATCTGGTGACTGGCACACTGTCATCGGGGGCAAGCCCCCTCCCACATTGCTCTCCAGTGTTTGCGACTGCCTTTTTCCAACCGGAACAAGCTGTTACTGTACCGACCATAAAGCCCAAGCCGCCTGGATCGGATCTCTGACTTGAAGCGTCCCCTCCTTCTACTAATAAGTCTGGCCTTGAGCTTCGCTGCGAACGCGACGATTACCGAAAGCCACGGTTATGCGCAGTTCGGCACGCTCAAGTACCCGGCCAAATTCACCCACTTCGACTGGGTAAACCCTGCGGCGCCTAAAGGCGGCACTTTGCGGGTGATGGGGTTTGGCACCTTCGATACTCTCAACCCCTATACTTTCAAGGGCTCAAGCCCGGTTTCCACGCCCAACTTCTCGCAATACGGCATCAATGAGCTGAACGAGCCGCTGATGGTCGGCACTGGCGAATATGCGCCGTCCGGCGATGAACCCACCTCCAGCTACGGCCTGATTGCGCAGTCGGTGGAATACAGCGAGGACCGCAGTTGGGTGGTGTTCAATCTGCGCCCGCAAGCACGCTTCCATGACGGCAAGCCGATCACCGCCGACGATGTGGCGTTTTCCTATCGCACCCTGCTGACCGATGGCCACCCGCAATACCGCACCAATCTGCAGGAAGTGGCGCGGGTGGATGTGCTCAACCCCCATCGAATCCGCTTTGTGTTCAAGCGTAGCGGCAACCCGTTGCTGATCCTGCGCCTGGGGGAGTTACCGGTGCTGCCCCAGCACTATTGGAAAAATCGCGATTTCAAGGCCACCACCTTCGAGCCGCCGCTGGGCAGTGGTCCGTACCGTATCAGCAAGGTCACGCCGGGCCGGCAACTGGTGTTCGAACGGGTCAAGGACTACTGGGGCAAGGATTTGCCGGTCAACCGGGGGTTCTACAACTACGACAAAGTCGACGTGGAGTTTTACCGCGACAGCGACGTGGCCTTCGAAGCGTTCAAGGCCGGCGAGTTCGACATTTATATCGAACACCAGGCCAAAAACTGGGCCAATGGCTACAACTTCCCGGCGGTCAACCGTGGCGAGGTGATCAAGGCACAGATTGCCCACCAGATACCGACCCAGAGCCAAGGCCTGTTCATGAACACGCGGCGCCCGACCTTCAGCCAGATCAAGGTTCGCGAGGCCCTGGGCCTGATGTTCGACTTCGAGTGGACCAACCGCACGCTGTTCAGCAACGCCTATAAACGCACCTTGAGTTACTACCCTAACAGCGAGTTCGCCGCGACCGGCCTGCCGGTCGGGCATGAATGGCTGATGCTGTCGCCCTATCGCGATCAACTGCCGCCTAACCTGTTCACCCAAGCCTTCAGCCTGCCCCACACCGACGGTCGCGGAATCCCGCGCGAGACCTTGCGCCATGCCCTGGCCCTGCTCGGTGAGGCTGGGTGGACATTGTCGGGGCAGCGCCTGCTGAACAAGGACGGGCAGCCGCTGCGCTTCGAGATCCTGCTGGTCAACCCGAACCTGGAGCGGATTCTGCAGCCCTACGTCGAGAACCTGATCAGCATCGGTGTCGATGCGCGCCTGCGTACCGTCGACCGTGCGCAATACAAGCAACGCCTGGATCAGTTCGACTTCGACATGATCCTGATCACCCTCAACCAGACCCTCAGCCCGGGCCTGGAACAATGGCAGTATTTCCACTCCAGCCAGGCCGCTATCAAAGGCAGCAAGAACTACGCGGGCATCGCCAACCCGGTGGTCGACCATCTGCTGGAACAGCTGCTGGCGGCCCAAACCCGCGAAGAACAGCTGGCCGCGGGGCGCGCCCTGGACCGGGTGCTGCTGTGGCAGCACTACAGCATTCCCAACTGGTACCTCAACTATCATCGCCTGGCCTACCGCAACCGGTTCGCCTTTGTCACCACGCCGCCCTATA
>Ga0308163_10004433_pt1 | contig 11147 bp, 8 predicted proteins | sample PhyTR1_FD_201037 | JGI IMG/M metagenome (GOLD analysis project Ga0308163, IMG submission 201037) | Phyllosphere microbial communities from UC Gill Tract Community Farm, Albany, California, United States - DLSLT.R1 | ecosystem: Host-associated > Plants > Phyllosphere > Unclassified | place: USA... | reverse complement strand
GACGACCGTCAGCGCGACGATGTTGAGCAGCAGGGTGATGACGAACAGCGTGAGGCCCAGCGCGAAGGCGGCGAGCGTCTTCGGGCTGTCGAACTCGGCTTCGCCGGTCAGCAGGTCGACGATCTGCTTGGTCACGGTGGTCGCGCTGGCGAACGGGTTGAGCGTCAGCGTGGCGACGCCCGATGCGGCCATCACGACGATCATCGTCTCGCCGATCGCGCGCGACACCGCGAGCAACACGCCGCCGACCACGCCGGGAAGTGCTGCGGGAAGCAACACGCGGCGGATCGTCTCGGACGAGGTCGCGCCCATTGCGAGGCTGCCGTCGCGCATCGATCCGGGCACCGCGGCGAGCGAATCGTCTGCCATCGAGGAAACGAACGGGATGATCATCACCCCCATCACCAGCCCCGCGGCAAGCGCGCTCTCTGAACTGGCCCAGGTCACGCCGATCGACACCGCCAGATCCCGCACCGCCGGCGCCACGGTCAGCGCGGCGAAATAGCCGTAGACGACCGTCGGCACGCCCGCGAGGATCTCGAGGATCGGTTTCATCCAGCGGCGCGCGGTCGGGGTCGCATATTGCGTCAGATAGACCGCGCTCATCAGCCCGAACGGGATCGCCACGATCATCGCGATCACCGCGCCGATCAGGAACGTCCCCCAGAACAACGGCACCGCGCCGAGCGTCGCGCCCGGATCGGCGGGGTCGATCACCTGCGGGCTCCAGTGCGTGCCGAACAGGAAATCGGTGATTGGGACGATCTCGAAGAAGCGCCATGATTCGAACAGCAATGACGCGACGATCCCGACGGTCGTCAGGATCGCGATCAGCGAGGCGGCGAGCAGGCCGCCCATCACGAAGACCTCAACTCGTGTCCGGGCGCGGAAATCGGGGCGGACCCGCGTATAGGCAAACCCGCCGGTCGCCACCACGAGCAGCAGAGCAACGGCGGTGCCGATCCAGTCAATCTGTCCCTGCGCGACCGCATAGGCGGGTGCGAGCTTCTCGGCGAGCGGGTTGAACGCGCCGAAACTGTTGCCCGACGCCAGGCTGCGCGCTTCGGACAGGATTGCGGCGCGGTCGAACCCGGGGGGCGGCAACTGTGCCGCGATCGGGTCCTGCAACACGCTGTTGGTGACGAGCGCGGGGGACGTCCACGCCCAGATCGCGAGGAATAGCGTGGCGGGCAGGATCGTCCACAGGGCGACATAGCCGCCGAAATGCGATGGCAGCGAACTGAACCGCGCGGTGCTGCCGCGCCGGAACGCGACCGCACGCATCCGCGCGGTCAGCCAGCCGATCAGGCCGAGTCCGGCAACAACCAGGAAAAGGGCGAGTAAGGACACGCGTCAGGCTCGATCTTGGGCTGGAGGACAGGTCATTTGAGTTGCGACGGCTGGAGCAGCGTAGCGTTCTTTACGATCTCGGTATTGCGTTTGCGAACGTCTTCGGGCGCGGCGATCAACCCTTTGGCCGCAAGCGGACCGCCCGGCTCCCACGATGTGGCATACAAGGCGAGGAACTCGCGCAGCCCCTTGATCGCGCTCAGGTGCGCCGCCTTGACGTACAGGTAGAGCGGTCGCGACCCCGGATAGGCACCGCGCGCGATCGTCTCATAGGTCGGCTCGACCCCGTTGAGCGGGACGCCGTTCAGCTTGTCGGTGTTCCGTTCGAGGTACGAATAGCCGAAGATGCCGATCGCATTGGGATTGGACTGGAGCTTCTGGACGATCAGATTGTCGTTCTCACCCGCGTCGATATAAGCGCCGTCTTCACGGATCGCGGTGCAGCCCTTGGCGAAGGCGGCGGCATCCTTTTCCTTGACCGCGGCCATCTCGGGACGGACCGTCTCGCACCCGCGTGCCAGTACCAACTCGGCAAACGCGTCGCGTGTGCCGCTGGTCGAGGGGGGACCATAGACCTGGATCGGGATCGCGGGCAGCGCCGCATTCACGTCCTTCCACGTCCTGGCGGTATTGGGGCGCCCCTTCGGTGCGGCCGCGAGCGCGCTGTACAGGTCGACTGCGGTCAGCTGTAATTTCGGGCCGGTCTTGGCTTCTGCAAAGGCGATGCCATCGAGGCCGATCTGGACTTCGATGATTTTCGAGACGCCGTTGCCGACACACGTCTTATACTCGCTCGCCTTGATCCGGCGCGAGGCGTCCTCGATGTCAGGGTAGGCCGCGCCGACGCCAGCGCAGAACAGCTTCATCCCGCCGCCGGTCCCGGTCGCCTCGATCGCGGGGGCCTTCATGCCGGGCGTGCCGTTGACGAGCCGTTCCGCCACCAGCGTGGTGAACGGGAATACGGTGGAGGACCCGACCACGGTAATGTGATCGCGCGACCCAGCACCGCCGCCATTCGCCTGATCCTGGCATGCGCCGAGCGAACCGATCGCCACGGCCGCCAGAATGACGCCGCCGACCTTCGCAAACTTGCCGTGCTTCCGGTTCATCATGATTCCCTACGGTCAACGATTCGCATGGCGGAAGGCTGGTGTCCTGAACCGCTTACCATCGTCGCACGCTGCCTCTGTGACGTTCACGTTACCGTTTGATGACAATAGCATCGGAAAGCCCATTCGTAGAGCGCACAGCTGCGGAGGGGGGCGGGCTGGTCTTCGCATGCGGTGGAAGCATGACGGTGACCGTCGTGCCGGTGCCGACGGTGCTGGCGACGTCGAACCGGCCACGGTGCCGTTCGACGATGTGCTTGACGATCGCCAGCCCCAGTCCGGTCCCGCCCGCCGCGCGGCTGCGGCCCGGATCGACGCGGTAGAAGCGTTCGGTCAGGCGGGGCAGATGTTCGGGCGCGATTCCTTCGCCTTCGTCGGCGACGCTGATCCGCACCATGCCGAGCCGGTCGCTCCACAGCTTGACCGTCACCGGGGTTCCGGCACGGCCATATTTCATCGCGTTGCCGATCAGATTGTGGAGGATCTGGCTCAGCTGCGCGCGATCACCCGCCACCGCGGGCACCCCGAGGTCGAGATCCGCGACGATGTCCGCGCTGCGTCTGGCTTGCGCGTCGAGCAGTTCGGATCGCACTTCCTCGACCAACTCGGCGAGATCGACCGCGCGATCGGGCAGGCGGTATTTCTCCGCCTCGATCCGGCTGAGCGAAATCAGATCCTCGATCAGGCGCTGCATCCGGCGCGCTTCGTCGAACATGATCTTGAGGAAACGGCCCCGGACCTGCGCGTCCTCGCCTGCCTTGTCGTCGCCGAGGGTCTCGATGTAGCCAAGGATCGACGCTAACGGCGTGCGCAGTTCGTGGCTGGCGTTGGCGACGAAATCGACCCGCATCCGTTCTGCGGCATAACTGCCGGTCCGGTCGATCAGGTGCACGATCCGCTGGCCGTTCGTGGCGGGAGTGACGTGCATCTCCCAATGCTGGTCGCGCGCGCCGAGGCCGACAAGGTTGGTCGGCCCCTGCGGCGTACTTGCGAGCGGGCTCGCGAGCCGTTCGGCGGCACCGGGATGACGGATCGCGACGCGCACGTCCTCCCCGACGATGTGATTGCCGAGCAACCCGGTCGCCGCGGCATTGGCATGGGTAACCAACCCCTCGGCGACGATCAGTACGGGGCCGAGGACCGCCTCGATCACTTCCTGCAGGTGCGGCACGGGGGCTTGCGGCACGACTTCGGGTGCGCGCGGGGATTCGATCGGCTGGTCGCCGGTCCCGGTCGCGACCAGCGCGGCGGCGATACCGCCGACGAGCGCGATGATCGCCGCCTGGAGATTCCATTCGAGCAGGAATACCGCGACCGCCGCGATCACGACGAGCCCGATGGCGGTAACCGTGCGTGTCCCGAACCCTTGCAGCATCGGAGTGCCTTAGCGAGTGTTGCAGGCAGGCGGAAGCGAACAGTGCAGCGTGCCGCTGTACCGGCTGGGGGAAGCCACCGGGCCTGCTGGCATGGCTTTTGTGGCCCGGGCTGCGCCAGCGCGACGCGGCCCCGGCGTCAGGCTGCCAGGCGATCCAGCGTCGGGATCAGGTCGTCGAACGAATCGATCACCGCATCCGCACCCATTTGCTCGACCGGCTCGAGCAGGAAGCCGAAGCTGACCGCGATGCCCGGAATCCCCGCATTGCGGGCCGCCATGATATCGTAGATCGAATCGCCGACGAACGCGGCGCGACCGCCGCCCGAGCGCCGGATCATCTCGTCGATCGGCGCGCGGTCGGGTTTGGACAGGCCGGGGCCGAGCGTGTCGCCCCCGATGATGCAGGCAAACCGGTCGATCAGACCCAGGTCGGTCAGTAGCCGGGTCGCGAAGGATTCGAACTTGTTGGTGCACACCGCGACGCGTACGCCGCGTTCCGCCAGCGCGTCGAGTGCCGCAACCGCACCGGGGAAGGGGCGTGTATGCACCGAGAGGTGATCGCCATAATAAGCGAGCATCCGCTTGTAGAGCGCGCGGAACGCATCGGCCTCGATCCCGCCGGTCGCGTCCAGCCCCTGCGTCAGCATGTGTTTCGCGCCGCCGCCGACCATCGTCTTGACTTGCGCGATCGTCAGCGGGGCACGGCCCACCGACGCGAGCGTATCGTTCACCGCCGCGGTCAGATCGCCGCTGCTGTCGACCAGCGTCCCATCGAGGTCGAACCCCACGATATCGAATGAATTCTTCGTCATGACGGCATGACTGGCAGGGTTGCTATGGAATTGGCAAGACGGTCGTGGCAGTGCTTCGGGGATGAACCGTCCCGTTGCCGCAATCGTCCTTGCCGCTGGCAAGGGCACCCGCATGAAAAGCGACCTGCACAAGGTCCTCCATCCGATCGCGGGGCGGTCGATGCTGCTTCATCTGGTCGACAGCATCGCCGCGCTCGACCCTGCGCGGACCGTGGTGGTGACGGGGGCCGGGCGTGAGCAGGTCGAGGCGGCGGTCGCCCCGCTCGGCATCGCCACCGCGCTGCAGGCCGAGCAACTCGGTACGGGGCATGCGGTCGCGCAGGCCGAGGCGGCCCTTGCCGGGTTCGATGGCGACGTGCTGATCCTGTACGGCGACGTGCCGCTCGTCTCGACCACGACGATGCGCGCCATGCTCGACCGGCTTGCCGCGCCGGATGCGCCAGCAATCGTCGTGCTCGGCTTCCGCCCCAGCGATGCCGGGGTCTATGGCCGGATCATCGCGCATGACGGCGTGATCGAGAAGATGGTCGAATATAAGGACGCGACCGACGCCGAACGCGCGGTCGACCTGTGCAATTCGGGGCTGATGGCCGTGCGCAGCGAAGATTTGTTCGCGCTGCTCGCACGCGTCGGGAACGACAATGCGGCGGGGGAATATTACCTCCCTGATATCGTCATGCTCGCCGCCGCCGATGGCCGCCGGTCCGCGGTGATCAAGACCAGCGCAGGCGAAGTCGCAGGCGTCAACAGCCGCGCCGAACTCGCCGCGGTCGAGGCGGACTGGCAGGTGCAGCGCCGCGTGCGCGCGATGGCCGAGGGCGCGACGCTGATTGCGCCCGAGACGGTATGGTTCGCGCATGACACGCAGATCGGTCGCGACGTGGTGATCGAACCCAACGTTTTCTTCGGTCCGGGTGTCACCATTGCCGACGGGGTAGTGATCCATGCCTTCAGCCATATCGAGGGCGCACGGATCGGCGCGAAGGCCGAGGTCGGCCCGTTCGCGCGATTGCGCCCCGGCGCGGTAATGGGCGAAGCGTCCAAGATCGGCAATTTTGTCGAGATGAAGAAGGCGGTGCTCGGCGCGGGCGCGAAGGCGAGCCACCTGACCTATCTGGGCGATGCCGAAGTAGGCGAGGGCGCGAACATCGGCGCGGGCACGATCACCTGCAATTACGATGGCTTCTTCAAATACAAGACGGTGATCGGCGCTGGCGCGTTCATCGGATCGAACTCGGCGCTGGTTGCGCCGGTGACTATCGGCGCGGGCGCTACGGTCGGGGCAGGATCAGTGATCACCGCCGATGTCGACCCCGACGCGCTCGCGCTGGCGCGCGCGCGACAGGAGGCGCGGCCAGGCTGGGGTAAGCGTTTTCGCGATGTGATGGCGGCAAAGAAGGCCAAGCCTTGACATGATATCGCTCAATGATATCATTTTGGCATGACGCGTATTTTGGCCGATTTGCCCGATGACGATATTCGATGGCTCGACCAGCGTGCCGTCGAGGAAGGCAAGTCTCGTGCTTCCATCTTGCGAGAGGCGGTCTCTAGCTACAAGGTCCAAGCCAAGCAGGCTACGCGGCCTGCGGACTGGCTCGAGCATGGCTTCGGGCTGTGGGCGCGGCACGGCATGAGCGTCAATCTTAAGGACTATGAACGACGGCGTCGCGCCGAATGGACGCGGCCGTGGGACGACGATTACGAAGAAGTTCGCGCCGAATCGCCTGATTGCTTCACGCCCGAGGACGATCGCGAGCGTGCGCATTATCTCGCGCTGATGCGCAAGGCGGTCGATCCCAAGCCAGCGCCCGATGCATGAGCGGCTACAGCCTAGATGCCAACATCCTGATCGACGCCCTGCTCGCGCATCGACCCGCACAGATTGAATTGGCGCGCATCGCCGAGACAGGCGAGGGCTTATGGGTCAGTCGAATGGCCTGGATCGAGGTGCTGTCGAAGGGCGACGATCGCGTCGTGCGCGAGGCTATGTCGTTTCTGGGTCGGTTCGGGCTCGATGAAATCGATAACGAAACGTCGCTTCGCGCCGCTGCGTTGCGGCGACAGCGAGCCGGGCTCAAATCTCCCGACGCCATCATCCTCGCGTCGGCGCAAATTCACGGTCGTGTGCTTATAACGCGAAATACCAGGGATTTCCCGGCGAACATGCCGGGCATCCATGTCCCCTATACCCTCTAATCCGGACGACATTCCATGTGTGGCATCGTTGGCATCCTGAGTACGGAAGACGTGGCGGACCGTCTGCTCGACGGTCTCAAACGGCTCGAATATCGCGGCTATGATTCCGCCGGCATCGCAACCGATTTCGACGGCGCGATCGAGCGGCGGCGTGCGTCGGGCAAGCTGGTCAATCTCGCGAACGAACTTGTGGCGCACCCGCTGCCCGGCAAGACCGGGATCGCGCACACCCGCTGGGCAACGCATGGCGGCCCGACCACCAACAACGCGCACCCGCACGCGACGGGCGAAGTTGCGGTCGTCCACAACGGCATCATCGAGAATTTCAAGCCGCTCCGTGACGAACTGATCGCACGCGGGCGCACCTTCACCAGCGAAACCGACACCGAAGTCGTCGCGCATCTGATCAGCGAGAAGGTCGAGGCGGGGCTTGGCCCGATCGAGGCGGTGCGCGAAATCCTGCCACGGCTCCACGGTGCGTTCGCGCTCGCAATCCTGTTCCGCCAACACCCCGATCTGCTGATCGGTGCGCGGCTCGGCTCGCCGCTGGTCGTCGGGCATGGCGAGGGCGAGATGTACCTCGGCTCTGACGCGCTCGCGCTCGCGCCGCTGACGCAGCGGATCGCGTATCTCGACGAGGGCGACTGGGTCGTGCTGACGCGCGACGGCGCCCAGGTTTATGACCGCGACAACACGCCCGTCGAGCGGCCGATCACGATCTCCGGCGTGACCGGCGATCTGGTCTCCAAGGGCAACCACAAGCATTACATGCTCAAGGAGATTTACGAGCAGCCGATCGTCGTCGCCCAGACGTTGCGCTCGTACCTCCAGCGGATGGAGGAGCGCGTGACGCTGCCCATCCCCGAGTTCGACCTGTCGACGATCAAGCGCGTCACGATCGTCGCCTGCGGGACGAGCTTCTACGCGGGCATGGTCGCCAAATACTGGTTCGAACAGTTCGCCCGCGTGCCGGTCGATCTCGATGTCGCGTCCGAATTCCGCTACCGCGCGCCGGTGATGGAGGAGGGCGGTCTCGCGCTGTTCATCAGCCAGTCGGGCGAGACCGCGGATACGCTCGCGGCGCTGCGCCATGCCAAGGCCGAGGGGCAGACGATCGCGGTCGTCGTCAACGTGCCGACGAGCACGATGGCGCGCGAAGCCGACCTGTTGCTGCCCACCCATGCCGGTCCCGAGATCGGCGTCGCCTCGACCAAGGCGTTCACGTGCCAGCTCGCGGTGCTCGCGGCACTCGCCGCCAATCTCGCGCGTGCCAAGGGCAAGCTCAGCCCTGCCGAGGAGAAGATGATCGTCAAGCACCTCGCCGAAGCGCCCGCCGCGCTCAATGGTGCGCTCGCCTATGACGAGGCGATCGAGGCGATGGCGCATCACGTCGCGGTCGCGCGCGACGTGCTGTATCTGGGCCGCGGGACGGATTACCCGCTGGCGCTGGAAGGCGCGTTGAAACTGAAGGAAATCAGTTACATCCACGCCGAAGGGTATGCCGCGGGCGAGATGAAGCACGGGCCGATCGCGTTGATCGACGAGAATGTCCCGGTGATCGTCATCGCCCCCTCGGGCCCGCTGTTCGACAAGACCGTCAGCAACATGCAGGAAGTCCAGGCGCGCGGCGGCAAGGTCGTGCTGATCTCGGATTACGACGGTATCCAGGCGGCGGGCGACAATTGCCTGGCGACGATCACCATGCCCAAGGTCCACCCGCTGATCGCCCCGCTGGTCTATGCGGTGCCGGTACAGTTGCTCGCCTATCACGTCGCGGTCATCAAGGGGACCGATGTCGACCAGCCCCGCAACCTCGCAAAGTCGGTGACGGTAGAATGAGCACGCCCCTCGTCGCCGGGATCGAACTCGGCGGAACCAAGGTCATCTGCGTTCTCGCCAGCGGACCCGACGATGTCCGCGACACGGTGACGATCCCGACCACGACCCCTGCGGAAACGATGGACGCAGTCGAGGCCGTGCTTGGGCGCTGGTCCGGCTATGAAGCGCTCGGCATCGCGAGCTTCGGTCCGGTGTCGCTCGATCCGGCCGACCCCAGGCACGGCTTTATCACCGCGACGCCCAAGCCCGGCTGGTCGGACACCGACGTCGGGCAGCGACTGGCGCGCGTCGCCGGCGTTCCGACCGGTTTCGACAGCGACGTCGCGGGCGCGGCGCTTGGCGAAGGGCGCTGGGGCGCGTCACGCACCGTGGCGGATCATGCCTATGTCACGGTCGGGACCGGGCTCGGCGTTGGTCTGGTGCTTGGCGGGACCCCGGTTTCAGGGCTTACGCATTCCGAACTCGGGCATATCCGTCCAGTCCGGCTTCCCGGTGATACCTGGCAAGGGTCATGCCCATTCCACGGCGATTGCCTCGAAGGTCTGGCGTCGGGCACCGCGATCCGCGCCCGAGCGGGAACACCTGCGCAGGACATCGCGGTCGGTGATCCCGTATGGGACGGCGTCGCGCACGCGCTGGCGCAACTGTGCCACACCCTGGTTCTGACCGGAATTCCGCGGCGCATCGTGATGGGCGGAGGGGTGATGGTCGGTGTTCCGCATCTGTTCGCGATGATCCAGCACAAGCTCGCCGAGAGCCTGGCGGGATATGGCAATGCGCGTGGTCTGATGCCGTTCGAAGCCTTTGTTGTTCCAGCGGAACTTGGCGGCATGGCCGGTCCGCTGGGTGCGATCGAGCTAGGCGTACGGGCACTGAGCAAGGGGTCGAGCTTCAGAAATTGTTAACCCAGTTTGCGTAGCAGGAACAAAAGGTGCATCGCGCCTTTTGTCTTGTGAGATGGTGTCCGATGCGAATTCTGATCGTCGATGACGAACCGGCCATGCACGAAAGCTATCGACGCAGTTTTACCTGTGATGACAGTGGTATGGCCGCCACGCTTGGGGAAATGGCCGCGGAATTATTCGGGGATGATTTGGCCCCCGATACCGTCGAACACGGACCTGCGTTCGAGCTGACTTTCGCGCTGCAAGGGGCGGAGGGCGTGTCCGCGGTTGCCGATGCGCTGCGCGACAAGAAGCGCTTCGCGGTGGCGTTCATCGATGTGCGCATGCCGCCCGGAATCGACGGCCGCGACACAGCGCAGCGCATCCGTGCACTCGACCCGGACATCCACATCGTCATCGTCACCGGCTATTCGGACTTCACGCCGACCGAAATCGCGCGGGTCGCCGGGCCTCCGGACAAGATCTTCTACATCGCCAAACCGTTCGAGGTTGCAGAGGTCCAGCAGATGGCGATCGCGCTTGGGCATCGCTGGGAAGGCGACCGGGAACTGGCTGCCGCGCGCGAGACGCTGGCGGCGCAGGTGCGGCAACTCGAAGAGCAAGGCCACGAACTCGCGGCGAACGAAAGCCGGGCGATGCATCTCGCCAACCACGATTCATTGACCGAAGCGCCCAACCGTCTGGCGTTCCGGCGCGCACTGAGCGACCGTGCCAAGTCGGGCGCGCAGTTTGCCGTCGCGATGGTCGATCTCGACCGGTTCAAGCTGGTCAACGATACGCTCGGGCATCTCGCCGGCGATGAACTGATCCGCACGATGTGCGCGGTGTTGCAGCGCTCGATACCGTCGGGTGGGATGGTCGCGCGGCTGGGCGGGGACGAGTTCGGGCTGTTGTTCGACACCGCCGGGACCGACGCCGCCGAACAGGATTGCGCCCGGATCGCAAAGGCGTGCGCATCGACGTTCAAGGTCCTGGGCCATTCGGTGCAGGGTGGTGCATCGATCGGCCTGATCGCAACCGAGCCGGGCGAATCACGCGATCCGGTCGATCTCATGCGCCGGGCCGACCTCGCGCTCCACGATGCGAAGCGCGACGGTCGGGGGATCGTCCGGGTCTATGACGACGGGATGGACGAGACGATCCGTTTGCGTCGTGCGATCGAAACCGGACTGTCGGGCGCGATCGCGCGCAACGAACTGTCGCTCGCATTCCAGCCGATCGTGGAGCGGGAGCAATTGGAGATCGTCGGGTTCGAGGCGCTGTTGCGCTGGGAGACCGATGCGCACGGACCGATCGGGCCCGAAGTGTTCGTGCCGATCGCCGAGGAATCCAACCTGATCCACGAAATCGGCGACTGGGTGGTGCGTGAATCGCTCAAGGTGCTTTGCGAGTGGCCGACGCAGTATGTCTCGGTAAACTTCTCGCCGCGCCAGTTCCGGCGGCACAATTTCGTCGCACGGTTGATCGAGGAAGTGCAGCGCGCCGGCGTCGATCCGACGCGGTTCCAGATCGAAATCACCGAAACCGCGATCTTCGACGATGCCGACCGGGCAGCGGACAC
>Ga0308163_10004432_pt1 | contig 11149 bp, 9 predicted proteins | sample PhyTR1_FD_201037 | JGI IMG/M metagenome (GOLD analysis project Ga0308163, IMG submission 201037) | Phyllosphere microbial communities from UC Gill Tract Community Farm, Albany, California, United States - DLSLT.R1 | ecosystem: Host-associated > Plants > Phyllosphere > Unclassified | place: USA... | reverse complement strand
TGCGCTGAATTTTGCTTTGCACTTCATGACAAACCCCCTTGATGAACAACATGAAAAATGACTGCTTGTGGATCCTTGTGATGTTCTTTATCTACGCTTTATTTAGCAGGATGCGTGCCAGCTCATAACCAGCTCATAGCCAGCTCATAAACGGGAAAAAGGTCCTTGTTTTTTTGGTAAACACGCCCCACATCGGTTTTGCTACAACACAACGGACCGCATACGGCACCCAGACGGCCGTTCGGCGCACTACATCAGGTCACATTGCACCATCATGGAGCGTGCGGCCTCGGCAGAAAGGGAAATGGATATGAGTAATAGCAACTTCTTCAGCGACTTGCAGGGCAAGATCAACCAGGCGCTCGAGAGCGGCCCGGCCAAGGACATTGAACGCAATGTGAAGGCGGCCATGACGTCGGGCTTTTCCAAGCTCGATCTGGTCACGCGCGAGGAATTCGATATCCAGGCCCAGGTGCTGGCCAAGACCCGCAGCAAGCTCGAGGCGCTCGAACTGCGCGTGAGCGAACTGGAAGCCAAGCTGGGCGCAGGCAGCACCGCGGCAACGTCGGCGACAGCGGCCTCGGCGTCTGCCGCTTTTCCGACCTCGGGCAGCTCGGCGATTCCGATGCCGGGCGCCGCGCCATCGGCCACCGCGCCATTCCCGGCCGCACCCGAAGATCCGACGATCGTCGTGCCGCCAACGCTCGACAAGCATTAAGCAGTCCACGGGCCAGTCCGCCTCGCGCGGGTGGCCTCAACACCAGCGGCACGCCCGTGCCGCCATCTTTTGACGCGGATCCCGGCTTATACTGGTTGTCTTTACGGAGACCACGATGACCCGACAGTTTGCCGCGCTGATCACCACCTGTACCCTGCTGGCCATGCCAGCCCCGATCCATGCGCAGGCAACCGCTGCCGGTGGTGATGTCCGTCCCGAGATCCTGCGCCAGCTCGATGGCGCCTGGACCATGACGGGTGATGTGAGGGGCAAACCGGTCACCTACCGCATGGTTGCCAGGCCGGCCTTGCACGGCACGTTCACCGAGCTGCGCATGCAGGACGTGCAGGTGCCCGCGCAGTACGAAGCGGCCGTCTTCGTCGGCTACGACGCCGCCAGCAAGACCATCATCGCGCACTGGATGGACAGCTTCGGCGCAAAGTACTCGGTCCCGCACGGCAGCGGCGACATCACCGGCAACGTCGTCACCTTCACCATTCCCTACCCGAGCGGTCCGTTTCGCAATACATGGCGCTTCGATCCGGCCAGCGCGACGTGGCAGTTCGCGCTCGAGGCGGCGCAGCCGGACGGCTCGTGGAAGCACTTCGCCAGCTACGCGCTCAGGCGCGACTGAGCGCGCCCGGGCCGGCGGGGTTCAATCGACGCTGACTTCCTTGCGGTTATCACGCGCCACACGGTCGATCAGCTTGTTGTACGGATCGACACCCACGTCGAACGGCTGCTCCTTGACGGTCACCGTCACCGTCGGATTCTCGCCCCGCAGTACGCGCTTCTCCAGTAACAGCACCCGCTCGTCCGATTCCTTGTCATCCTTCGCGCGCGCGAACACGCCGATCTCCACGGCCTCGTCGTAGGTGCGCGGCGTTTCCTGTCCCTTGCCGTCGGCCTGCATCTTCGCCAGATGCAGTTTCATCGTCACGTCCCACCGCCCGTCCGCGCGCTTGACAGCCTTCGCCTCGGTCACGCGGTTATCGTAGAAGACGATGCGTTCGAACAGGTCGGCGATCAGCGCGTGCTTGCCGACCGGGGCTTCGGCGCGGATGTAGTCCACCAGTTCGGCGGAGGTCGCAAACGGCGCCTCCTGATAGCCCTTGTCCTGCAGGAAGCGCTTGAGGGCGCGGTTGAGCGCAGCTTCGCCGATCTCGTCGCGCAGGCGGTAGAAGACCAGGCTGCCCTTGCGGTAGTGGATGTAGTCCTGGTTTTCCACGCGCACCAGCGGCAGTTCCTCGATCTTCTCGGCGCCGCGCGAACTGAGGTAGCGGTCCAGTTCATAGCGCAGGAAACGGCGCATCTGGTGCGGACCGTATTCCTTCTCCATTACCATCAGCGCCGAATACTGCGCCAGTGACTCGATCAGCATGCTCGCGCCCTGCACATTCGCCGCCGTGACCTGGTGGCCCCACCACTGGTGCGCCATCTCGTGCGCGGTCACGTAGAAGACGTAGTCGATGTCTTCCTTGTCGCGCAGGTCGGCGATGAAGCCGATCGATTCCGAGAACGGGATCGTGTTGGCGAACGATTGCGCGAAGCGCTGGTAGTTCGGAAATTCCAGGATGCGCACCTGCTTGTGCTGGTAGGGCGTGAACTGGGTCGTGAAGTAATCGAGCGACTTTTGCGTGCCCGCGATCATCCGGTCCACGTTGTAGGCGTGCTTCGGATCGTGATAGATCTCGATCGGGATGCCGTGCCAGTCGCCCTTCTTCACCTGCCAGTTGGCTGATAAATAGGCGAAGAACGGCATCATCTTCTGGTCCATCTTGTAGCGATAGTAATTGCGGCCGTTTTCCTTCCACGCCTTTTGCAGGTAGCCCGGCGCCAGCGCGATCTGGTCGCCGCTGGTCGAGACGGTGGTGTCGAAACTGATCCAGTCGGCGTCGTCCCCGAACATCGTGTTGGCACGCGCCGCCTGGTTTTCAAGCTTGGCCATGCGCTCCGGTTCGCCCAGGCCGCGCTTGCGGCGCTCGTTGCGGTCCAGTAGTTCGAACTCGCTCTGGTAGCCGACCAGCGGGAAGAACTCGCGGTTGTTGAAGAACGTGCCGTTCAGGTTAAGCGTGTCGCCCCTGCCCGCGTTGGAAAAACCGGGGCGGCGCACGTCGACCGTGAAGTCCAGCGCCAGGCGGGCGCCCGGCGCTGTCGGCTGCGCGAGCTTGAGTATCCGGAAGCCCGCCACCTGGTCGTCCAGGACCACCGTGTGCGCGGGCAGACCGGCGAACGTGGTCACGACGTCCGGATTGACCTGCAGGCGCAATGTGTCGAGCGGCTGGCTGGTCTTGTTCTCGAAGACGTAACGGCCCTTGACCATCACGCGCCGCTCGGCCGGGTAGATGTCCACCGCGGCGCGCACGTCGACGATCTTCACGTGCGGCAGGTCCTTGTACTTGCGGTAGGTCTTTTCGTATATGGCCTGCTTGTCCATCGCCACGTTCTGCGCTTCGTAGCGGCCCAGCGTGACGGTATTGTGAAAGATCCAGCCACCCACCAGCGCGAACGCGATCGTGCAGGCAGCCAGCGCAACGCCCGATGGGCTTTTCAGGCGCCGCGTTGCTTCGCGCGTGCGCGTGCGCCATTCGACCGAGAGGCCGCGCACCCAGAACGCCTGGGCCACGATCAGGCCCGCCACGGCAAACAGGGTCCAGTACAGCGCGAACCACGACCAGCCCGCGACGAAGTGGCCGAAGCCGTTCATGTCCGAGTACGGCGTCTCGGGAAGCAGCGCGATGTTGTACAGGTTGTGATCGAAGTGCAGGACCGACAGGACGATCTGCGCCACGATCAGCACGATCATGAACAGGTAGCCCAGAAACTTGTTGTTCGTGACGACCTGCAGCGCCACGGCGATCAGCGCCATCAGGATGTACGGCGTGCCGGCCATGAACACGCCCTGCAGATACACCATCGGTTCGATCGGCGCCCCGCCCTTGTACAGCTGGATGGCGATCGCGGTCAGGATCCCGGCAAACAGGAAGGCCAGCACCACGCCAACGAGGGCCAGGCTCTTCGCCACCAGCGGCGCCCAGTTCGGCATCGGCATCGCATCGCTCACGTCGGCGATGCCGGCCTGGCGCTCCTTGAAGATCAGTTCACCGGCGTAGAAGATCACGATGATGAGCAGCAGGAAGTTGTAGCTGCCCTTGAGCAGCTCGATCATCAGGTAGGTGCGCGGATAGACGTCGGTGCCGAACATCTGCCCGAGCTGACTCGAGCTGCCCACCATATTGAGCACGCCGAACAGCAGCATGACCAGGAACGGCACGCTCTTGAACACGGCGACCGCATCGAAGGCGAAGATGTGCCAGCACTGGGTCCAGCGCGTACCGCGTGTGAAGCGTGGCGCGATGCGTGGCAGCGCGACGTGCGCCGGGGTGCCGGCGGCCGGCGCCGCAGCTTTGGCCTTGCCGAACAGGCGCTTGCCGGTGCCGGCACGCTGCGGCTTGAACAGTGCCAGCGTCAGGCCAAGCAGCGCCAGGCCGACCACGCTCCACAATAGCCGGTTGGCCAGCATATAGCCCCCGATGGCCGGCAGGCCGGCATTCGATTCGGCGGTAGAGAAGTAGCGCGTGGCGCGGCCAAGGGCGCGCAGGCCGAACGGGTCGGCCAGCACCGCGAACCACTCGTTGTCGATATTGCTGGTGAACTTGCCGGCCAGGATCCACAGCACGAAGAACGCCATCACGCCGACATACACCATCATGATCGAGCGCGTGGTCGCGGCGAGCAGCATCAGCAAGGCGCCGATAAACAGCAGGTTGGGCACCACCAGCACGCACAGCGCCCACAGGTAGGCCGCGCCGGGGAACGGCCCCACGCGCTCGGCGTCGATCCACGGCATCAGGGGACCGAGCATCATGCCCGCCACGATCACCGCGAAGATCACCATGCAGGCCAGCAGGCCCGCCAGGAAGCGGCCGACGAGGTAGTCGTGCTTTTTCATCGGCGTGGCAAACAGCATGTCGGAGATGCCGACGTCGCCATCGCGCAGCACCGAGCCGGCGATGAAGATGGTGACGACGAACATCGACATCAGGCTGAAGACGCCGAGCAGTTGCGCGACGACGACCGGCGCATTGCGATTGACGTTGCCGATGCTGCCGCCGATCTGGATCGCATCGGTGGTGGTCGCGCCAAAGGCGAGCGCGCCGAAGATCAGCGCGCACACCCACAGCAGCGGCTGGCGCAGCTGGATGCCCAGCTCGAACTTGAAGAATTCCCGTAGCATGCCGGCTCCTTACGCCACGACCGATGCGGTGGATGCCGGCGCCGCGCCGGTGGCCGAGGCGGCCGCACGGTTGGCGTTGCGGATCTGGAGGAAATAGACGTCTTCCAGGTCCGGCTCGACGCTGACGAAGCCGTCGTCCGGCTGCGATTCGGCGAACACGTTGATCTGCGGGCGCCCCGCCACCAGGCGCGTGGAGAGCACGTTGAAATCGCGCTGGTAATCGGCCAGCGCTTCCTGGCTGACAGTGCGCCGCCACACGCGGCTCCTGAGCGTATCGATCGCGGCCTGCGGCTCGCCCTGCAGCAGCACGGTGCCCTTCGCGATCATTGCCATGCGCGGGCACAGGTCGGTGACGTCTTCGACGATGTGGGTCGACAGGATCACGACCACCTGTTCGCCGATTTTGGCCAGCAGGTTCAGGAAGCGGTTGCGTTCATCGGGGTCCAGACCTGCGGTCGGTTCATCGACGATCACCAGGCGCGGCGCGCCAAGCAGCGCCTGCGCGATGCCGAAGCGCTGGCGCATGCCGCCCGAGAAAGTGCCCAGGCCGCGCGAGCGCGCTTCCCACAGATTGGTCTGGTGCAGCAGCGCTTCGACCATCTCCTTGCGCTCGCCCTTGGCCGTCAGGCCCTTGAGGACCGCGAAGTGGTTCAGCAGTTTTTCGGCGCTCACCTTCGGGTAGACTCCGAAGTCCTGCGGCAGGTAGCCAAGCTGGCGGCGCAAGCCTTCCTTGTCCTTCAACACATCCAGGCCGTTGAAATCGATGCTGCCGCTGTCAGGGTCCTGCAGCGTGGCGATGGTGCGCATCAGCGACGACTTGCCGGCGCCGTTCGGGCCGAGCAGGCCGAACATCCCGTTCGGGATCTCGAGACTGACGTTGTTGATCGCCTTGACGCCATTGGCATAGGTCTTGTTGAGCTGCTTGATCGATAGCATGGACTGATTCTCCGGAAGGCGGTTGCGGTTGTGGTGCTGTTCACGATCAATGTAACGTTAATAAAAAGCAATGTCAGCATTTTGTGACAGATGGTAAAAATTGCGGCATGAACGACGAGATCACCGGTATACGCATTTGTCATGAAATGGCAAGCGCGCACGCCTGTCCGCTCTCAAACGGTGACGCGATGCCCGCTTTAGGATGGGGCACCCTGGCGTCATGCGGAAGGAATCCAATGAGTCTTGCCGTCCTCAAAAGCCGCGCGCTGGCCGGCATGGCCGCACCGCCCGTCAATGTCGAAGTCCATCTGGCCAACGGTCTTCCAGGCTGGGCGATCGTTGGCCTGCCCGACACTGAAGTGCGTGAAGCGAAGGACCGCGTGCGCGCCGCGCTGCAGAATTCGGGCTTCGATATCCCGCCGCGCCGCATCACGATCAACCTCGCGCCGGCCGATCTGCCCAAGGAATCCGGCCGCTTCGATCTGCCGATCGCACTGGGTATCCTGGCCGCATCGCATCAGATACGGGGCGATACGCTGGAGCGCTACGAGTTCGCCGGCGAATTGTCGCTGTCGGGCGAGCTGCGGCCGATTCGTGGTGCATTGGCGATGGCGTTTGCGATGGTATGTGCGGGTTCTTCAGAATCTGATGCACGGGACCGGGCTTTCATCCTGCCGCTGGCCAATGCCGACGAAGCGGCGCTGGTCGACGCAGCCGAGATCCTGCCGGCGCGCACGCTGCTCGAAGTCTGCGCGCACTTCGCCAACGCACCCGATGCGCCCAAGCTGGTGCGGCATGTGGGGCCGGCCCTTGCGCATGCCGTGTGCTACCCCGATTTCGCCGACGTCAAGGGGCAGCAGCATGCCAAACGCGCGCTCGAGGTGGCGGCGGCCGGCGCACATTCGTGCTTGCTGGTTGGGCCGCCCGGTGCGGGCAAGAGCATGCTGGCGGCACGCCTGCCTGGCCTGCTGCCGTTGATGAGCGACGCCGAGGCGCTCGAATCGGCCGCCGTGCAATCGCTTGCCGGCGGTTTCTCGCCACAGCGCTGGCGCCAGCGGCCGTTTCGCAGCCCGCATCACACGACATCCGGCGTGGCGCTGGTAGGTGGCGGCAGCGTGCCGCGCCCGGGCGAAGTCTCGCTCGCGCATCATGGGGTGCTATTCCTGGACGAGCTGCCCGAGTTCGACCGGCGCGTGCTCGAGGTGCTGCGCGAGCCGCTCGAGTCGGGGCAGATCACGATTTCGCGCGCGGCGCACCAGGCCGATTTTCCGGCGCGCTTCCAGCTCATTGCGGCGATGAATCCATGCCCGTGCGGCTGGCTCGGTCACGCCAGCGGCAAATGCCACTGCCATGAAGCCGCCGTGCTGCGCTATCAAAGCCGCATTTCCGGGCCCCTGCTCGATCGCATCGATATCCAGTTGCCGGTCGCGGCGCTGGGGCCGGAGAGCATGGGCGCACGCGCCGACGGGGAACCAAGCAGCGTGATCGCTACTCGGGTAGCGCAGGCGCGCGATTTACAGGTGGCGCGCCAGGGCTGGCCCAACAGCCATCTGGGACCGCGCGACATCGACCGTTACTGCGCGCCCGATGAAGCCGGAGAGCGCCTGTTGCATGCCACGGCCCGGCACCTGCACTGGTCGGCACGTGCGTATCACCGCGTGCTCAAGGTCGCGCGCACGGTGGCCGACCTGGCCGGCAGCGAACACGTGGCAGCCACGCACGTGGCCGAGGCGATCGGGTACCGGCGCGCCTTGCAGGGCGATTAGCAGGTCTTGCGTTCTGAGGCGCTGCTGGTACCATCGACGCATGCGACCCTCTCCCGTGCGTGCCCTGCAGATTGTCCCGATCCTCCTGGCGGGCGCGCTGCTGGCCGGCTGCAATCCGGCCTATAACTGGCGTGACTACACGAGTGAGGATGGCTGCTTCAAGGCGCTGTTTCCGGCCAAACCCGCGACCCTGAGTCGCACGGTGGACCTGAACGGCCTGCAGGTCGAGATGACCATGACGGCGGCAAAGGTCGACAACACCACCTTCGCCATCGGTACGGGCGTGGCGCCCGATCCGGCGCGCGCGCAGGCTGCGCTGCCAGCCATGCGCCTGGCGCTGCTGCGCAATATCGGCGCGCCCGACACTGCGACCACAGCTGACCTGAGCGTGGATGCCACGGGCACTGGCCAGGGCACACCGATGCACCTGAGCGGGCGCTTCGCGGCAAAGGGCAACCGCTTCTACCAGGTGATCGTGCTTGGCCCTGCAGGCAAGACGCCGCCGGAACAGATCGAGCAGTTCCTCACATCCTTCACGAGCTTCTGAGGTCACCCATGGACGACCAGCTCCCCGCCCTGCGCCTGGTCGGCCTGCGCAAGCAGTTCGGCCGCCCTGCCGTGGATGGCCTCGACCTGCTGGTCCGGCGCGGCGAATTCTACGCGCTGCTCGGGCCGAACGGCGCCGGCAAGACGACGACGCTGCGCCTGGTCACGGGCCTGTTGACACCCAACGCCGGCACGATCGAGGTCATGGGCGTGGACATGACTGCGGCGCCGGCGGCGGCCAAAGCCAAGCTGGCCTACCTGCCCGACGAGCCGATGTTGTACGGGAAGCTCAAGCCGTTCGAGTACCTCGAGTTTGTCGCTGGCCTGTGGGGCGTGACGGCGCAGGACGCCGAACCGCGCGCACGCGAACTGCTCGACTGGCTCGACCTGAGCCAGCATGCGCATGAGCTGACCGAAGGTTTTTCGCGCGGGATGAAGCAAAAGCTCGCGCTGGCCGGCGCCCTGATCCACGACCCGGAACTCCTGATCCTCGACGAGCCGCTCACCGGCCTGGACGCAGCAGCAGCGCGCCAGGTGAAAGACCTGCTGCTGGCGCACGTGGCCAAGGGGGGCACCGTCATCCTGACAACGCACATCCTGGAAGTGGCCGAGCGCCTGGCGCACCGCATCGGGATCATTCGCCAGGGCCGGCTGATCGCCGAAGGCACGCTGGAGGCGCTGCGCGAACGTACGCCGGGCGGCAGCCTGGAAGACATGTTCCTGCACCTGATGGCTGCGCCATGAGGCTGGCGCCGGGCAGTGTCGGCTGGCTGCTGCGGCACGAGCTGCGGCTTGCCTGGTTCAATGCAGCCGGCGGCAAAGCAGCGGACGGGCGGCGCCAGCCAGGCAATCTGGCGCTCGGTCTGGCGGCCGCTGGCTGTATCGTCATGCATGTCGCTAGCTGGTTTGTCGTGCGCCGGCTGGCCGGCATGCCGGAGGATGATCCGCGCATCCTGCTGGCGGTGTCCGCGCTGCTGATCGTGGCCACGACCTTCATGCTGTCATCGGCGATCAAGGCGTGCGTCGTCGTGATGTTCGAGCGCAGCGACCTCGATCTGCTGCTGTCGTCACCCCTGCCCTCGCGCAGCATTTTCACGGTGCGGCTGCTGGGCGTGTGCGCGGGCACGGCGGCGCTGTACCTGTTTTTGCTGTCGCCGTTCGCGCATGCGGGGCTACTGCAGGGCCAATTTCGCTGGCTCGGGATCTATCCCGGCGTGATCGCTCTTGCGGTGCTGTGCAGCTGTGGCGCCATGCTGCTCACGCTTGGCCTCGTGCGCCTGCTCGGTGCGCGCCGCACGCGCGTCGTGGCGCAGATTGTCGGGGCGCTGGCTGGCGCGCTGCTCGTTATCGCGTCGCAGCTGCATGCGCTCACGTCCAGGCAGACGCAAGACCGCATTCGCGATACCGTGCTGGGGATGGTTCAGGAGGAGGATGCAGCGGATAACCTGCTCTGGCTGCCGGCGCGGGCGATGCTGGGCGAGCCGTTGCCGGTGCTGCTGCTCGCGGCGCTCGCGTGCGGCATGTTTGTGCTGACGACCTGGCGTACGCATCGTTTCTTTGCGCGCGGACTGCAACTGGCTGCGTCGACGCCTTCGATCGCTGCGGGCAAGGCGTCATCGACGACGGCGCAGCTCCGTTTCGGGCGTAGCCTGTTTCGCACGGTGGTCATCAAGGAGTGGCGCCTGATCGTGCGCGATCCGCAGTTGCTGTCGCAGGTGATGCTGCAAATACTGTTTTTGCTGCCGTTGTTCTTCCTGATTTTCAAGCGTGCCGATGTGCAGGTGCAAGCCATCGGCGCGGGCCTGGCGTTGCTGTGCAGTTCGCTGACCGGCGCGTTGGCATGGATTGCCTTGTCGGCCGAGGATGCGCCGGATCTGCTGCTGGTGTCGCCCGCGTCGCAGCGCACCGTACGGCGCGCCAAGCTGGCCGCGGCGATGATGCCGGTCCTCGGGTTGGTGGCTGTTCCTCTGCTATGGCTGACAGTGCGGATGCCTGCGGTTGGGCTGGTCGGATTCCTGGTCGTGTGCGGCGCTGTCATGGGTGCCGGTCTGGTGGTGTTCTGGTGCGGTCGGCCTGGCGTGCGCAGTAATTTCAAGGGGCGTGGCAAGGGTGGCTTCGTGATGAACGTGCTTGAATTGTTCAACAGCCTGGCGTGGGGCGCGTTGGGATGGCTGCTGTCGGCTACCACGCTTGGGCCATTGGACGACATGGGTATCGTCACAACGACAGGGGCTGCAGTCGTCGCTATTGCCGTCCCTTCCATTGCGTGGATCTTGCGGCCTCGGGCGGTGTGAGCGCGACCGCACTGTGAAGGGGCGCGAGTCGTGCTATCGTTTAATTACTAACAAAACCAAGAGATAGCTATGTTGATTACATTTAAATGCAAAACGTATCCAGAAGTTCTGATGTATCAGGAACATGCCAAACGTATCCTTGACCTGCTGCACAAGGAGCCGGAACGCGGCGTGATTACCTCGGCCGAAGCCACGCAGGTGATTTCGCTCGTCGAGGAGGAGATCGAAGAGTCCCGCAAGCATCAGGTGTCGGACCAGGTGGCGCACGATGTTCATGCGCATCATCGCGATGAAGACGACCATGACCATCAGGCGATCGAGGTCGTCAGTTTCTCGACCCGCATGTATCCTCTGCTGGAAATGCTGCGTTCGGCGCGTGACAATAAGACCGATATCCTCTGGGGTGTGTAAGCAGGCTTCGGCTTATTCTTGACTGTCTGCAAAAAGCCCGCTGATCTGAGTCAGCGGGCTTTTTTTCGGCGTAAATTGGTTTTAATTATCGCTCGCGCAAAGCGAAAAGCCCCGCTCAGATCACTGAGCGGGGCTTTTCTATATAACTAGCCTGACGATAACCTACTTTCACACTGGTTGCAGCACTATCATCGGCGCAAAGTCGTTTCACGGTCCTGTTCGGGATGGGAAGGGGTGGGAC
>Ga0308163_10004431_pt1 | contig 11150 bp, 12 predicted proteins | sample PhyTR1_FD_201037 | JGI IMG/M metagenome (GOLD analysis project Ga0308163, IMG submission 201037) | Phyllosphere microbial communities from UC Gill Tract Community Farm, Albany, California, United States - DLSLT.R1 | ecosystem: Host-associated > Plants > Phyllosphere > Unclassified | place: USA... | reverse complement strand
AGGTGACGCCGGTCGACGGCGATGCCGACAAGGGCGTGGTGGTCACGACCGAGATCGAGAACACCGGTTCGCGCGCGGGCGACGAGGTGGCCCAGCTCTACCTCACGCCGCCCGCTTTCGAGGGCGCGCCGCGGCTGGCCCTGCGCGGCTTCCAGCGCGTGTCGCTCAAGCCGGGCGAGCGCCGCCAGCTCAGTTTCCGGCTGTCGCCGCGCGAACTGAGTTTCGTCACGCGCGACGGCGTGCGCCAGTTGACTCCGGGAGAATACCGGCTCAGCGTCGGTTCGGGGCAGCCGGGCAGCGGCGTGGCGGGGCAGGAGGCATCGCTCACGCTGCGCAGCAGTACCGTGCTGGCGCGCTAGCCAGGTCTGACTACGCAAGACCGTCGCCCCTGCGAAGGCAGGGGCCAAGTGGGCGAGCGTTGCCATCAGGCGTGCAACTTGGGCCCCTGCCTTCGCAGGGGCGACGTGCCGGGGTTCCTGGCCGGAACGCGGGCGCTTTCGATGCCTGCAGAGGCACCGTGCTGGCGCGTCAGGTAGGCCTGGCCAAGACAGGAACGTCAGCGCTGAAACCGTCGCCCCTGCGAAGGCAGGGGTCCAAGTGGGCGAGCGTTGCCATCAGGCGTGCAACTTGGGCCCCTGCCTTCGCAAGGGCGACGTGCCTGCCGTTTTATTCCGACGCCTGCAGCGGCGCCATGCTGCGCAACTGGTAGCGTTGGCTGTCCGCGAACAGGAAGGTTTCCAGGAAGGTCAGCTGGCCGGTTTCCGCCAGTTGCTGCGGCGGCGGCAGCGGGGTGCTGCGGCGCACTGCGTCGAGCGCCAGCGCGGCGGCGCCGTCGTTGCGCGAGCGCCGCACCTGCACGTCGGCCAGGCGGCCATCGCGCTCGACCGTGATCGTGAGGACGACGACGGCCGGCAGCAGCGGCGGCAGGGCGCCCTGGTGGACGTGGGCGGGATTGTGCAGGATGAGGTGGCGCGCGACCTGGGTCTTGTAGTCGTCGATCCCGGCCGGGGCCGGCAGGGAAGGCGCTGCCGGAACGGCGGGTGCGGCGCGGGGAAGCGGGGTGGCGGAAGGCGCCTTGACGATGGTGGTGCGCACGCCCGAGCATCCGCTCGAACCTGCCACCAGTAAAACCAGAACCAGGCTCGTGCGGATGAAGGGTTTCATGTCAGTCGAATAAGCGTCGCAATTCCGTGCCGGGATCGGGCGCGCGCATGAAGGCCTCGCCCACCAGGAAGGCATGCACGTCGGCGTCGCGCATGCGCTTGACGTCCTCCGGCTTCAGGATGCCCGACTCGGTGACCACCAGGCGTTCCGCCGGAATGCGCGGCAGCAGGCCGAGGGTGGTGTCGAGCGTGACCTCGAAGGTGCGCAGGTTGCGATTGTTGATGCCCAGCAGTTGCGTTTTGAGGCGCAGCGCCGCCGTCAACTCATCGCCGTCATGGACTTCGACCAGCACGTCCATGCCGAGTTCCATCGCGCAGGCTTCCAGGTCCGCCATCAGGCCATGATCCAGTGCCGCCACGATCAGGAGAATGGCATCGGCGCCCATCGCGCGCGCCTCGTATACCTGATAGGGGTCGACGATGAAGTCCTTGCGGATCACCGGCAGCGCGCAGGCGGCGCGCGCCTGTGTCAGGTAGTCGGTGGCGCCCTGGAAGAACTGGACGTCGGTCAGTACCGACAGGCAGGAGGCGCCACCCCGGGCATAGCTCTCGGCGATCTCGGCCGGACGGAAGTCCGCGCGCAGCACGCCCTTCGAGGGCGAGGCTTTCTTCACTTCGGCGATCACGCCGGCGCGGCCTGCGCCGATGCCGCGGCGCAGGCTGGCCTCGAAGCCGCGGATGTCGGCGCGCAGGGACGCATCGCTTTCGACTTCGCGGCGCAGGCTATGCAGGTCGCGGTATTTCTTGGCGGCGGAAACTTCGTCGGCCTTCACCGCGAGGATCTTGTTCAGGATGTCGGACATGGGAAACCTTTAGTATTGCCTGCGCAGAAAGTCGTTGAACTGGGGCGGCTCAGTTGGCGGCGCCGAGCTGGCGCGTCACGCTGACGAACTGGTCGAGCTTGGCCAGCGCCGCACCCGAGGCGATGGCGGCGCGCGCCTTGTCCAGGCCCTCGGCGATCGAGGGCGTGACCCCGGCCGCATACAGCGCGGTGCCGGCGTTCAGCGCCACGATGTCGTGCGCCGGTCCCGCTTCGCCGCGCAGCGCTTCCAGAACGCGCGCCTGCGATTCGGCCGCATTCGCCACCTTCAGGTTGCGGCTCGAGATCATCGACAGGCCGAAGTCTTCCGGATGGATCTCGTATTCGCGGATCTGGCCGTCGACCAGTTCGCCGACCAGGGTGCCGGCGCCCAGCGAGACCTCGTCCATATTGTCGCGGCCCCAGACCACCAGCGCATGCTGGGCGCCGAGGCGCTGCAGCACGCGCACCTGGATGCCGACCAGGTCGGGGTGGAACACGCCCATCAGGATGTTCGGCGCGCCGGCCGGATTGGTCAGCGGCCCGAGGATGTTGAAGATGCTGCGCACGCCCAGTTCGCGGCGCACCGGCGCCACGTGCTTCATGGCGGTATGGTGGTTGGGCGCGAACATGAAGCCGATGCCGGTCTGGGCGATCGACTGGGCGATCTGCTCGGGCTTCAGGTCGATGTGGGCGCCCAGCGCTTCGATCACGTCGGCGCTGCCGGAGGACGAGGACACGCTGCGCCCGCCGTGCTTGGCCACGCGCGCGCCGGCCGCCGCCGCCACGAACATCGAGGCCGTGGAGATATTGAAGGTGTTCGCGCCGTCGCCGCCGGTGCCGACGATGTCGAGCAGGTTAGTGGTGTCGGCCATCGGCACCTTGGTCGAGAACTCGCGCATGACCTCGGCCGCGGCGGTGATCTCGCCGATGGTTTCCTTCTTCACGCGCAGGCCGACGGTGAGCGCGGCGACCATGGTCGGCGACATCTCGCCCGACATGATGCTGCGGAACAGATGCAGCATCTCGTCGTGGAAGATCTCGCGGTGTTCGATGCAGCGCAGGAGCGCTTCTTGTGGGGTGATCATGAGGGATCCAGTTAACGTGGCATTGCCGATCCCCGTCGTTCCTGCGAAGGCAGGAACCCAAGTTGCGGGCAATGCGCAAAAATTGGGCCCCTGCCTACGCAGGGGCGACGTGCAAACCTGGCGGGCTGCTTTTCAGCGCTCGAGGAAATTCTTCAGCATCGCATGTCCATGCTCCGACAGGATCGACTCCGGGTGGAACTGCACACCCTCGATGTCGAACTCCTTGTGGCGCACGCCCATGATCTCGCCGTCGTCGGTCCATGCCGTCACTTCGAGGCAGGACGGCAGCGAGGCGCGTTCGATCGCCAGCGAGTGGTAGCGGATCACGGTGAAGGGGCTGGGCAGGCCCTTGAACACGCCCACGCCGGTGTGGGCGATCTTCGAGGTCTTGCCGTGCATGACCTGCCTGGCGCGGACGATCCTGCCGCCGAAGGCTTCGCCGATGGCCTGGTGGCCCAGGCACACGCCGAGGATCGGCTTCTTGCCCTTGAACTGCCTGAGCACCTCGACCGAGACGCCGGCGTCGACCGGCGCCTTCGGACCCGGCGAGATGCAGATGCGGTCCGGGTCGAGCGCGGCGATGTCGTCGAGGGTGATCTCGTCGTTGCGCACGGTGCGCACCTCTTCGCCCAGTTCACCGAAGTACTGCACGATGTTGTAGGTGAAGGAATCGTAGTTGTCGATCATGAGCAGCATCTCAAATCTCCCCATCCAGTCCGTCTTGCACTTGCTCGGCCGCGCGCAGCACGGCGCGCGCCTTGTTCTCGGTTTCCTGCCATTCCATCTCGGGGACGGAGTCGGCCACGATGCCGGCCGCGGCCTGCACGTACAGGTTGCCGTCCTTGATCACGCCGGTGCGGATGGCGATGGCCACATCCATCTCGCCGCCAAAGGACAGGTAGCCGCAGGCCCCGCCGTAGATGCCGCGCTTGACCGGCTCCAGCTCGTCGATCACTTCCATCGCCCGCACCTTGGGGGCGCCGGTCAGGGTGCCGGCCGGGAAGGTGGCGCGCAGCACGTCCAGGTTCGACATGCCGTCCTTGAGCGTGCCCTCGACGTTGGAGACGATGTGCTGGACGTGCGAGTATTTTTCGATGACCATGCGGTCCGTCACCTTCACGCTGCCGGTGGTGGCGATGCGGCCGATGTCGTTGCGTGCCAGGTCGATCAGCATCACGTGCTCGGCGACTTCCTTCGGATCGTTCAGCAGCTCCTGCGCCAGTTCGGCGTCGCGTTCCGGCGTCGCGCCGCGCGTGCGGGTGCCGGCGATGGGGCGCAGCGTGACCTTGCGCTGGCCGTTTTCTTCCTGCTCGTTGCGCACCAGGATCTCGGGCGAGGAGCCGACGATCTGCATGTCGCCGAAGTTGTAGTAGTACATATACGGCGAAGGGTTCAGCGAGCGGAGCGAGCGGTACAGCGACAGCGGCGAATCCACGTAGGGCTTGCGGATGCGCTGGCCGATCTGCACCTGCATCAGGTCGCCGGCCATCACGTATTCCTTGGCCACCGCCACCGCCTTCAGGTAATCGTCCTTGCTGAACTCGCGCACCGCCTCGGTACGCACCGAGCTGGAGGTGACCGGCGCATCGACGCTACGGCGCAGCATCACGCGCAGGTCCTTCAGGCGCTGGCGCGCTTTCGCATAGGCTTCGGGCTGGGCCGGATCGGCATAGACGATCAGGTAGAGCTTGCCGGACAGGTTGTCGATGACGGCCAGCTCCTCGGTCAGCATCAGCTGGATTTCCGGCAGGCCGAGGTCGTCCTTCGGCGCCGTGTGCGCCAGCTTCTTCTCGATGTGGCGCACGGTGTCGTAGCCGAAGTAGCCGGCCAGGCCGCCGCAGAAGCGCGGCAGTCCGGGGCGCAGCGCGACCTTGAAGCGGCCCTGCACCTGCTCGATGAAGTCGAGCGGATTGCCCTCGTGGGTCTCGACGACGCGGCCGTCCTTCTCGATCGTGGTGACATTGCCGCGGGTGCGCAGCAGGGTGCGCGCCGGCAGGCCGATGAAGGAGTAGCGGCCGAAGCGCTCGCCGCCGACCACCGATTCGAGCAGGAAGGTGTTCTTGCCGGCGTCCTGGCTCTGGGCCAGTTTCAGGTACAGGGTGAGCGGGGTTTCGAGATCGGCGAAGGCTTGCGCGATCAGCGGGATACGGTTGTAGCCCTGGGTAGCCAGCGATTTGAATTCGAGTTCGGTCATGTTTTCTCCGGGCCGCCCCGGGGGGAGGGAGGGGCGGCGATGTCTTCAAAAAACCTGCCGGGAAATACGCGCACTAGGACGTGCACCGGCAGCAATCAGGTGGTCAGTTGGACCAGGATTGCCAGCGTCGCCAGACCCAGGCCTCAGGGGCGCCGGTTTGGTTGACGGTGAGTTTTTTGGTGAAAAACATGTATAGATAACTTAGGTTGAGGTGCTGTTGTGTGCAGATACCAGCTTCGCCGCGTCGAGCAGCGAATCCACTATACCATCGGATTGAATGCTTTGAACAGGCATTCCGTGGTTATATCCATATGGTACCGTCAACACGAAACAACCTGCCGCACGCGCGGCTTCGGCGTCGTTGCTGGAGTCGCCGATCGCCACGACGCTGGCCGGCGCCAGGTCGAAATCGCGGCACACCTGCAGCAGCGGCAGCGGATCGGGCTTCTTGCGCGCCAGCGAATCGCCGCCGTACAACAGCTCGAAAAACGGCGCCAGGCCCTTTTGTTCGAGCAGCGGCCGCGCGAAGGCGACCGGCTTGTTGGTCACGCAGGCCAGGCGCAGTCCGAGTTCCTTCAGGGCCTGCAAGCCTTCCAGCACCCCGGGGTACAGCGTGCTGCGCTGGCCGTTGATGGCCAGGTAATGGCGCTGGTAGGCCGCCATCGCTTCGTCGAAGACCGCGTCGATGCGGGCGGCCTCGTAGTCGAGCGCCAGCACGTCGCGGATCAGCTTTTCCGACCCCTTGCCGACCATCGGTTCGATGATCGCCGCGGTGGTCGGGGCCAGGCCGAACTCGGCGCGCATGCCGTTGAGCGCCAGTTCGAAATCCGGCACGGTGTGCAGCATGGTGCCGTCCAGGTCGATGATGGCGGCCTTGATGGCCGCAGCGCCGGTTCGCATGCTTACTTCGCGTTGACGGTCGCCAGTTCGGCGCGCATGGCGTCGATCACGGCCTTGTAGTCCGGCTTGCCGAAGATGGCCGAGCCGGCGACGAAGGTGTCGGCGCCCGCTGCCGCGGCGGCGGCGATATTGTCGGCCTTGATGCCGCCATCGACCTCCAGCATGATGTCGCGGCCGGATTCGTCGATCATGCGGCGCGCCAGCGCGATCTTCTTCAGCGCTTCCGGAATGAAGGACTGGCCGCCGAAGCCCGGATTGACCGACATGATGAGGATCATGTCGATCTTGTCCATCACGTGGTCCAGGTGGTGCATCGGCGTGCCCGGGTTGAACACCAGGCCGGCCTTGCAGCCGTTGTCGCGGATGAGCTGCAGGGTGCGGTCGATGTGTTCCGAGGCTTCCGGGTGGAAGGTGATGATGTTGGCGCCGGCCTTGGCGAAGTCGGGGATGATGCGGTCGACCGGCTTGACCATCAGGTGCACGTCGATCGGCACCTGCACGTGCGGACGGATGGCCTGGCACACCAGCGGGCCGATGGTCAGGTTGGGGACATAATGGTTGTCCATCACGTCGAAGTGGATGATGTCGGCGCCGGCGGCGACGACGTTACGCACTTCCTCGCCGAGGCGGGCGAAATCTGCGGACAGGATGCTGGGGGCGATGCGGTAGGTGGTCATGGCGGCTCTGCGGCTGGGCAAAATACAAAAGTCCGTCATTGTACGCCGATGCCGCGCTCCGAACATGGCTGGGGGCGGCCTTGCGCTGCCTTCCGCCACCGTTTTGGCGGGCGTTGTATCATGTTGACCACGTTTATAACCGCACAAGGAACACCGATGCCCGCCTACGATTTCGCGATTGCTGTCAGGACCCAATACCTGCCGGAGCAATCCAGCCCGGAGCGGACGCAGCACGTGTTCACCTACACGATCACGATCAAGAACACGGGCTCGATCGCCGCCCAGCTGATCTCGCGCCACTGGGTGATCACCGACGCCAACAACCAGCTACAGGAAGTGCGCGGCCTGGGCGTGGTCGGCCACCAGCCGCTGCTGCAGCCCGGCGAACAGTTCGAATACACCAGCGGCACCCAGCTCGCTACCCAGATGGGTTCCATGAAGGGCGAATACTTCTTCGTGGCCGAGGACGGCCACCGCTTCGAGGTGGCGATTCCCGAATTCGTGCTGTCGCTGCCGCACTCGCTGCACTGATCAGGCGGCCGGCGGTTCGCCCCGGCCGGGCTGCTCCTTGCGCTCGATGCGCGGCGGCGGCGCTTCCGGCTTGCGGCCGGCAAACATCGTCCACCAGACGATGAACACCAGCAGGAACAGCGCCACGCCCGCTTCCAGCATCAGTATCCACATCACGGACTCCCCATGTTTTCGACACGCCGCAGTGTACCCGCTTTACTGAGCCTCGTCGCCTTGCTGGCCGCCTGCACGACGGCGCCGCCGCAGCCCGCGCCGGCCCCGCAACCGCAGCCGCAACCGCAACCGCAGCCGCCGGTGAAGATGCCGCCGCCGGTCGGGCCGATCACGGTGCCGCCGCAGCCGGCCCCGCCGCCCGCGCCCCTGTTCACCCCGGTCGCCTTCGATGCCTTGCCGGGCTGGCGCCAGGACGACCTGCGCCAGGCCTGGCCGGCCTTCCTAGCGTCCTGCCGCGCGCTGGCGGCGAAGCCGGACTGGAAGAGCGCCTGCGCGGCGGGAAAACTGGTGGATGCCGCCGATACCGAGGCGATCCGCCGCTATTTCGAAGCCCACTTCGTGCCCAACCTGGTGCGCGCCGCCGACGGCAGCGACGCCGGCCTGGTCACCGGTTACTACGAGGCGGCCCTGCGCGGCGCCCGCCAGCGCGGCGGCGCCTACCAGACGCCCTTGTATAAGGTGCCGGACGACCTGATCACGGTTGACCTGGCCAGCGTGTACCCGAGCCTGAAGGGCATGCGCCTGCGCGGCCGCCTGTCCGGCAAGACCGTGGTGCCCTACGGCACCCGCGCCGAGATCGAGCGCGCCCGTATCCCGGGCAAGGAACTAATGTGGGTCGACGATCCGGTGGAAGCCTTTTTCCTTGAGGTGCAGGGTTCGGGCCGGGTAAGCCTCGAGGGCGGCGACACCGTGCGCGTGGCCTACGCCGACCAGAACGGCCACCCGTACAAGGCGATTGGCCGCTGGCTCGTCGAGCAGGGCGAGCTGACGCCCGAGCAAGCCACGGCCCAGGGCATCAAGGCCTGGATCGCCGCCCATCCGGCGCGGCGCCAGGAACTCCTGAACGTCAATCCCAGCTATATCTTCTTCCGCGAAGAGCGCCTGCCCGATCCCGGCGTCGGGCCGAAGGGGGCGCTCGGCGTGCCCCTCACGCCATCGCGCTCGGTGGCGATCGATCCGGCTTTCCTGCCGCTCGGTGCGCCGATCTTCCTGTCGACCACGGAACCGGCCAGCGAGACGCCGCTGCAGCGCCTGGTGATGGGCCAGGACACCGGCGGCGCCATCAAGGGCGCGGTGCGGGCCGATTTCTTCTTCGGCTTCGGCCCGCAGGCGGCCGACAATGCCGGGCGCATGAAGCAGCGCGGACAGATCTGGGCGCTGCTGCCGCGCTAGCATGCCTGCAGGGGGCGGCGTGCGCGCCGGCGCGCCGCCAGCAGCAGGGCGGCGCCGAAGCCGGACATGGCCCAGCTGGCCGGCTCCGGCACCTGCGACACCAGGTCGAGCCGCACCGCATGGCATACATCCCCCATGCACGCCGTGGCGGCGATCTGCTGGAGATCGTTGATGGCCTGGGCGTTGCGGATGGTCCAGCCGGAAGCGGGATCGATCAGCGTGTTCAGGTCGATCATGGCGCCATTCTGGTAAATGAAGCCATGCAGGCCGTCGGCCGTATCGGCTTCGCCGACGACCTGGTCCAGGTTATTGATGTCGAACGCGCTGCTGTAGGCATCCGGCGCCAGCGAACCGAGGTTGTGCAGGGCTCCATCGGTATACATCAGGGCGCGGCGTGGATACAGGTCGCCGCCGAGCCTGGCGATGGTGCCCACACCGACGATGTCGCCATGGTCGTTGATCGAATAGCCATACGACCAGGGGCCGGGGAACGCCCCCAGGTCGTTCAGCACCCCGTCCTGGTAAGAGATTACATTGGTCGGCCGGTTGGCGCCCGTGGCCCATTCGGCATAGCCGGCGATGACGCCGGCATTGTTGATCGCATAGCCGTAGCTGCCGCCCTCCGCGGTCAGCGTGCCCGCATCCGTGAACACGCCTCCCGAATAGCTGTAGGCGTGCGGATAAGCGAAACCGTTGCTCCCGGGGACACCAAACACGCCGGTGATGGTGCCGCTGTTGTTGATGCCGAAGGCACTGAAGCTGCCCGCCAGCGCGCTCATGCTGCCGCCGCTGTAGAGGAAGCCGGTACCTCGGCCGGTGTCCGACAGCGTACCGACGACCTGGCCGAGGTCGTTCACATGGTACGCAGCGGCGCCACTGGCGCCGCCGGTGCCGAGGTCGAGCAGCGTGCTGCCCGAATACATGAAGGCATGGTTGGTGCCGCCCACGGAAAGCTGGCCGACGACATCGCCGAGGATGTTGACATCGTAGGCTTCGCTGCCGGCGCCGCCCACGACGGTGAGGGCATAGCGGGGCGGATCCGGTATCGGGTAGGCCTGGGCGGCCGATGCGGTAGTGAGCAGCAGGGCGAGCGGCACGATGCGCTGGAAAGCGGGTCCGGGTCGGAGGAGCATTTGACGCAGTCGCTTGACGGGCAATGATTTACTTGCCTGAACGAACTTATTGACCTTAAGCACGATATTCTCCTCGAAATGATCAAGATGGATGTGCTTACACCATACGAGTCTGGCTGGGACGCGCTCTGCGCTAGCGCATCTGCATAAATGCGGTGGACGAACAGTCATCGAGGATGGTGGGGCAGGACAAAGTTTCCGTATACGTCATACAATCGACGCTCATAGATAATCTCAAGGGGGAGCCATGGACTATTCCGACCTGCTGATCGAACGTCACGACAAGGTCGTCGTGATCCGCCTGAACCGCCCGAAGGCGATGAATGCGCTCAACGACAACATGATGAACGAGCTTGGGAACGCGCTGCACGGCTTCGATGCCGACCCGACCGTCAACGTGATGATCCTGACCGGCAGCGACAAGGTATTCGCGGCGGGCGCCGACATCGCCGCCATGGCGAACTACACCTATGCCGATACCTACCCCGGTAATTACATCGGCCGCAACTGGGAGCACATCCTGGACGTACGCAAGCCCGTGATCGGCGTGGTGGCGGGTTATGCGCTGGGCGGCGGCTGCGAACTGGCCATGATGTGCGACTTCCTGATCGCGGCCGACAACGCCAAGTTCGGCCAGCCGGAAATCAAGGTCGGCGTGACCCCGGGCGCAGGCGGCACCCAGCGCCTGCCGCGCGCGATCGGCAAGGCCAAGGCGATGGACATGCTGCTGACCACGCGCATGATCGACGCCGCCGAAGCCGAACGCACCGGCCTGGTGTCGCGCGTGGTGCCGGCCGACCTGGTGATGGACGTGGCGCTGGAAGTCGCGAACGGCATCGCGGCGATGCCGGTGTCGGTCGCCATGCAGATCAAGGATTCCGTCAACCGCGCCTTCGAGACCACCCTCACCGAGGGCGTGCGCTACGAGCGCCGCTTCTTCCATGCCGGCTTCGGCACGCCGGCGCAGAAGGAGGGCATGGCGGCCTTCCTCGAGAAACGCAAGCCAGACTTCAACGGCATGTAAGCCCATGCGGGCGTCCGGTTTCCTGAAGGGAGGCGCGGCGCTCCTTGTCGTCGCGGCGGCCTTCTATGGTTGCGCATCGCTGCCGCCGCTGGCGCCGCGCACCCCGTCCACGGCCCTGGCCGACACCGACGCGACCCGCCTGGGTGCGGCCATCGCCCCGCTGGCGGCGGCGCATCCGGGCCTGACGGGCATCCATCCGCTGGCCGACGGCCGCGACGCCTTCGCCGCGCGCGCCCTGCTGGCGCAGCGCGCCGA
>Ga0308163_10004430_pt1 | contig 11150 bp, 10 predicted proteins | sample PhyTR1_FD_201037 | JGI IMG/M metagenome (GOLD analysis project Ga0308163, IMG submission 201037) | Phyllosphere microbial communities from UC Gill Tract Community Farm, Albany, California, United States - DLSLT.R1 | ecosystem: Host-associated > Plants > Phyllosphere > Unclassified | place: USA... | reverse complement strand
CGCGTTCCTGCTCAACGAAAAACGCAACTCGATCACCAAGATCGAACTGCGCACCCGTGCCCGTATCGTCATTCTGCCGAACGATCACCTCGAAACGCCGCACTTCGAAGTTCAGCGTCTGCGTGACGACAGCCCGGAAGCCGCGACCAACCAGTCCAGCTACGAAATCGCTGCCGCCGCTGCCGAAGTCGAAGAAGTCCAGCCTGCCGCTGCGACCCGAACTCTGGTTCGCCAGGAAGCTGCGGTGAAAACTGCCCCGGCCCGTGCCAACGCACCGGTGCCGACTGAAGTTGCACCTGCCGCACCTGCTCCAGCACCAGCTGCCGCGCCAGAGCCAAGCCTGTTCAAGGGTCTGGTGAAGTCGCTGGTCAGCCTGTTCGCCACCAAGGAAGAGCCAGCCGCACCGGTCGCTATTGCGAAACCGGCTGCCACCGAGCGTCCAGCGCGTAACGAAGAGCGCCGCAACGGTCGTCAGCAGAGCCGCAACCGTAACGGTCGCCGCGATGAAGAACGCAAGCCGCGCGAAGAACGTGCTCCACGTGAAGAGCGCGCACCACGCGAGCCGCGCGAAGAGCGCCAGCCCCGTGAAGCCCGCGAGCCGCGTGAAACCCGCAGCGAAGCGCCGGTAGCCCGCGAAGAGCGCGCACCACGTGCCCCGCGTGAAGAACGTGCACCGCGCGCCCCGCGTGAAGATCGCAAGCCGCGTGGCGAGCGCGAAGAACGCGTGCGTGAACTGCGCGAGCCACTGGACGCCGCGCCAGCCGCAGCCGTTGCTGCCGTGACCGCTGAAGAGCGTCCGGCCCGTCAGCCACGCGAAGAACGCGCTCCGCGTCCACCGCGTGAAGAGCGTCAACCGCGTGCCGAGCAGGCCGCTGCTGCCGTTGCTGAAGACGAAGTGAACAGCAACAACGAAGAGCAACTGCCGGAAGACGGTCAGGATAACGCCGAAGGCGATCGTCCACGTCGTCGCTCCCGTGGCCAGCGTCGTCGCAGCAACCGTCGCGAGCGTCAACGTGATGCCAACGGCAACGTGATCGAAGGTTCGGAAGAATCCGAGTCCGCTGAAAACGCTGGCGAGCCAGGCACTGCCGATCTGGCCGCTGGCCTGGCCGTTACCGCCGCCGTAGCCAGCAGCACCATCAGCGCTCCGGCAGAAGCCGAAGCTCACGAGCAGGCTGAACGCGCCACTGCCGCCACACTGGAAACTGCTCCAGTCGAAGCGCCGGTTGTCGAAGCCACCACTCCAGTGGAAGTGACTGCTGCGCCGGAAATCGAAGTCGCTCCGGTCCGCGAGGCTCAGCCTCAGGTTGAAGCAACTGCCGAACCAGAAGCTGTCGTCGAAGCACCAGCGGCCGTCACTGAGCCAGCGGTAGAAACCGTCAGCGAAAACGTGACCAAAACCGTGCGTGAAGTTCGCGAAGAGCAGACTGCGTTCAACTGGGTTGCCGAGCCAGCCGTCACCGAAGCCCCAGCGCCAGTCGCTGAAGCCGAAGTGCCGCAAGCCATGGTTTCCGAGCCAGTAGTTGCAGCAGCAGAGCCGGCGCCGACACCAGTAGTTGAAGCTCCGGTTGCCGAAGCTCAGGTTGAAGAAGCACCAGCCGCAGTCGAAGCGCCAGCGCCAGTGGTTGAAGCACCGGCTCCGGTCAGCGCCCTGACGCCAAACGGCCGCGCGCCAAACGACCCGCGTGAAGTGCGTCGTCGCAAGCGTGAAGCCGAGCGTCTGCAGAAGGAAGCCGAACTGGCTGCCGCTGCGGCCCCTGTGGCTGCCGAACCGGCCCCTGCAGCTGAAGTAATCGAGGCAGCCCCTGCCCCGGTCGCGGAAGAAGCATCGGTAGAATCGGTGATCGCTGAAGCACCACGCTCCGTTCAGGATGCAGTTGAACAGCGCGAAGAAGCCCAGGAAAAAGAGCACGAGCCTAAACCACTCGTGTAATTCCTGAAGCCAATAAAAAGCCCCGCCTGGTGAAAGCCTGGCGGGGCTTTTTTATGCCTGAAATTCCAGCATCATCCGCAACCTTTGTGGGAGCAAGCCTGCTCGCTCCCACAAGGGATTTCAACACGGCTCAGGACTGAGGAAATACCAAAGATTCAGGCACATCGATATCCCACAACACCCCCCGATCATCCACCGCCACTTCCACCACCCGCCCTTGCGCAAACAACGGCCGTGCGCCACGGTCACCGGTCAGCGCCTGCAATTGCGCGCCAAACGAACGACCAAACCCCACCGGATGGCCAAATTCGCCACCCAGCACCGGCACGCTCACCGCGTCATCAGCCATCGCCGCGAGCACTCGCTCGATACTCGAAGACAGGATAAACGGCATATCGCCGAGCACAATCAACCAGCCATCCGCCTCCGGGCAAGCGGCAACACCTGCGGCAATGCTGTCGCCCATGCCGGTCGATTCGATCGACACCACGTCGCAGCCATAAGCCTGGGCCATGCGCATCGCCTGCGGTCGAGCCTCGGTGGTGACCAGCACGCGCTTGTCGAGACTGGCCGGCAGGTTCACCAGCACCTGCTCGATGACCGAGCGCACGGCGCCGTCACGCCCGGTGCAGTCAGCGAGCAATTTGTCTTTGTCGCTGCCGGCGATCTGGCGAAAGCGTTTGCCCTCGCCCGCCGCCAGCACAATCACTGCGATGGATTGGCTCATGCACCCTCCAGCGGTTTTTTCTGTTTCAGCTCCACACCGTTCTTGATCGCAACAATTTCCGCCAGCAAGGACAAGGCGATCTCTGCCGGCGAATGACTACCGATGTGCAGGCCGATCGGCCCGTGCAAGCGATCAATCGACGCTTGCGACAAGCCTAGCTGAGCCAGATTTTCCCGGCGCTTCTGGCTGTTGACCCGGGAACCGAGCGCGCCGACGTAGAACGCCGGCGAATCGAGCGCGGTGAGCAAAGCCATGTCGTCCAGGCGTGGATCGTGAGTCAAGGCGACAATCGCCGTGCGCTCGTCGGTCTGGATGTTCAACACCGCCTCGTCCGGCATGCCGGGGACGAAACGGCCATGCTGCTCTTCCCAGCCGTAAACGAACTCGGTGCGTGGATCGCAGATCAGCACTTCGAAATCCAGCAGCCGCGCCATGTCGGCGACGTAGCGCGACAACTGCCCGGCACCGATCAGCAACAAGCGCCAGCGCGGGCCGTAAATCGCTCGCAGAGTCTTGCCGTCGAACACCAGCGAATCGGACTTGCTCGCCGGAGCCAGCCGCACCTCGCCGGTTTCGATATTCAATTCCCGAGCAACGATTTCATGGTTTTCGCAACGCTGCAGCAACTCGGCGACCCACGCCGGGTCGCCGACGCGCTCTTCGGTCAGGCGCAGGGTGCCGCCGCAAGGCAGACCGAAACGCGCGGCCTCCTCGCGGGTCACGCCGTAAGTAATCATCTGCACCGGCGGGCCGTCAGTGGCGATGCGACCGTCGTGCAATCGCGCGATCAGGTCATCTTCGACACAGCCGCCTGACACCGAACCGATCACCACGCCGTCCTCGCGCAAGGCGAGCATGGCGCCGGGCGAGCGCGGCGCGGTGCCCCAGGTCTGTACCACGCTGAACAGCACCACCCGCTGTCCGGCGCGGCGCCACTCGAGGACGCTGCGCAGGACGTTGAGATCGACGCTGTCCATTACGCTTGCGCCTTCTGCCAGCCCTGCAACTGATACCGCACCGGCAGAGTGCGGATGCGCTTGCCGGTCGCGGCGAAAATCGCATTGCACAGCGCCGGGGCAATCGGTGGCACACCCGGCTCACCAACACCACCCAACGGCACGTCACCCGGCGGCGTGACCAGATGCACCGCGACTTCCTTGGGCGCCAGCGACATGCGCGCGACCTCGTACATATGGAAGTTGTCCTGCTGGACCTTGCCGTCCTTGAAGCTGATCTCACCGAGCACAGCATTGCCCAGGCCCATGACGCACGCACCTTCGAACTGCGAACGGATGCGCTCAGGGTTGATTTGCGGCCCGCAGTCCACGGCGATGTCGGCCTTGTGCACGATCAGCGAACCGTCGTCCTTGACCTCGACTTCGATCACTGCCGCGACATAGGTGACGAAGCTGTAATGCACCGCCAGACCGAGGCCGCGCCCCTTGGGCAGTTTGCGCCCCCATCCGGCGGCCTTGGCGGCAGTTTCCAGCACCGTGCGCATGCGCCCGGTGTCGATCGGGTAACGCTCGGGCGATTCGCCGTAGTTCCACTCTTCGCTCAAGGTGCGCGGATCGATCTGCCGGTCCGGGCCGAGCAATTTGATCTGGTACTTGAGCGGATCTTCACCGGCCTTGTGCGCCAGTTCATCGACGAAGCTCTGAATCGCGAAGCCGTGGGGAATGTTCGACACCGAGCGATACCAGCCGACCCGCGTGTGTACCTTGGCTTCGGGGTTTTCCAGGCGCACGTTGGGAATCGCATAGGCCATGTTGGTAAAGCCCATGCCCAGCTCGAACGCCGCTTCGTGGTTCATTTCCGGCGCAAACAGCGCGGTGATGCTTGGCGCCACAGTGCGATGCAGCCACCCGGACGGCATGCCGTTCTTGTCGATGCCGGCCTTGAGATATTCCGCCGACACGGTGTGGAAATACGAATTGTGGATGTCGTCTTCGCGCGTCCACTGCACCCGTACAGCCTTGCCCGGGAACTCCTTGGCGAGAATCGCTGCTTCAACGACGAAATCCGGTTTGGACTTGCGCCCGAAACCACCGCCCAGCAACGTTACGTTGAAGGTGACCTTTTCAAACGGCACGCCCAGGCGCTCAGCGATGCGCTCGCGGGTGACCTGCGGTGCCTGACTCGGCGCCCAGGCCTCGCAGACGCCGTCCTTGTAACGGGCGATAGCAACCATCGGTTCCATCGGTGCCTGCGCCAGGTGCGGCAGGTAATACGAGGCTTCGAGAGTGCTGGCGGCGCCGCTCAAGGCCTTGTCGATGTCACCGGTGTTGCGCACCACTTTGCCGGCCTTCAGTGACGCGGCTTCAAGTTCCTTGCGATAGGCAATCGAGTCATAACTGGCATTCGGGCCGTCATCCCACTCGATCTTCAGCGCCTCGCGGCCCTTGATCGCCGCCCAGGTGTTGCTGGCCACAACCGCGACGCCGCCCAGTGGCTGGAACTCCGACGGCAACGGCCGACCTTCGATCTGCATGACTTTTAGCACGCCGGGGACTTTCAGCGCGGCGCTGTCATCGAGGCTTTTGACCTTGCCGCCATAAACTGCCGGGCGAGCGATGGTGGCGTAGAGCATGCCGTCGAAATGCACATCAGCGCCGTACACTGCGCGGCCATTGACGATATCGGCACCGTCGATGGCCTTGGTGCCCTCCTTACCGATGTAGCGAAATTCCGACGGCTGCTTGAGTCGCAGGCTGTCACGTGCCGGTACTGCCAGCGCACTGGCGGCAGCGGCGAGTTCGCCGTAGCCCAGTTCGCGGCCGGACGGTTTGTGAATGACTTTGTGCAGCTGCGCATGGCATTCGCCCACCGGCACTTTCCACTGCGCAGCGGCGGCCTGCTCAAGCATGGTCCGCGCGGCGGCGCCGCAACGACGCATCGGCTCGTACCAGTGACGCATGCTGCGCGAACCATCGGTGTCCTGGTTGCCGAAGCGCACTTCGTCACCCGGCGCCTGCTGCACTTTGACCTGAGCCCAATCGGCTTCGAGTTCATCGGCCACTACCATGCTCAGGCTGGTGCGCACGCCTTGGCCCATTTCCGAACGGTTGCACACCACGGTGACGCTGCCATCGGCAGCAATGCTCACATAGACCTTGGGATCGTCGATCCAGCCATTGGGCATGCCGTCGGCGCCAAATTTCTTCGCAGCGTCATCGGCCAGCGCATCCTGCCAGCCCCAGCTCGCGGCGAGGACCAGCGCACTGGTGGCACCGACGCCTTTGAGAAAACCACGGCGGCTGAGGTTGCTCAGGGCGAAATCATTCGGGACACGGCTCATGCCTTCACCTCCTTCAGGTGGGTGGAGGCCTGGCGGATCGCGGTTTTGATCCGGTTGTAGGTGCCGCAGCGGCAGATGTTGCCGACCATGGCTTCTTCGATCTGCTCGTCGCTCGGGTTCGGGTTGGTTTTCAGCAGAGCGGTGGCCGACATGATCTGCCCGCCCTGGCAATAACCGCATTGAGCCACGGCGCTGTCGAGCCAGGCTTGCTGCACGACCTTGCCTACCGGGTCGGCGTGGAGATTGTCGATGGTGGTGACGTTCTGGCCGATCACCGAGCCGATCGGCGTGATGCAACTGCGTGCCGGCAAGCCGTCGATATGGATGGTGCAGGCGCCGCACAGGCCCATGCCGCAACCGAATTTGGTGCCGTTGTAACCGGCGACGTCACGAATCGCCCACAACAGCGGCATGTCTTCGGTGACATCGAGGGAGTGGTCTTGACCGTTGAGTTTCAGGGTAATCATGGGCACGCCCGCATATTTTTTAGTGGTTATGGGTTACATCTTAGCGGCAAGCTGCAAGCTGCAAGCTCAAAGTGAAGGCGCGTCTGATTCGCTCGCAGATTGCAGCTCGCAACCGCGCCTTGGGTGAAGCAAATGATTGGTATCGTTAGGCGGCTAAGTTAACCCAGCATTAACAAAAAAGCCCTGCTTATACAGGGCTTTTTAGCTGCAAGTTTCTATCTACAAGCTGCAAGCAAGAGCGGCAGATAGCTCATGACGCAGTGCAGCTTGCCGCTCGAAGCTTGAAACTTGCAGCTGCTTCAATACCGATTGGGCTCCATTTCCAGTTCGACATGAAACCGTTCGGCGATGTCTTTCTGGATACGTTGCGCCAGGTCGAGCAGTTGCAGGCCGGTGGCCGTGCCGTAGTTGACCAGCACCAGCGCCTGCAACTCGTGCACGCCGGCATCGCCATCGCGAAAACCCTTCCAGCCGGCGCGTTCGATCAGCCAGCCAGCGGCCAGTTTCATCTGCCCATCGGCTTGCGGGTAAGCCACCAGATCCGGGTGCTGCGCTTGGATCTGTGTGACCACAGCGGCAGGCACCAGCGGATTCTTGAAAAAGCTGCCGGCATTGCCGAGCACCGCCGGGTCCGGCAGTTTTTCACTGCGGATGCTGCAGATGGCGCGGCTGACGTCGCTGGGCGTCGGCTGCTCGATGCCCTGCTCGCTCAGGCGCTGACGCACCGGACCGTATTCCAGATGCAGGTGCGCGGCGCGATCAAGCTTGAAGCGCACCCGCAGGATCAGCCAACGTCCCGGCTGCTGCTTGAACACACTGTCGCGGTAGCCGAATTTGCACTGCTCCAGGCTGAAATCCCGCAGCTCGCCGCTCTCGCGATCCAGCGCAGTCAGGCCGGCAAACACGTCCTTGATCTCGACACCATAGGCGCCGATGTTCTGCATCGGCGCGGCGCCGACGGTGCCGGGTATCAGGCTGAGGTTTTCCAGCCCGGCAAAACCCTGGGCCAGCGTGTGCTGCACGAACGGGTGCCACGGTTCGCCCGCTTCCGCCTCGACCACCACGCGACTGCCATCGTCGCTGAGCACGCGGATGCCGCGCGTGGCCATGCGCAATACCAACGCCGGAATATCCGCCGTGAGCAGCAAGTTGCTGCCGCCGCCGATCACCAGCAACGGCACGTCATGGGACGCGGCATAGGCCAACGCTTCGCGGACATCGTCATCACTGTGGGCTTCGGCAAACAGCTGCGCGCGCACATCGACGCCAAACGTATTGAAGGCCTGCAAAGATACTTGCGGTTGCACCTGCAAACTCATAAACGGCCCTTCACTTCGATCAGCAACTGGTCGCAGGCCGTTTCGATCAGATCGAGCACCTGCTCGAAACCCTGATCGCCGTCGTAATACGGGTCCGGCACTTCATCGACCAGCCCGGCATAACGACGCAAAAACAGATCCAGCTCGGCCCTGCCGGTGGACGGCTGCAGGGCCTTGAGGTTGCGCAGATTGCTGTTGTCCATGGCGAGAATCAGGTCGTAGCTAGCGAAATCGGCCCGGCTGACCTGCTGCGCGCGTTGCGTCGACAAGTCATAACCGCGCAGTTTCGCCGCCTCCTGGCTGCGCTTGTCCGGCGGGTTGCCGACGTGCCAGTCACCGGTGCCCGCGGAGGCCACCTCGACCACATCCGCCAGCCCGGCTTCACGCAACTTGTGGCGCAACACGCCTTCAGCGGTGGGAGAGCGGCAAATGTTGCCCAGACACACAAACAGAACGCGCATCAAGCCCCCAGCAGGCGACGAACCCGCTCAAGGTCTTCAACGGTGTCGACACCGGTCGGCGGCGCGATCAGCGCGTCGGCAACATGGATACGCACGCCATGCCACAAGGCACGCAGTTGCTCAAGGGATTCGGTGTTTTCCAGCCAGCACGGCCCCCAGCTCACGAAGTCGTGGAGGAACCCGGCGCGATAGGCATAAATACCGATGTGGCGGCGATAGGGCACACCTTGCGGCAGCTGCTCGCGGCTCTTGGCAAATGCATCGCGTGCCCATGGCAAGGTTGCACGACTGAACGTCAGGGCCAGACCGTTGATGTCGCTGGCGACCTTGACCACGTTGGGGTTGAACAGGGTCTCCACGTCTTCGATAGGCTCAGCCAGCGTGGCCATGCGCGCTTCGGTGTGGGCAGCAAGGTTGGCGGCGACCTGGTCGATCACGCTTGGCGGAATCAGCGGCTCATCGCCCTGGACGTTGACCACGATCGCATCAGGCGCAAGGCCCAGTTTAGCCGCGACCTCGGCCAGACGATCAGTGCCGGAGTTGTGATCTTCACGGGTCAGCACCACTTCGGCACCAAAGCTTTTGCACGCCTCGACGATGCGCGCATCGTCAGTTGCAACAACGACGCGGGTCGCGCTGCTTTTGCTCGCCTGTTCCCAGACATGCTGGATCATCGGCTTGCCGGCAATATCCAGCAACGGCTTGCCCGGCAGACGGGTCGAGGCGAATCGCGACGGGATGACAACGGTGAAGGCTGTGGTCATTTATCCAGACGCTCGTCGGTGGTCAGGGTGCGCGCTTCGCTTTCCAGCATCACCGGGATGCCGTCGCGGATCGGATAGGCCAGGCCGGCGCCCTTGCTGATCAGTTCGGTCTTGTCGGCGCTGAGCTTGAGCGGGCCTTTGCACACGGGGCAAGCGAGGATGTCGAGCAGTTTGGTGTCCATGAACATTCCCAGAAATAAAAGAGTTAAGGCTGCAGACGATCCGGCAACAGGCGCATCAGCTGAGTGTCGAACCAGGCCACGAAGGCTGGCGACGGCACGGCATCGACCGCCAGATACCACCAGTCGGCAGCAGCAAAGGCACGGCACTTCACCGCGTCCTTTTCGGTCATCACCAACGGCAATGACGGGGTGAAATTCAACGCCTGCACGCTGTACTCGGCGTGGTCGGCAAATGCATGGGCGATCGGCCGCCAGTCTAGCGCTTCGAGGGTATTGAAGAAACGTTGCGGATTGCCAATACCGGCCACCGCGTGCAGCGCTTGCCCGGGCGGGAAATGCTCCAGTGACTGACGTTCGCCGCTGCGCAGATTGACCAGCGCGGTGGGTTGCAGGCGGAAGGCGAAACCATCGTCGCGATCATCATGGGCACCGTTGAACAGCACGCCATCGACACTTTGCAGGCGCTCGACCGGCTCACGCAAAGGCCCGGCCGGCAGACAGCGCTGATTGCCCAGGCCCCGTGCGGCATCGATCAGCACCAGCTCCAGATCCCGCGCCAGACGATAATGCTGCATGCCGTCGTCAGACAGAATCAGATCCAGCGGTTCACTGGCGATCAAGGCTTTGACGGCGGCGCTGCGATCAGGGTCGATCATCAGCGGCACACCGGTGCGCTGGACGATCAGCAACGGCTCGTCACCGGCAATCTCGGCGCTGTGCTCGGCCTCAACCCGCCACGGCAGTTGCGGCGGTTTGGCGCCGTAACCGCGACTGACCACGCCGACGCGCAGTCCACGGCGACGGCAATGTTCGATCAGCCAGAGAATCATCGGCGTCTTGCCGGTGCCACCGACGGTGATATTGCCGACCACGATCAGCGGCACGGGCGATTGGTAGATCTCTCCGTCACCGTCGAGAAAGCGCTGACGCTTGTTGATCACCACGCGGCGATACAGCATTTCCAGCGGCCGCAGCAGCGTCAGGGCCGGATGCCCCTGATACCACGCAGCGAGCAGGCGATCAGACAGGCTCATCAGGATTTCGGCGCCGCCTCGACCGTGGTCATGCGCAGATGGCTGAAACCGAGCTTGCCGGCCGCGTCCATGGCGGTGATCACCGATTGATGCTGGGCCTTGCCATCGGCACTGATCGACAGCGGCATATTGGTGTCGCCGTTGGATTCTTTCTGCATGGCTTCCATCAGCGTCGCCAGGTCATTCTTCGGCAGAATCTTGTTGTTCACCGAGAACACGCCTTCGGCACTGATCGCGACGTCCAGCTGTTTGACCTGCTGATCTTCGGCAGGCGAACCACTGACCGCTTCCGGCAGATCCACGCGCAACTGGGTTTCCCGAGTGAAAGTGGTAGTGACCACGAAAAACAGCAGCAGGATAAACACCACGTCGATCAGCGACGCGAGGTTGATGTCTACGGTTTCCCGGGGCTTGCGACGGAATTTCACGCTTTGCCCTCGGCCAGATCGACATCACGGTCGCCCTGCACGACTTCCACCAGTTTGATCGCTTCCTGCTCCATACCGACCACCAGCTCGTCGATACGACGTTGCAGGAAGCGATGGAAGAACACCGCCGGAATACCGACCATCAGGCCCGCTGCGGTCGTGATCAGCGCTTTGGAAATACCGCCGGCCAGTACCGAAGCATTGGTGGTCATGCCGGACCCGGTGAAGGCACTGAAAATATCGATCATGCCCAACACGGTGCCGAGCAGGCCGAGCAGCGGCGCCATGGCGGCGATGGTGCCGAGGGCGTTGATGTAGCGTTCGAGTTCATGAATGACCCGCGCGGCGGCCTCTTCGATGCACTCTTTCATGATCTCGCGACCATGCTTGGAATTGGCCAGGCCTGCGGCGAGGATTTCCCCCAGCGGCGAGTTGGCGCGCAACTCCTTGAGTTTTTCCTTGTTGAGCTGCTTGTCCTTGATCCAGACCCAGACCTGACCCAGCAGATGCTCGGGGGTGACGCGACTGGCGCGCAGT